>Ga0075424_100002089_pt1 | contig 18006 bp, 15 predicted proteins | sample SoiMethybrSBSTD3_FD_75301 | JGI IMG/M metagenome (GOLD analysis project Ga0075424, IMG submission 75301) | Bulk soil microbial communities from a Populus tree surrounding site in Tennessee, USA - Soil MetaG P. TD hybrid SBSTD3 | ecosystem: Environmental > Terrestrial > Soil > Tree plantation...
CACGCACATGGGGATATCTCGAGCGCAATCTCCGCCACGGGGCGATGGCGGACCTGGCGGCATGGTATGCTCGGCACTTCCCGCCCGCCCTGCGCGTCGGGTTGCCGAACTAACGAGGCAGAGGATGACCGGGGCCAAAGAGCCGCTCAGCATCGACACGGCCATGGTCTTGAGCGCGGGCCTCGGCAGGCGCATGGCCGCGCTCAACGGCAAGCTGCCGAAACCCTTGATCGGCCTCAACGGCAAGCCACTGATCGATCACGTGCTCGATCGCCTCGCCCAAGCCGGCGTGCGCCGGGTGGTTGTCAACGTGCACCACTACGCCGATCTCATCGAGGATCACCTCAAAGGTCGGCTGTCGCCCAGCATCAGCTTCTCCGATGAGCGCGCGCAGCTGCTCGACACGGGTGGCGGCGTCAAGAAGGCCCTGCCGCGGCTCGGGCCGAAGCCGTTCTTGATTCACAATGCCGACTCGGTGTGGATCGAAAGCATCGGCTCCAATCTCGCCCGCCTCGTCGCCGCTTTTAACCCAACGCGCATGGACTGCTTATTGCTGCTGGCGCCGCAATCGATCAGCCAGGGCTACCACGGCCGCGGCGATTTCGCGCTCGAGGCTGACGGCCGCATTCGCCGCCGCGGCGAGCAGGAGGTGGTGCCGTTCGTGTTCACCGGCGTGTCCATCGCGCATCCGCGCCTGTTCGAAGCGAGCCCCGAGGGCGCTTTCTCCCTCAATCTCCTGTGGAGCCGCGCGATCGCCGCCGGGCGCGCGTGGGGGATGCGCATGGAGGGGGTATGGATGCACGTCGGCACGCCCGAGGCTCTGGTGCAGGCGGAACAGTGCCTGAACGATGCGACCCGCTGATCTCTTTTCGCTGCCGCGCTCGCGGCATGCCGCCGGGCGCATCTTTAGCGTGCCGCACGGCCGCCCGTTTCTGCGCGCCGTCGCCGAGGCCCTGCTGACGGGCGAGCTGCCGCGGCCGGGGGGGCGACGCCTCGGGCCCCTGGAGCTCGCCGGCGTCACCTTGCTGCTGCCGACACGGCGCGACATCGCCGCCGTGCAGGAGGCGTTCCTGCAAGCCGCCAACGGCGCGGCTTTGCTGCTCCCCAAGATCAAGCTGATTTCGCACATGAGCGACGCGCCCCCGCTCGCCGCGGCCGCAGGGGGCGAGCGCGCGGACGGGGAGGGCAAGCCACAGATCGGCAAGCTCGAGCGGGAGCTCGCGCTCGCCCGTTTGGTGTTGCAGTGGTCCCGCGCGATTGCGGCAAGCCAGGGACGCGAGCCGACGCGCACGCCGGCGCAGGCCGTTCGGCAAGCTAAAGAGCTGGCGCGTCTGCTGGACATGGTGGAAATGGAGGACGTCGGCCTCACGCGGCTCGACGCCCTCGTGCCGCAAGACTTTTCCGCACATTGGGAGTTGACGCTCGACTTCCTCAAGATCGTGACGGAGCACTGGCCCCTCTACCTCGACGACCTGGGCAAGGTGTCGCCGGCCGGTTGGCGTAACGGCTTGATGCTGCGGGAGGCCGAGCGCCTCGGCCGCACCCCGCCGAGCGAGCCCATAATCGTTGCCGGCGTGACGGGCACCGTGCCGGCGGCCACCCAGCTGATGCGAGCGGTGTTGGCGCTCGAGCAGGGTGCCCTCGTCTTGCCGGGGCTCGATCTGACGCTCGACGAGGAGAGCTGGAATGTGCTTGTGCCCGCGCACCCCGAGCATCCCCAGTTCGGGCTGAAAAAATTGCTCGATGCCCTGGGCGTCAGCCGCAGCGAGGTGGCCGTGCTGCCAGGCCCGTCACCGACAGCGCGGCAAAAAGCCCGCGCGCACTTGCTGAGCGAGGCGATGCGGCCCGCGAGCACCACAGAGCGCTGGCACACCTTTCTGGAGGGCAGCGCCGCCGAGACGCTGCATGAGGCGCTGGCGGGCTGCACCATCCTTGAAGCGGCTTCGGCGGCGGACGAGGCCGAAATCATTGCGCTCATTTTGCGCGAGGCCGCCGAGCATCCCGATAAGACCGCCATGCTGGTGACCCCCGACCGCGCCCTGGCGCGGCGTGTCTCGATCCGGCTCAAGGCGTGGGGGCTCGAGGTCGAGGATTTGAGCGGGCGCCCGCTGGCATTGACCGAGGTCGGCGTGCTGCTCGATCTCCTGATCGAAGCCGCCGCGCAACGCTTTGCGCCAGTGGCGCTGCTCAGCCTCCTGAAGCACCCCCTCGTGCGCGCTGGCCTCGAAGAGGCCGTGCTCGAGGCAGGCCTCAGAACGCTCGAGCTTGCGGCGTTTCGCGCTCCCTATCTCGGTCGCAGCCTCAAGGATATCGGCGCCGCGCTCGAACGTGCAGCGCTCGGCACCTTGCGCGGCGCCCACCGCGGCCGCGCCGTACGCCGCATCGGCCCCGATGCCTGGCAGGCGGCCCGGCAGGTGCTGGCGCGTCTGAGCGAGATTCTGGAGCCCTTGGAACGGCTGTTCGCCGCTAGCGAACCCCGATCGCTTGCCGCTTTGGTTGAAGCGCATGTGCACGCGGCCGAGGCGCTCGGGGCCGCCGCCGGGGCGGAGGGCGACGCGCTCTGGCAGGCCGATGGCGGGGAAGCCTTGGCGCGCTTCTTGGCAAGCCTCATCGACGGCCAAATGCTCGTCGCCCCGGAACTCGCGCCCGCCGACTATCCGGAGTTTTACCGCGGCCTCCTCAGCGATCAGACCCTCGCCCCGGCGGGCGCGCGGCATCCGCGCCTGGCGATCGCAAGTCCGCTCGAAGCGCGCCTGCAGCAGCCCGACATTGTCATTCTGGGGTCGCTTAACGAGGGCACCTGGCCGCAGGCCGCCGACCCGGGACCGTGGTTCAACCGCAGTATGCGCCAGGAGCTCGCCCTGCCGGCGCCCGAGGAACGCATTGGCGAGGCGGCGCACGACTTTGCCTCGCTCGTCGGCGCCGAGACCGTCTATTTGACGCGCGCCGGCAAGATCGACGGCGTGCCGACGGTTCCCTCCCGCTGGCTCATTCGCTTGGCGGTGTTGGCGCGCGGGGCGGGCGTTGCCTCCGAGACGCCGCAGCGTTGGCTCGCCTGGGCGGAGTTGCGCAACCGCAGCACCGCGCCGGCGCGACCGCAAGCCGCGCCCGAGCCGCGCCCGGCCCTCAACCTGCGGCCGCGCCAGCTCAGCGTGACGGACGTCGAAAAATGGATTGCCAACCCCTATGCCATCTTCGCGGCGCGCATTTTGGGCCTGGAGCGGCTGCCCGACTTGAGCCGCCTGCCCGATGCGGCGCTGCGCGGGGAGATCGTGCACGAGGCCTTGAGCCGGTTCGCGCGCCGCTTTCCTGAGGCTCTTCCGGCCGATTGCGCTGGCGAGCTTGCAGCCGAGGCCGAAGCTGCGCTCATGGACCTGACGGGTTCGCCACGCGTCGCGGCTTTTTGGGCGCCACGGCTAGAACGCTTCGCCGCCTGGTTTGGCGAGACCGAACCCGCCCGCCGGCGCACGATCCTCAAAAGCCTGGCCGAGCGCGAGGGCGCGCTGGTCCTGACGGCACCTGGGGGACCCTTTACGCTCAAGGCGCGCGCCGATCGCATCGATGTCAATGCGGGCGCGCTCAGCATCACGGACTACAAGACGAGCGCCAGCCTCGACACCCTCTTGCGCAACGCCAGGGCCGGACGCGCGCCGCAATTGGCGCTCGAGGCAGCGATCGCTGCCGCCGGCGGCTTTGCCGGCGTGCCGGCGCGGCCGGTGGCGGTCTTGCGCTATATCTCGGCCGCCGGCGGCAAGCCGCCCGGTCTGGAAGACGACGTCGAGCGTGATCCCGGCGAGGTCGCACGGTTGGCGGCGGAGGCACGCACCGGGCTGGCCCGCCTGATCGCCGAGTTCGACCGAGTGGAGACGCCCTACCGGGCCGTGCGTCGGCCGCGCTTCCGCTATGACTTTGATGAGTTTGCCCACCTTGCCCGGGTGGCCGAGTGGTCGATCGAGAACGAGGAGGAGGTGCCATGAAACTCCTCTTCGGTGCGGCGCGCCAAGGTGGCCAAAAGGACGCGCGTCGACGCCGGGACGAGCTCAGCGCGACAGCGCTGCGCCAGCAGGGTCTCGCCTCCGATCCCGGCGCCTCCGCCTGGGTCAGCGCCAATGCGGGCACGGGCAAGACCCATGTGCTCACCAATCGCGTGCTGCGCCTCCTGGTCGCGGGCACGCCGCCGGAGCGCATCCTGGCGCTGACCTACACCAAGGCGGCCGCCGCCGAGATGTCAAAGCGCGTGTTTCAACGGCTCGGCGCCTGGACGACGGCGCCCGACCGGGCGCTCGATGCCGAGCTTTCCCCCTTGCTCGGCCGGGCGCCGGCGGGGGAGGAGCGTTCCCATGCCCGACGCCTGCTGGCACGCACGATAGAAACCCCGGGCGGCCTCAAGGTCGAGACCATTCATGCCTTTTGCGAACGCCTGCTCAAGCGCTTTCCGCTCGAGGCCGGAGTGGCCCCGAACTTTACCATCCTCGACGAGCAACAGCGTCAGCGCCTGATCGGCGAAGCGCTGGACGAAATGTTGGCCATCGCCACGGCCGACAAGCTGGGGCCGCTGTGGTCGGCGCTCAAGGCCGCCATCGCCTACGCGGTCGATGGCAATTTCGAGCGCCTGTTGGCGGACGCCTTCACGCTCTTGGGCGGCCTGGCTGAGGAGTTCGACGCGGAGGACCTTGCCGCCGGTGGGCGCCGCCTGCGCGCCCATCTGGGCGTGCGGCAGGACGCCACCGAGGCAGGTCTGGCGAGCGAGCTCGCCGGCGTCTTGAGCGAAGCGGCCATGCGTGAGCTCGTCGCGGCACTGCGGCTCGGCGGCAAAACCGATCAGGATCGCGCCCAAGACCTCTTGAGCGCGCTGGCTGCGACCTCGAGCGGCGGGCGCGCCGCCGCGCTCGAGAACGTGTTTCTGACCCAAGCCAAAACCATGCGGGCACGGCTTGTCACCCGCGAGCTCGGTCGCCCCGATCTCGCCCTTGATCTGGCCGCGGCCCAGGCCCGGTTCGTGGCGCTCTACCGCGAACAGCTGGGCTTGACCGTCGCCGAGGCGACGCTGGCGCTGCAGCGTCTCAGCATCGACACCCTGGCGCGTTATCGCGCGGGCAAGGCGCGCTTGGCCGTTCTTGACTTCGATGACCTGATCGGGAAGGCGGCAACCCTGCTCAAGTCCTCGGCCGCCGTCGAATGGGTGCTTTTCAAGCTCGACGGCGGCCTCGACCACATCCTGGTGGATGAGGCACAGGACACGAGCCCGCTGCAATGGCAGGTGATCCGCGCGCTCGCCGCCGAATTCTTCAGCGGCGATGGTGCCCGCGAGGCGGCGCGCACGCTGTTCGCGGTCGGCGACGAGAAGCAATCGATCTATGGTTTCCAGGGCGCGGCGCCGACCATGTTCGCCGAGGCCGGCAAGGCGTTTGCGGCCGCCGCCGAGGGCGCCGGCCGCACCTGGCGGCAGATCACCCTCACGCTCTCCTTTCGCTCCGTCGAACCGCTGCTCGCCGCCGTCGATCAGATCTTCGCCGCACCGACGCGCACGCCGGGCGTCGGCGGCCCGGACAAGCCGATTGTCCATCTCGCCCGCCGCTTCGGCCACGCCGGCGTGCTCGAAATCTGGCCGACCGAAAAGGCCGCGCCCGCCGAGGCGGCGCCGGCCTTTGCGCCGCTCCTCGACGCGAACGCACCGCACCCGGTGACCCGCCTGGCGGCTCGCATCGCCGATACCATCAAGGGCTGGCTAAATGGCGGCGAACGCCTCGCCTCGGAGGACCGCGCCGTGCGGCCGGGCGACATCTTGATCTTGGTGCGCAAACGCATGCCCTTCGCGCCCGCCATGGTCTCCGCCCTCAAGGCCCGGCGCGTTCCTGTCGCCGGGGCGGATCGCCTCATCTTGACGGAGCAGATCGCCGTCGAAGACCTGATCGCGTTGGGCGACGTCATGCTCCTGCCCGAGGACGACCTGGCACTCGCGGCGCTCTTGAAATCTCCCCTGTTCGACCGCACCGATGCGGATCTGATCGGCCTCGCGCACGGCCGGCCGGCGAGCCTATGGCAGGCACTGATGCAGCGCGCCAGCGAAGACGCGCGTTGGCAACCGGTGGCTGATCGTCTGTTGGCCTGGCAGGCCTCGGCGCGGCAAGTCTCGCCCTTTGCCTTCTTCGCGAGCGTGCTCGATCGCGACGGCGGACGCGCGCATATGCTCGCGCGCTTGGGCGGCGAGGCCGCCGACCCGCTCGACGAATTCTTGAGCCAGGCTTTGGCCTACGAGGCAGCCGCGGCCCCCTCCCTGCAAGGCTTTCTCGTCGCGCTCCGGCAGGCGCGGCCCGAAATCAAACGCGACATGGAGCAGGGCCGCGATGAAGTTCGCGTCATGACCGTGCACGGCGCCAAGGGGCTCGAAGCTCCGATCGTGTTTCTGCCGGATACCTGCTCGACGCGCTCGGGACGCTGGCCGGGCAGCCTGCTCGCCGTCGGCGTGGCGGAGGCCGCGATAATGCCAGCTTTCCTCTGGCCGGTGCGCGGCACCAGCACGCAGGCGGCCGTCGAGGCGGCGCGGCAAGCGGAACGGCAGGCCGACAGATGCGAGCTCGATCGTCTCATGTACGTGGCGCTCACGCGCGCCCGCGATCGGTTGTATGTTGCGGGCTTCGAGGGCACGCGCGAGGCTCCGGCCGACTGTTGGTACCACCTGATCCGGCAAGGCGTTGCGGAAAGCCTCGTCGAGCATCGCCTCGGCGAGGGGCGCAGCGTTTGGCGCCTCGAGAGCGCGCAGACGGTTGCCCCCGACAAGGCCGCGCGTGGGCCGGGCCCGCGGGTCGCCGACGTTGCAGCGCCTGCCTGGCTCGCGCGTCCCGCCCCGCCCGCCGAGGCGGCGGCGCTGCCGCTGCGCCCCTCGCAGCTCTTACCGCTCGAGGCGGCAGGGGCCCGGCGCGAGCCCGCTGAGGCTCGGGCTCGCGAGCTGCCCGTCATGGGGCCGCACGCCTTGCTCGAGGAGGGGCGTTTCCTGCGCGGCACGCTCACGCACGCCCTCTTCGAGCACCTGCCCGAGGTGCCGCCTGGTGAGCGCCCGGCGGCCGCGGCGGCTTTGCTCGCCAGCCGCGCCCCGGAGCTGCCAGCATCGCTGCGTGCCCAGATCATTGCCGAAACGCTGGCCGTTCTGACGCACCCGGAGCTTAGCGCCCTGTTTGGGCCGGGCAGCCGCGCCGAAGTGCCGATTGTTGCCACCCTGCGGCGCGCCCCGGGCGGGGCTCCCCTGCGCCTGACGGGCAAGATCGATCGGCTGGTGCAAACGGCAACCTCGGTCCTAATCGTCGACTACAAGACCAACCGGCCGCCGCCGCGGAGCCCGGCCGAGGTTGCAGAGGCCTACCTGATGCAACTGGCGGCCTACCGCCTGGGAGTGGCCGCCATCTTCCCCGGGCTGCAGATCAGGGCTGCGCTGCTGTGGACCGATGGCGCGCGAATCATGGAAATACCGCCGGCGCTGTTGCAGGAGCACGAACGGCGCCTTTGGACAGGCGCCCTGGCGAGCCTTGACGCCTGACAGGGGCCTCCCTACGTTCCGGACGTCGTTTTCCCCCCGATCAACGGGTTCATCGCAAGGAGAATACCGGCATGGCTGGCGCAGCGCGCGAGGTCTCGGACGCCAATTTCGAGAAGGAAGTGTTGCAATCCGCAGAGCCGGTGCTCGTCGATTTCTTCGCCGAGTGGTGTGGACCCTGCAAAGCCATGGCGCCGGCCTTGGAACAGGTCGCAAGCGAGCTCGCCGGTAAGATCAAGGTGGCCAAGCTCGACGTCGACCAAAACCCGGACGTGACACAGAAGTATCGCATTCAGGCGATGCCGACCCTGATGATCTTCAAGAACGGCGAAGTTGCCGCCCAGCGCGTGGGTGCGCTGGTGCAAAAAAAGCAGCTGACCGACTGGATCAACGGCGCCATCTGAGGGCGTCCCGGCACCTGCCGCGAGAGCTAAACCAGGCACCCCCGCGGGTGCCTCTTTGCGTGATTGTGCTGCGGCGCGGTCCCCGGCAAGGCGTGAACTTGCGAGGACTGTCGCGCGATCGCTCGCGGGTGTGCCTACGCGGCACGCTGAGCGCGGCGCGGGCCCGCTTTCGCCGTTACCCGCGGCAGCGCCGTGCCGATCATGCAGTCGCGCGTGACGATGGCGGCAAGCGCCGCCTCGCTCCAACCGCGCGTCGCCTTGGGCCGCATGGGCAGCACGAGATAGCGCAGGTCGGCGGTGGAATCGTGTACCCGTACCTCGACTTCGCCGGGGAGTTCGAGGCCAAATTCGCCGAGCACACCGCGCGGATCCACCACCGTACGCGAGCGGTAGGCCAGGCTCTTGTACCAGGCGGGAGGAAGGCCCAGCAGCATCTTCGGATAGCACGAGCACAAGGTGCAAACGATGACGTTGTGCACCTCGGGCGTATTCTCCACGGTTGCAAACTCGGCGATGGTGCCGATGTCGATATCCAATTCCAGCAAGGCGGCGCGCGTGTCCTTGAGAAGGCGCTTCTTGAAGGCGGGATCGACCCAGGCGCGCGCGATGACCTTGGCCCCCAATGTGGGCGTACGGCTGTCCATCAGGTCGACGGCCCCGGCGATCTCCTCGGCGCTAAGGATGCCCTTCTCGATCAAGAGCGAGCGCAAGGCCTCTTCCAGGACCTCGTAGGGGCTCATGGTTCCCGCATCATGATCCTTTTGCAGCGGCGGGTGTGCATGGCCGCCATGCGCGGCGCCCTCAGCCCCGTGGTCGTGATCATCCTCGTGCATGTGCCCTCCTATCTCGCAGGCTCGAGCCAGTGCTCGTAGATATCGATCTCGATGTGATCATCCGCGCGCCCCCGGTAGCTCGGCCACACCTCTTGCTGGGCAAAGCGCACCTTGTAGAGCACCTGGGCGGGCAGCCCGGGGAAATGGTAGGCGAGCCGTTCGGGGTCGCGGAAGCGGCCGTGCACGGCGCAGATAACGCCGCGCTTGCCCCGCACATACCATGGCGTGCGGCAGTGCCCCAGCACCGGGCGCGACGGCACCTGCACCCGATCACCGGGCGCAAAGCGCGGCGTTTGGCTGTCCTCCAGTCGGCGCGCGCTCATGCGGTTCACCATGGGATCTTGGCCTTGGAAACACGTCGGCCGGCCTTGGCATGGCGGGCGCGCACCTCGGCCATGCGTGTCTCGAGCTCCGCGCGCGTCATCAGCTCCTGCTCGACCACCAGATTGCGCAACGCCCGGATCCATTTTTCGTAGTAGGTCGTGCGATCATAGACCTGCTCGCCATAATCCTCGATCACACGCCGCAACCCATCGACGCTAAAGGCCCGCTTGCCGGGGCTGGTGAGCAGGCGCTGCATCGCGTCGGTGCGCTTCTCCCACAGGGCCGGATCGTGCTCGGCGCGATCGATCTTGCCGAAGTTCAATCCCCCAATGTCGTGGGCGGCGCGGCCGCCCGCGCCCTTGCGGGGCATCGTCTTGCGTTTGGGCGCCATTGGCGGGCGGCTCCCTTCGGGGCTGACAAAATGGGCCGCACCCGAGGGGCGCTCGCCCGAGCGCGCCACGGAAAAAGCGGCGCGGGTGGGCCCATGATGCCCGCAGCGCGGGCCGCTGACCAGCCCTGCGGTGGCGCCCTTCACGGTGACGCACAGCTCAGTTTGCCCTGGCGGCGGCGCGCGCTACGCCCAGACGACGGCTGGCGCAGGCCAGCGCCCGCCGCCCGGCGGCCATGACTTGGCGGGGCGCCTCGTTTATGGTGAAAGGGCGCCTGGCAACGGCGCCTTGGGGTCGCAGGCCCGTGCCCGAGGGAAAGGATCGTTCGAGCGATGGTGAAAATCGGGGCGGCCACCCTCAGCGAGTTCGTGCGGGAGATCTTCGCCAAATCCGGATGTTCGGCCGTCGAAAGCGAGCGCATCGGCAAATACCTCGTCTCCGCCAACCTGACCGGGCACGACAGCCACGGCGTGGCGCGGGTACCGCGTTACTTGCAGTGGAAGAACGACGGCGTCGTCATCGCCGATCAAAAGGTTGAGATCTTGCGCGAGACGCCGGTCCTCGCCGTCCTCGACGGCCGGCACGGTTTCGGCCAGACGGTTGGACCCCAGGCGGTCGCCATCGGCATCGAAAAATGCAAGGGGATGGGCCTTTCGCTGGTGGCGCTGCGCAACAGCGGACACATCGGTCGCATCGGCGATTGGGCGGAAATGGCGGCGGATGCCGGCTTGGTGTCGGTGCATTTCGTCAACGCTTCCGGCAGCGTGCTGGTGGCACCCTTCGGCGGCAGCGAGCGACGCCTGTCGACCGCGCCCTTCGCCGTCGGCGTGCCGCGTCCCGGGCAAAGCCCGATCATTCTCGATTTTGCCACCTCGGTGGTGGCCGAAGGCAAGGTGTTGGTGGCGAGCCAAGGCGGCAAGGCATTGCCGGCCGGGGCCCTCATCGATAGCGATGGCCGCATGAGCGCCGACCCGCGCGTGCTCTATGGCGACTACACGGCCACCGGCCTGCGCCAGGGTGGCAAGGGTACCGGGGCCATTCGCGCCTTCGGCGAACACAAAGGCTCGGGATTGGCGCTGATGTGCGAGCTGTTGGGCGGCTCGCTGACCGGCATGAAGGCCACCGGCTCGGAGGGCGCCGCCCAGGATCGCTTCCGCGGCAACGGCATGCTCTCGTTCTATGTCGACCCGAAGGTGGTCGACCCGGAGCACATTTTCCCCGCTGATGTGGCGCGCTATGTGGCTTATTTCAAAAGCGCCAAACCCGCCGTCGCCGGCGGCGAGGTGCTGATCCCGGGCGAGCCCGAGGAACGCACGCGCCAGCAGCGCTTGCGCGACGGCGTGCCATTGCCGGATGACACTTGGGCTTCCATTATCGAGGCGGCGCGTGCCGTCGGGGTCAGCGAGCGCCGCATCCAATCGCTAAGTGCTGCTTGACCCAACAGGAGCTGCTTGCATTTGCCAGCCCAGTTGGGCCGAGGCCAAGACCGCCAGGACCGTCAAGAGGAGACGTTTCGTGATTGATGCTGCGCTGATCGAAAAGCTCAAGACCTACGATACCCCGACGATCTGCAACGCGCTCGAAATCGTCGATGCGGCCCGCCGGCTGACGGGGTTCACGACGCGACCGCTGGTGTGCCCATTTCCCAACCTGCCGCCGATCGTGGGCTACGCCAAAACGGCGACCATCCGCACCACACACGCCCATGAGCTCGACGCCAAGGCGCAGCGCAGCCAACGCATCGCCTACTACGAGTATATCGCCGATAAGCCCGCGCCGAGCATCATCGTGATCCAGGACCTCGACGGCCACGAGGTCGGCTTCGGTGCCTTCTGGGGCGAGGTGATGAGCGCCGTCCACAAGGGGCTCGGTTTGCTGGGGGTCGTCACCGACGGCTGCATTCGCGATATCGAGCAATGGGCACCGGGCTTCCAGGCGCTGGCGGGCTCCATCATGCCGAGCCATGCGCATGTGCACCTGCACGATTTCGGCAAGGAAGTGCGCGTCGCCGGCATGCTGGTGCGCTCGGGCGAGCTCGTGCACGCCGACCGCCACGGGGCGGTGACGATTCCGGCCAATCTCGCCGGCAAGATCCCCGCCGCCTGCGACCTGCTGGCGCGCAAGGAGGCGGTGATCCTGGAGATGGCACGGGCGCCGGGCTTCAACGTGGCAAAACTGCGCGAGGCCCTCGCCAAGCAGGACGAAATTCACTGACGAAATTGACTGGCTGCGGAACGCCAACGGCACCGAGGAGGAACCATGAAAGCCAATGCGTTGAAGAAAAAAATCGCCGACGGCGTTAACTGTGTCGGCGGCTGGGCGGCCATTCCCAACCCGTTCGCGGCGGAAATTTATGCCGCGCAAGGCTGGGACAGCGTCACCATCGACATGCAGCATGGCGCCAGCGACATCAACGATGTCGTGCCGATCCTGCAGGCCATTCAAAGCGGCTCCGACGCCACGCCGCTGGTGCGCGTGCCCTGGAACGATCCGGGCCACATCATGCGCGTTCTCGACGCCGGCGCCATGGGGATCATCTGTCCGATGATCAACACCAGGCAAGAGGCCGAGGCCCTGGTGCGCTCGGGGCGCTACCCGCCGCTGGGCGAGCGCAGCTTCGGGCCCTTCCGGGCGGCGCAGTACGGTGCCGACTATTGGCAGAAGGCCAACGAGGAGATCTTGCTGTTTGCGATGATCGAGACGCGTCAGGCCGTCAACAACCTGGAAGAGATCCTTTCGGTCAAGGGCGTGAGCGGGGTCTACGTGGGCCCCTCCGATCTCTCGCTGAGCCTGGGCAAGCCGCCGACGCTCGACCCCAGCGACAAAGAGGTGCTCGCGGCCATCGATACCATCGTCAAGACCACGCGCAACAAGGGCCTGATCGCCGGCGTGCACACGGACGGCCCCGCCACCGCGTTGCGCCGCTTCGAGGCGGGGTTCCAGATGTGCACCATCCTCAACGACGTGCGCCTGTTGGCCGTTGCTGCCGCCAACGCCATCAACGAGGTGCGCGGCAAGGCGCCCGCCGCCAAGGCAAAAACCTACTAGGGTCAGGTCTCACACCCCCGGGCCACTTGGCCCGGGGGGCATCCCACGGCTAATGGTCTTTGAGCGCCTTGCCGGTGTAATCGTGCATGAGCGCCGTGGCGACAACACTCACAACGGCGCAGGCCAGGATATAGACCGCGATCGCGTACGGCGTGCCGTAGGTTGCGAACAACCAGGTGGCGATCAGCGGCGCCGGGCCACCGGCGATCACGGAGGCCAGCTGGTAGCCGAGCGAAGCACCGCTATAGCGCAGCCGCCCGGGAAAGAGCTCGGCGATCAAGGCGGCCTGCGGACCATACATGATGTCGTGCGGGATCAGCGACAGCACGATGGCAAGGAAGATGAGCGGATAAGAGCCCGTGTTGAGCATGGCGAAATAGATGAAGCCAAACACGCCGGTCAGCACCGCGCCGGCAATGTAGGTTTTCTTGCGCCCGACCCGATCGGAGATGTGCCCGAACAGGGGAATAGAGACGAACGAGAGCACCGCGGCCGCGAGCACGGCGATCAGAATAAAGTCGCGCGGCACTTTGAGCGTGTTGACGGCGTAGGCGAACACGAAGGCGGTGAAGATATAGAAGGGCGCCTGCTCGGCCATGCGGGCGAACGCACTGAGCAGGATCTCCTTGCCATGGCCGCGCAGCACCGCGGGCACCGGGGCGCGTTCCAGGCGCTCGGCCTCTTGTAGCGCGGTGAAGGTCGGCGTCTCCAGAATGCCCAAGCGGATATAAAGGCCGACGCCGACCAGCACGATGCTGAGCGCGAACGGCAGACGCCAACCCCAGGCCAGAAACTCCTCGCCCGACATTTGGCTGAAGGCCAGCACCGCCAAGTTGGCCAAAAATAGTCCGCACGGCACCCCGAACTGCGGCCAGGAAGCAATAAACCCGCGCTGCGCGTGGGTGCGCGACCATTCCATGGAAAGCAACACCGAGCCGCCCCACTCGCCACCGACGCCGACGCCTTGCACAAAGCGCAGCACGGTCAAGATCACGGCGCCCCAAATACCGATGCTCTCGTAGGTCGGGACGAAGGCGACGAGGAAGGTGGCAATCCCCATCAGCATCAGCGTCGCAATCAGCGTTGCCTTGCGGCCAATGCGGTCCCCGTAGTGGCCAAAGATGGCGGCCCCCACGGGGCGGGCCAGGAAGCCGACGGCATAGACGGCAAAGGCCTCGAGCGTTCCCACCAGGGGATCGGAATGGGGAAAGAACAGCTTGGCAAAGACCAGGCCGGTGACGGTGCTATAGAGAAAGAAGTCATACCACTCAATGGCCGTACCGATGGTGCTGGCGACCACGGCGCGGCGCAGCTGAATGCGATGTTCGTCTTCGGGAAGGCGGCCAACGACGGCTTGGGCCATGGCATAACTCCACGCTGCCCCGCCAGTGCCGACCGCTTTTAACGTGCCAACGCGCGCCAAAGTTCCGGCCCCGGACGGCCGCCTGGCACGGGCACAGCCTGACCACCGGCACGCCGGCGGCCGGCGCGACGCGACGGACCGACGGGCGCGTCTAGCGCGGCAGGTCCAGCCGGAATTCGCGTGCCAGGACGCCCAAGGCCGCCTTCTTCAGGGCAACGGGGTCGCCCATCTCCTCGTGGCACAGGGCGAGAATGGCGTTGGCAAGCTTGAGGCGGGCGGCTTCGATGGCTCCAGGATCGGTGCCAAAGTGGCCGGCGACGCTGCTCCAGGCGTCATCGAAAGCTTGGCGGGCGACCTTAAGCGTCTCGGGCCCAAAGGACCCGCTATCGACGAGCTGACGTGCCTTCATGAAATCCCTCAGGGCGAAAAACCCGCCCCCGCACAGGCGGCGCAATGCCAAGGAGCATGGCCGGCGGGTCCGACCCTGTCGGTAAGCTAGATGACCTAAAGGGCTTCGGGAAAAGTTTTCGGCAAGTGATAAGCAATGCGCGTGCGCACCAGCCGATAGCACTCGCAGGAGGCCCCGATGAGGCCGTCGCGGTCGAGAATGGTGACGCGGCGCCGGCCGCACTCGATCAAGCCATCGCGTTGCAGTCCCTGGGCGGCGTTGGTGATGCTCGGTCGGTGGACGCCCAACATTTCCGCGAGCAGGTCCTGGGTCAAAGGCAGGTCGTCGCTGTCGTGGCGGTCGCGCATCATCAAGAGCCAGCGCGCCAAGCGCTGACGCACGTTATGGGCGCCGTTGCAGGCGGCCGATACCATCACCTGCTCCAAAAAAGCCAGCACGTGCGCCTGCACCAGCTTAAGAAAGGTGGGCATGGCGTCCATGGCTTTGGCGAACGCCTGGCGCGTCATTTTGGCCGCCGTGCCCGGCACCTGCACGAGCAAGCGGGCCGAGGAGGCCTTGGCACCGAACACCGCCTGGAACCCCGTGCTGCCCTCGCGTCCGATGGTGGCCATCTCGATGATGCTGCCGTCGGGATAGACGGCGACCACGGAGATCACCCCGCTGTCGGGGAAGTAGATGTGATCGAGCGAGTTATCTGCATCAACCAAGACCTGCTCGCGCTTGCACTCGATGAACTCGAGGTCGGGCTGAAGCTGCTTGAGGTCGGCTTCGGGAAGGGCAAGCAGGAGGCGATTGCGCGGCCAATTCTGAGGTGGATTCATGCAACGTAAACGGCTGACCCGCCGGTCTGGTTCGGCCGGGGGGCGCCTTTCGTTTCGCACCCGCACTACGGCCCCGCGTGTGGCCGGGCCAGCCAGGCATCGAGATCGGATAGGGCGCGCGTGCTGAGCGCGCGCTTCTTGGCCGCACCGCGCTCTTTGCCCTTGCCACGCGCTCCGCCCACGCCCGGTGCCGACAGCGGCGGGAACAGTCCGAAATTGATGTTCATGGGTTGGAAGGCGCCGGCACCGTCCGCCTCGGCGCCCAGATGCCCACCGGTGATGTGGCCGAGCAGCGCGCCGAAGGCTGTCGTGGCCGGCGGCGGCCCCCAGGCAAAGCCGCGACGTTCGGCCGCCGCGGCCTGCCCGGCCAGCAGCCCGATGGCGGCGCTCTCCACATAACCCTCGCAGCCCGTGATCTGACCCGCAAACCTGAGGCGCGGGGCGGCGCGCAAGCGCAAGGCGCTATCGAGGAGCTTGGGGGCATTCAAGAAGGTGTTGCGGTGCAAGCCGCCGAGGCGCGCAAACTCCGCCTGGGCGAGGCCCGGAATTGTGCGGAAGACCCGCACCTGCTCGCCATGTTTGAGCTTGGTCTGGAAGCCGACCATGTTCCACAGCGTGCCCAGCCGATTGTCCTGGCGCAGCTGCACGACGGCGTGGGGGCGTTCGCCGCCGCGATGGGGATTGCGGAGGCCGACGGGCTTCATGGGACCAAAGCGCAGCGTCTCGCGGCCGCGCGCCGCCATCACTTCGATCGGCAGGCAGCCCTCGAAATAGGGCGTGGAGGCCTCCCAGGCCTGAAAGCTCGTCTTCTCGGCGGCGATCAGCGCGGCGACGAAGGCCTCGTACTCGGCCGCGCGCATCGGACAATTGATGTAATCGGCGCCGGTGCCGCCGGGGCCGGCCTTGTCATAGCGCGATTGACGCCAGGTGATCTCGGGGTCGATGCTGTCGAGATGAACGATCGGGGCGATGGCATCGAAGAACGCCAACTCCCCCTCACCTGTCAGCTCTTGGATGGCCGCCGAGAGGGCCGGCGAGGTGAGCGGTCCGGTGGCGATGATGACGCTGTCCCACTCGGGCGGCGGCAGGCCGGCGACCTCGGTTCGCTCGATCCCAATCAGCGGATGGCCGCTGAGCGCGTCCGTCACGGCCCGCGCGAACTCGTCGCGATCGACGGCCAGCGCCCCGCCCGCAGGCAGCTTGTGGGCATCGCCTGCGGCCATGATCAGGGAGCCGGCGCGCCGCATCTCCTCGTGCAGCAGGCCGACGGCGTTCGTTTCAGCGTCGTCGGAGCGAAAGGAATTGGAGCAGACGAGCTCGGCCATGGCGTCGGTCTTGTGCGCCTCGGTCATGCGCATGGGACGCATTTCGTGGAGCACGACGCTGACGCCAGCGCGAGCGATCTGCCAGGCAGCCTCGCTGCCGGCGAGCCCGCCGCCGATGACGTGGATGGGGTTGTCTTGCATGCTGGCAAAAATAGGCGCAAAGCCTGCGGCGCTCAACCGGGGCAGCCCCGCCGGGCAGGCGCCACGCAGCCAACCGCGCCAGCTGAACGCGCGGCCCCCGAACGCGAAAAACCCAAGCACGGAGGCGAAGGCATGGATGGGATTGAGGCGGCCGCCGCGGCGATCGCGGCCAGGCTCAAAGCGCGCGGGGAGACGCTTGCGGTTGCGGAATCCTCAGCCGGTGGGTTGATTTCGGCGGCGCTCTTGGCCGTGCCCGGCGCCTCCGCTTACTTCTTGGGTGGCGCCGTCGTCTATACGCGTCAGGCGCGCCGGGGACTGTTGGCGATCTCCGACGAGGCCATGAGCGGCATCCGCTCGGCGAGCGAGCCCTACGCGGTCCTACTGGCGCGGACGGTGCGCGAGCGGATGGGTGCCAGCTGGGGCCTCGCCGAGACCGGCGCCACCGGTCCCAGCGGCAACCGCTATGGCGACCCGGCCGGGCACGCCTGTGTGGCGGTCGATGGGCCCACGCGCCGCGTCCTGACGCTTGCAACCGGCAGCGCCGACCGCGAGGCCAACATGCAAACCTTCACCCAGCGGGCGTTGGCAACACTTCTGGAAGAGCTCGGGCGCTGAGCCCGCCGCGTCAGGCTGCCTTGCCCACCGCCGCCAGTGTCTCTCCCCGCTGCCGGCGGCGGTGCCAACGTCGCGGGCCGCGGCGCAGGGATCCTGCGCGGCGGTCCCGGGGTCGCGCCTGTACCGCCACCTGTGGCATACTGGCGCTTCGGGCCAATTCGCCAAAGGTCACGATCGATGTACACGCAGGGCCTCAACAGCACGGAAGCCGCCACCGGCGGGCGGAGCGAAGACCCCGCACGGCTGCTGCGCTTCCAAGCCAAGGTCGACAGTGAGGACAAAATCGAGCCCAACGATTGGATGCCCGAGGGCTACCGGCGCACCTTGCTGCGGCAAATCTCCCAGCACGCGCATTCCGAGGTGATCGGCATGCAGCCCGAGGGCAACTGGATCACCCGCGCCCCCTCGTTGCGCCGCAAAGCCGGGCTGCTTGCCAAGGTGCAGGATGAGGCCGGACACGGCCTCTACCTCTACGCGGCAGCAGAAACGCTCGGCATGGCGCGCGAAGAGATGGTCGATCAGCTGCTCACGGGTAAGGCCAAATACTCCTCGATCTTCAACTATCCGACCCTGTCGTGGGCCGACATCGGCGCCATCGGCTGGCTGGTCGATGGCGCCGCCATCATGAACCAGATCCCGCTCTGCCGCTGCAGCTTCGGCCCCTATGCCCGGGCAATGATCCGCATCTGCAAGGAGGAGAGCTTCCACCAGCGCCAGGGCTACGAAATCATGGTCACGCTGTGCAACGGCACGGCGGCGCAGAAAAACATGGCCCAGGACGCGCTCAACCGCTTCTGGTGGCC
>Ga0075424_100002090_pt1 | contig 18005 bp, 19 predicted proteins | sample SoiMethybrSBSTD3_FD_75301 | JGI IMG/M metagenome (GOLD analysis project Ga0075424, IMG submission 75301) | Bulk soil microbial communities from a Populus tree surrounding site in Tennessee, USA - Soil MetaG P. TD hybrid SBSTD3 | ecosystem: Environmental > Terrestrial > Soil > Tree plantation...
CGCCTGGCCTCGTTGAACACGGGTACATCAATGACGCAATGCCCCTGCTCGAGCTCGTCTTTGTAGTGGCGAAGTTGCTCACCTTCGGGGTTGATGCTCTCCACCGCGCGGATCAGCCGCGCGATCCGGCTGCCATCGCCGCGTACGTCTATGCGTTGCACCCCGCTGCCGCCGCAGAGCGTCTCCACGGCGCCATCAGGCACGCCCGCCTGGTCGAGGTCCCGTACCGTCTCCGCAGCTTCACGCACGTCATCGATAACACCGAGAACCCTGTTGGTCAGGCTGAACATATCGCACCCTCCCGCGAAGGAAATCCACGACGGCCGTATTCGATTGAAGGGCCGAAGGATACCCCGACTGGGGGTGCGATCGCCACACGATTTTTGCGTCAGTAACGAGCCCCGCGCGCATCATCTGCGCCGGGTCGAGTCTGACGGAATCCGCCTACGTCCGGGCCAATGTCGGTGTGACCCCGCGGCTTCCACCACGTGAACCAGGTGTGTCCGTGTGCCTTCCCCCGACGGGCGTACCAAAAGTAGTACGGAATCCATAGCGCGATCATCAGCACAACCGCGAGCACGACAGCAGTTGAGGTCTCCATGCTCAGCTCCTTCCGCCTTGGAGAATTTGAATGCAACCCGTGGTCCCCGCCCGCGAGCTCGTCCTCGGCAACTGCACGGTGTAAGCTATCAACCCTCGCGCTTCGACAACGGCTCAGGGGCTGTCCTGAGCTGCGTCGAAGGGTCGCAACTCCGCAAAAATGAAGCGCTATCACGATATCGTCGGCGACGGAGGTTCCGGAATTCTCGAGCAGGTCGCCGAGCAGCGCGCCCGCATCGCCGACGGGCTCGCCGGCGTGCGTCATCTCGTCGCCGTGGGCTCCGGCAAGGGCGGAGTTGGCAAGAGCACGCTGACGCTGCATCTTGCGGGCGCTCTGGGCGCCAGGGGGCTTCGGATTGCGATTCTGGACGCAGACTTCAACGGCCCTTCCCAGGCGCGCATGGCGGGTGTCCAGGGAGCGTTGTTCGTTCCCGGTCGTCACAAGGTCGCGCTCCCGCGGACCAGGGACGGGATCGCAGTCTTCTCGATGGGCTCGGTGATCCCGGAGTCGGAGTCGCTCGAGTTCGAGAGCGCTGCGCAGGGAGAGTCCCACACGTGGCGCGCCATTAGGGAGTTCGCTCTCCTGGGCGAGATCCTCGGATCCTTCGAGTGGGGAGCTCTCGATTTGCTGATGTTCGATCTGCCGCCGGGAGCCGAGCGGACCGTCCAGTACGCCGATTTTCTCGGGGCCTTCGACTCCGCTCAGGGTGGGCCGCGCGTCTCGTTCCTTCTCGTGACGATCCCTTCCGAGGTGGCACGCGGCGTGGTCTCCCGCTCGGTCGCAGCGCTCTCGAAGGGATCCAATCGCCTCCTCGGGTACGTCGAGAACATGAGCGGCTACTACTGCCGCGACTGCGACGCCATCAAGCCGCTCTTCACGTCATCCGAGATACCGCGCCTCGGGATCCCGTGCCTCGGTTCCGTCCCCTTCGATCCCGAGCTGGCACGCCTCTGCGATGGCGGTATACCTTTCGCGCAACTGGGCGAAACACCCGTTCGCCGCGCCTTGGACCATGTTGCGCAGCAACTTCTGGAAAGCCTCACATGAAATTCCTCTGCGTCCCCTGCGATACCCCGATGAAGCTGGAAACCGTGGCGCCGCCAGACCGTGGCTCGCTGTCGATCATCTACTCGTGCCCTCAGTGCGGCTACGAGATGGCGATGCTCACCAACGCGTATGAGACACAGGCCGTCCAGTCTCTCGGCGTGCGAATCGGCCCCGCCGAAGCTTCAGCGGAGGCGGACGCCTCCGCGTGCCCATTCGCCGCGATGATTCCGGGGACCGAAGACGCGCAACCCTTCGACGGGGCTCAGGGCAAGCGCGGCGAGGTTCCCGTGCCGGCTCCCGTCCGGTGGACTGCCGCCGCGGAAGCCCGCCTCGCGAAGATCCCCGAGTTCGTTCGCCCGATGGCGCGAACTGGCATCGAGAGATTCGCCCGGGAGAAGGGCCTCCTGGAAGTGGATGAGCAAATCCTCGACGAGGCCCGCGACTTCTTCGGCATGTGAGGCACGTCTCGTGTTCGACCGCCCCTACGTCGTCTCGTGGAACCTCACCTACCGTTGCAACCTCGCGTGCGAGCACTGCTATCTCGACGCTGGTAGCACGCCTCCCCCGCCCCAACACGCAGCAAACGCGCCTCGGGGGCCCCGGCTGCTCGGCACGGAGAACTTCGGCGATCGGAGCGAACTCGGCACCGAGGAATGCTTCAAGGTCATCGACGACATCGCCGCGTTCGCGCCTGAATGCCTGACGATTCTGACGGGAGGCGAGCCGCTCTTACGGCGTGACATCCTCGAGATCGTCCAGCGCGCGGCGGAGCGTGGACTGTGGGTCGTCGTCGGCACCAACGGCGTGTGCATCACGGAGAACGTGGCGCGGCGTCTGGCCGAGGCCGGAGCGCGGGGATTGTCCCTGTCGCTCGATGCTCTCGATCCCGATCGTCACGACCGGTTCAGGATGGTGCGTGGGGCCTGGCAGAACACAGTGGAGGGAGCGGAGATCCTCAACAGGACCGGCCTTCCCTTCATCGTGCAGACGACGGCGGGCTCCCACAATCTCGGCGAGCTCGAGGCAATCGCCGACTTCGCGTACGATCGGCTTGGCGCCAAGGTCTGGAACCTGTACTTCCTGGTGCCGACGGGGCGCGGGCAGTTCGTGTCGGACATCACCGCCGCGCAGTACGACGAGGTGCTCGCCTCCCTCTACCGGATCCAGCGGAAGTACGACCGCCGGATGCTCGTGAACGCGAAGTGCGCGCCGCACTACATCAAGACCGTTCTGGAGAATGCCGCTCGACCCGGCTCGAGGCAGGCCACCGAAACCGATCCGAAGATCAGGACGTACTCGGGAGGCGCCGGAGGGTGTCCGGCAGGGACGCATTACATGGGGATCCGGCCGAACGGGGATGTCACGCCCTGCCCGTACCTCCCGGTCTTCGCGGGGAACCTTCGCCGCGCGGCGCTCACGGATCTCTGGACCTCCTCGGCACTGTTCACCGACATCCGCCGCCGCGCCGCGCTCGGCGGCCGGTGCGGCGCATGCGAGATGAACGCGCACTGCGGGGGCTGCCGCGCCAGGGCCTACGGAATGACCGGCGATCTGATGGCCGAAGATCCGCTCTGCACCCACACGCCCGGGACGTTCGCAGGGTCACCGCTGCTCGCGTTGCGTGGCTCCGGCTCGCCTGCCCTCAGCGAGCGAAGCGCCATCGAGTACGGCCTCGAATCGCCGACAACGATCGCGTGGGACGACGCGGCGTCGGATCGCATGAAGAAGATCCCGGTGTTCGTCCGGGGGATGGTCGTCAGGGCCGTCGAGGATTCCTGCCGCAGGAACGGCATCAGCCGTGTCACGGCGGAGGAACTGGAGCGGATCCGCGGGCGGATGCCGACTCCGAAATTCTTCGGCTGATCGCGGACTACTGCGCGAACGGGTTCGGTCCCGCCGTTTCCAGCTCCTTGAGCTTGGCCTCTTCGTCATCCATCCACTTCTGGAATTCCTCGGCGCTGAGGACGGTGACGAATCCGCGCATGCGGTAATGGCCCAGACCGCAAAGCTGGGCGCAGGCGATCTCGTACTGGAATTGCGGATTCCCGGTTCGTGTCCGCATTTCGGCGGTCGTGACGTTCGGGATGAACCAGATGGGAATCGTCAGGCCGGGGATGGCGTCCTGCTTCACGCGGAACTCGGGCACGTTGAAGCTGTGAATGACGTCCTTGCTCCGGAGATTGACGATGATCGGCTTGTTCACCGGCAGAAAGACCTGATTGACCGTCGTGATGTCGTCCTTCGCGGCGGGATCGGACCGGTCGACTCCCAGAGGGTTTGACTGCAGGTCGATCAGCTTGATGTCGGTCCGGCCGAATACGCCGTCGGGTCCGGCATAGCGGACGTTCCAGGCGAACTGCTCGGGCGTGAGGTTGACGGAGAGCGCCTGGTTCTCCGGAGGAACGGTGTCGATTCGCGCCGCCCACAGTGGGATGGCGAATCCGATCAGAAGAACGGCTTCGACCACGGCTACGCCGATCTCGGCATAGGTCGAATTTTTCGAAGTGGCCCCTTTGTAGTCCGCCTTCGGATTCCGGGATTGCCGGAAGCGAGCGATCGCGTAGAGGAGGAACGCTCCCCATCCCACGAACAGGATGAGCATGAAGACGTGAATCCAGCCGATCAGGTTATCGATCTGCGCGCCGTGAGTCGTGGCGAGCGCCGGCAGTCCCATCCACTCAGTCATCATGATTGTCTCGACGGTCTCTGGAGCGCGAGCCACTCGTCGTCGAGCTCGAGCTCGGCGTTGCGCTTCGCGTGTTTGCGGAGATGGAGGAAAAAGGCGAGGAACCCGCCCTGCACCGCAAGAGTAATGGCGAGCAACACGATGACGCCGAGCTTCGCGCCGTCAATCATCCCTGTCTCCAGCGCCCCGAAACAGACAGGACAGGCGAAGGCGCTCGAGCTGCCGCCAATCACCATGGCCGCCGCCATCATCAATTTCGTTTTCATCGCAAGCTCCTCGTCTTCCGCAGGAACCATCGGTCGTAGACGACGAGGCCGAAAGACGCGGCAAAAGCCGCGATCGCCGCGAGCAGCGGTGCGACCCCGTTCTGCCGCGCGTACAGGTTCAAACACCAGAGACCGAACAGCACCGCGAGCATCGCGGAGAGGAAGATCAATCCGGCGTGGACCAACCGGAGGTTCATCAGTGAATCCAGAAGCCGTCGTGGACGGTGATGACCGGGACCACCAACAGCACGACGAAGAAGGCGGCGGTCAGCCCGAGGACCGCGTAGATCAGCTTTTTCTCGGAGATCAGGTGCATGAAGTAGCAGGCCACCAGCGATCCCTTGATGATGGCGACGAGCAGCGCCACGGTCACGGCGATCGGCACGGGAAGATGGAAGCGGGACACCGTCACCGTGACGATGGTCAGGACCATGAGCGCGACGAAGACGCTGATGTAGATCCTGACGTGTTTGTCGATGTCAACCGCGTGGTCGCCCGCCATGGGTGCTGCTGTGTGGTCGCTCATGGATGTCGCCTACAAGAGATACAACGTGGGGAAAAGGAAGATCCAGACCAGATCCACGAAGTGCCAGAAGAGTCCCGCATGCTCCACCCGGTTGGTGAACCACGTCGGATTCGTCTTCCAGAGCTTCGCGCCAGGACCCCAGAAATAGGCGTTCACCGCCATCCCGCCCAGCACGTGGAGCCCGTGCAGTCCGGTCAGGGTGAAATAGATGGCGAGGAAGTTGTTGGTGCTGGGTATGGCCCCCTCGTGGAAATGGGCGCTGTATTCGAAGTACTTGATGACGAGGAAGCCGAGCCCGCACAGGATCGTCAGCCCCATGTAGATGCGGAACGTCCCGAAGCGGTTGCGCATCAGCGACGCCCAGGCCATCACCATCGTCACGGAAGACGAAATCAGGACGATCGTGTTCACGGTGGCGAGCGGGACGTTCAGCATCGTGTCGCCCCGCGGCCAGGTCGGCGCTCCCGTCCGGATCAGGATGTAGCTCGCGAACAACGCTCCGAACAGCATCACCTCCGAGGCGAGAAAGAGCCAGATGCCGATCTTGCCGTTGGTCAGACCGGTGTCGCGCCGAACCTCTACGGTGTAGGGAATGTCCATCTCGACTACACCTCGTACTGCGGCCAGAAGTCCTTGGGCGCCCCGGGAACGCTGTACTCATAGGGCCCACGGTACGCTTCCGGCACGCCGAGGAAATTGCCGTGCGGAGGAGGCGAAGGAGCCGACCACTCGATCGTCGTCGCCTCCCACGGGTTCTCGGTGACCTTCTCCCCGTTCCAGATGCTCCAGAAGAAATTGAAGATGAAGGGAAGCTGGAAGAGCCCGAGGGTCCACGCGCCCCACGACGACCAGACATTCCAATGCAGGACCGGCTGAGCAAAATCGTAGGACGCCCCGCCGTCGGCCAGGCGCCGCGAGACACCAGCCAGCCCCACGATGAACATCGGCATGAAGACGATGTTCATGCAGACGAGCGAGCCGGCGAAGTGTATCTTGCCAAGCAGCTCGTTCATCCTGCGCCCGGTCGCCTTCGGATACCAGTAGTAGATGCCGGCCATGAGACCGAAGATCGTTCCCGGCGCGACGACGTAGTGGAAGTGGGCGATGACGTAGTAGGTGTCGTGCAGCGGGATGTCGGTGATGTTCAGGCCGAGCGGCAGCCCCGTCAGCCCGCCGATGCCGAACATCGGCAGGAAGGCGAGCGCGAAGAGCATGGGCGTATTGAAGCGTATCGACCCGCCCCAGAGCGAGATGATCAGCGACGTCAGGATGACGACCGACGGGATCGAGATGATCATCGTGGTCGTCTGGAAGAACGCCGCCATCGCCGTGCCCATGCCGGTCATGAACATGTGGTGCGCCCACACGATGAACGACATGAAGCCGAGGAAGACGAGCGAGTAGACCATCGAACGATAGCCCCACAGCGGCTTCCGCGTGTTGTTGGCGATGATCTCGGCGACGATGCCCATCGCCGGAAGGATCAAGACGTAGACCTCCGGGTGCGCCAGGAACCAGAACAGGTGCTGCCAGAGCAGCGGGTTGCCGCCGCCGGCGTTGGTCAGGGCCTGGCCGCTGACCACGAGGCCGCTCGGCAGGAAGAAGCTCGTTCCGGCCACGCGATCCATGAGCTGCATGACACCCGCGGCCTCGAGCGGCGGGAAGGCCAGCAGCAACAGGAAGGCCGTGACGAACTGGGCCCACACGAAAAACGGGAATCGCATGAACGTGAGCCCTTTGGCGCGGAGCTGGATCGTGGTCGTGATGAAGTTCAGCGCCCCGAGCAGCGATGACGTGATCAGGAAGATCATCCCGACGAGCCACCACGTCTGACCGCCGCCGGCGATGTCGGACAGCGGAACGTAGGAGGTCCATCCGGATTGCGCGGCCCCCCCGGCGGGGATGACGAAGCTGGCGAGCATCGTGATGCCACCGAGGAACAGGCACCAGTAGCTCAGCATGTTGATCTTCGGGAACGCCATGTCCGGCGCGCCGATCTGGAGCGGAAGGACGAAGTTCCCGAATCCGCCGACCGCGAGAGGGACGACGCCGAGGAACACCATGATGGTGCCGTGCATCGCCCCGAGCTCGTTGTAGAACTCGGGGAGCATCGTCCCGCCCGGCATGCGCGAGTCGCCGAGGATCGCGCCGAGCCATGGCACGGCGACGCCCGGGTAGGCGAGATTCCAGCGCATGAGCATCATCAGCGAGAAGCCGAAGAGGAGGAACAGGAGACCGGTGACGGCGTACTGGATGCCGATCACCTTGTGATCGGTGGAGAAGACGTACTTGCGCCAGAAGCCGAGTTCTTCATGATGGACTTCGTGCGCGGCGTGCGGCTTCGGTGCGGCGACGGCCGCGGGCCGGGTTGGCTCACTCATGCGGCTGATCTCCTGATCGCTACTTCGCGGCGGGAACGGCGAACTTGAAGGCCTGCGTCTTCGTATCGTTGGCGCCGACTGTCACCATGGCCGTCTGCGTTCCCAGCCTCTCGTGCCATGCGGTGATCTCGTAGGTCCCCGGGTCGAGGCCCGAGATCGTGAACTTCCCGTCGGTCTTCGTCACCGAGTAGAAGGGATGGGTGAACACGGCCATGTAGGCGCTCATCCACGGGTGGACGTCGCACTTGATCTGGAACGCGTTCTCGGCTTTGGGGAACATCGTGGTCATTTCCTTGACCGTCGCCGGCTGCCCCCGATTGAAAGACGGATTGATCTTGGGAAGCGTATGGATGTTGTGGAGGATGCCGTCGGTGTTGAGGATCCTGTAGGTCTGGCCGACCATGATCCCCATCACGTGCGGAATGTACATACAGCCTTCCTGATCCACGGTCACCGGGGTCGTGGGAGCGGGATAGGTCTTCCCTGCCGGAATCCCCTTCGAGACATAGACCATGACGTTGGCCATGGTCTGGCCGCTGCCGAGCACCAGCATCTCGGGCTGCACGGCGTGTCCCGCGTGCTTCTTGGCGCAGACGGGCTCAGCGTCCATGGCGATCGGTCTGAGGACGGGGGGTTTTCCATCGAAGGTGATGGTTCCGGTGACGGTCGAAGCCGCGACGGCAACGCCCGGCCAGAACATGACGACCAGCGCAGCCGCCAGCCACAACCTGATCACTGTTCCGCGCATGCTCGACTCCGTGGTCATCGCAAACCTCCGCAGGAAATTCAGTCTCGCGCGAACTGTACATGAAACTCGACGTGCGGGGCAACCCAAGCGCGTCACAGCTCAGACGTTTTCGAACGCGAGCGATTCGGCAAGTCTCGGGTCGCGCATCGGTACGAGCGCCTGCCGTCGCATCAGCCAACTCGCCGCCGCCACGAAGCACCCGCCGACGGCGAGCAACGCGGCCACATCGAGAACGGACGGACGGACGCCTTCGGGATGGAGCGTGGGCATCACCTGCCAGTAAATGTCGACGAAGTGCATCGCGAGGAGCCAGGTTCCGCCAATCGCGAGCGTCCACCCTCTTCGCTTGACGGCGCGCCCCATCAGGTAGAAGAACGGAACCCCGAAGTGTCCCGCCATGAGGAGGAGCGAGACGAACTCCCACGACCCTTCGAGCCGCGCCTTGAACCAGAACGATTCCTCCGGAAGGTTCGCGTACCAAATCAGGAAGAACTGGGAGAAGCCGATGTAGGCCCAGAAGGCCGTGAACGCGAAGAGGAACTTTCCGATGTCTTGCAGGTGCTCGGCTGTGATGACCGTGTCGAGCAGCCCCGCCGCGCGCATCGCCGGCGCGACGACCGACAGCAGCGCGATGAACCCGATGAAGGAACCCGCGAAGAAATAAACGCCGAACATCGTCGAGTACCAGTGCGGCGTGAGCGACACGATCCAGTCGATCGAAGCAAAGGTTGACGTCAGGGCGAGGACGATGATGGCGGGGCCGGCAAACTTCCGCAGGCGCGCGGAGACCGCTGGATCCCCCGTCGCGTCCTGCCCGCGCGAGAGGCGGTAGTAGACGAGCGCGATGAAGGACCAGCAGACGAAGTAGATTGCCGCCCGGATCAGGAAGAACGGCACGTTGAGAAACGGCGCTTTCCAGCGCAGCAGCGCATCGTGTTCGGCCGCGCCCGGCACGGACCACGAGTAGAGCTCGTGCAGACCGAAGAGCACCGGGACGAAGAGGACGGCCATCACCGGGAGCATTGCGAAAACGGTCTCGCCGATCCGCCGCACCACGATCCCCCATCCTCCCTGGGTCGCATACTGGAACAGCACGAAGAAGAGCGCGCCGAGGGCCAGGCTCAGAAAGAACAGGAACGACATGAGCCACGAGAAGAAGAACTGCTTCGGATTCGCCGGCCCGAGAATCGCGCAGCCCACCACGCCGAGCACGGCGCACGCGACGCCAACGAGCGGAATCCGGTTCCACGGGTGCCCAGGAGGAATCGTGACCTGTTCGTTCGAGATCATTCAGAGGACTCCAGGAGCTCGACACTTCGTGCGCCAAGCGACGTCAGCAGCTTCCCGGTGGCCGACGGATCGAACCTCGGATCCCACGATTCGATCGAGATGAAAAAGGCGTCGTCGGTCACGCGCTCGAAGACCTTGGATCTGAAGAGCGGATGGTGGTGCATCGGGAGCCGGTTCAGGGCGAGCATGCCGAGGACGGCACCGAACGCGGCAAAGAGCACTCCCAGCTCGAACGTGATCGGAATGAACGCGGGCCAGGAGAAGTACGGTTTGCCGCTGATCACGAGGGGGTAGGCGCTGGCGTGGACCCACCACTGAAGGCCGAACCCGCCCGCGGCGCCGCTCAATCCCGCGACGAGGACGATCCAGGGAAGCGGGGAACGCCTGATTCCCATCGCCTTCTCGAGGCCGTGGACGGGGAACGGAGTGTGGGCGTCCCACTTCGTGAAGCCCTCGTCACGCACCCGCTCGCACGCGTGATAGAGGTCCGTCGGCGTCGCGAATTCGGCGAGGATTCCGTAGTAGGGGCCCTTCGGGAGTTGGTTGACAAGGAACGGCATCAGGAGGCGCTCCCGGGAGCGGGCTCGGGCGACAGCCGGCGCCCGTGGTGGTGCCTGCTCTCGCGTTCGGCGCCGGCGTGCCCATGTGGATCGGCCTGCGGCAGCACTGTCTTGACCTCGGAGGTTGCCACCATCGGCAGAAAACGCACGAACAGGCAGAACATCGTGAAGAAGAGCCCGAAGCTCCCAAGCAGACACGACACGTCCCAGATCGTGGGCCGGAAGTAGCCCCAGGCCGACGGAAGGAAATCACGGTGCAGCGACGTGACGATGATCACGAACCGCTCGAACCACATGCCGATGTTGATGACGATCGACGACGCGAACAGGATCGGGATGCTCGTGCGCGCCTTCTTGAACCAGAAGATCTGCGGGCTGATGACGTTGCAGCTGATCATGATCCAGTACGCCCACGCATACGGCCCGAGCGCGCGGTTCATGAACGTGAAGAACTCGTACGGATTGCCGCTGTACCAGGACGTGAAGAACTCGGTGGAGTACGCGTAGCCCACCATCGACCCGGTCACGAGCATGATTTTCGCCATGTAGTCGAAGTGGCGGAGCGTGATGATGTGCTCGAGGCGGAACGCCGTGCGGCAGATCACCATGAGCGTCACCACCATGGCGAAGCCGGAGAAGATCGCGCCCGCCACGAAGTAGGGCGGGAAGATTGTCGTATGCCACCCCGGAAGCAGGGAGACCGCGAAGTCCATCGAGACGACCGAGTGAACCGAGAGGACCAGCGGCGTCGCGAGGGCCGCGAGCACGAGATAGGCGCTTTCGTAATGATTCCAATTGCGCACGGAGCCCCGCCATCCGAGCGCGAAGAAGCCGTAGACCAACTTACGGACCCGCGTTTTCGCCCGGTCGCGCATCGTCGCGAGGTCCGGGATCAGGCCGACGTACCAGAAGAGGACCGAGACGGTTCCGTACACGCTGACCGCAAAGACGTCCCAGAGAAGCGGGCTCCTGAAGTTGGGCCACACGCCCATCTGGTTCGGGATCGGGAACACCCAGTACATGACCCAGACGCGGCCCACGTGGATCGACGGGAACAGCAGGGCGCACATGACCGCGAAGATGGTCATCGCCTCCGCCGAGCGGTTGATCGAGGTCCGCCATTTCTGGCGGAAGAGGAAGAGGATCGCCGAGATGAGTGTCCCGGCGTGCCCTATCCCGACCCAGAACACGAAGTTCGTGATGTCCCAGGCCCAGCCGACGGGGATGTTGAGACCCCAGATGCCGATCCCCTCCCAGAAGAGCCACGAGACCGCCACGCCGAGAAGGCCGAGGAGCGCGACCGCAGGGATGAAGAAGAACCACCAGCCGATCGGTGTTGGCCGCTCGACGGCCTCGGCGACGACCTCGGTGATTGAATGGAAATCCGGCGACCGCAGAATAAGCGTCGGGTTGCCCTCGACAGGGTTGTCGAGCAGTTCTGCTTCCGTTTGGGCCAAGCCTGTTCCCCTAATTTGTGTTTGAAGGGTACCCGCTTGTAGTTGAAGAGTGGCGGTTGGTACCTACCATCTGCGCATCGCGGGAGTCAAGAGTCCGCCTCCGCGCGCACGCGTGGCACGCGCTTCGGCGAGACCTGCCGTAGCGTTCGCGAAGGCGGGAAGACGTCGCTTCAGGACGTGGGACGACCGACACGCAGCCGTGCCATCACCTTGCGCGGGTCCACCGATGGATGGAACCGCCGCGCCGCGGGAAGCTGCAGGTACAGGATCGAGGCTGCCGAGAGCAGTCCCAGAAGCCACGAGTGGATTCGGATCGCACGCAGGATCTCGCATGACAGAAAGACGTAGACCGAGAATCGCGCCCGCTCGTGCCGGCGTAGCATCAACGCGCCGACCACCGGCGCAATGACGAAGTAGACGAACGCGTCCCAAGGCAGATGGCTGCCGAAGTTGAGCCAACGTGTGTGGAAGAACAACGCCAGGAGATGAATCCCTGGGCTGGCCAGCAGCACGACGGTCAGCAGCCAGAGTCCAGCCGGTCGCCGCACTCCGGCTGCGGTCTCAGGTTCCATCGGGGGAGTGGAGCTGCGCGAGGATGGCGTCAATGGGCGCCTTCGCGCATGCGAACATCGGCGTGTCCCGCTGCGTATACAGGCTCGCCTCCGTATAACGCAGGCGTCCCACCAGATCGACGAATTCCTGCGGATAGTCCGAGTCGAACGCGACCACGAAGTCCTGGTCGTCGATGCCGTAGCTGTTGCTCGTGTTCAGACGGACGCCCTTGAACGGGGCTGAGGCGGCGATGTGCTCGTCCATCATCCCCTGCCGCGCGTGGGGCGACAGGCGGTACCACGCCCGTGTTTTCGTGAAGGGGTACACGAACAGGTACTTGCCCTCGCCCGGCAGCAGCTCGACGCCCTCTCCGGCGCCCTTCATCTTGTTGACGTACGGTGTCCGGCGCTGCAGCGAAAGGTAGCTGTACACCTGCGACACGTAGGCGCCCAGCTGCGACCGCCTGATCGCCGCTTCCATCGACTGGAAGCACAGCGGGTCGAACGCGATCCGCCACAGCATGAAATCGACGTCCGCGCGCAGGCCCACCAGTGAGTACGTGCGGAGGATCAGATCGTCCAGAGACTCCCACTTCCGCACCAGTTCGATGAACTCGGTCCCCGCCGCCCGCCGCTCGTCCGCGGGGAGCCGCCGGAACATGGGGTCGAGCCGATAGAACGAGTAGTTCAGGAACTGACGGCGTTGCCTGTCGGCGCCCTTGTTCGTGACGATTCCAGTCGGATCGAGATCGACTGACGGGCCGCGACGGGGTGGCGGGCCGGTGTCCCCGGGAGAGTTCTCCATGCTCATACCTGCTCGGCGGCCAACCTAGACTTGCGCCACGGATTTTGTCAAGCAGGTGAGCCCGGCTGGCGACCACTGTAAGATGCCCGCGCCACGCGTAACGACAATCTCTATCTCGGCATCGTGGCGATCACCGCGTTGTTCGCGTTGATCGTCGTCGTCTTCGTCGTCTATTCCGCGATCAAATCCCGCGACGACGCGGGAAACAAGGTGGGCGCCTCCAGCACTGGATGGATGCCGCTCGAGCTCGGGTGGTCGCTGATCCCGTTCTTCATCGCGATGGGCATCTTCGTCTGGGCGTCGCTCGTGTTCTTCCACATCGTGAGGGGGCCCTGATCAGAGGTCAGAACACCTCGCCGAAATAGCTCCACACCCACTCGCGGCCGCGCTCGACGACCGATCGCGAGCGCCACGTGTCGAGGTCCAGCTTCCGCGCCTTCGTGAGATCCCGATCGAAATCCTGCAGGAGCCGCGCGGCGAGACCCTTATCGAAGACGGCGACATTCAGTTCATCGTTCAGCTCGAGCGACCGGTTGTCGAAGTTCGCGGAGCCGACCACGCTCAGAACGCCATCGACCACCATCGCCTTCGTGTGGAGCATGGTCGGCTGATATTCGGCGATTTCGACACCTTCCTCGAGCAGCGGCTCATAGTCGGCGCGGCTGGCGTACTTGACCGCTTTCGCGTCGGTCTTGTCCCCTTCGACGAGCAGGCGCACGTGGACGCCGCGTTTCACCGCCTGGTCGATGCTCCATCGAGAGGATTCGTCCACGATCAGATATGGCGATTCAATGTCGATTGAGTGACGCGCGGCAGCGATGGCGAGCAGGTAGAGCAGCTTCAGCTCGTTGACGCCGGTCTGCGGCGCGCTCCAGACGACAATTGATTTCGCCGGTCCCGACGGCGGGGCTTTCGTTGGCTCGAGCTCGGGCTCGACGACGCCGCCCACGACGATCCAGTTCTGGTTGAAGGCCGCCTCGACGTCATCCACCGCCGGTCCGTGCATCTCGACCATCGTGTCGCGCCACATCGGGAAGTCCTTCTCGTCGTGCGCCCAGTGATCGGCGATGCCCATCCCGCCGACGAACGCGACGTCGCCGTCGACGATGAGCGCCTTGCGATGCGTCCGGTAGTTGACTTCTTCAATCTGGAAGCTGAGGAGCGGGTTCACCCACCGGATCTCGGCGCCCGCGGCCTCGAGCCGCTTCTCGTCGTCGTCCGACATCTTCTTCGAGCCAACCGAGTCGAGGACGATCTTGACGCTGACGCCGCGCTTGCCCGCAGCTTCGAGCGCATCGGTGAACTGTGTGCCGACATCGCCCTTGGCGTAGATGTAGGTCTCGAGCGCGATGCGCTGCTTCGCGCGATTGATGGCCTCGAGCATCGCCGGGAACGCCTGGTCGCCGTTCGTGAGGACGACGTACGAGTCGTTCGACGTCAGCCGATGCCCGAGCAGGTTGGCCAGGTATTGCGGGAAGCGCGCGTCTTCGACCGCGAGCGAGCTCTTGATCTGGATGGTTTCCTGGTCCTGCGCCAGTAGAAGTCCGACGGCGAGCACCAGCAGTGCAATCAGGACGGCCGCAAGGATCCGGTGGTGTCGCGCCCAGTGCTGCCGCTGAGGTTTGGGTTTCGACTTCATGCCGGCACCAGACCGTTGCAACTCGAGCGCCGTCGCGAACCGGCGAACCTCTTTTCCTTCTCCTTGCCAGCTGTTCAGCACACACCAACTCACAATCACGCCGCCCGGGAAGCCGTCTCGACGGTTCAGATCCGCGCGCAGACGAGGCAGTCAACGCGCGTCGCATGGACGAGGAGCTGAGGCACCGCGACGTGATGCGCCGTGCGCGCCTTGACCGCATTCACAACCTGGGTATATGTTCCGCGCACCATTCCCGCCGATTTTCAAACGAGACTGGACGACTCGCAGACGCAACTTCGGGGAGGTTCCAAATCGTTGCGAGCCAGAAGAAATAAGGAGGCGCAATGAGAGGCAGGCTCGTCATCGCCGCGGCGGTGGGAATGTTCATGTCGGCGTCCCTCTCAGCACACCATGGCAGCGCCGCGTTCGACAACGGCAAGGTAGTGATTCTCAAGGGCGCGGTCGTGCAGTGGGTGTACTCCAATCCGCATTGCCTGCTGACCGTCGAGGTGAAGGGCGATGACGGCACCGTGGTCCGATGGATCGTCGAGACGCAGGCTCCGAACATCATGTATCCCGCCGGGTATCGCAAAGACTCGTTCAAGGTCGGCGACGAGGTGACGGTCAACGTTGAGCCCGTAAAGAACGGGCTCCCCGTGGGACGCATCCGGGAAGTCGTCCTTGCTGATGGAACCACGCTGGGCGGCGTAGGCAGCGTCCCGACTCCTCCGAAGGGCAAGTGAGGAGTCACTGGATGTTCACACAGAGAGGAGATCTACATGCTGGATATCCGGAAGCACCGCTTCGTCCTCTCGTTCCTCCTCGCGACGGCATTCGTTGCACTCGCTGATACGTATTCAGCTGCGCAAGGCACGATCGGCAGCATTCTAGGGACCGTCACCGATTCAACCGGCTCCGTCATCCCCGGGGCGACGGTCACGGCAAAGAACACCGGCACCGGCGCCATCCAACTCTCGACAACTGACGCCCAGGGGCGTTACCGGATTCCGGTTCTCCCCGTCGGCGACTATCAGGTGCAGACCGAGCTCTCGGGCTTTCAGACGGTGGTGCGCACCGGCATCAGGCTGAGCGCGGGCGCCGACGTGGTCGTCGATTTCAGGATGCCGATCGGTCAGATCAGCGAGCTGCTGACGGTGACCGCCGAAGTGCCGTTGGTGAATACGACATCGGCATCGCTGGGCACCGTGGTCGATCCGACGCAGATCCGCGAGCTGCCGCTCAACGGGCGCAATTTCGAGGAGCTGGTGCTCGTCGCTCCCGGCGTGAACGTCTCGAGGGGATCGGGGGCGACCAGAAACGCGTTCACCGGCAAACAGGAGTACTGGACCGTTTCAGGATCCCGCCCCAACGGGCAGGAAATTCTGATGGACGGCACCAATATCCAGACCTACCAGAATCGCGGAACCGGCACGGGCATTCTCGGAACGAGCCTTGGCGTCGACGCGATCGGCGAATTCCAGATCCTGACGAACACCTATGGCGCGCAGTACGGCGGGAACGGGTCGGTGCTGAACTCCGTGACCCGCTCCGGCACCAATACCCTCCACGGGTCGCTGTACGAGTTCACGCGCAATTCGAAGTTCGATTCGGTGCCGTGGCCGGCGACGACGAAGCAGCCGTTCTGGAAGCATCAATACGGCGGGACGCTGGGCGGGCCGATCAAGACGGACAAGATGTTCTTCTTCGCCAACTTCGAAAGCCTCCGGCAGCGCGAATCGCAGAGCAACCTCAGAGTCGTGCCCAATGCGCTCGCGCGCAGCGGCATCATTCCGCTGCCGGCCAACGGCGTTCCGGCGGCAGGCTGCGTCCCGGCGAGCATTCCAGGCCATCAGAACTGCGGCCTCGGCAGTCCGAACGCGCCCAACTTCCTTCTCGTCAAGCCGTACCTGGACCTGTTCCCGCTCGGTCCCAACCAGCCGGGAAACGTGCCCGCGGTTGGGCAAATCGCCGGCTACGAGAGAGCCGAGTTCGGCGAGCCGCAGGACCAGGGGAACGGCGCGGCGCAGATCCTCGTCAATGCGACCTCGCCGGGCACGGAGTACTTCACGGTGGGGCGTTTCGACTGGAACATGTCGACGAAGAACTCCGTCTTCGCGCGATATCTGTTCGACAAGGCCTACACGACCGAACCGTTCTACGGGAACTTTCCGGCGTGGCCCGAGTTGGAAGATTCGAAAAACCAGTACCTCACCGTCGGAGACAAACACCTGTTCTCCGGGACGGTGATCAACACGCTCCAATTCGGATTTACCAAAACGTTTTTCGACATCCGCAGCAGCAGTCTGAGGCCGGTAACGACTCCAGGGGTACTGCCAGCCGGCTCGTTGAACTGGTCAGGCGACGTCTTCACGCGAGACGGAGAGCCGGTGATGGACGGGACGCTGAACCCGGGCTCGGGAATCAGCCCGATCGGCCCTGGTCAGATCTCACCGATTCGGAAGGTCCAGGTCCGGCAAAGCGTCACCGAAGATCTGTTCGTGATCAGCAGCGGCCACAGTCTCCGCTTCGGCGGCAGCGTCACGAAAAACTCCACCGAGGGTATCCATGCCTTCCCGGGCGGAGGCACGTGGACTTTCGCGAACCTCTCGAATTTCCTGCATGCGTTGCCCACGCTCTACCAGGGGCCGTGCAATTTCTATAACGACAGTCCCGGTTGCGTCTTCGCCGAGGGGTCGCCGCTGCTGTTCCCGAGTGATCTGCGGAAGGCCCGATCGTGGGATTTCACGATGTACGCGCAGGACGACTGGAAGATGACGTCCAGGCTGACGTTGAATCTCGGCTTGCGCTACGCGCCGTCCACCATCCCCCGCGAAACCACGAACCAGACATACGGACTGCTGCCCGTGCCGTTCGGCCCCAACGGCGACGGGCGCCGGACATCGAGCGTGACGTCGCCGCCACCGGCGCAGCTGACAGCGATGAGCCACTTCTTTCTGAGGAATCCGTCGCTGCGTACATTCGATCCCCGCATCGGGGTCGCGTGGGATCCATTCGGTACCGGAAAGACGTCCGTACGCGGCGGCTACGGGATCTTCCACGCGACGCTGCAGTGCCGCGATTACTGTTACGGTTCGTGGTTCACGCAGCCGTGGACGGTCAGAACGATCAACGACCCCACCGCCCTGGCCAGCTTTCCGCGGCCGTTCCAAACCCGCAGCGAGACGGCGACGAGCGCGTCCTGGGGAACCAATCCTTTCCAGACGACGCCGTGGATGCAGCAGTGGAACGTGAGCATCCAGCAGGAGATCATGCCCAATACCGTCGTCGTGGCAGCGTATGTCGCGTCACGCGGCGTGAGCATGGTCGGGCAGCGCGACGTGAACCCGCCGCTGGCGAGCGGCGTGCTGACGCCGTATTTCAATAGCGGCGCGATTGCACTCAGGCAGAATCAGACGCTGGCCGACAACTTCCCGGGGTATCTGGATCG
>Ga0075424_100002091_pt1 | contig 17997 bp, 16 predicted proteins | sample SoiMethybrSBSTD3_FD_75301 | JGI IMG/M metagenome (GOLD analysis project Ga0075424, IMG submission 75301) | Bulk soil microbial communities from a Populus tree surrounding site in Tennessee, USA - Soil MetaG P. TD hybrid SBSTD3 | ecosystem: Environmental > Terrestrial > Soil > Tree plantation...
CCCCCTGGGAAGAATGCTTCAGACCTGAACTTCGACGGCAGAAAGGCGAAGTTTACCGGTGGTGACGGCGGATTCAAGCGCGGCTACGACAACGGCGTCAAATTTTGCCCCGGTGAGCGACTGAATGCGCTTGAGCGCGAAATCCAGGTCCATGGCGTTCTGATAAGGACGATTGGTGGTGATGGCATCGAGCGTATCGGCGACGCCGATGATGCGAGCCATCAGAGGAATTTGCGGCGCCGTCAGTCCGTAGGGATAGCCACGGCCGTCCATGTGTTCGTGGTGAAGTTCGATGCCGGGTAGCATTTCTTTGAGCTGCGAAACGGGGCGCATGATGTTGGCGCCCTTTACGGTGTGTTGCTTCATTAGTTCGAATTCTTCGCTGGTGAGTGCGCCGGGCTTCTTCAGTACGCGGTCATCAACGCCGATCTTGCCGACGTCGTGAAGCAGCGCGGCAATACGTAGCTTGTCCAAATCTTCTTCCGTGAGCCCGAGCTCGCGGCCGATGAGCGTTGAATATTTCGCTACGCGGCCGGAGTGACCGCGGGTGTAAGGATCCTTTTCGTCGATCGCTGCGGCGAGCATGCGGATGGAACCAAGGAAGAGTTCGCGGTTGGCTTCGGCGGCTTCCTTCAGCTTCTCGATGTACTCTTCGATGTCGCCGGCCATTTTGTTGAAATTGCCTGCTAGTTCGGTGATTTCTTGCGCGCCGCGCACGGCCGTTCGCTGATGAAATTCACCTCGGCTGATGGCGCGGGTGGAGCCCGCCAATCCACGGATGGGTTCACTGATGGCCACTGCGAAGAGATATCCAACGAGAATGGCTACCAAGACGACTAAGCTGACGAAGGTTAAGGCCTGGCGATTGAGTTCGTTGACGCCGGCGTCGGTGCGTGCCTGAGCGAGGCTTCGTTGCGCGATGACCGCCCAATTGACTTCGGGAAAAGTGCTGTACGTTCCGATCATTTCGACCGACCGTTTATTCTCGGTCTCGGTGAAGCGCATCGTCTCGGTGTTGCGGAGTTCCTGCGGCAAGGCCTTGACGCGAGCTACGACAGTGGAATTCGCACTGACGTCTTCGCCTGGCGTAAATCGGCCGGTGTCGGGATGAGCGACGATATGGCCCTGGTGGTCCACGACAAAAACGTTGCGGCCGCGCACGCTGGAATCTTTGAGGCGATTCAGAATCGGGTTCAGAGACACGACCGCGGCAATCATGCCGGTGAACTGCTGGTCGACGTTTAACGGAATCGCAATGACGAAGGCTGGCTGATTATCGGGCTCGATAGCCAGAGGATCGCTGCGGAATTTCACCGAGCCAAGCTGCGGCGACTGCATGCAGGTAACGAAAGCGCGCTGCAAAGCCTTACTGACGAAGGGATCCTTTTCCGCGCGAAAGTTTCCCTGCGAGGCGCTGGTGCCCTTACCGGATTTGCCAACCGCGGTCATGTAAAGAAACGTCGTGCGATTGCTTTCAACGAAGTTTTCCAATAGCCGCGTGACTTTGGGTTCTGCACTGGGATCTTCCACATCCTGAATTAGCCCAGTGAGAACGAGAATCTGGCGTTCGCTGATCAGTTGCTGGGTGACGTTCGCGTCGAATTGCTGCAGCTCCTGAGCCACGGAGCGTGTGAGCTCGGTTTGCTGGACACGCTCAGTATCGACGAGTTTATCCTGGCTGAGCTGCAGCACTTGAAGGTGGTAGAGGAGCAGAGGAACGGCGCTGACGAGCAGCATCGCGCCCAAGACGAGCCAAAGAATGCGCACGCGTCCGATAGGCACGCGGTCGAAGAGCGCGTTGAGGTTGAGGGCCATGCTGCAGCTTGTATTTTAGACAAAGGGTGTGCTGATGACCTGACCCTTGCGAAGAAAGTGCCGATGCAACATTGATTCTTGCGTACCCGTCCGTTCGTACAGGTAAAGATTCAGGGTTTTTTACTGGTCGACGAGCCTTGCGCTATTCTCGCTTTGCAGGACGCTCCATCACATACCGAATTGCGTCCGCTGGCGACTTGCCCTCGCGAAGGATGGCGTACACTTGCTCCGTGATGGGGATTTCAACCTGGGCCTCCGCCGCGAGATCCATCAGCGCCGAAGCGGTTTCGACACCTTCAGCGACCATCTTCATTTGCGCGAGGATTTCCTTGAGCGGGCGGCCTTTACCGAGTTCGACACCCACGTGGCGATTGCGGCTCAAAGCGCCGGTGCAAGTAAGGACGAGGTCGCCCAGGCCCGCAAGGCCGCTTAGGGTTTCCGGTTTTGCTCCGAGTTTCCCGGCAAGTCTTGACATTTCTGCCAAACCGCGGGTGATGAGCGCCGCAAGCGAATTGGAGCCGAGCCCAAGTCCGCTGCATACACCCGCAGCAATAGCGATGACGTTTTTCATCGCGCCGGCCAACTCTACGCCGAGGACATCGGTGTTGGTGTATAGCCGAAAGTTGGGACCAGCGAACTCGCCTTGTGCCTCGGCGGCTGAATCCGTGTAGTGACGGCCCGAGACGCGAGCCAACTCAAGCACCGCACGGCCAGCGACTACAACCGCGGTCGGTTCACCGCGCGCTACCTCGGCTGCGAATGAGGGTCCGGACAGAACAGCCGTCCGCAAGGCAGCGTCTTCGCCGAGTACGTCGAGGATCACCTGGCTCATGCGTGCGTGGGTGCCGGGCTCAAGGCCTTTCGTTGCGCTGACGATGGTTGTGTCCGCTTGCCAAAACGATCGCGCAGCAGTGTACACTTTGCGCGCAAACGCGGATGGCATCGCTCCAACCACGACGTGGGCGCCGTCAAGCACCTCGCCCAGTTGGGCGCTGATTTCGATGTGCTCGGCCAGCTTGTGGCCTGGAAGATAGGTCGAGTTTATTCGTTCTCGGCGCAGAAATTCAGCGAGCTCGGGATCGTGCGCCCAGAGCGAAACGCCATGCGGCTGGCGGCTGCGCGTGAGCACGATGGCCAGCGCAGTGCCCCAACTGCCCGCGCCAAGGATGGCGATTTTTTTCACGCGGCATCCTTCTTGTTGAGAGAGAACTTCGGCTCTTCGCCCCGAGCCAGACGCGCGATATTGCCGCGATGCTGGTGGATGACGAGCCCGGCGATGGCCAGCGACGTAAGCGTGACACTTTGCGGAGGCGCGAAGTGCGGAGCCCACAGCAGATAAATCAGCAGTGGAATGGCCGCAGCCGCAGCGATGGAGCCCAGCGAAACGTAGCGCCAAAAACCGACGACCAGCAGAAACAGGATAGTCGCCGCAAGCATCGCCGCCGGGCACAGCGCTAGGAATACGCCCGCCGCGGTCGCCACCCCTTTGCCTCCGCGAAATCGCAACCAGACTGGAAAACAGTGCCCCAGCATGGCAAACAGACCGGCGAGAACCATGGCCAAAGCTTCGCCGTGCATCCATCGTGCAGCAAGCCAAACAGCGAACCCGCCCTTGGCCGCATCAAGGAGCAAAGTCAAGATGCCTGCGAGCGGGCCGACGACGCGCGCGACATTCGTGGCTCCTATGTTGCCGCTGCCAGCGCGGCGAATGTCGCCTCCGCCAAAGAGCTTGGCCATGAGTATCCCAAAGGGAATGGAACCAAGAAGGTAGGACGCTGCCAGGACGAAGATCAGATTTGGTGGAAAAGTCACTGTCGCGTTCCCTCAGTCGTGAATGGAAACGAGTGCAGCGTAGTGTACTCCGCGCCGGTGGATTTCGTTTTGCTTTCCATTAGATGGAATTCCGCAGAGATTTGCCTGCCGAATACTTGGTCATCGAATTTTGCAATCACGGCGCGCAACGGCTCCGATAAACGCGGTTCCTTGAAGCGCGCAAGTGTGAGATGCGGCGCAAAGGGCCGTGTTTCGGCGGGAATGCCGCACGCGGTGAGCGCCTGTTGCACACGCTGCGCGAGCGTGGGCAATTCTGGCGGCGCCTGGATGCCAGCCCAAATGACGGCAGGGCGCCGGTCATTCGGAAAAAATCCGATGCCGCGAACCTCGAGCGAAATCGCTACTGGAGTGCCAACTTTCAGCAGCGCTTCTTTGATCTTCGGCGCCTGCTCGTCTGGAACGTTGCCGATGAATTTCACCGTGACATGCAAATTGGCGGGATTGACCCATCGCGGTCTCGAGTCGACGTGCCGGAGTTCATTCAGAAGTCTCGTCAGGTTTTCACGCACTTCGGCAGAGATCGAGAGCGCAACGAACAGCCGCATATCAAGAACGTGACGGAGGCGCCTGGCCGTTATAGAGAAAGTGCAGGCGAACCATGTCCAGCGCGGCCTGGGAAGCCTGCATGCGCACCATGTCGCGATCGCCGATGAAGCGAACGGCGCGTTCTCTCACGCCAGATGGTCCTGCGACGGCAAGGTGAACCGTGCCGACGGGCTTCCCCTCGGTTCCTCCACCGGGGCCGGCGATTCCCGTGATGCCCACGCCGAGCGTACTGCCAACCTTGCGGCGAATACCTTGCGCTAGAGCGACCGCCACCTCGGGGCTTACGGCGCCCTTCGCGGCGATCAATTCGGCAGGAACGTCGGCCCAAGCTGTTTTCAGTTCGTTGCTGTAGCAAACCACGCTGCCGAGAAAATAGGCCGAGCTGCCGGCAATGTTGGTCAAGCGTTCGGCGAGCAAGCCGCCGGTGCAGCTTTCCGCCGCAGCGATGGTGGCGTTGTGCTGCAGGAGTTCGTGAGCGACGACGGCTTCCAGGGAAGAACCGTCGCGAGAAAAAATTCGCTCGGCTAACGCGATGTCGAGTGCTTGTTGCACATCGGCGAGGGTCTTGCTGGCGTGTTCCGCGTTCGCGCTCCAGATGCGCAGATGAATCTGCACCTCGCCGGGCGAGGCGAGAACCGTTGTTTGCACCTCGGGATAACGCGTATAGATGGGGCCTGCGAGGGAATCCACGTGAGATTCGCCGAGGCCCGTGATGCGCAGTTCGCGATGAAACATGCGGCCGGCGGGCGCACGCCGCTGCAGTCGCGGCAAGACTTGCTCGAGGAAAAGCGGCTTCAGTTCGCGTGGCGGGCCGGGCAAGAGGGCGATGACTTGATCGCCCTTTTCTAACCAAAGTCCCGGGGCCGTGCCGCGAGGATTCGTCAGAAGTTCGGCGCCCTCGGGAACCATGGCCTGGCGCAGATTGTTTTCGGTCATTGGCCGACCGAAGGAACGGAAGCGCGTTTCGATGGAATGCACAACTTGATCGCTGCGCACCAGCTTGCGGCCGAGCAGTTCGGCCACGGTTTCGCGGGTCAGGTCGTCTTCGGTGGGTCCGAGGCCGCCGGAGGAGATGATGATAGGCACGCGGTTCAAGGCGTCCTGAAAGGCTTCCATCAACAGAGCCCGCTCGTCGCCGACAATGGTCTTGCGTACCACCTCGATGCCGAGTTTGTTCAGTTCGGCTGTTAGAAAAAGGGAGTTGGTGTCCAGTCGATCGGGAGTGAGCAGTTCGGAGCCCACCGCAATGATTTCCGCTTTCATCGAATTTAGTTTTACTTGAGCCTCGGAGGTTGCGCAAGCCAGCGCGACCTCATCCAGGAAAAGTCAGAGGAACAAATTGGCCGAGTATTTGCCTCTCGAAATCAGCCAAACAGAGGAGTGCCGCGCACATCCCAATCGAGCGTAAAGACCGCATTGGACGTGGCGACGATCGCACGACCCGAGGGAAGCAGCGCCATGCCCACGATGGCGCCGCCGCTCAAGACAAGTTCCGCGCGACCCATTTGGCTGATGCGAACGATGCCGCGCCGACCGCCAAGCGAGGCAGCCACGTATAGATTGCCGTCGCGGTCAAACGCAATGCCCTGCGGGCGTCCCAATCCGCGAAAAAACGTAGTAACTTCGCCACCCCGCGAAATTCGGTATACACGATCGAAGCTCGATGTGGTCGGACCAGTGGCGTAGAGTTCCCCAGTGGGATGAAAGGCAAGATGGTAGGCAGCTACAGAAGGTTCGAGCGTAGCGAAAACGAAAATCTCGCGCGACGAACTGATCTTGAAGATCGTTCCGCTGCGATCGCCGACATAGAGATTTTGGTCGCGGTCAAAAGCCAAACCGGTGGCGACGCCCATGCCCTCAATCCACTTTTCCACACGGCCATCGGGTGCAACTCGATGTATGGTGCCGTCGTTTCTGCAAGAGACAAAAAGATTTCCGGAGTGGTCGAGCGCGAGTCCGCTTGGATTCGTCAGCGAAGTGACGAACGGCTTCACGCTGAAATTCGCGGTGATTTTGTAAAGGGAAACTGGCACGCGCTGGCCGCGCGGTCCGCTGAAGGTTACGTAGGTGTTGCCTTCGGTGTCCACGGCGGGATTGGCGACGGGATGCAGGTTGTCGGCGATTTGCAGACCGACCGAAACCGGAAACGGTTGGCTTTCCTGTGTACCGGAGGTGACACGGACCGCGCCGCCGCTCGCGGCTTCAGGAACACGCACTACGAGACGTTGCGGACCGGAGAGTGCGACGCTGGCTTCTGCTTCTCCAAAACGCACGAGCGGACGGGAGAAACTGCGGCTTACGAATCCGCTGCCGCGAATTTCAATTTCGCCGCCGGGAATGGCCGCGGCGGGCGAAACGCCTTCAATGCGTGGAATGCCGTTTTTTTCCGAAGAGCCCAAGCCAAATTTCATGACGGACCAATGTGAAACGAGAACAGACCAAAGTGTAGCGCGACCTTTAGCAGAATGGCAGCGTAGATGCCGGCGAGCCAGTCGTCGGCCATGACTCCCCAGCCGCGGGGAAGCTTTTCCAGGTTGCGGATCGGGCAGGGCTTCCAGATGTCGAACAGGCGGAACAGGACAAAGCCGGCGAAAAGGTATTTCCAGTTCAGCATGCTCAACGCGGAAAAAATGGCGTACGTTGAAAAATCCATGTGAGCGGCGAGATTGGGAACGGCGATCGGGATCAACGGCAGGATCAGAGTGATGTGCTGGCCGGCGACTTCGTCAATCACCACGTGCTGCGGGTCATGTACGCCGGCGTAAGCCGCTGCTTTACCGGCGCTCCATACGCCGACCAGCGACAGAAACAGGACGAGCAGTATCGCCGATACAACCGGCAGGATCAGCGCGGCGCTGTGAATCTCCGCGCCGGGCACCAGGAAGTTGTGATCCATCAGCGTGGCTTCGGTGAGCCGTCGAGTGGAAAGCAGATCGCCTAGGCCGTGCGGCCGCAGAAAAAACAGTGCGGTCCCCATGGCCGTGAGGATGCCGACTAAAGATCCGAACGTGCCTGGCGCTTTGGGCAGGTAGCCGACGCCGCACGCGGTCGCGATGGCCAGAGCGAAGCTCGGTTTTTGCGGGACAGCGTCAGTGGATGGTTTCATTTTGCTTTTTTCGCGCCGCGGCTGGCGCGCTAGGTTCGGCTTCGGTCAGTTCTTCTTCATCAAAAATGTGATCGCTGACGACGTACTTTTCGCTGGCCCAGGCTCCCAGGTCGAGCAGCCGGCAGCGCTCGTTGCAGAAAGGGAAGTCCGCGTTGGCCTCAGAGTCGGTGGGACCCTTGCAGATGGGGCAGCGATGCTTCATGGCGCAAGCTTATCCCAAAACGCGCAAGGGCGCTCCGGTTGTGATGCGGTGGAAAGCTTCACGGGGTTGCTGCGTAACAGAGGGCCGTTTGCGAGGACGCGGCAGAATTTCGACTACTTTGCCGATCAGATCGTAGGCGTCGGTTTTGCTGATTTCCACGCGGACTGCGTCGCCAGTATCCCCGAGGTGGCCATCGGCAACCTCAATGTCAGTTAGATATACCCTGCCATCGATCTCCGGCGCCATACCTTGCAGGCGCGCCTCCCAGACCATCGGATTGTCCTTCGACGGGCCTTCAAGGAGAGCCGTTTCCGTGCGACCCTTCCACGCGCGCAGCCGTTCGCGCGAAATCTTCTTTTGGATTGCCATCAGGCGGTTGCGGCGATCGGTGATTACATCCTGTTTCACTTTTCCGTCGAGCGCGAAACTGTCGGCATGATCCACGTCGGAATATTCGAATACACCGAGCCAATCGAACTGGCCGACGCGGACAAAGTCGCAAAGTTCGTCGAAGTCCTTTTCGGTTTCGCCGGGGAAACCGACGATGAACGACGTGCGCAACGTTACGCCCGGGATTGTGGTGCGGATGCGTTCTAAGAGCTTGAGGAAGGCACCGCCATGCGAGCCGCGCTTCATGCGCGCCAGCACGTTGCGGCTGGCATGTTGCAGCGGCAAGTCCATGTATTTGGCGAGCCGAGGATGCGCCGCCAGCGTGTCGAGCAAATTTTGTGTTACGCGATTAGGATAGGCGTAAAGAAAACGCACCCAGAGCAGTTCTTCGATGTTCGCAAGGCCCGCGAGGAGTTGGGCGAGGCCGTCGCGCAGGCCCAGATCTTCGCCGTATGACGTGGTGTCTTGCCCGATCAGGGTGATTTCACGGGTTCCGTTCTCGGCCAGGTTTGCCGCTTCGCGGACTACTGACTCAAAGCGGCGGCTGCGGAATTTGCCGCGCAGCTGAGGAATAATGCAAAACGTGCAGGGATGATCGCAGCCTTCCGCGATTTTGATGTATGCGGCGTGCTTCGGAGTCGTGAGAATGCGCGGCGTCAGGTCATGGTAGAGAAACGCCGGTGGCTCAGCAGGCAGGACGCGCAGATCGCCGTGAACGGCTTCCAGAATGCGCTCGACTTCGCCGGTGCCGACTACCGCGTCTACTTCCGGGATCTGCTCGAGGATCTGATCGCGGTAGCGCTCCACCAGGCAGCCTGCGACGATCAGCCTCTTTGCTGAACCAAATTTCTTGTGTTCAGCCATTTCCAGAATGGCGTCCACGGACTCTTTTTGTGCTGGTTCGATGAAGCTGCAAGTGTTCACCACCAGAACGTCGGCATCATCGGCGCGCGCCGTCAATTCATAGCCATCGCGCGCCAGCACACCCATCATAACCTCGCTGTCCACGAGGTTCTTCGGGCAGCCCAGACTGACAAAACCGACCTTTGCCATGCGGGAAATTGCGCCTTTTCGCAATTCTCCATTATAGCACGCCGCTTCACGGCCCACGCCGCGGCAGGTATGCGGACATTTGATTTTTTGAGCGAAGCGCGAGCGTACCAGCTAACGCGCGCGCAGTTCGGAGCGTATGACGCCGAGGAGTTGCTGCAGTCGGGGAATGTCGCCAGCTTCACTGCCGAACCGCGCTTCGGAATACAGGCGCGCAAATTCCTTCACGCTCGTGTTCAGTCCTGGCTTGTTGACCGCCTCGGCAAATTCGAACGCGGTTTGCGTATCGAGTCGGGTGTAACCGTGGCGCCGCATCAGTCGCAGCAGCTCCTGATACAACCGCGAGGCCATCATCACGCGCACGGCGTTCGACTTCTGGCCGCGAGACGCCAATGAAATTCTCAGTTGTTCCCAGAGCCGACCGAGGCGACCATACCGCAGCACCAGCAGGATACCAATTAGCACCACCGGCAACGCCAAACCAAACCCTTGGTGTCGCAGCTGCCACTCACTCAGCTGGCTCTTGAAATGCTGTTGTTTCGCGCTGAACCATCTCGCCGCCACTTCGCGCCAGTTTCGCGAACGGACCTGCACGGTCTGAGCCAGGGCGGTCTGGTGGGCGAAGTCGTAGCCAATCACCCAGTCGTTCCAGGTCAGCTCCGCCCAATCTGCGAATTGCGAAAGGCGCTTGAAAAAGCCTGCCGACTCCACCGGAGCCGCGGGTGTGGGGTCGAACACGATCCACCCACTGCCAGGAAAGTAGGCTTCGACCCAGCTGTGAGCGTCGCTGGCGCGCACAATGTAGTCGCCGCCCAAATCGTTGTATTCCCCGGGAAGGAATCCGTTTACTTCGCGAGCGGGAATTCCGAGCGTGCGCAGCATCACTGTCATCGCGGACGCAAAGTATTCGCAGTGTCCGGCGCGAGTCTCGAACAGAAAGTGTGCCAGCGGGTCATGCCCCGGTTTCCCAGTCAAGTCGAGCGTGTAGGAATATTTCGTCCTCAAGAAGCTTTCGAGCGTCGCGGCCTCGTCATAGGGAGTGACAGCGGGCGCGCTTGCCGACTGGGCCAACGCGGCTATGCGCGGATCCAGGCTTTCGGGAAGTTGCAGATATCGCTCGCGAACGTCCGCGGGATATTCCGTGCCCGATGCTTGCAGACGCGCTCGATCGAGTGGCGGCAGTTGCGCTAGCCCGGTGTATCGAATCGCGACGTAGTTGTGAAATGGATTCGAAAGGGAACCGCTCGCGTCGCGGTAAATGTACGTCCGTCGCCGGCTGACGCCACCGGCTTCGCCCGTAAAGTTTCCGCGCAATGCTAGTGCAGTTCCCGGCACGAACAGGGCGTCGGTCGCCATCGGCTCCTGCAGCACCGTAAATTGCAGAATCTCCCCGCGGAGTTCGCCCGCCTTTGGCCGCTCGCGCAGCGGAATCCAACCTTCCCCGTTCGATTCCAGCTTTTCCGGCTCGTGCTGCGGAGAACTCCACCGTCGCCCGTCAAAATTGGCCAAAGCGTTCCCGCGCCAGCGCAGCGCCGGATAGTCAATCGGCTTTCCCGTTTCCACACGCATCACAACCGCTTCGCTCTTCTTGATCTGCCCGATTTGCCCCAGCTCTACCTGATCCGTGAAGCCGCTCAGCAGGGATGGATTGAAGCTGGTTTTTCCGAGATAACCGGCGCTGATACGCGGGAAAATGAAGAACAGAACCGTTCCGCACAGAATTGCCCCCAGCGAGACGCCAACTGCCGAAAAGCCGAGCGCGCGCGCCAGCCGTTGTTCGTTATCTCGCTGAACGTGGGTCGGCGGCAGCGAGGCACCGGTCGCTCCGCGTCGCAGCTCAAGCCCGGTGTATGTGGCGATTGCAAACAAAAGGAAGAAAAAGAACAGGAACAAGAATGCGGTATCCACGGTGAGCACGGCCGAAGCCAGCAGCGCGGCGAAGGCGAGCATTACCAGAAAATGCGCATCGCGATCGGTCCGCGCGCTGTAAAGCCTGACCAGCAGAATGAACAACAAAAAGTGCACCGAACTGATCAACGCCGCATAAAGCGGCGGATTCGGCGAATTCACCGCCAGGCTGCGCGACAGGAAAAACATATCTACAGGAAAGAACAGCAGGTAACCAAGCACCAGAATCGTCGCCGTTCTGGCCTGCAATTCCGGTCCGTGGCCGTACCACCACCGCCGCACGCGGTACAAAAGCGCCGCCATGGCCACGGCGGAGGTAAAGATGTCGATCTTTCCCGTGCCGATCAGCGTCAGGATTGCTGTGAAGAGCAGCAGGAACAGCGACACGCGAAAAAAGCGCTCCGCGGGAAGTTGCGGCGTGGCGGGAAGGGTAGAACTCGAAGCCATAGCTGAACTTCTATCGTAGCATCGGCTTCCGGTGCGTTCGCCTCGCCCGGTCCAAACAATCAACTGTCTCGTTCAAGCTAGATCACTGTCCAGCTTTTTCAGCGCCGCGCGCGCCACTTTCCGCGTGAGATTCGAGATGGGCTGTGCAAGCACGGCGTTCAACTCAATCGCTTTGCTACCAGTAGCCGGCAGCAGTTTCCTAACTCGAATCAGAAATGGCGCCACTTCGATTTTGCGATAGGTGACGGTGTGCCGCACTTTCGACAACGGTTCGAACATCGCCGTGTCCAGATTCTTCATTTTGAATTGCTTCATCAACAATTGCCGCAACGAGGTGGCTCCACTTCCATTCGCTGACACCGTGGGGAAGTGCCACAACTTTGCCACCAGTGACGGCACATGGTCCTCCGCGGGATTTTTCTGCGAAGCGGGAGGCGGAAGCAGCAGCGAATTGCCACCCGTGTCGAGCAACACGGCCACAGCCAATCGAACCGAAACCTCAGCCCGCTTCTTGCGTTTCTGCGGCAGTTCCTGCGCAATTCCCAGTTTGCTCGCTTCGCAAAACTGCCGCACCGAGCAAAGCAAACACTGCGGCGAACGCGGCGTACACAGTGTTGCGCCCAACTCCATCATGGCCTGGTTCCAGTCGCCCGCTGCTCCGCCATCCAGCAACACATCCGCACGATTCTGTAGCGAACGCCAGCGCCCCGGCCCACGCAAATCGCCGCGCACCGCATCCAGCCGGGCCAGCACGCGCGCGACATTTCCGTCCAGAACCGCCAACCTTTCGCCGAACGCAATGCTCAGGATCGCCGCCGCCGTGTACTCGCCGATTCCGGCCAGTTCAAGCACTTCCGTCTTCGTTCGCGGGAATTCCCCACCGTGCCTGGCCACAATTTGCTTCGCCGCCTGTTGCAGATTCCGCGCTCGGCTGTAGTAGCCGAGCCCCGACCACATGCGAAGCACTTCTTCTTCCGGCGCCGCAGCCAGCGCATGGACGCTCGGAAATCGCTCCAAGAACCTCTCGTAGTAAGGAATCACGGCGGCGACTCGTGTCTGCTGCAGCATGATCTCCGAAATCCAAATCCGATACGGATCGCGCGAACGCCGCCACGGCAAGTCGCGCTGAAATTGCGCGAACCACGCCAACAGCGCAGCCCGGAACTCCTTTAATTGTTCTTCTTTCACACGCACCTAAGGACGGCCGCTGCGTTCCTCGAGCGACTCCAGGAAGACCACATAGGAAGAGTGCCACAAATCGGCCGCAATCGTCCCGCGCGGACGGCTGGTCACGATCAACTTGAACAAATCTGGCGACGCCGCAAGCTCCTGCAGCAGCAAACCCTCGTCACCCGGCTTTTCCGGTTCAGCCACGGCCAGGTATCGCAAGATCGTAAAAATGCTTTCTTCCGCCGGTGCCAGCCGCGTCGCGATTCCGGCTCCACGAAATTCCAGTTGCGCGTTGCGCTCATAAAAGTGCCATGCAACTCCCGCGCAGAGGTTCACCGCGCGTTCGAAACGTTCCGCAGCTTTCTCCGTGTTGCCGGTTTCCGCGCTGCCGGAGTAAGGATCGAGCACTAGCAGTACACGGTGGTCATCTTCGCGCGCAAACTCCCGCACCATCAACGCGCCCATTCGCGCCGAAGCTTTCCAGTGCACATGCCGCACGCTGTCCGTGGGCACATACTCGCGTAATGCGTGCAAATCATGCCCGCGGCCCTTGCTGTGGCTTTCGATGCTCCCCTCGATTCCCGGGAACATGTCGGTCAGCTCTGAACTGGTCTCCACCGACGGATACACCAGCGCCTCCGACTTCAGCGCCACGCGCCGCGTCTTCTGCAAAAATCCAAACGGGAACCGCGTCACGATTCGAAACGAATCTTGCACGTGCAGCCCACGCCGCAGGAAAGTCACCGGCACACTTTGCTTTACCCGTTCCTGCCGCGGCAAAAACGGGTAAAACACCGGCTTCTCCAGCACTGCCGCGGCCGATGCGCCTTTCGGCACCGCCGCCTCCACACGCAGCGCAAACGAAGGAAACATCAACTTTTCGTTGTGGAGTTCGACATTCGCGCGAACCGTCTGGCCCGCAAAGATGTGTTCGGGCAGCCCGATCCGCAGTTCCACGCCCGCCAGCGAAATCGAAGAGAGAATCCCCGACATCAGGATCACGGAGATCAGACAGGCCAGAATCAGAAACAGCAAATTGTTGCCGGTGTTCAGCGCCGCCAGCGCCACCAGCAACGTCGCGCCGATATAAAACCATCCCGCCCGGCTGATGCGGTACTCCATACGATAGCCGATCCAGCGTAGCGGTGTGCGCTTGGCAAGAGTCGGCACCATGGTTACAGCGACCCACCCTGCAATCGCCAGCGCGAACAACGCCGAGCTTGCCGCCACGGCAATGTTACCCAGCTCCGCGGCGGCGCCCGAATACACTGCCAGCAGCAGCGCCACTGCCAAAGCCAAAATCGAAAGAAAAAAAGCACGCACGCCGGGCGTATCGGCCTTGGCCCAAAGTTGCGCGAGAAGAGAACTAGACTGGCTCATGAAACTAGGGTGGCACAGACTTCAGTCTGCGCGAATTGCTGCCTGCCGTGCGAAGCTACACCGGCACCCGCACCGACTCCACAATCTCCCGCAGCGCCGCTTCTGTCGTTTCCGACTTCCTTTGCAGCGAAGCATGCCGCGCGCTGGCCACCACGCGGTGAGCGAACACCGCCACCGCCAACTGCTTGAAGTCGTCCGGCACGCAATAGTCGCGCCCATCCAGAAATGCCCGTGCCTGCGCCGCGCGTTGCAGCATCAGCGTCCCGCGCGGACTTACGCCAAGCGCCAGCTGATCCGAGGTACGCGTACGGTTCACGATGTCCAGCGCATAGTCATGCAAGCTCGCATCCACTTTGACGTGTGTCACCGCTTCCTGCATCGCCAGCACTTCGTTTACGTCGGCTACCGGTTCAAACTTTTCGATCGGATTATCAAAGGCTCGCCGCCGCAAAATTTCGCGCTCCGTCTCCGGCGACGGATAGCCCATCTTGATCCGCATCAGGAAGCGGTCGAGCTGCGATTCTGGCAGCGGATACGTTCCGTGGTGTTCGATCGGATTCTGCGTCGCAATCACCAGGAACGGCTGCGGCAGAGGATACGTTTTTCCATCAACCGTAATCTGCGCTTCGTTCATCGCTTCCAGCAGCGCCGACTGTGTGCGTGGCGTCGTGCGATTGATTTCATCTGCCAGCACCACGTTCGCAAACAAAGGTCCGGGACGAAACTCAAACTCATTCGAATTGGGCTGGTACACGCTCACCCCCAGCACATCGCTCGGCAGCAAATCCGAAGTGAACTGCACGCGCTGAAAGCTGCAATGGAATGATTTCGCCAGCGCCTGCGCCAGCGTCGTTTTTCCCACGCCCGGCACGTCTTCAATCAGCAGATGCCCGCGCGCCAGCAGCGTGATCAGCGCGAGCTGAATCGCTTCTTCTTTGCCATAAATGGCTCGCGCAATCGAGCGCTGCAGCTGCGAAACCACTTGAGAGGTTGTGGTCGGCATTGGTTGAAAACCCCGGGCAATCCTGCTACAAATGAAGAACTGCCTTTGCTTCCGTTTTTTGTTGCTGCTTGCGAGGCAGTCCACCCGTTTCGACGGGCGATTAGCTCAGTGGTTAGAGCGCTCGCCTCACACGCGAGAGGTCAAAGGTTCAAGTCCTTTATCGCCCACCACTTTTTCCTGCTCTGTTATTCTAGCCAATCGCAGCCATGTCCACCGTCCTTCGTGCGCTGGAGTTTCTAGGTCTGAGCATCTGGCTCGGTAGCGACATTTTTCTCAGCTTTGTGGTCGCGCCGGGAGCATTTTCCGTCCTTGCCAGCCGCGACCAGGCCGGCGCCATCGTCGGCTATTCCCTCACTCGCATGCACATGTTAGGAATCATGTGTGGCTTTCTGATTTTGTTGTTTCGCGTAGTCCGAACGCGCAGTCTGCCAAGCCTCGCAGCTCCGGCCGCGCTCTGCATCTTGCCGATGGTTGTGCTGACTACGATTTCGCAGCTCGCAGTAAGCCCCAAACTGGCCGCGCTGCGCGTGCAGATGGGCTCCATTCAGGCCACCGCTGCAGACAATCCCCTGCTCGCCGAATTCTCTCGCCTGCACCGCGTCTCGGTTGGCCTCGAAAGCGGCGTTCTCCTGGCTGGCTTCCTCGCTCTCTATCTATTCGTCCGCGAAACCGCTCACTGAAATCGCGCTGCGACTGTCAGTCTTGTGGTGACTCCTCGTAAAAGCAAGCGTAGGGTCGCCATCCTGAGGCCAGCGCAGCGTCGACGAAGGATCCCAGAGTAGACCTCGCGGGAACTTGTCCCGTGGCTATTTCTTTTTCTGGGCGTTTTTTCGCAGCAAAACTTTCACCCGCCTAATCTTCACCCGAACTTTCCGTTTCGCCCGCGGCTTCTTGATCTTGTTCGTCGCCGCGTACCCCGCCTTCTCAAACGCCCGCCACATGTACCACGACGCTACGGTGCGATACGGCCGCCACCGTTCGCCAAACTTCAACAACTCTTTCGGCCGCGGCTTATGCTTTTTGCGGTACGCCACGGACCAGCCCTTTTGCACTCCCAAATCATGAATCGGCAACACATCCGGCCGTCCCAGCCGGAAAATAAGGAACATCTCCACTGTCCAGCGCCCAATGCCGCGCACCGAATCCAGGCGCTCCACTAGCTCTTCATCCGAAAGCTTCAGTGCCTCGTCATGAGTAGGTACAATCCCATCAATCGTCTTCTGCGCCAGATCTTTCATGGACAAGATCTTTGCGCCAGAGAGTCCTGCCTTACGTAGTTTCTGTTTACTCAGCTGCAGGACTTCCTCGGGACTCGGCACCCGGCCATCCCTAGCGAGCGCCTCGCCACGGCTAGCGCCGCTCAGAGCCTTGACCCGGGCAAAAATCGTCGCGGCCGCTTTCCCCGAAATGGACTGATACACAATCGCTTCCATCAGCGCCTCATACGGAGACTGCGTGTGGTCAATTTCCGGCTCGAACGGCAGCAGCTCATCGATCAGCTTTGCCAAACACGGATCGCTTGCCGACAAGTGCGCCGTCGCCGCCGCCAAATCAAACGGAAGTTCAATGTTCGTCATAGCCAAAAAATAATAGCGCAACCGCGTTTGGAGTGCGGCAGCCGTGCTGCCGCTTGCTCTTGGCGCCGTTAGGTGCGGCAGCAAACAACTCAAATCCGTTATGCTAAAATTTCTCGTTTACGCGAATTGAATTTTCCCTGTAGACCAGGACTCCAACCGAATGCAAACAGGAATTATCGGACTACCTAGCGTCGGCAAGACCACGCTCTTCCAAATCCTTACAAAGACGCACGTCGACACCACCAAGGGTGGCCAAGACACGCGCGTGGGTGTAGCCAAAGTACCGGAGCCGCGTCTGGCCCAGCTCGCCACTCTCTACAATCCGAAGAAAATCACCTACGCCACCGTCCGCTACGTCGACCTCGGCGGCATGCAGAAAGAGCGCATGCGTGAATCGCTTGCGTCTCTCCGCGAAGTGGATTGCATTGCCCATGTTATCCGCGTCTTTGACGATCCCAGAGTCCCACACTCCGAAGGCACCATCGACCCGCTGCGCGATGCCACCAATCTGGATCTAGAACTCATCCTTTCCGACCACGAGCAAATCGCCAAGCGCCTCGAACGTCTCGAAAAAGACCTCAAGAAAAAAGCCGACAAGCAGCTCGAACTCGAAAAAATCGTCCTCGATAAATGCAAGGCGCATCTCGAAGCCGAAAACCCCCTCCGCGAGCTTTCGCTGACAGCCGAAGAACGCAAACCCATCGGCGGTTTCCTCTTTCTCTCGCAGCGCCCGATGCTCTACGTTCTCAATCTCGGCGACGACGAAGCCGGCCAACTCGACACCGCCGTCGAACGGCACAAACTCAGCGCACTCCAGGGCCGGCCGAACACGGCCGTCGTTCCCGTCTGCGGTCGCCTGGAAGCCGAACTTGCCGAGATGGACGACAAAGAAGCCGGTGAACTCCTTGCTTCCTACGGTCTCAAAGAGCCTGGCCTCAATCGCCTCATTCGCGCGACGTACGATCTGATGGGTCTCACCTCCTTCTTCACAGCAGGCGAGCCTGAAGTTCGCGCTTGGACCATTCACAAAGGCACCAACGCCGTCAAAGCCGCCGGCGCTATCCACAGCGACATCGAAAAAGGGTTCATCCGCGCTGAAGTCGTCCTCTGGGACGATCTGCTCGCCGCAGGCAGCCTCGGCGCCGCACGCGAAAAAGCCCAGGTCCGCCTCGAAGGCAAGGACTACATCGTCCAGGAAGGCGACGTCGTCCTCTTCCGCCACTCCGGCTAGACCGACTTTCTCGCCATGCTGAGGCAAACGAAGTGCCGGCGAAGGAACTCAGAGCTGCCGGCACCTGACTTTTTTCGTTGGTGCAAAACTGACAACGCGCCCCGAAACCCGTACAATTCTCCGACCTGAAATCTGCACCTTATGCTTGATATCTTGCACCTGTCTCTTCCCATTCCGCCGATGAACAGCGGCGAACTCCTCCGCACCGTCCTCGCCGCCGTCCTCGGCCTTGTTGCAGCCGCGGGCAATCTCCTCGGCGGATATTTCGTCGTGCGAAAAGAATGGCCGCGCCAATATCTGCAGTACTTCCTCGCGCTCGGTTCCGGCTACATGCTGGCT
>Ga0075424_100002096_pt1 | contig 17969 bp, 18 predicted proteins | sample SoiMethybrSBSTD3_FD_75301 | JGI IMG/M metagenome (GOLD analysis project Ga0075424, IMG submission 75301) | Bulk soil microbial communities from a Populus tree surrounding site in Tennessee, USA - Soil MetaG P. TD hybrid SBSTD3 | ecosystem: Environmental > Terrestrial > Soil > Tree plantation...
GAATTGAAAGGTCGGTAACGGTTTTAGTCCCGTCTGACGGCCCCCATTCGGCGCAATCACCGACAAGTTCTTCCGCGGGAACAATTTGAATGCGACAGCCGGGTGGATCGTGTCTTGCCCCAGAAGCACTCCAGGAGAGATTTCATGCGATCAACTTCTGTACTCGCCGCGGCCGGCCTGCTGATCATGACCGTCGCGTGCGGTGGTGGGTCATCGCCCACGAGTCCATCTGACGGATCGGGCACGGGGGGAGCCGGCACGTTCAACGTGCGCATCACCGACAGCCCCTACGGTAGCGCGAAGGCAGTGCTGGTGACCTTCTCGGAAGTGGCCGCCCACAAGAACGGCGACTGGACGAGACTTCCATTTCCTGGCGGATCCACCCGCACCTGCGACTTGAAGAAGCTGCAGAACGCCGCCCAGGACCTGCTTGGTGGCGGTCCGATCTCGCCCGGAACGTACACGATGGTCAGGCTGGTCGTCCAGAGCGCGAAAATCTACTTCGACAACTCCGCCCAGTCGGCGACACCGTGCGCGCCATCTATCGCGGAGCCCGCTGGCGCATCGGCTCTCATGAACATCCCATCCGGTGAAGTGAGATTGAACGGGTCGTTTAATTTGACGAGCAGCGCTGCGACCACCGTCGTGCTCGACTACGACGGCGAATCTTCCATCATTCAGAACGGGAGCAGTTACACGATGCAACCCGTGATCAGGATCGTCAGCATCCAGTAACAGGCAAGCCTTTACAGAGCGCGTCGGCGGGGCGCAACCGCCCCGCCGGTGCCGCACCCCGCCAAGCTAGGCAATCGTGATTTCCTTCGTCAGGTAAACGTCCTGGATCGCGTTGAGAAGGGCGGCGCCTTCTTTCATCGGGCGTTGGAATGCCTTGCGCCCGGAGATGAGGCCCATCCCGCCGGCGCGCTTGTTGATCACGGCGGTCTTCACGGCTTCCTTCAAGTCGCTCTCGCCTGAAGACGCTCCGCCGGAGTTGATCAGACCGGCCCGCCCCATGTAGCAGTTGACGAGCTGGTATCTCGTGAGATCGATCGGGTTGTCGCTCGACAACTGTGAGTAGACCGCCTTGTGCGTCTTCCCGAAGTTGATGGCGTTGTATCCGCCGTTGTTCTCCGGCATCTTCTGCTTGATGATGTCGGCCTCAATCGTGACGCCGAGGTGATTGGCCTGGCCGGTGAGATCGGCGGCGACGTGATAGTCCGCCTCTTTCGTCTTGAAGGCGGGATTGCGCAGGTAGCACCAGAGGACGGTGAACATCCCGAGCTCGTGCGCCTGCTGGAACACCGCGCTCACTTCCTGGATCTGCCGCTTCGATTCCTCCGACCCGAAGTAGATCGTGGCGCCAACGGCCATGGCCCCCATGTCGAAGGCTTGCTTGACGCTGGCGAAACGAATCTGGTCGAACGAGTTCGGATAGGAGATGAACTCGTTGTGGTTGAACTTCAGGATGAACGGAATCTTGTGCGCGTACTTGCGGCTCACCGAGCCGAGCACGCCGAGCGTCGAGGCGACGGCGTTGCAGCCACCCGCAATCGCCAGCTTCACGATGTTCTCGGGATCGAAGTACGCGGGATTGGGCGCGAACGACGCGCCGGCCGAATGCTCGATGCCCTGGTCGACTGGCAGGATCGAGACGTACCCCGTGCCTCCGAGGCGCCCGGTGTTCAGCATCGACTGCAGCGCAGCCAGGACCCGCGGCGATCTGTCCGACAGCCCGTACGCGCGATCCACGTAGTCAGGACCCGGCAACAGGAGATCGTCTTTTGAAACCGTCTTGCACTGATGCTCGAGGAGACGCGCGTCGTCTCCAAGAATCGATGCAATACCCTTGATGCCAGGCACGGTCAGTTCGACGCTCGCGGTTGCAGCCACGGTTACACCTCTTGTTTTGATCCTACCTCGCTCGCAGCTTTGCCGGACGCAGGGAATTCGACGTACTCGAGAACGGCGTCCTTGGCGGTGCGAGCGACAATTTCGTCAATCGGCAGCGCCTGTTCGGCAGCCTCGATATCGGCCAGGCGCGCGCGTGTCAGCGGGTTGCGGGGCGTGAAGAGCGTGCAGCAATCCTGGTCCGGAATGATGGAAATGGGATATGAGCCTATCTTCTTTGCCTCGGCGGTGATCTCGTCCTTGTCCATCCCGATGAGCGGCCGGAAGACCGGAAGCTTCACGACACTCCCGATGACCGACAGGTTTTCCAGCGTCTGCGAGGCGACCTGGCCAACGACCTCACCCGTCACGAGCGCCTGGGCACGGCGATCGTTTGCGATCGCTTCGGCAATGCGCATCATCAGGCGACGGTAGATCACCACGCGCATGGGGGCGGGCACCGAGAGCACGACCTGCTGCTGGATCTCGCCGAACGCCACGAGGTAGAGACGCGAGCGATGCTGCCACGTGGTCAGCAGGTTGACGAGCTCTCGCACTTTTTCCTGTGACGCGCGCGAGAGAATCGGGTAGCTGTGGAAGTGCACGAAGGTCACTGCACAGCCGCGTTTCATCATGCGGTGCGCGGCCACGGGTGAATCGATCCCGCCAGACAGAAGGCATACCACGCGACCGGCAGTGCCGGTCGGCAGGCCTCCCGGCCCGCGTTCCTTGCCGAAGAAGTAGAACGCCTGGTCCGTGAGCAGCTCGACGTGAATCGTCAAGTCCGGCTCATCGAGGTTCACACGCCAGCCGCGCGCCTGCTTGATGCGGCCGCCAAGTTCGCGCTCGATCTGCGGCGACGTCATCGGAAAGCGCTTGTCAGCGCGGCGCGCCGAGACGCGGAAGCTGGAGCAGGTCCGATCGCCGAGGTCGTTCAGAATCGCCGTTGATATGGCATCGAGGTCGAGCACCGTACGGCCGGCGTAGGAGAAGTTCGCCACGCCAAACGTGCGGCGGATGCGTTCGCTGACAATCTCGCGGGAGGCCCCTGGCCCCACGACCACCTCGATGCGCCCCATCAACGCGCGCACGCTGCGGACGTCGAGGTCTGAGAGTGCCTCCCTCAGATTTCGCACGAGCCGCGCCAGGAACCAGGGGCGATTCTTCCCCTTCAGCGCGAGCTCCTGGTAATGAACGACGATCGAGTTCATAGAGTGACCGGAATCAAGTCCCAACTGCCAACTCCCAACTCCCAACTTGAACCACGAAGCTCACGAAGAAATCGAAGAACACGTGGCTAGCCTGCGCGCAAGAAATCAATTACTGCCGCGGCGGCAGCGTGACCGCTGACTACGGCGCTTTCGATAGTAGCGGGCAGCCCGGTATCGATCCAGTCGCCGGCCAGAAACAGGCTGGGAACGGGCGTTGCCGTCGCTGGTCGAGCAGGCTGACCCGGAGCCACCGAAAATGTCGCTCGTTTCTCACGCACAACGACCGCGCGACGCAACGTGGCTGAACGAACAGGCGGCATCGCCGTCTTCAGCTCATCGAGCGCACGGTCGACGAGGTCCTGGTTGCTCAAGCCAACGAGCGCCGTCGCACCACTCGAGACGAGCGACAGGTGCGACGTCGATTCCCCGAACAACTCGCGCTTGTCGAACACCCACTGCATCGCCCGCCCGGGCAACCCGACGAACGTGCTCGCTGTGACGGGCCGGTCGAACCAGAGATTGACCGTGACGATGGGCGAGGCATCAGTCGCACCCGCCGCGCGAACCACGCTGGCCACGGCGGGCGGATTGTTCTCGAACAACGTTGGTAACGAGTACCACGCAGTCGCGCAAATCACCGCCCGCGGACGAAGGAGCTCGCCTTTGACACGGACCGACGCCGCCGCGTAGTCGGCGCGAACACGCGCCACCGCATTCGCGCGCACCTCGCCTCCCGATCGCTCGATGTACACCCTCGACGGATTCACGTACAACTCGTCGAGCGCGCACCGCACCAGCCCGAGCGAGGAATCCTTTCGTTCGGCGGTGAAGGTGCGCCGGAGCACCTCACCGAACATCTCGCCCGCCGCTTCGTCGATCGACTGGTTCAACGCCGCCACTGCCAGTGGCTCCCATAGCAGTTCGACAAGGCGAGTCGTCTGTCCATGCGACTCGAGCCACTCACGGACCGTTGCACGCGGGTTGCCGCCACGCCGGCCACCATGCCGCAAGCGAACGAGCGCGAGCCGATCCCGCCAGTCGATGGCATCCCACCGCAAGGCTCCGGCGAGCAGGTGCAGCGGCGCCGGAAGCGACGGACAGGCCAGCCGGGACGTCCGCCCACCCCGGTCGATGATGTCGACGGCCAGCGCCGGTTGCACATACACCTGCGCTTCGGTGCCAATGCGCCGCAGGAAACGAAAAGTCTCGCGATACGCCCCGGTCAGGACGTGCTGCCCGTTGTCGACGCGCTCGCCGGTGGATGGATCGATGAAAGCCGACGCCCGACCGCCGAGCGACGGGCGCGCCTCGAGGACGAGGACGCGCACTCCCCTCTCGGCGAGAGCGGTTGCCGCACTCAGCCCGGCAAAGCCGCCGCCGATGACGATGACGTCGTAAAAAGACCCCGGGGGTGATTTTTGCTGAACAGCCGGGCCCAAAATCACCCCCGGGGTCCTCTCAGAAGCGCCTTCATCCACAAACGGAGCGCGATGACCGCACGTTGAGGTCGCGGCACGCGGATGCGCGCGCTGAACACGTCGTAGCCGTTGCGCTCGATCCGTCGCAGGATCTCGAAATAGATGCCGCCCATGATCTCGGCCGCGACCAGACTTCGCGCATCCTCCGGCGGCAGGTGTGCAGCGGCGCGACGATAGTAGCCGTGCGCGCGCTCGCATTCGAATTGCAGCAACTGCACGACGGCGCCGGTCATGCGGCCAGCACGAAGGTCGTGTTCGGTGACACCAAACCGCCGCAGATCCTCGGAGGGCAGATAGATGCGACCGCGGATCACGTCGGCCTTGACGTCGCGAACGATGTTCGTCAGTTGCAGCGCCAGCCCGAGGTTCTCCGCGTACGTCCGTGCGCCCTGGTTGCGATAGCCAAAGATCTCGAGGCAAATGAGGCCGACGGCCGACGCGACGCGACGGCAATACTCGACGAGTGACGCGAACGTCTCGTAGCGCACCTGCTCGAGATCCATCTCCACGCCGTCGATCAAATCCTTGAACTGCGCGCGCGGCAGATTGAATTCGCGAACGAACGGCTGCAACGCCGCGCCCTGCGGCGTGCGTGGCGTCCCTTCGTAGATCGCCGCGAGCTCGCTGCGCCAACCCGCGAGTCTAGAGGTTGCCAGCGCCCGCGCCTCGTCACTCAACCCGCCCCCCCACTCACTCTCAGGCACCACCTCGTCAACGGCATCGTCGACCGCGCGACAAAAGTCCCATGTCGCGATGACGGCGTTACGCTTGCGCGGCGGCAGGACGAGGAACGAGTAGTAGAAGTTAGTGTCGCGGCTCATACGCGCGCCGCGCGATGCTGAATGGACCTGGGCCACCCGAGGACCATTCCCAGCAGACGTGGTATGTCCGCCGCGCCGATCGTGGGCCGATGGCTCAAGACATCGAACCCAGCCGCCTCGATGCGATCGAGGATGGAGGTCCCGCCCAGCCACGTCAGGCGGATTTCGTATCGCAGGCGTCCCCGAAGCCGATCGCAGAGAGGGAGGCCATCGCTGAACAGGGCATGTGTTCTGGCTACGGCGGCGGCGATCGCCTGCTTCCATTCCGGCGTGATTCGCCCGGCATCGAGCGCGCGCTCATCAGCGTCGTGTTCGCGCATCGCATCGAGCGGAAGGTAGATGCGACCGCGGGTTTCGTAGTCGCTCTTCACGTCCTGCCAGAAGTTGGTCAGCTGCAGCGCGGTGCAAATCGCATCCGACCAGGCATCGAGGTCGGGGGCCGCGTATCCGCCGATGCGGAGCAGAAGACGGCCGATTGGGTTGGCGGATCGTCGGCAATAGTCGAACAGCGCAGCCCAGCTCGAGTAACGCGTGACGGTCACGTCCTGCCGGAACGCACTGAGCAGATCTTCCAACAGCCCGGACGGCAACTGCAGCCGTCGAATGCTGACGCCGAGCGCCATGAAGATCTCTCGTGTGTGCGCCGGCTCGCCCCGCTCTGGGGGCCGCTGCACGGTTGATGTCGTCCCCGCCACGGCTTCCTGCAGCCGCGCGCGCCACAGATCGAGGAGCCGATGACGCTCGTCCGCAGTCCAGTCACCTTCGTCGGCGAAGTCGTCCGCAGCGCGCGCGAATGCGTACAGCGCCGCGACATGCGGCCGCATCCGTCGAGGGAGGAGTATCGACGCCACCGGAAAGTTCTCGTAATGCGCGCGACAATCGCGAACGCACGCGGCGTAGGCGGCATCGAGATCTACCATACCGCCTCGCCAGCACCGAGAGGACGATTCGCGGCGTCAGGTGTTTGCAGACTCACCATTCCGTCTCGACGACACCTGCGCGACGGTTCGCCACCCGCGCCATGACGAACAGCAGATCGGATAGCCGGTTCAGATAGACGATGACAATCGGCTCAACCGCGTCGGCGCCGAGGCCGACCACTCGACGTTCCGCGCGACGACAAATCGTCCTGCTCACATGCAGGAGGGCACCCGGCAGCGCGCCGCCGGGCAGGATGAATCGGCGCAGCGGCGCCAGCTCCCCTTCAAGACGATCGATCGTCTGCTCCAGGCGCTCGACGTCAGACTCCTGCACGGCTGCCTTGGCAACACGATCGGCGATACGCCTGGCGGGATCGGCCAGTCTCGCGCCAACGGCAAAGAGTTCCCGCTGAATCGTTTCGATCGTCACAGCCAGATCGGCGTCGAGTCCCGCGGCGCGCGCGGCGCCGAGCGTCGCATTCAACTCGTCGACTTCACCGTACGCATCCACCCGGGCGTCGGCTTTCGACACACGTGACTTGTCGAAGAGCGACGTCTCGCCGGCGTCACCTGTCTTCGTGTAGATCTTCACGCTTCGACTCCGCCCCGTGAATTATCCTCAGAACTCGCTGCGAAAGCCTCAACACGGGCGAGCGATACAGTATATGGGCTCGATGGCCGCGTCTTCGTTACCCACACCTCCCGCGCGTCAGCGTTTTCGTCGTCGATTGCTCACGTGGTATCGCGCCAATGGTCGTGATTTGCCGTGGCGACGCACGAGTGACCCGTATCACATCCTCGTGTCGGAGGTGATGCTCCAGCAGACGCAGGTCGACCGGGTGCTGCCCAAATATCACGAGTGGCTGGAGCGGTATCCATCGCTGCAGGCGCTGGCGACTGCGGACGAGCATGACGTCACGACCACCTGGAGGCCGCTCGGGTACAACATCCGGCCGCGCCGTCTGCATGCCATCGCGCGCGAGTCGGTGGAGCGCTTCGGCGGCGAGCTCCCCTCGGATGAGGCGACCTTGCGCTCGTTCAAGGGCATCGGCGCGTACACGGCAGGCGCGATCAGGAGCTTCGCCTTCGGGCAGCGCGCAGCGATCCTCGATACCAACGTGGCTCGCGTCCTGTTCCGAGTGTTCGTCGGGCGCGGTGACCCCAAGTCGCACGCCATGCGCAAGCAGCTATGGGCACTGTCGGCGGCGCTCGTGCCGCACAAGCATGTCTTCGATTTCAACCAGGGGCTGATGGACTTCGGTGCGACCGTCTGCGTCGCGCGAAAACCAAAATGTTCGGCCTGTCCGATGGCCCGCATGTGCCGTTCGTTCACGAAACTGGTGTCAGGCACCGAATCGTGAACGTTGTCGTTGTGGCGGCCGTCATCGAACAGGACGGATCCTTTCTGGTCACGAGGCGGCTCGAAGGCACACATCTCGCCGGCCTCTGGGAGTTCCCGGGCGGCAAGATTGCCGGCGGCGAGTCCCACGAAGAGGGGCTGACCCGTGAGATCCGCGAGGAGCTCGACACGGACATCGATATCGGCGAATTAGTGTTCGAGACGCAACACGCCTACGCCGACCGGTCGATCTCATTGCACTTTTATCGCTGCTCTCTGCGCGGCGCGCCACGGCCCCTGCTTGGCCAGCAGATGAAGTGGGTGCCGCGAGACGAGTTGCGCGCGCTCGACTTTCCGCCTGCGGATGAAGAGTTGATCAGAAGATTGACCGCGCAGTAGACGCGAAGGACCGAGGACTCGATTTTCAAACTGCTGACGGCACGCGAACCTCGGTCACGACGGCGGGCGCGCGTCGCGAAGGAGTTTCCACTTCGAGCGGCGTACCTGGAGCGACAAAATCGCGTTGCGCGTAACACAAGGCGATCGTTCCCGAACGCGGTGACTCCGCTGCGCTCGTCACCCATCCGATCTCGCGATCGCCGGCATAAAGCTTTGCGCCATGTTCCGGCCGCTGACCGTCGATACGAATAGAGACCAGCTTCTTCGCGACGCGCCCGTGACCGCGGTGCAGAACGCGAATGATCACTTCCTGCCCGACGTAGCACCCCTTCGTGAACGAAATCGCGCGCGACTCGATGCCGGCCTCGAGCGGAATCGTCTCGTCGGTCATGTCGACGCTGAACACGGGATATGCCACCTCGATCCGCGCCGCCGTGATGGCATCGTCGGGAACAGACGCGGCACCGGCATCGTTCAGGGCCGATAGCACCTCAGGCACGCGGCCGCGCTCCATGTACACGCAGAACCCGGGCACCCCCAGTTGGCTGATCCGAGCGATCGACACCGGTGAGTCGCCGAACTCGAATTGCGAGTGGCGGTAGTCGGGCCAGTCGCCGAGGCCGCGTGCACCGTCGATCACCTGCTGGAGGACTGCCGCGGCTCGTGGACCGTGGAGCCAGACACTGCCCAGGCTTTCGGCCAGTGAGCCGACGCGCACGTCTTCGGTGAAGATGAACTGCTCGAGCCGTTGAATGGTCGAGTCCAACGTGTTAGCGGGGACGTCCAGCAGGATCATGCCGCCCGATTCGAGGACGTGCAGATCCGTGAGCATCCGGCCCTGTGGCGACAGCCAAGCGGAATAGCAACCGGTCCCCGGCGTCAGTCGCTGAATGTCGTTGGTCAGAAGACCCTGGAGATAGGCAGCGCGATCCTGCCCAGCGACGGCAATTTGCAGGCGCGGAGCCACCGCGCCGATGGCCGCTTGCTGCTGAATAACCCGGTAGCCGTCGGCGGAAGTCATCGGCTGTGCAGACCTGATACGATCGCACAAGTGCGTCGTTTCAGATATCTCGTACATTGTATCTACGTATTTCTGCTGCTGGGTCTCCCCTGCCTCGCGACAGCCCAGCCACAGGCGGCCTCTGCCCGACAGACCACCGGTTACCTCGTCTTCGTGCGCGGTAACCCGCTTGGACGCGAGCTCGTCACATTCAGCCGCGATCAGAGCGGCATCACGATCACGACGCAGGGACGGATGTTGGCGCCGCTCAACGTCACGGTCCGCAACGCTGAGTTCAAATACCTCTCCGACTGGACACCGACGACGTTCTCATTGGACGCGACTGTCAACGACAGCTTGCTCCAGCTGAAGACGACGTTCGCCAACGGAAAGGCGGCAACCGAAGGAATCGCACCGGGACAGGAAGTATCGGTTGCTCACGACGTCGCTCCGAAGACGCTGATACACGTCAACGGCGTCTTTGGCTCGTACGTCGCGCTCGCCCGTCGTCTCGTCGAGAACTCCGAGGAGGGAGCCGAGTTCCGCGTCTACGTCGTCCCACAGATGGAGATCGTGGTGAAGGTGAAAGGCATCCACCGCGAGCGGATGCAAATCGCCACGACCGTGCTCGACGTCCGCCGCTTCGAGCTGGTCTACGCGAATCCCTCGGGCGATGTCGCGATCAATCTCACAGCCAACGACGACGGCGGTCTCGTCAGGGTCAACATACCAGCTGATTCACTGGACATCGTGCGCGAGGACGCCGCCTCGGCGACATCTCGTACGCAGATCCAGTCGAACCCGGGAGACGAACCGGTCACCATTCCGGCAGTTGGGTTCAACATCGGAGCAACGCTCACAAAGCCAACGAAGTCTGGAGCCGGTGCAAAGCTCGCCGCCGTCGTGCTGCTCGGCAGCGCGGGCGTCGGCGACCGCGACGGCGTGATCCAGGGCGTCCCGACACTGGCGCAGTTGGCTAACGCCATCGCCGAATCCGGCATGATGGCGGTGCGTTACGACAAACGAGGCAACGGCCAGAGCGGCGGTCGATCGGAGTCAGCCACGGTGAGTGACTTCGCCGAGGACGTACGCGCGGTCGTGCGATGGCTCGAGAAACGCCCGGATGTCGATCCTAAGCGCATCGCCGTCGCTGGCCATAGTGAAGGCGCGTGGGTCGGGCTGCTCGCCGCCGCGCGCGAAAAACGCATCGCCGCGGTCGTCTCGATCGCCGGTCCGTCGAGCACGGGCGCCGAATTACTGCTCGAGCAGCAGCGCTATTCCCTCGATCAGCTGAAGCTGGCGCCCGAAGAGCGAGACAAGAGAATCGCGCTTCAGCAACAGATTCATTCCGCCGCCCTGACCGGCAAGGGCTGGGAGACAGTTCCCCCGCAACTGCGCAAAGAAGCCGACACACCATGGTTCCAGAGCCTTCTCGCCTTCGATCCCGCCAAGGTGCTCGAGGATGTGCGGCAGCCGATATTGTTCGTGCACGGCGGATTGGACCGGCAGGTTCCGGTGGAGCACGTCGAGAAGCTCTCCGATCTGGCGCGCAAGGAGAGCAAGTCGAAGTCGGTCGAAGTCGTCGTCGTGCGCGGTGTGAACCACTTGCTCGTCCCCGCCACCACGGGAGAAGTGAGCGAGTACGGTACGCTGCCCGATCGCAATGTCAGCAAGGACGTCACGATGGCCGTGACGACCTGGTTGAGCAAGACCTTCGCGTCGATTCGATAACGGCGACCAGGTAGTCATGAGCCCCTCCCGAATTCGCGTTCCTGATCTCAAAGAGAAGAAGTCGCGTGGAGAGAAGATCGCCATGCTGACGGCTTACGACGCCACGATGGCGCGACTGCTGGACCAGGCCGGTGTGGATGCGTTGCTCGTTGGCGACTCGGTCGCCATGGTCGTGCTCGGCTACGAGAACACGCTCTCGGTCACGCTCGACGACATGCTCCATCACACGCGCGCCGTCGCGCGGGGCGCCGCGCGCGCCCTGATCGTGGCCGACATGCCGTTCCTCTCGTACCAGGTGAGTGCCGACGAGGCTGTGCGCAACGCCGGACGGCTGCTCCAGGAGGGCGGGGCGTCCGCCGTCAAGATCGAAGGGGCCCGTCCCGTGCTCGGCGCCGTCCGCCGGATGGTAGACGTCGGCATCCCGGTGATGGGACATCTCGGGCTGCAGCCGCAATCGGTTCATCGGATCGGTGGCTACATCAAGCAAGCCACTCGTCCGCAGGATGCTGACGCGCTCATCGCCGATGCGATCGCGCTGCAGGATGCCGGCGCATTCGCGGTCGTGCTGGAATCGATCCCCGAGGATGTCGCCAGGAGCGCAAGCGCCGCCCTGGACATTCCAACCATCGGCATCGGTGCAGGCCCTCACTGTGATGGCCAGGTTCTCGTCAGCTACGACATGCTGGGACTGTTCGACCGCTTCGTCCCATCCTTCGTGAAGCAGTACGCCAACCTGGCCGAAACGGTCCAGGCGGCGACCCGATCCTATGTGGAAGACGTCCGCCAGGGACGCTACCCGCAATCGCTGTCGAAGCTTTCTGTATCTGACCGGTAAGGTCAATGGCACTGGAGATCGTCGAGACGATCGCCGGCCTCAGGGCCAGGGTCGCGGCCAGACGTTCAGCGGGTCTCGTAGGTCTGGTTCCAACCATGGGAGCGCTTCACGAAGGCCACGCCAGCCTGATTCGCCAGGCGCGCGCTGAGTGTTCGAGCGTCGTCGTCAGCATCTTCGTCAACCCGATTCAGTTCGATCGACCTGAAGACCTGGAACGCTACCCGCGGTCGCTCGACGTCGATGCCGCCTTGTGTGCGTCGCTTGGTGTCGATCTCGTGTTTGCGCCGACAGTCGCTGAGATGTATCCGGTGTCGCTCGAATGCCGCGTCGAGGTAGGAAGGTTGGCCGATCACTTGTGCGGGCGTTTTCGGCCGGGCCATTTCAGTGGTGTTGCGACGGTGGTGCTGAAGCTCTTCGAGATCGTGCAGCAGGACAGGGCCTACTTCGGCGAGAAGGACGCGCAACAACTGGCGGTCGTTCGACGCCTTGTCTCGGATTTCAATGTCGCCACGACGATCGTCGGCGTGCCCACGGTCCGCGAATCGGATGGACTGGCGCTGAGCTCGAGAAACCAACGCCTCGATCCAGACGAGCGGCAACTCGCTTCTGCGCTCTATCACGCGTTGCAACGGGTGAAGTCGGCGATCGCTGCCGGCGTCAGCAACGTCAGTGAGTTGAAACAACTCGCCGCCACGCAGATTCCGCCAGACCCGCGCCTGCGGCTCGAGTACTTCGAGATCGTCGATCCCGTGGATTTCCAGCCAGTCGATGCGGTCACTGGCCCTGTTGTCGCCGCCGGTGCGCTATGGGTCGGCACGACGCGCCTCATCGACAACATGCGTTGTGTTCCGGGAGAATCGTAGGGTGCACATGACGTGGAAGCTGCCGGTGATCGTTGCGACGCTGGCGACTGCCGCGACGGTTTCAAGCCAGGTTCAATCGACGGTGAAGCTGATGGCGCCCGAGAAAGGTCTTACGCAGGTCACCGGGCTGAAGGTCGGCCATCACACGCTGACCGAACGCCCGACGGGCTGTACGGTCATCCTCGTCGACGGCCCCGGCGCGGTCGGCGGCGTCTCCCAGCGCGGCGCGGCACCCGGCACTCGCGAAACCGATCTGCTCGATCCACTCAACATGGTCGAGCGCGTCAACGCCATCGTGCTCACCGGCGGTAGCGCGTACGGACTCGACGCAGCGCAAGGCGTCGTCCGTTATCTGGAAGAACGGAAGATCGGCTACCCGATCGCCGGAACCGTGGTTCCGATCGTACCGGCCGCCGTCCTGATGGACCTCGCGTTCGGCGGCAGCTCGACGATCAGGCCAACGGCTGAATGCGGATATCGTGCGGCGACTACGGCGAGCGCGGAAGCGGTCGCCGAAGGCAACGTCGGCGCGGGAGCGGGCGCCACTGTCGGGAAGTTGCTCGGCGGGAACGCGCGCGCCATGAAAGCGGGGATCGGCTCGGCTTCGATCTCCCTTTCGAACGGTCTCGTCGTCGGCGCCATTGCGGCGGTCAATGCGGTCGGCGATGTGATCGACCCCACGACGGGCATGGTTGTGGCTGGCATTCGAACCGACGATGGCAAGGGGCTCGCCGATGCGCGCGCACTATTGCGTTCGCCTTTAACGACGGCGGTAGCGCCCCGCCCAGGCGGCAATACCACGCTCGCCGTCGTCGCCACCAACGCGCGTCTCACGAAAGCCGAAGTGAATCGCGTCGCGCTGATGGCCGACGATGGGCTGTCTCGCGCAGTATCACCATCGCACACTATCGGTGATGGAGACACCGTGTTCTCCCTCGCGACGGCAACATGGCAAGGGCAGTCTGATGTCACGACGATCGGGGCGCTTGCGGCTGATGCGTTGTCGGAAGCAATCGTGCGTGCCGCCGTTCACGCGACGTCTTCGGGAGGTCTGCCCGCGGCTCGAGATCTCGGCACGGTGCCATCGCGCTTTCGGTGACGCCGAAGTCAGATGTGCGGGGTCAGACCCCATCCTCACATGAGCCTCCACCTCGCACTGCTCATCATCTACTCCTGCGCCGTTGTCGGCCTTGGTCTGTGGACCGCACGATTCGTGCGAACGAGCAGTGCATTTTTCGTCGCCGGGCGAAGTCTCGGCCCCGGTCTCGTGCTGGCGTCGATGCTGGCAGCGAACATCGGAGCGGGCGCAACGGTCAACGTCGCGGGTCTGGCGTATCGCGAGGGACTGAACGCGTGGTGGTGGAGCGGGTCGGCAGGCATCGCGTCGTTCGCGCTCGCGTTCTGGGTGGGTCCGCGAATCTGGCAACTGGCAAAGGAACACGGCTTCTACACGACCGGCGACTTCCTTGAATTCCGCTACGGCGCCACGGTGCGCGCCGTCATCACGAGCCTCGTCTGCTTCGGCAGCCTGTGGATCCTCGCCGCCCAGCTCATCGCCGGCGCCGCCATCATCGGCGTCCTGACCGGGGCGCCTCGCTGGGTCGGCGCCATCATCGGCGGCGGCATCATGACGATCTACTTCACCGCCGGTGGACTGCTCGGAACCGCGTGGGTCAACACGCTGCAACTGATCGTCATGCTGGTCGGGTTCACGGTGGCAGTGCCATTTGCCGTTGCCGGCGCGGGAGGCCTGGCTGCTTTCACGTCATCGTCACTGGCTGCGACGTTCACCGACATCACGTACTCGTCGGGACCAGGATCGGGCTGGACGCTGCTGGCATTGACGGGGCCGGCATTCGTCATTTCGCCGGGCCTCATTCAGAAGTCCTATGGCGCTGAAAGTGCGCGGGCACTTCGCGTGGGAGTCGCGCTGAACGGCGTCGGGCTCATGCTCTTCGCTTTCCTGCCCGTGTTGATGGGGATGGCTGGACGTGTGGCGCTGCCGGCCGGGAGCGCACCGGATCTCGTGCTTCCGACTGTGCTCACGGAACTGCTGCCGCCATGGATCGGAGCGCTGGCGCTAGCCGCGGTGTTTTCCACCGAGGTAGACACCTGCGACGCGATTCTCTTCATGATCTCGACCTCGATCTCGCGGGATCTCTTTCAGCGGTATTTGCGGCCGGCCGCGTCCGATCGCGAGTTGCTCGCTGTCGCGCGCGCATCGGCCGTCGCTGGTGGCGTACTGGGTGTTTTGCTCTCCATCTACTTGAGCACGATCGTCCAGGCGATGACGGTTTTCTATTCGCTGCTCGGGGTGAGCTTGTTCGTCCCGGTGCTCGGCGGACTGTATTCGCGTCGCGCGGGTCAGGCCGAAGCGCTCGCCGCCATCCTGGCGGGCGTCGTCACGCTGCTCGTGGTACGCTTTTGGGTTGCCGGACGCTATCCGTGGCTGGACCCGACACTGTGCGGGCTCACTGCGGCGGGCATCGCGTTTGTTGGCGTGATGATTTCCAGACGGTCGACATGAATACTCATCGAATTGCAGTGATTTCGGGTGATGGTATCGGCAAGGAAGTGATTCCCGCCGGCATCGACGTGCTCAACCTTGCCGCCGACCTAGGCGGCTTCCGCTGTGAGTTCACGCACATTCCCTGGGGATGTGACTACTACCTGCAGCACGGCCGCATGATGGAGGACGACGGGGTCGATCGCCTGGTGAAGTTCGATGCGATCTACCTTGGCGCGATTGGCGATCCGCGAGTCGCCGATCACATATCGGCTCGAGAGTTGATCCTGCCTTTGCGACAGCGGCTCGGCCAGTGGGTCAACCTGCGGCCGATGCGTCTGCTGCCGGGCATTTCGTCGCCGCTGGCCGGGCGCGGCGCCGCCGACATCGACATGGTCTGCGTGCGCGAGAACTCCGAGGGTGAGTACTGCGGCATCGGCGGCCGGCTGCATCGTGGCACACCGCAAGAAGTCGCCGAGCAGACGGGTGTCTTCACTCGCCACGGCATCGAGCGCATCGCCCGCTACGCGTTCAAGCTGGCATCCTCACGTCCGCGCAAGATGCTGGCGAGCGCGACCAAGTCGAATGCGCTGCAGCACGCAATGGTGATGTGGGACGAAGTGGTCGCCGGAGTGGCGAAAGAATTTCCCGACGTCGAGCTGAAGAAATATCACGTCGATGCGTTGTGTGCGCGCATGGTCACGCACCCGCACACGCTCGACGTGATCGTGGCATCGAACCTGTTCGGCGACATCATCACTGACATCGGCTCGGCGATTTCGGGAAGCCTTGGCGTTGCGCCCGGCGGGAACATCAATCCCGATCGCACAACGCCGTCGATGTTCGAGCCGATTCATGGCTCAGCGCCCGATATCGCGGGCAAAGGCATCGCCAATCCGATCGCCGCTGTCTGGGCGGGCGCGATGATGCTCGATCACCTCGGCGAACGCCCGGCGCACGACCGCATCCTCGCGGCGATCGAGTCGGTACTCGCCGATGAAAAGGTGAAAACGCCGGACCTGGGTGGTCGCGCGACGACGGCAGACATGACGCGCGCAGTCACAGCCGCGATGTCAGCCAGCAAGCAGCCGGCATAACGACGACGGCAGATCTGGAACCAACGCAACCGCGGCCTGTTCTTTGGACCCTCCGGGTCCTGTTCTTAGATCCCTACACACCCAGCTGCCGCGCGAGATCGTTGAAATCCGTCGCCGGCAGATCCACCGCCGAGTCCGGCTGCAGATCGGGCTTGCCTCCCGGTCCATACTCGTGCGGTCTCGGGACGAACGCCGTCCGCAGTCCTACGCCCTTCGCCGCACGCAGGTCGCCGAGGTGCGCGGCCACCATCATGACCTGATCGAGCTTGAGGTCGAGGAAATCAGCCGCCGACTGATACACCTCGCGGTCTGGCTTGTAATGTCGCGCCAGCTCCGCGCCGAGGATGCAGTCCCACGGCAAGCCGCCGTATTTAGCGAGGTTGGTCATCAACGCGATGTTGCCATTCGACAGCGGCGCGATGATGAACCGCTTCTTGAGTCGAGTGAGTCCGCTCACTGAATCGGGCCACGGGCGCAGCCGATGCCAGGCGTGGTTGAGCGTATCGATCTCGCTTTCCGACAGGCCGGTGATCCCGAAGTCGACAAGGATCTTGTCGAGGATCATCCGGTGGAGAGCATCGAGCCTCGTCCAGGGCAGCTCGCCTGTCCGCACGCGGTTCATGCTGGGCCCGTACCCGGCGCGCCACGCATCCGCGAACTTGGCCGCGTCCACTTTGAGGCCCTTCTTTTTCGCCAGTTGCTCGACCTCCTGGGTCACCGACGTTCGCCAATCGACGACAGTGCCGAACGTGTCGAAGACGAGCGCTTTCACCGACGTGAACTCGGGCCTGGATTGCCCTGCGCTTTGACCTTGACTCGAGGCCGATGCGTAACGCGCACCGTATTCAGAGCCAATCATGGCCACGACACTTGTCCGCATGAAGTTCCGTCGCGACGTCACATTTATCGTCATAAAGCCTCCGGAACGATTCGGTCGTGTCGAACGTCATGTTGCGCTACGGCTCGGTGTTGATGGCGTAGTACGCGATCGTCTTCGATGGAACGTCCTTGAACCAATGCGGCGTCTTGGCCGGGATGGTGATGACGTCGCCCTTGGTCAGGTGGTGTACCTCTCCGCCTTGCACATTGGGGGCGCGCTTCTGACCGGGCGCGGTGTCCTTGGCTCCGACCAGTGTCCCACCCGTCACGAACGTCGCTTCACCCTCGACGATGATGAAGACGTGGTTCGTCTTCTCGTGAACTTCGACTTCGCCCGCGCCTCGCCGCTGGGCGATGACGATCAGGCCGTGATCGTTGATGATTTGCCCACCCTTGGCCATCGTGGACGTGACCTTGTCATGAGGCACGTAGGTAACAACTGTTGGAACACCGTCCGCGCGGACGACTACAGCCAACGCGAACGTCAGGGCGACGATTTTCAATGACTTCATGGCGCCTCCTTACTTGCCGCCCTCTGTGCGAGGCGGCGCTGCCTGGATGAGGACGAAGTACAAGCCATCAGGATCCGGCATGATCGCAGCGCGAATACCTCCCTGCAGCGTTGCCGGCACCCCGCCTGCTGATACCACAGTTGATCCCGACGCTTTCAGTTTGCCGATCGTCGCGTCGAGGTCTTTCACTCGAATCTGCAGGCGCGTAGCGCCGGGATCCTGGATCCGCGGACGAATAGGCGATCGGTCCGCTCCCTTGATCTCGACGAACTCCATCCGTAGCGCCGATCCCGGCACTTGAGCCGTCGTCAATCGAATCTGAGATCCCTTCAGTCCCATCAAATCGAGGAGCTCGTTTCCAAAGGAGCCGGCCTGAGGCTGAAACTGAAACTGATCGCGGTAAAGCTGCATCGTTTTGTCCATATCCGCCACTGTGATCCGGACGCGGGCGTCGATGATGTTGCTCTCGGACGGCGCGGTGGTTTCAGGCA
>Ga0075424_100002097_pt1 | contig 17968 bp, 12 predicted proteins | sample SoiMethybrSBSTD3_FD_75301 | JGI IMG/M metagenome (GOLD analysis project Ga0075424, IMG submission 75301) | Bulk soil microbial communities from a Populus tree surrounding site in Tennessee, USA - Soil MetaG P. TD hybrid SBSTD3 | ecosystem: Environmental > Terrestrial > Soil > Tree plantation...
CGATGGCGTGAGCTGTGCTCGAGATGCTCGAACAGCTTCTTCGTGCTGGCGAGCTCGACCGCACCGGCGAACGCCACCTCGTTGTCCGGGGGCTCCGTTGGGCGCTCCTCGATCATGCCAAGCAGGAAGCCGGGACGCACGCAGTCGTAGCCCCGCACGCGCGGGTCGTCCGCCGGCAACAGCATGATGCGCGGCTCCGCGTGCAGCACCCCGGTAGCGTCGAGCAGCGGTGCCACCACCAGCGGCCCACCGGGATGCGCCGAGCTGATCTGGTCCTGGACGACGTCTTTGGCGAAGGTAGCCCGCAGCTCGGGCGGTAGCGCCAGGGTGGGATCCTTGTCAATCGAGCGGAATACGTACTGGCGTCCATCCTTACCCAGGAGGCGCAGCACCTTCGTCTGGCGCCGGCCGCCACAGCCGGTGGGCGTGAGCCCCCCGGCGAATCGCGACAAGTCGAGCACCTCGACGTCGATGGGCGTCGCCCACAGGTCGCGATAGTGCGCTCCCAAGAACAGGCGATGGAGCCACCCTGCGCGGTAGTGCGCTCCAGCAATCACGGTCTGCCGGGTCGGCGGGCTCGCCGGAGCCGCGCTCTGCCCGGCGAGGCCTGCTGGCGTGAGCGCCGCCGCGATCCCGAGCCCGAGCCAGCGTCGTCGTGCCTTCTTCAGTTCAGCCATAGCCCGAACTCCTCCGCAGCGTTTCCTGCGTGATCGACGATGATCACTCCCAGCCGCGCGCGGCCGTCGCTCAGGAACTCCACGCGCATGAATCCACTGGCGCTGCGCGCGAACCGGGTGCTGTCGAGCGCCGTCACGCGGTCGATGTGACCGAACGTGCCGGTGCCGCTCACCAGCACATAACGCGTGCTGGTGCCCGCGATCACCTGCAGCGTGTGCTCGTGCCCCGCCGCATAGATGAGAGGCGGGCTGCCGGCGAACGCGCTGTCGAGCGCGGCGCGCATCCGCCCGTAGGCGCGGCTGGGAATGTCCTGGCTCGATATCCCTTCCCCGCGCGCGATCGGATACACCGAGCCGATGAGGGGCAGCGGAATCCAGAGCCACGGCTTGATGTTCCGCAACGGGAAGATGTGATCCTGCCACCCGAAGTGTCCGCCGTGCACCCCACCACTCACGGGCGGATGGTGCCCGACCACGACCACGACGCGTTGGCCGGCGGAGCGCAATGCCCCGCGAACTGAATCGATCACTGCGCTCTCCGAGCGGGTCGGACACGACGATGTGGGGCCTGCGGGCCTCGGTCCTTCCTGCAGCCACCACTGGGTGTCCAGCGCCACGAGCCGCACGACCTGGCCGACGTCTACGACAACCGGTCCTGGACAACCGCCCGCCGGTAGGAGCGTGGCACCGCCGCCCGTAGCCGCCAGGAAGCGCTCCTGGCGACGGATCGCGTCCCAGCCGCCCGGCTGCATGCTGTCCCAGTCGTGGTTACCGGGCACGAAGAAGCCGCGGGCGCCACTCGCGTGGAGGACGCCCAGCTGCTGTGTGAGCACGCGCTCGGCCGCGGCGCGGCCCGGCGCGGCCGAGTCGGGCATACCGTCGGGGTAGACATTGTCGCCCAGGAACACGATGACGGCGTGCGGCGCGGAAGCGGCGGCGGCCCGGAGCGCCATGAACACCGGCTCCGAATCGGGCGGCGCGGCCGGACCGCCTGCGTCCCCAATGAGAAAGAGGGTGGCGTCGATCTGCGCCGGAGGTGCCAGCGGCGCCGTGGCCGGACCGGCGCTGACCGTCGTCGCGTGGCCACATCCCTCGAGCCCGATCCACAGTGATGCCAGGACGGTGAGCCGCCACGCCCGAGGCCTCACTCTTCCTTACGCTTCTTCATACCGCGGAGCGACCGATACTCGGCGGCGTCGATGGGGGGCGTGCCGCGCCCCTTGAGGGCGTCGAGCAGGGTCGCCGGCAGGAACTCGTCCCGGAGCCGAATCAGGTACTCGAGCGTCGAGCGGCCCGCCTCCGCCGGCACGATTTCCGCGAGCCGCCACCGACGTGCCTGGAGCTGCAGCAGCTCCTCGATGACGCGTTGAGCGGCCTCCGGCTGCGTCGTGTGAACGAGCAGCACGCCGTTGAACCGGTCCTCTTTCTTATCGCCCGATCGGGCCATCACGTAGGCCTGCAACCGGGCGGCCCGGTCCGCGACCTCCTCGAGCTCGTGGGGCGCAAGGGCGGCGAGCAGGTCGGGATCCCCCACGGCCAACGCGACAGAAGACCGCCGACGCGGGCCGAGCAGCCCCTCAGCAGGCGGCAGGGCCGGCGTGCGACCACCCCGCTGGTCGGCGTAGATGTTCCCCACGTTCAACTCCCACAACGCGAGCACGACGGCGTTGAACATGACTGACATCACCGCGGCCACCGTGGGCGAGAAGACGCCCGCCGCGACGCCGACGGCGAGGGCGAGGAAGATGTAGACCGCGTCCTTCGTATCCTTGAGCGTATTGCGGAACCGGACCGCCGCCACGATGGCCGCGAGCGTGAACGCGAGGGCCAGGCTGTTCTGCACCAGAATCACCGTGGCGGCGACCGTCATGGGCAGGATGATGACGGTCTGCACGACCGACTGATCGTACCCCGAGCGCTGCTTGGTCAGCATGTACACCCAGGAGACTGGAAGCACGAGCAGCAGCGCCGTGAGCATCGACAGGAAGGTGACCAGTGCCCACTGGCCCTGAGACAGGCTTCCAGCGGCCGCCGTCGCCTCCTCGACCAGGCGGTTGCGACTGGCCACGGTCTCGAGGAGGGAGACCTCCCGGAACCGGTCCAACAGCTGCGGGATGCTGGGCACGAACCTGACCAGCAGCCACACGGCGAGGCCGAGCAGCACGTAGTACGCTGCCAACCGCACGTAGGGGGAGCTCCGCACCGAACCGACGCTGGCCACGAGGAAATTGTAGCGCGCCGGACGGAATCGGCCAGGGGCCCGTCGTACCGCTCGCCCGGTCGACGAGGGTCCGCTAAGTTGCGCGCATGATGGACGTGCTCGACACCTTGCGCGCGAGCCTGGCGCCCCACTACGACGTCGAACGCGAGATCGGTGCGGGGGGCATGGCCCGGGTCTTTCTGGCGGTGGAGCAGCACCCGCATCGCCGGGTGGCGATCAAAGTGCTCGACCCGGAGGTGTCCACCCGCCTGTTGCGCGAGCGGTTCATTCGTGAGGTGGACCTCTCGTCGAACCTCAGCCATCCCCACATTGTCCCGATCTTTTCGGCCGGTGAGGTCGACGGGCTGTTCTACTACGTCATGCCGTACGTCGAAGGCGAGTCGCTGCGGCATCGGCTAGTGCGGGAGCGGACGCTGCCGCTCGACGACGCGCTCCACATCGCGCGTGACGTCGCCGACGCGCTCGCCTTCGCCCACGAACAGGGAATCATCCATCGCGACATCAAACCCGAAAACATTCTCCTTTCTGGCACGCATGCGATCGTGGCGGATTTCGGGATTGCGCGCGCCATCAGTGCCGCCGGCAGCCTGACGCTCACCCAGGCGGGCCAGCCGATCGGGTCGCCGGGGTACATGAGCCCCGAGCAGGCGATGGCGCTGGGCGACCTCGACGCGCGGACCGACATCTACAGCCTCGGCTGCGTGCTGTTCGAGATGCTGGCGGGGGAGCCACCCGCCACGAGCATGACGGAACGGCGGGTGCACAACTGGGCGGCGCTGGAGGCAAATAAATCGCTGCGGGAGGCCAACACAGGGGCGGTGCGGGGCGTGAAGCATGCGATCTCTCGAGCGCTCGCACCACTGCCCGATGACCGGTTCCCCACGGTCAGGGAGTTCGCGGCCGCGCTCGGGGCACCCGCGTATCGGACCAGCGTGCCGACACGTGGGATCTTCGCCAGCCGGCGGGGACGGAGAGTCGCCGTGACGGTGGGAGTCGTGCTCGCAGTGGTGGGCGTCGGCGCGGCCGTCCGGCTGCTACGCAGTAGCGGGTGGCACCTCAATGATCGGCGCGTGGTCGTGGCCGTGATCGAAAACCACACCGGGGACCCCACGCTCGACAACGTGGGTCACATGGCGGCCGATTGGGTGACGCAGGGTCTCGCCCAAACGGGGCTGGTGGAGGTGGTGCCGTCCGTGTCGGTGATGAGCTCCTCCCGCACTCCCGGTGGGCACGGACCGGGGCATCTCGATGCCGTCGGGATTCAGACCCTGGGGCGCGAGACGGGCGCGGGTACGGTGGTCTCGGGAGCGTACTACCGGCAGGCGGACAGCATCCGGTTCCAGGTCCAGATCTCCGCCGCGAAAGACGGCACGGTGTTGCGCGCGCTCGACCCGGTGGCGGGGCCGATCTCGCAGCCGCTCACGGCGGTGGAAGCCTTGCGGCAGCGGGTGATGGCGGCGCTTGCGACGCTGTTCGACTCACGCTTGAGCTTGTGGGCCAAGACCACCGGCCAGCCGCCGACCTTCGCGGCATACCAGGAGTTCATCCAGGGACTGGATCGCATGGTGCAGTTCGACTCGCGTGGCGCCATCCAGCATTTCCAGCGCGCCGCGCAGGAGGACACCACCTTCCGGCTCCCGTTGATCTTCGCGGCGCACGAGCATATGGACCTCGGGGAGTACGCGACGGCGGACTCGATCGCGCACGCGGTGGAGCGCTCCCCGGGCCGCCTCGCTCCCCTCGACCAGCATTACCTCACGTGGGTGCTCGCCCAGAGCCAGGGCGACCGGCAGCGCGCACTCGAGACCGCGCGCGAGATGGCCACCATCGCGCCGAATTCGGAGACGTTGTGGCTGGTCGCGCAGTGCGCGCTGGCGCTCAATCGCCCCAGCGAAATGGTCGCCGCCCTCACCACACTCGGGCCCGATCGCGGCCTGTTCCGCGGCTGGTCGGTCTATTGGTTCTATCTGACGTTCGGCCGCCATCTGATCGGCGATCACCGCCGCGAGTTGAAGGAGGCGCTCGAAGGGCGGCGACGCCACCCGGCCGACTTCGCCGTGCTCGCGGCCGAGGTGCGCGCCCTCGCGGCCCTGGGGCGGGCCGCCGACATCAGCGAGCGCCTGGTCGAAGCGCCCAGCCTCCCGCCGCAGCCGGGCTGGTCTCCCGCCGACATCGCCATCATCGCGGCGCTCGAGCTGGGGGCGCACGATCACCAGGCGGACGCGCCCGCCGCGGGCATGTGGGCCGTGCGGTGGCTGGAAGGCCGGCCGGGCGCGGAGCTGCACTCGGTGGCCAACCGGTTCCGTCTCGCCCTCGCCTACTACGTGGTGGGCCGGCTCGCCGACACGCGGCGCCTGCTCGAGGGTCTCGCGTCGGAGCGGGCCGCGGGCGTGCCGGACTACGCCACGATGCGGTGGATCGCGGTCATCACGGGAGACTCGCCCGATCGGGTGACCATCGAGGGGTTTCTCGGCGTGCTGGCGGCGCGCCAGGAGAGGCGGGCCGACGCGCTGGGCTTTGAGCGGACGCTTCAAGCGATGAGCCCCCGGTATCTCTACGGCAGACACACGATGTGGAGGGCCCGGATCCACGCGGTCTTGGGCGAACGTGACACCGCGGTCGCGCTGGTACAGGAGGCCTTCGCCCAGGGGTATCCACGCGGTGGGGTGATGCACCTCTACCCGTCGCTCCGGTCGCTGCAGGACTACCCGGCGTACCGGGAGCTGCTCACACCCAAAGAGTAAGGCGACCATGAAGCGTGTGTCGGTCGCCGCCGCGACCGCGTTCGTGATCGCCGGCTGTGGTACCACCCTTCCAGCACCAGCGCCCGCACCACTGAGCGACGCAGTCGAGCCCCAGGCGGTGCTGCGCGCCATGACCACGGTCGCCGACTGGCAGCTGGCGAACCCATCGGCCCACAAGCCGTACGAGTGGCAGGGGGCGCCATTCTGGGCCGGTCTCTACGAGCTCGCGGTGCGGTCGAGCACTCGCCAGAAATACCTCGATGCGATCCGCCGGAATGGCGAAAGCGTCCAGTGGCAGCCGGGGCCGCAACCCTTTCTCGCACACGACCACGCCGTCACCCAGAGCTACTTTCTTCTCTATAGAGTCGAGCATGATCGCCGCGTGATCGAGCCGGCTCTGGCGCGCTTCGGGGAGATGTTGCAGGCGCCGTTCGCCGAGTCGCTCGAGTTCAGCGACGACAAGACATCGCGCGAATGGGTCTGGTGCGACGCGCTGTTCATGTCTCCGCCGGCCCTCGCGCTTGCCACGAGCGCCACGGGCGACGGTCGTTATGCCGATCTCATGGACCGCCTCTGGTGGAAGACAACGGACTACCTGTACGACAAACAGGAGCGACTGTTTTACCGCGATAGTCGATTCTTCGATCAGCGCGAACGCAACAATAAAAAAGTCTTCTGGAGTCGAGGGAACGGCTGGGTGCTGGCAGGTCTCGCGCGCGTGCTGCAGTACTTGCCACCGGACCATGCCGGGCGAGGGCGCTTCGTTGCCTTATTCCAGGAGATGGCGCAACGAATCGCTGATCTGCAGGGACCGGATGGCTATTGGCGTGCAAGCTTACTTGATCCACACAGCTGGCCGAACCCGGAGACCAGCGGGACAGCCTTCTTCACGTACGCGCTTGCATGGGGCATGAATGAGGGTTTGCTCGGGCGCGAATACGAGCGCGCGGTACGACGCGGATGGTCGGCACTGGTTCGGGCCGTGCAGCCAAGCGGCAAGCTCGGCTACGTGCAGCGCGTGGGAGATGCACCCGGCGACACGGGACCAGAGCAGACGGAGATGTACGGCACCGGGGCCTTCCTGCTTGCAGGCAGTGAGATCTTGCGACTGGCTTCCCCGTAGCCGCGGTGCATATTGAAACCCCTCAGAATGCGTTGATCCTCACGGAGGTTTCTCATGCCCCGTCTCTTCACGAGCATCGTTCTGCCCCTGCTCCTCGCGCCGAGCCTGGGCGTCGCCCAAAGGCTGGACATCCGCGCGCAATCGACCTCTGTTACTCGCCTCTCGAGTGGACAGGGTACACGGGGCCATTTCTGGGCAGGCGCTGGGATCGGTCTGCTTGGCGGCGCCCTCATCGGCGGTGCGATTGGGTCGACTACGGAACTCTGCCTTGACAGCTGCACTGCTGCCCAGGCCCGAGCCGGCGCGATTACGGCTGGGGTCATCGTCGGCGGGGCGGCGGGGTTTCTGCTCGGTGGCGTCATAGGCACGCTGATTCGGTCCGACCGGTCGAGCTCGGCTTCTCTGAACGACCATCGCGTTAGCGTGGGTCCGCGTCTGGACGCCCCCGGGTTTACTGTGGATATAAGGTTCTAGGCAACCTGCTATACCCCGCCCACGAGCTGCTTCACGTTGATGATCATTTCGTCTCCGTCGCCCGTGCGATTCTGATCACGGGGGGCGGGACTGGCCGAGATCGCGACGCCGCTTCTTATTCTGGTCATGACCGCGAGCGACCTCGAGCGCCTGACCATCAACACCATCCGCACGCTCGCGATGGACGCGGTGCAAGCGGCGAAGTCGGGGCACCCCGGGACGCCGATGGCGATGGCTCCGGTCGTCTACTGTCTATGGCAGGAGTTCCTGCGGTTCGATCCCGACGATCCCATCTGGCCGAACCGGGATCGCTTCGTGCTCTCGATGGGCCACGCCTCGATGCTGCTTTATTCGATGCTCGCGCTCGCGGGCGTGAAGGCCGTGAACGCCAAGTACGAGCGACTGGGCCAGCCCGCCCTGACGCTCGACGACATCAAGCGGTTCCGTCAGCTCGACAGTAAGGCACCCGGCCACCCCGAATATCGCTGGACCTCTGGCGTGGAGGCGACGACCGGCCCGCTCGGACAAGGGGTCGCGACCAGTGTCGGCATGGCGATCGCCGGTCGTTGGATGGCCCGACAGTTCAACCGTCCGGATTTCGACCTGTTCGGGTATGACGTGTACGCGTTGTGCGGCGACGGCTGCATGATGGAGGGCATCTCGGGGGAGGCGGCGTCGCTCGCCGGCCATCTGCAGCTCGCCAACCTCTGTTGGATCTACGACAACAACAAGATCACCATCGAGGGGCACACCGACTGGGCGTTTTCAGAAGACGTGGCGACGCGCTTCATCGCATACCGCTGGAACGTGACGCGGGTCGGCGACGCCAACGATCTGGACATGCTGCGGCGCGCGTTCCGCACCTTCCACGCGACGACCGATCGGCCCACGCTGATCATCGTGGACAGCCACATCGCCTATGGTGCGCCCAACAAGCAGGACACGAGCGCGGCCCACGGCGAACCGCTCGGCGAAGAAGAAATCCGGCTCACCAAGCGCACCTACGATTGGCCCGAGGATGCCAGGTTTCTCGTGCCCGACGGCGTCCGGGAGCATGTGGCGAGCGGCGTCGGAAAGCGCGGACGGGCGCTGCGCGAGGCGTGGTTCGCTGCGTTCGAGGAGTACCGCCGGGCCCATCCGGAGCTCGCCGAGCAGGTGTATCGCATGCAACACCGCCAACTTCCCGACGGCTGGGATCGAGACCTCCCCGTCTTCCCCGCGGATGCCAAGGGGCTCGCGGGCCGGGACGCGTCCGCTCAGGTGCTGAACGCCGTGGCCAAGAACGTTCCCTGGCTGATCGGCGGGTCGGCGGACCTGGCCCCCTCGACCAAGACGCGGCTGACACTCCCCGACGCGGGGGATCTCACCGCCGAGACGCCCGGAGGGCGGAACCTGCATTTCGGCATCCGTGAGCACGCGATGGGCGCGGTGCTGAACGGCTTGTCGCTGGCCAAGGTCCGACCGTTCGGCTCAGGATTCCTGATTTTCAGCGATTACGGTCGACCGGCGCTGCGGCTCGCGGCATTGATGGAGATCCCGGTGATCTACGTCTTCACGCACGACTCCATCGGCGTCGGCGAGGACGGGCCGACGCACCAGCCGGTCGAGCAGCTCGCATCCCTGCGGGCGATCCCGGGGTTGATCACGCTGCGCCCGGCCGACGCGAACGAGGTGCGCGAGGCCTGGCGCGTGATCCTGCAGCTGCGTCATGTCCCCGCTGCCCTCGTGGTGTCACGGCAGGCGCTCCCGACGCTCGACCGCAGCCGCTACGCGTCGGCCGCGGGGGTGGCGAACGGGGCGTACGTGCTCGCGGACTCACAGGGGGACCGCCCGGACGTACTGCTGCTCGGGACCGGAAGCGAGGTGGCCCTGTGCGTCCAGGCGCACGAGCAGCTCGGCGCCGCGGGCGTGCGATCCCGGGTCGTCAGCATGCCGTCCTGGGAGCTGTTCGAGCAGCAGCCGCAATCGTATCGGGACGGCGTAATTCCCCCCGACGTCACGGCGCGGGTATCCGTGGAGCAGGCGAGCGGGTTCGGGTGGGATCGTTACGTCGGGCCCGAGGGCGCGCGCATCGGCATGGAGACGTTCGGCGCGTCCGCGCCGTTGCAGGAGCTTCAGAAAAAGTTCGGCTTCACGGTGGATCACGTCGTCGCGGCCGCCCGAGCGCAGCTCGAACGCAAAGGCGTGGGCTCGCATGCCTCGTGACCTGCCGCTCTCGAACGGGACGTTGCTCGTGGCGTTCGGCCGCGACTATCTGATCCGGGACATCTATTACCCGCACGTGGGCAAGGAAAACCACGCCACGGGGCATCCGTTCCGATTCGGCGTCTGGACGGCCGGCGGGTTCAGCTGGATCGGCCCGGACTGGCAACTCGACCGACGCTACAGTGTCGACTCCATGGTCACCGAGGTGCGGGCCCGGCACGAGACGCTGGGCGTGGAGCTTCTGTGCCACGACGCCGTAGACTTCTACGAGAACGTCCTGGTTCGCCACGTTCAGGTCACCAACCTGCAGGACCGCGCCCGAGAGATCCGATTGTTCTTCCACCACGACTTCCACATCCGCGGCAACGAAGTCGGGGACACGGCGTTCTACTCTCCCGAGACGGAGGCGCTGATCCACTATAAGGACGACCGCTACTTCCTCATGAACTGCGCGGTGGGTGGGGACATCGGGGTGCGCCGGTACGCCTGCGGGACGAAGGAGGTCGCCGGAGCCGAGGGCACCTGGCGCGATGCCGAGGACGGGGAGCTCCAGGGCAATCCGATCGCTCAGGGTTCGGTCGACTCCACACTGGGCCTCTCGCTCACCGTACCGGCCCGCGGTTCGGCGGAAGCGGACTATTGGATGGCGGCGGGCCGGGACTTCCGCGAGGTCGGCACGATCGACAAGGTCGTGCGCGACAAATCGCCCGGCGAGCTGTTGCGCAGGACCCGGAATTACTGGCGCTTGTGGGTGCGGAAGGATCAGCGCGGTCTCGACGCCCTGCCTGAGCTCGTCGCGCACCGCTACTCGCAAAGTCTCCTCATCATCCGGTCACAAATCGACCATGCTGGGGCGATCATCGCCGCCAACGACACGGACATCATTCAGTTCGCGCGCGACACCTACTCGTACATGTGGCCACGCGACGGCGCGCTGGTAGCGGCGGCCCTGATGCGCGCCGGGCATGTGGGCGCCCCGGAGAAATTCCTGGAGTTCTGCTCGCGCGTCATCTCGCCGCTCGGCTACGTGCGCCACAAGTACAACCCCGACGGGACGCTCGCCTCGTCCTGGCACGGCTACGTGCGCGACGGCAAGCCGGTCCTCCCCATTCAGGAGGACGAGACCGCTCTCATCATATGGGCCCTCTGGCAGTTCTTCGAGCTGTACCAGCCCATCGAGGAGACGGCACCGTTTTACCGGACGCTCGTGACGCGGCCCGCAGATTTTCTCCTCGGCTACGTGGACTCGGCGACCGGCTTGCCGCTCCCGTCGCACGATTTGTGGGAAGAGCGGTGGGGCGTGCACGCGTTCACGGTGGCCGCCGTGATCGCTGGGCTCCGGGCGGCCGCCCGCGTCGCCGACGCGTTCGGCGAGCAGGAGCGCTCGCAGCGCTATGCCGCGGGCGCCGAGCGCATGCGGGACGGTTTGGGGGCGGTGCTGTGGAACGAGCGCGAGCAGCGCTTCGCTCGCATGGCGTCGCCGGGGGCCAACGGGTATACGCTCGACATGACGGTGGACTCGAGCCTGTTCGGACTCGTGGAGCTCGGCGCGCTCGCTCCTGACGATCCGCGGGTCGAGTCAACCCTGCGCCAGGTGGAAGAGCGTCTCTGGGTCCAGACGGACATCGGGGGCCTGGCGCGATACGAGAACGACGCCTACTACCAGGTGGAGAAGACGGACACCAAGCGCGTGCAGGGCAATCCCTGGTTCATCAGCACGTTGTGGCTCGCCCGCTATCGCCTGCTGCGCGCGAACACCCCAGAGGCGCTCGCTCGAGGTCTCGAGCTGATCGAATGGGCCGCGCAGCGCGCCCTGCCGTCGGGCGTCATGGCGGAGCAGATCCACCCCTACACGGGCGAGCCCCTCTCAGTATCTCCACTGACGTGGAGTCACGCCGCGTACGTCCGCGTGGTGCGGGAATACCTCGACCGCACGGCGCATCTCAACCGTTGTCCCACGTGCGGCCACGAGACCGGTCGTATCGAGCGGCTCACAGACCGGCTCACGGCGATCACCGAACTGCACGAAATCGGGCGCCAGCCGTGACCTCGCCCAACGTGGTCGTCGAAGCGATTGAATCATTTCCCCGGCGGGCCGCCCAATGGCTGGCCGAAACGATGTCCCGGGTCCTCGCGACCCGCGGGCATTGCGCGATCGCGCTGTCCGGAGGCACGACCCCCCGCCCGGTGTACGCCGCGCTCGCGGCGCCGGACCTGGCGGGCGGGATCGCCTGGAACCGCGTCGATGTCTATTTCGGCGACGAGCGCGCCGTTCCAAGCGATGACGCCGAGAGCAACTACCGCATGGCGATGGAGGCCCTGCTGACGCATGTGGCGATTCCGGAGGCGCGCGTTCACCGCATCGAGGGCGAACGCCGCGATCTGGATGCGGCCGCCGCCGCCTACGACCGCCAGCTGCCCGCCGCGCTGGACGTGCTCGTCCTCGGCATGGGTTCGGACGGGCACACGGCATCCCTGTTCCCGGGCTCACCTGCGGTTCTCGAGCGACGGCGCCGCGTGATGGTCGTGGAGAGCCCGAAGCCGCCGCGCCAACGGATCACGATCACGCCGCCGGTCATCGCCGCGGCCCGACAGGTGGTGGTGCTGGTGACGGGACGAGACAAGGCGCCGGCGGTCGCCCGAGCGCTCGACGGCGACGCCCCCTCCCCGAGCGAGGTCCCGGCGGTCCTCGCCCGCGACGGTGTGTGGTTGCTCGACCCCCTTGCAGCGGCGCAACTGCCGCGGCCCGTGCCATGAACGTGCTGGCCGGCGACGTGGGCGGAACGAACGCGCGACTCGCACTCGTTGACGTGGTGGACGGCCGGGCGACCATTCAAGAGCAGCGAACCTACCGGAGCCAGGCGTACTCGGGACTCGCCCCGATCGTGCGGACCTTCGTCACGGAGGTAGGGTCACGACCGGAGCGGGCGTGCATCGGGGTGCCGTGCCCCGCGACGGAGGAGGAATGCGTGGCCCCGAACCTCCCGTGGAAAGTCGACGCGGACGCGGTCGCCGCGGACATCGGGATCGCGTCGAGCGCCCTCATCAACGACTTCACCGCGATCGGCCACGGCATTGCGTTCCTGCGCGCCGAGGATCTGGAGACGCTGCAGGTCGGCGAGCCCAAGGCGCACGCGCCCATCGGAGTGATTGGCGCCGGGACCGGCCTGGGCGTGGGATTTCTCACCTGGCGGGGCGATCACTACGAGGTCCACGGCTCGGAAGGCGGCCACGTAGGCTTTTCGCCGCGTGGCGAGCGGCAAGCGGGCGTCGCCCGGTCTCTGGAGCGCCAATACGGTCGCGTGTCGCGGGAGCGGGTGCTTTCGGGCCCTGGGATCATCGCCACCTACCGCTACCTCGCCACCACCGGGGATGCCCCCGAGAACCCGGCGGTCCGCGATGAATTGGAGCGGCACGATCCGGCCGCGGTCATCTTTCGACATGCGCTCGCCGGGACTGACGCGCTATGCCGGCACACGCTCGACGTCTTCGTGGATGGACTGGGGGCCGCGGCGGGCGACCTCGCCCTCAGCGTGCTCGCCAGCGCTGGTGTCTACGTTGGAGGTGGCATTGCCCCGCGGATCGTCGCACATCTGCGCAAGGGTGCGTTCCTGCGGGCCTTCCGCGACAAGGGTCGGCTGTCGGGGTACCTCGCGCGCGTGCCGCTGCACGTCATCGTCAACCCGCACGTCGCACTGTTAGGAGCGGCCGCCGTGGCGGCACGGCTTCCCTGACTTGCACTACATCTGAGGACTCGCATCATGTCCAAAGTCGCTACGAAGACCCGCATGCAGGCTCTGATCGAGCTCGGGCAGAGCGTCTGGCTCGACTACCTCCGGCGTGGCATGCTGCAGTCCGGCGAGCTGCAGCGAATGATCGACGATGGGCTGCGCGGTATGACGTCCAACCCGACGATCTTTGAGCACGCCATCGGCGGGAGCACCGACTACGATGAGGCACTCTCCCGAGTCGCTGCCTCCTCCCGAACCGAACGGGAGGTCTTCGACCTGCTCGCCGTGGAGGACGTGCGCACGGCTGCGGACCTGTTTCGTCCCGTGTACGACGGGTCGCAGGGTGCGGACGGATTCGTCTCGCTCGAGGTGTCGCCCACGCTCGCGCGTGACACCGCGGGCACGATCGCAGAGGCCCGGCGATTGTGGGCTGCGGTCGACCGGCCCAACGTGATGATCAAAGTGCCGGGGACGCGCGAGGGATGGCCGGCGATCGAACGGCTCCTGACCGACGGTATCAACATCAACATCACGCTGCTGTTTTCGCTCGAGCATTATCGGCAGGTGGCCGAGGCGTTTGTGCGGGCCCTCGAAGCGCGGCGCACAGCCGGGCAGGCGATCGATCGGGTCGCATCGGTCGCGTCGTTCTTCGTGAGTCGCGTCGATACGGAAGTAGACCGTCGGCTCGACGCGAGGGGCAGGGGACCCTCGGACCTGCGTGGCAAGATCGCAATCGCAAACGCGCAGCTCGCCTACGCGTGGTTGCGCGACCTGCTGGACAGCAAGCCGTGGCGGGCGCTCGCAGCGGCGGGAGCCAAGCCTCAGCGCCTGCTGTGGGCCAGCACCGGTACCAAGGACCCAGCCTATTCGGATGTGCTCTACGTGGATTCGCTGATCGGCGCGGACACGATAAACACGTTACCGCCTCAGACGCTCCAGCTGTTCGAGGACCACGGCACCGTGCGGGAGAGTCTTCCCGGCGACGCCGCGGCAGCGCAGCGCGTCATCGATGGCCTGCGGGCGGCCGCGATCGATTTCGCTGACGTCGCCCGCGTGCTTGAACAGGAGGGGATCGAGAAGTTCGCCCACTCCTTCGAGACGCTGCTTGGCGTGATCGCCGCCAAGCGGAAGACACTCGCGGCGGCCGCCCCGCCGCGGCACTCCGCCGGGCTGCGGGCTTTCGACCAGGCCGTGGCGCAGCGGCTGGTGGAGTTGGAGCGCGCCGACGTGCCCAAGCGCATTTGGGGCCGGGACCCGACCGTATGGAAGCCCGATCCCGGTACTCCGGAGATCAGCGACCGGTTGGGATGGCTCACCGTGGGCGAGATGATGGCGCAGCAAGTCCAGCCATTGGCAGCGTTCGCCGAGGAGATACGACGGGAGTTCGACCGCGTCGTGCTGTGTGGCATGGGAGGCTCGAGTCTGGCACCGGAAGTGCTGTGGCGCACGTTCGGCCGGCGCACCGGCTACCCGGCGCTCGCGGTGCTCGACAGCACCGACCCGCGCGCCGTGACCGCGGCCCTCGCGGGCGGGGATTTGGAACGTACGCTGTTCCTGGTCTCGAGCAAGTCCGGGACGACGCAGGAGACGGACTGCTTGTACCGCTACTTCTGGGAGCGCGCCGGGGGTCGTGGCGCACAGTTTGTCGCCATTACGGACCCCGATACACCGCTTGCTCGGCTCGCCGGGGACCGAGGATTCCGCCGCACCTTCCTGAACCCCAAGGACATCGGCGGTCGCTATTCCGCCTTGTCCTACTTCGGGCTCGTCCCCGCGGCGCTCATCGGGATCGACGTGGGCCAGCTGCTGCATCGGGCGCATCGCATGGCCGAGGCGTGCGCCGCGTGGGTTCCGGCACGCCAAAACCCGGCCGCGTGGCTCGGGGCCATCCTCGCGGAAGCCGCACTCGCGGGTCGCAACAAGGCGACGTTCGTGTTGGCCCCGGGGATCGGCGGTTTTGGTCTCTGGGTCGAGCAGCTGATTGCCGAGAGCACCGGCAAAGAAGGGAAGGGGATCCTGCCCGTGGCCGAGGAGCCGCTCGGCCCACCCGATGTGTACGGGCCCGACCGCCTCTTTGTCGCCCTGACGCTCGCGGGTGAGGGTGGGGCGGATGACGGGACTGAGGCACGGCTCCACGCCCTCACGGCCGCGGGCCATCCCGTCGTGCGGCTGGCACTCGAGGACCGCTACGATCTCGGGCAAGAGTTTTTCCGCTGGGAGTTCGCGACCGCCGTCGCCGGGGCAATCCTGGGTATCAATGGGTTCGACCAACCCAACGTCGCCGAGAGCAAGCAAAACACCAAGGACGTGCTCGCCGGCAAGCAGCCCCCGGCGCCCCCGGCCACGGCCGCCGAGCTGGACCGATTCCTGGCCGCGGTTCGACCGGGCGACTATCTCGCCTTGATGGCGTACCTGCCGCCGACGCCGCAGAACGACCGACGGTTGGGGGCCATCCGAGCCAGCTTGCGCGACCGGCTCAAGGTCGCGACGACGCTGGGTTACGGCCCTCGCTTCCTGCATTCGACGGGGCAGCTGCACAAGGGCGGCCTGCCGGTCGGCCACTTCCTGCAGATCACCGAGCGGCCCGATCGGGACGTCGCGATTCCCGGCATGCCGTACACTTTCGGCCAATTGGAGGCGGCGCAGGCGGAAGGCGACCTGCGGGCCCTGCGGGGGCGCGGGCGGCCGGCGGTTCGGATCGACGGCCTCGGGCTGCTGGAGCGGTGAGTATCACGCACGTGTTCTTCGATGTCGGTGGAGTCCTGGGCACGAACGGCTGGGACCAGCACCAGCGGGCGGCGGCGGCTGCAGCGTTCGGTCTCGACGCCGCCGAGCTCCACCAGCGGCACGAGGAGGCGGTCACCGTGTGGGAGACCGGCGGGATGTCGCTGGACACGTATCTCGAGCACACCGTGTTCTACCGCGTGCGCCCGTTCACCCGCGAAGACTTTCGCGCGTTCATGTTCAGTCAAAGCATCGCTTTCCCGGAGACCATCGCCGTGGCGCGCGACCTGGCGAGGACGGGATGCTACCGGATGATGACGATCAACAACGAATCGGCCGAGCTGAACGCGCATCGGTTACAGGTGTTCGGCCTGCGGGACATCTTCGCTGTGTTTTTTTCGTCGTGCTGGGTGGGGGTGCTCAAGCCCTCGCCGCAGATCTACGAGCGCGCCCTGGTGATGTCGCAGGCCGAGCCGTCGGCGGCGGTATTCATCGACGATCGCGAACACAATCTCGAGACGGCGCGGGGACTCGGGATGCACACGATTCTGTATCAGGACGCCTCACGGTTGCGCCGGGATCTCACGGCGCTGGCCGTGGCCATCTGAAGGAGGAGCGGCAATGCAACTGGCGATGATCGGGTTGGGCCGCATGGGCGGCAACATGGTGCGGCGGCTGCTCCAGGGGGGGCACGAGGTCGTGGTCTACGACCGCAGCCCCGAAGCGGTCCAGGCGCACGTTGAGCTTGGGGCGAAGGGCGCGCGCGACCTCCCCGACGTCGGCAAGCAGCTCGCTGGCCGGCGCGTCGCCTGGGTGATGGTGCCGTCCGGACAGGCCGTGGAGAGCACGATCGAGCAGCTCGTGCCCCATCTCACCCGCGGGGACATCGTGATCGACGGCGGCAACTCGAACTTCCGCGATTCGATGCGACGGGCGAAGGCGCTCGAGGCGAAGGGCATCGAGTTCGTCGACGCCGGGACGAGCGGCGGCATCTGGGGCCTTACGGTCGGCTACTGTCTGATGATCGGCGCGTCGCCAGCGGCGTTCCGCCACTGCGAGCCGATCTTCAAGACGCTCGCCCCGCCCGACGGCTACGCGCACGTCGGGCCACCGGGCGCCGGCCACTACGTGAAGATGGTGCACAACGGCATCGAGTACGGGATGCTTCAGGCCTATGCGGAAGGCTACGAGATCCTGCATGCCTCGAAGGATTTCAAGCTCGACCTGTGCGACATCGCCAACCTGTGGAACCACGGGAGCGTGGTGCGCTCCTGGCTCAACGAGCTGGCCGCACGGGCCTTCGAAAAGGACACCGATCTCACGACGATCAAGGGGTTCGTAGAGGATTCGGGCGAGGGCCGCTGGACGGTGGAAGAAGCGATGCACCTCGACGTCCCGGCGCCCGTGATCACGCTGTCCCTGTTGACCCGCTTCCGCTCGCGGCAGGCGGAGTCGTTCGGCGCCAAGGTGATCGCGGCGCTCCGCAACGAGTTCGGCGGTCACGCGGTGAAGTCGGCATGAGCCCGCGGCTCTCCGTGGCCGCGCGCATCGCCGACGCGCTACGTCCGGCGGCCTTCGCGTCGAAGACGGCGGAGCCGTGCACGCTCGTCATCTTCGGCGCTGGAGGCGATCTCACCCGCCGCAAGCTGCTCCCCGCACTCTACCATCTCATGCAGGATGGCCTGCTCCCGCCTACCCTCGCCGTGATCGGGGTGGCGCGCGAGCGGCTCGACGACACGTCGTTCCGGGCAGCGATGCGGCAGGCGCTGGACGAGTTCGCGGCTGACGGCGGCAAGCCTGACGTCGCGCACACCCTCTGCGAGCGCCTGTTCTATGTGCCCGGGGATTTGGACGACGCGCAGACCTACGCCACGCTGCGCACGCGGCTGGAGGCGGTGGACGGGGACGGCTCGCGCCCTGCCGCACGGGGACGCCTGTTCTACCTGGCTATCCCGCCCAGCGTATACCCGGAAGTCATCCGTCACCTTCACGGGAGCGGCGTCGCGCCCAAAGTGCACGATCCGATGGCGCCCGCTTGGGTGCGGGTGATCATCGAGAAGCCGTTCGGT
>Ga0075424_100002098_pt1 | contig 17968 bp, 16 predicted proteins | sample SoiMethybrSBSTD3_FD_75301 | JGI IMG/M metagenome (GOLD analysis project Ga0075424, IMG submission 75301) | Bulk soil microbial communities from a Populus tree surrounding site in Tennessee, USA - Soil MetaG P. TD hybrid SBSTD3 | ecosystem: Environmental > Terrestrial > Soil > Tree plantation...
GGCGGCAGGTAGTAGTACTCGGCGTAGCCGCCGTCGCAGTACGGATATTCCTTGAGCGTGAACTGCTGGCTCTTGCGGTGGCGATGCGGGCAGGCGTGGTGCTCGCCGCGCACGCACCAGTAGCAGCGGTTGCACGGGTTGAAGAACGGAAACGCCACGCGCTCGCCTTCCCTGAGCGGGCGGCGCAGCGAGTCGGTGGTGACGCCCTTGCCGAGCGTGTGGACGACGCCCGTGAACTCGTGGCCGGGCACGCGCCGCATGTCGGGCCCGGAGTAGTTGTTGTCGTTGCGCCAGTAGTGCAGGTCGGAGCCGCAGATGGCCGCCGCCGTGTTCTTGATCAGCATCCCGCCCGGCTCGACCTCCGGCGTCGGCAGCGTCTCGAGCTCGAGCGGCTTGCCCGGCTGGTTCAGCACCACGGTCAATCCCTTCGGCATGGTCTCCTCAATCCTCCCGGTTGGCGGTGCGCGGGCCACCGCTGACGTACACGGTCTCGCCGGTCATGAACCCCGCCTCGTCGGAGGCGGCGAAGATCACCGCGTGGGCGATCTCCTCCGGCCGTCCCAGACGCTGCAGCGGGACCTCCCGCGCGGCGTTGGCGATCATCGCCGGCGTCTTCCAGACCTCCAGCACCCCTTCCGTCTCGACCGGACCCGGCGCCACCGCGTTGACGGTGATGCCGTACTTGGCCCACTCGGCACCGAGGCTCTGCGTGAGCGCCGTCGCGCCGGCCTTGGCCGCCGCGTAGGCCGCCATGCCGCGCGAGCCCGAGCGGGCCGCCACCGTGGTGACGTTCACGATGCGGCCGGCCCGCTGGCGGATCATCACACGGCCGGCCGCCTGGCAGAACAGGAACACGCCGGTGAGGTTCGTGCTCACCATCGCGTCCCACTCGTTGCGCGGCAGGTCCTCCAGGCGCGCGCGGAGGCGGTAGCCGGCGTTGTTCACGAGCACGTCGATCCGCCCGAACTCTCTCTCGGTCCGCGCGACGACCGCGTCCACCTGCTCGGCGTTGCCGACGTCGCACGCCAGCGCGAGCGCACGGCGCCCCTCGGCGCGCACGGCCTCGGCGACGGGCGCCAGCGCCTCCGCGCGCCGGCTGCACACGACCACGTGGGCCCCGACCCGCGCCAGCGCGATCGCGATCGCCTTGCCGATCCCCTGGCTGGCGCCGGTGACGATGGCGACGCGGTCGAGCAGCGTGTCCGAGGAAAATCCCATGGCCCCAGGAGTATAGTCCCGGCATGAACGACAACGCCTATCGTACCCGCGCCGAGCGCGGCGAGGTCCAGCTCGGCACCTGGATCACCATGATCCGCACCCCGGCCGTGCTCACGCTGCTGCAGGCCGCCGGCCTCGACTTCGCGCGCGTGGACATGGAGCACTCGCCGTTCTCCATGGAGACGGTGGCCGACATGGCCACGCTGGCTCGCGCGCTGAACTTCCCGCTGGTCGTCCGCCCGCCCGACGGCAACCGCGAGTGGATCACGCGCCTGCTGGACGCCGGCGTCTGGAACCTGCACGTGCCGGGGGTGGACACGCCCGAGCAGGCCGCCGCCATCGCCGCCGCGTCGCACTACCACCCGCTGGGCGAGCGCGGGATGTACGGCTTCGGCCCGCACACCGGCTACGTGGCGCGCCCGCCCGCCGAGCACATGGCGCTGGCCAACGCGCGCGTCCACGTGACCGCGATGCTGGAGACCAAGGAGGCGTTCGAGCGGCTCGACGCGATCGCCTCGGTCCCCGGCATCGACGCGCTGACCATCGGCCCCACCGACCTGGCCCAGAACCTGGGCGTGCTCGGCACCCCATCGCAGAAGTCCGTGCTGGCCGAGTACCGCACACGCGTGGCCGAGGCCGCGCGCAAGCACGGCAAGGCCGTGGCCATGCTGACCGACAGCGTGGAGGGCGTGCGCGAAATGATCGCGCTCGGCGCGACGATCATCAACTACTCGTCGGACGCGGCGGTGTTGCGGGCGGGGTATGCGGCGATCGCGGCGGAGGTGAAGCGCGCGCGCTGACGTATCCATACTTGCACTCTTGACAGGATTCTCGTCCGCCACTCGGCGCGCATCGCACGTGGTCGTGGGATAGCGGCTTCACGGCCCTAGCAGCCTCGTGGCGCGACTTCGGTCGCGACATCCTGCAACGACTCAGCGTTCGTCGGGATCGCCTCGTGGCGAGCCTCCCAGGCCCCTCCGAAATCAGGGCTTAGAGTCTCCTCAAGGAGATTCACATGCTGGTTCAAACGTCCGAAGCACTCGACCGTCTCGGCGATGAGATCGCCGAGCTCTCCGCCCACATCGAGGTCGCCATCGCCCGGCTTCTGGATCTGCTTGGTGAGTTCGACGCCCGCGGCGGTTGGGCCAATGGCTTCAAGTCGTGCGCCGAGTGGCTCTCCTGGCGCGTCGGCCTGGATCTTTCCGCTGCCTACGAGCGCGTTCGCGTGGCGCGCGCCCTGCCGAAGCTGCAGCTCATCCGAACGGCGTTCGCCCGCGGCGAGATCTCCTTCTCCAAGGTCCGGGCCCTGACGCGGGTCGCCACGCCGCAGACGGAAGAGCGCCTGCTGAAGTTCGCCCGGTGCGGCACCGCCGCCCACGTCGAGCGCCTCGTCCGTGGCTGGCGCCGCGTGGATCGCAACGCCGAGAACCAGGATGCGGCCCAGCGACACAAGAGCCGGTCGCTCCATGTGTATCAAGACTCAGACGGCATGTTCATCATCCGCGGGCGCCTCACGCCCGAGGTCGGCGCCATAGTCCGTCAGGCTCTCGCCGGAGCCTGCGATCGGATGTTCGTGAAGCCGTTGGACGAGCCGCCCGGGATGATCGCTCCCAGCGTGGGCCAGTTGCAGGCCGACGCGCTGGGGATCATCGCCGAGGCCGCGCTACACCACGACCTCGACCCGGGTGCGCCGGGCGAGCGGTACCAGGTCGTCGTTCACATCGATGCGCCCGTACTCGCCGACCCCGATCAGCCGGGTCAGTCGGTGCTGGAGGACGGCGGTTATTCTTCCGCGGAAGAATCCCGGCGACTGGCGTGCGATGCCAGGCGCGTGATCATGACGCACGACGCCGACGGTCGGGTTCTGGAGGTCGGCGCCCGAACGCGCACGATCCCGCCGGCGCTACGCCGGGCACTGCAGCACCGAGACCGCGGTTGTCGCTTCCCGGGCTGCGCGTCGCGGTTCACGCAGGGCCACCACCTCAAGCACTGGGCGAACGGCGGGCCCACGACGCTGTCCAACCTCGCGTTGCTGTGTCGGCGCCACCATCGCGCGGTTCACGAGGAAGGGTTCCAGGTGGAGCGGCTGGCCGACGGCGAGCTGGAATTCAGACACCCGAACGGTTGGGTACTCCCAGCGGTACCGGTGGCGCCAGAGGTGCCTGCTCATGCGGAAGTTCACGTTGGCGCCGACACGCTGCGGCCGAACTGGGGCGGCGAGCGTCTCGACCTCGGCTACGCGATCAGCGTCATGCACCCGCGAGCCATCGGGCACTAGCGGTGCGCGGCTAGAGGCTGAGCGCGTACGTCGGGCGGCGCGGATCGGCGCCCGCCGACAGCACGCCGCTCGCCGGATCTCTCCGCGCGACGATGGCGCCGATGCCGCACGCGCCGATCTCCGTCACCGTGTGACCGAGGGCGGTGAGCTCGACGCGCGTGCTCTGCGGGATGGGGGGCTCGACGTTGAGCTGGCCGGGCTTGTAGGCGCGCGGCCAGAAGGAGTTGACCAGCGTCTGGGTCGAGAAGCGTGGGGCCTCCACGGCCTGCTGCGGGTTCATGCCGAAGACGAGGGTGTTGAGCACGAGCTGGAGGTCGCCCTGGGCCTGGTCGTCGCCGCCGGGGCAGCCGATGGTCGTGGTCGGCACGCCGTTCTCCACGATCATGTAGCTCACCAGCGTGGTGCGCGGGCGCTTGCCGCCCGCGAGCGCGTTGGGATGGCCCTTGTCCAGCGCGAACATCTCGCTGCGGGTGCTGAGCGTGCAGCCGAGCTCGGGTGAGAAGGCCGACTTGCGGAAGACGCCGCCGCTCGGCGTGAGGCAGACCATGTTGCCGTCACGGTCGATGGCGGCGATGTGCGTGGTGCCATCCGCGGCCGACGACACGGCCTCGCCGCGCGCCACCGGCGCCGCGCCGGGCGTGCCGCGGCGACGGCGGGGGTCGCCGGGCTCGGGCGCCACGGGCTTGGCCCGCGCGAGGTCGATGAGAGCGGCGCGCTCCTTCAGGTATGCGGGCGCCAGCAGCGCGGCCAGCGGGACCTTGCCGGAGTCGCCGTAATAACGCTCGCGGTCGGCGAACGCCAGCTTCAGCGCCTCGCTGACCACGTGGATGTAGCGGGGTGAGTTGTGGCCGAGCGCGCGCAGGTCGAAGCCGGCGAGCATGCCGAGCGCCTGCAGCAGCACCGGCCCCTGGGTCCACGCGCCCTGGGCCAGGATCTCGCGACCCATGAAGCTGATGCGTGACGGCGCCTCGATCCTCGTCCGGTAGCCGGCGAGGTCCTTGGCCCGCAGCAGCCCGCCCAGCCGCTCGGAGAACGCGCCGATCATCTTGGCAATGTCGCCCGCGTAGAAGCGCTTGCGGGCCGCTCGAATACCCGCGACACGGTTGCGCGTGCCCCGAGCGCCGTCGGCGATGAGCTTCAGCGTGTTGCCGAGTGCCGGCTGCACGAAGAGCTCGCCCACCGCCGGCACGCGGCCGTCGGGATAGAAGACGGCGTCACCGCCGGGCGGATAGATCGAAAACTGCGAGCGTGTCTCCGGGATGGCGAGCATGCGGTGCATGTACTCGTACATCGGAAAGCCGCGAGCGTATTCGCGTGCCGGGGCGAGCGCGGCGCCGAGCGTCCGCGTGCCCTGCGTCTCGAGCAGGGTGAGATAGGCGTCCACGGCGCCGGGCACGGTGAACGACAGGTGCGCGTCGGCGCCCGGGCCGGTCGGGATGCGATCGTGGCCGCGCTTGCGGAACGTCTCGATCGTGGCCAGGGCCGGGGCGGTGCCCTGCCCGCTGATGACCTGCGTGCGGCCCGTGCGGGCCTCGTGCACCAGCGCCACGCACTCGCCCATCAGCGTGTAGGACGCGGTCGGCTCCACGACGGCGGCCGCGAACCCTGCGGCGGCGGCGGCGTCGAAGGCGTTGCCGCCCGCCATCAGCATGCGCATGCCGGCCATGGCCACCAGCGGATGGCCGGCGGCGACGAGGCCCTGCGTGCCGGAGACGACGGGACGGGTGGTGACGCGGTCGGCGGCGTGGTGCTCGAGCTCGTGGATGCGCGGGGCCGGTCGGCTCATGCCGCGAGCATACCGCGATCGTGGCCGGTCTTGACAGGTTCGGCGTCAGACCTGATCTTGGGCGGCCAGAGGAGACCATCGTGAACTTCGGGACCTTCCTGCTGATGCAGTCGCCCTCCGCGCGGTCGTCCCAGGAGATCTTCGCGCGGGGTGTCGAGATGGCGCAGGCGGCCGAGTCGCTCGGCTTCCGCAACGTGTGGCTGGCCGAGCACCACTTCTCGACGTACGGCTACCTCTCGCGACCCGTCCAGCTCGCCACGTACATCGCGGCCAAGACGACCACGCTGCGGGTCGGCACCGCCGTCATCGTGGTGCCGCTGCACCACCCGCTGGTGATCGCCGAGGAGATCGCCACGCTCGACCTGCTGGCCGGCGGCCGGGTCGACATCGGCCTCGGGCGCGGCTATCAGCACTACGAGTTCGAGCGCTTCGGCCTGGAGCTCTCCACCAGCCGCGATCGCTGGGAGGAGGCCGTGGACATCCTCATGCTGGCCTTCCAGGGCCGGCCGTTCTCGTACGACGGCAAGTTCTTCAAGATCCCGGAGACGACCATCTTCCCGCAGGCGCTGCAGCAGCCGCGGCCGCCGATCTGGATCACCGCGCAGAGCCCGGACTCCGTCGAGGCGGCCGTGCGCCGCGGCTTCAACGTGCTCACCGGCGGCTTCGGCGTACCGATCGAGCGCATGGGCGAGTTCCGCAAGCTCTTCGACACGTGCGTCGCCGAGGTCAAGCCGCCGCAGCCGCTCAGCGTCGGGGTGCAGCGCGCGGTGTACGTGACACACGACGAGGCCGATGCGCGCGCGGCCGCCGAGGAGGCGCGCTGGAACATGCGCGTGACGCTCAGCTTGCGCAATCACTACGAGCGCGTCGAGCAGGGTCGCGCCATCCCGGTGCCGGCGCCCAAGGAGCCCGACGTCGACGACCTGCTCGACCGCTTCCTGGTCATCGGCACGCCCGACACGGTGATCCGTCAGATCAAGCGGGTGCAGGACGTGGTGGGCATCACCCACTTCAACTGCTCGTTCTGGTTCGGCGATCTCGAGCACGCGCGCGTGCTGCGCTCGATGGACCTCTTCGCGCGGGAGGTCATGCCCGCGTTCAAGTGAGCGAGTATACTCACGTCATCCCAGCACCGACGAACGGAGAACACGCGTGCGACGATTCGAGATGATCCTGCCCGGTAGCGTGAAGGAGTGCGTGCAGGCGCTGCAGCAGCACGGCGCCGCCGCCAAGCTCGTGGCCGGCGGCACCGACCTGCTGCCCCAGCTCAAGAACCACCTGCTCAAGCCCGGCGTCGTGGTCGACCTCTCGGGTGTGGCGCCGCTGCGCCAGCTCACCGAGGACAAGGGCGGCCTGCGCGTCGGCGCTGCCGTGACCGCGCGCGAGCTCGAGCGTGACGCCCGGCTGCAGGCGCCGCGGTACCGCGGCCTGGCCGAGAGCGGCGCGCTGGTGGGCTCGGTGCAGGTGCGCCACCTGGCCACCGTCGGCGGCAACATCTGCAACGCCGCGCCCTCGGCGGACATGATCCCGCCGCTGCTGGCGCTGGACGCCGAGGCCGTCATCGCCGGCCCGCGCGGCGAGCGCCGGGTGCCGCTGCGCGACTTCGTCACCGGCGTGCGCAAGACCGTGCTGGGCCCCGACGAGCTGTTACTGGAGCTGGTCGTGCCCGACCCGGGCGCGGGCAGCGGCGGCGCCTACCTGCGCCACACGCCGCGCCGCGAGCTCGACATCGCCGTGGTCGGCGTCGGCTCGCAGCTCACCGTCGCCAACGGCGTGTGCACGAAGGCGCGCATCGCGCTGGCCGCGGTGGCCCCGACGCCCGTACATGCCACCGCCGCCGAGCGCGCGCTCCAAGGCCAGGCGCTGACGCCGCAGAAGATCGAGGAGGCCGCCACCCTCGCCGTCGAGGCGGCGCGGCCCATCAGTGACCAGCGCGGCTCCGCCGAGTTCCGCCGTCATCTGGTGCGTGTGCTCACGCGCCGCACTCTCACCACCGCGCTCGCGCGCGCCAACGGAGCGAAGGCATGAACGCCCGCAAGCAAGCCATGACGCTGACGCTCAACGGCGAGCCGGTCGACGTGCTCGTCCGTCCCTACGAGACGCTGCTGGACACGCTGCGCGAGACGCTCGGCCTCACCGGGCCCAAGGAAGGCTGCGGCACCGGCGACTGCGGCGCCTGCACGGTCCACCTCGACGGCAAGGCGGTCGCGTCCTGCCTGGTGCTCGCGCTCCAGGCACGCAACCGCACCGTGCTCACGATCGAGGGGCTGGCTGCCGGCGGCACGCTGCACCCGCTGCAGGATGCCTTCGTGCGCCACGGCGTGCCTCAGTGCGGGTTCTGCATCCCCGGCGTGCTGATGGCCGCCGCCGCGCTGCTGGCCGAGACCCCACGGCCGAGCGAGGACGAGATCCGCTACGGCATCGCCGGGAACCTCTGCCGGTGCACGGGCTACACGAAGATGATCACGGCGATCAGCGAGGCCGCGCCGGCCGTCGCGCAAGGAGCCAGCCGATGAGCACGATGAAGACGACGCGGGACGTGCGCGGCGTGGGGCTGTCGATCCCCCGCCCCGACGGGCCCGAGAAGGTCACCGGCCGCGTGCAGTACGTGGCCGACATCACGCCGCGCGGCCTGCTGCACGCCAAGCTGCTGCGCAGCCCGCACGCGCACGCGAAGATCGTCAAGATCGACACCAGCAAGGCCAAGGCGCTGCCCGGCGTGCGCGCGGTCCTGACCGCGCGCGACATCCCCGAGCTCAAGCACAAGGCCCCGACGCGCGCCCACGCGGTGCTGGCCATCGACCGCGTCGTGTTCGCCGGCCAGCCGGTGGCGGCCGTCTGCGCCGACGAGCCCTCTATCGCCGAGGAGGCGCTCGATCTCATCGAGGTGCAGTACGAGGTGCTGCCGGCCGCCATCGACCCGCTGAAGTCCATGCAGCCCGGTGCGCCCGGCGTGGCCGAGCTCGGCACCAAGGCCGACACCAGCGAGGCGCTGGCGCACTCCGCCGTCGCCATGGCCAAGTCCACCGAGACCACGGACGCCAAGGCGGTCAACGTCTCGCAGACCGCGTCCGTCAAGCGCGGTGACGTGGCCAAGGGCTTCGCCGAGTCCGACCTCGTGCTGGAGCACACGTACCGGATCCCGATGGTCCACCAGGGCTATCTCGAGCCGCACGCCGTGCTGGCCGAGTGGGACCGCAGCGGCAACCTCACGCTGTGGGCCTCCACGCAGGGCTCGTTCAACACGCGCAGCGAAGTGGCCGACGTGCTCGGGATCGAGGAGAACCGCATCAAGGTCATTCCCGTGGAGTGCGGCGGCGGCTTTGGCGGCAAGATCCGCGCGCTCTGCGAGCCGATCACCGCGCTGCTCTCCCGCGTGACCGGCCGACCGGTGCGCTACGTGATGACCCGGCGCGAGGAGCTCGAAGCCGGCATGCCGGCGCCGCAGGTGATCATTCGCCTGAAGACCGGCGTCAAGCGCGACGGCACGCTGATGGCGCTCGAGGCCGAGACGATCCTGGACTCGGGCGCGTTCTCCGGCACCGTGCTCGCCGTGAGCGCGGTGTTCCTGGGCAGCCTCTACCGGTGGCCGAGCTTCGACATCAAGGGCTCCGAGGTGCTGACCCACAAGCCGAGCGTGGCGGCCTACCGCGCGCCGGTGGCGCCGCACACGATCTTCGCGATCGACTCGCAGATGGAGGCGATCGCGCGCGAGCTGAAGCTGGATCCCGTCGAGTTCCGCCGGCGCCACCTGTCCAAGCCCGGCGAGCCGATGGTGAACAACCAGCCGTGGGCCCACAACGGCGCCCACGAGGTGCTGGCGAAGATCCCCGAGCATCGCCTGTGGAAAGAGCGCGAGCAGTGGAAGGCCGGCTCCGGCAAGAACGGCGCCGGCCTGCGCGGCACCGGCTTCGCGCTGGGCGGCTGGCTCGGCGGCCTGCAGCCGACCGGCGCCACCGTGAAGCTCAACCCCGACGGCACGCTCGCCGTGCTGACGGGCCAGGTGGACATCGCCGGCACCAACATCGCGCTGGCGCAGATCGCGGCCAGCGCGTACGGGGTGGACATCGAGAAGGTGAAGATCACCACGGGCGACACCGACGTGGCGCCGGTGACCGGCCTCAGCGCCGGCAGCAAGACGATCTACACGGTCGGCGTCGCGGTAATGCAGGCCGCGCAGACCGCGCGCGCCCAGACGCTCGACATCGCCTCCAAGGAGCTCGAGGCCTCGGTGCAGGACCTCGACATCGTGGACGGCAAGGTCACCGTGAAGGGCACCGACAAGGGCATCACGCTGGCCGCCATCGGCAAGAAGGGCAACCTGTACATGTCCAAGGTGGAGCCGGTGCTCGGGGCCAGCCACCCGGCGTTCTCGCAGCAGGCGCCGGCGTTCGCCGCCCAGCTGGCCCGCGTCGAGGTCGATCCCGACACCGGCGAGCTGAAGCTCCACGAGTTCGTCGTCATCCAGGACGTCGGCAAGGCCATCAATCCGCTGGCGGTCGAGGGCCAGATGCAGGGCGGCTCGGTGCAGAGCCTCGGCATCGCCCTCACCGAGGGGCTCATGTACGACGACAGCGGCCGGCTGACGAACCCGAGTCTGCTCGACTACCGCAAGCTGACGGCGGCCGACCTGCCGGACATCGAGACGATCATCGTGGAGGTGCCGTCACCGGCGGGCCCGTTCGGCGCGCGCGGTGTCGGCGAGCCGCCGATCGTGCCGGCGCCGGCGGCCATCGCCAACGCCATTCACGACGCGACCGGCGTCCGGCTGACCGAAGTGCCGCTCACGCCCGAGCGCATCGCGCTGGCGATCGCGGCGAACGGCTCGAAGAAGCGCTAGGGTCTCGGCGCGGCGGCGACGGCCACCGGGGCCGGCGCCGCCGCCGGGATCGTGATGCGCCCCGGCAGGAACGCCACGCACAGCGTGGTGAACGCCGCCAGCCCGCCCATCACGGTCAGCAGCGTCGAGAAGCCCGCCGCCTTCACCGTGGGACCCAGCAGGTAGACCGCCAGCGAGCTCACGCCGAACGACACCGCCAGCCGCATGCCCGCCACGCGCGAGCGCATGCGGTCGTCCACGTACTGCACGATCATGGCGTCGACGAACGGGATGGCGCCGAACACGAACACCATGAAGAGCAGCACGAACACGTACAGCGCCCAGCCGCCCGCGGACGAGGCCAGCAGGAACAGCGGCGCCTGCATGGCCGCGATCGGCAGGTACACCCACTTGAGCGGATAGCGGTCGATCAGCTTGCCGACCACCAGCTGGGCCAGCGAGGCGATCGTGTAGACGACGGCCAGCAGGATGCCGAGCGTGGCGGGATCGTCGATGAGCCCGCGCAGCCGCTCGCCCAGGAGCTGGCCGTTGCCGTTCGTGGTGAAGTTGAAGATCAGGCTGCTGGAGATCGCCGCCAGCGTCATCACCGTGAGCACGCGCAGCAGGACCGCACGCGGCAGATCGAGCTGCTTGCGCGGCCGCTTGGCCGGCGCCATCTCCTCCTTCGGCACCACCAGCAGGAACAGCACGCCGCAGAGGACCGCCAGCAGCCCCGGCACCGCGAAGGCCGCGCGCCAGCCGGCGTACTTGACCAGGAAGCCCGTGAGGATCGCCGCGATGGCGATGCCGAGATTGCCGAAGAGGCCGTTGACGCCGATGGTGAACCCCGGGTTCTTCGAGTGCTGCACCAGCATCGGGATGCCGACCGGGTGGTAGATCGACGAGAACACGCCCATCAGCGTGAGCGCCGCGGCCAGCGTCCACACGCCGCCGGTCAGCGAGACGAGCATGGCCGAGGCGCCGATGCCCATGAAGAAGATCACCATCATCACGCGCCGGCCCCAGAGATCGCCGAGCCGGCCGGCCGGCAGCGAGCCCAGGCCGAACATGACGAAGGCGCCGGCGGCGTAGGGCATCAGGTCCTGCCAGATCATCCCCCAGTCGGCCGCGATGGCGCCGACCGCGGTGGCGAAGATCAGCAGGAAGAGATGGTCGATCGCGTGCCCCGCGTTGAGCAATGCCCCGGTTGCCCTGGTCATAGTCTCCCCTCGTCCACCTTCAGGCCGAGCCAGTGGCGGCCGACCAGCTCGTAGTGTGACAGGCGCGACTGCAGATGCTGCGTGATCACGTGGATGTCCTGGAAGTGGCGCTGGATCAGGTGGCCGTCGTAGGCGGCGGTGGCGCCGGCCGCGCTGTACACGGTGTCGATGATCTGCGCGGCCTGCCGGATGCCGTGCGTGGTGGCGATGCGCAGCGTGGCGCGCTCTTCCAGCGTGACGGCGCCCGCGACGGCCGAGGCCCAGATCTCGCCCACGGCCTCGACCAGGAATGCGCGCGCCGATCGGAGCCACGCCTCGCACTGCCCCACGTTGACCTGGATCATCGACTGATCCCGCAGCAGGTTCTCCATCGCGCGCGGCGTCTTGGAGCCGGCCAGCTCCATGAACGTGTTCAGACACGTACGCGCCAGGCCCAGCGCCACGGCGGCATCGCCCGAGGCGAAGGCCAGCGTGCGCGGGATGCGGTAGAGCGGGCGATCCTCGATGAGCGGCGCCGTGGCCGAGAGCACCGTGCGATGGCCGGGCACGAAGACGTCGGTGACCTCGAAGTGATGGGTGCCGGTGCCGCGCATGCCGCGCACCTTCCACGTGTCCATCAGCGTGGCCTCGCCGACCGGCACGAAGAGATAGCGCGCCTCGGGCGCGCCGGCGTCCATGCGGACCGCACCGTTGTCGATCACCTGGCAGTGCGCCGCCACCCACGTCGCGTGGCGGCAGCCGGTGCTGAAGCCCTGGCGCCCGGTGACACGATAACCGCCCGGCACCACCACGGCCCTGGCCGTGGGCGCCGGCGTGTTGGCCACGACCGCGCGCGGCGGCGTGATGAAAATCTCGCGCGCCACCTCGCGCGGCATCCGCGCGGCGTACGTGGCGAAGATCGCGCCCTGGTTCACGCACCAGCCCGTGCTGGCGTCGGCCTTGCCGAGCTCTTCGATGACCTGGATGTAGTCCGGCAGCGCGATCTCGCCGCCACCGACGACCGCCGGGATGGCGAGATGGAACAGGCCGGCGTCGGCGATGGCCTCGAAGAGCGGCTTCGGCAGCTCGCGGTTGGCGTCGATCTCGTCCGCGCTGGCGCGGATCTTCGGCGCGAGCTTGCGGGCGGCCTCCAGCGGCGGGGGAGCGGTCGTCATGGGGACCTGCCGATGATCGGGGGCATCGCGCAACCTGTCAAGGTCGGCCGGAATGGGGTTGCGCGCACACTCGGGCTGACCGAACATCGATCCGTGATGAGACGTCGACGGTTCGTGGGACTGCTCGGGGCCGGGCTGGCGGCAGCGCCGGTGGTGAGCCGCGCTCAGCCGCGCGCGATGCCGACAATCGGTGTCTTGGTCGCCGAGTCGGCGCCGCATCCCTTCACCGAGGCGTTCCGGGCCGGCCTCCGCGGGTTGGGCTACGTGGAGCAGCGCACGATCACAATCGATTGGCGCTACGCCGACGCACTGTTCTCACGCGCCGTCGCGCTGGCCGCGGAGCTGGTGAAACGGGAAGTCGACCTGATCGCCGCGCATCATACGCCGGCCGTGCGGGCGGCGATGGACGTCACCCGCACGATTCCCATCGTCATGGCGCCCGCCGGCGCTCCGCTGCAGACCGGGCTGGTGAAAGATCTGGCGCGGCCGGAGGGCAACGTGACCGGTCTGTCGGCCATGGAGGCGGAGCTCGGCAGCAAGCGGCTGGAGTTGCTACAAGGCGCGATCCCGCGTCTGAGCCGCGTGGCCATCCTGGGGGCGCGAAGCGATCCGTTCACCCGCCCCTACGTCGACGATTTCCAGAACGCCGCGGTACGCGTGGGGCTGACGCTCCAGCCGATCCTGGTCGATGGGCCCGTCGAGTTCGACGGAGCGTTCAGGACGATGGCGACGTCGGGCACGCAGGCCGTCGTGATCCAGCCGTTGTTCCAGTCGCACACGCGACCGATCATCGAGCTCGCCGCGCGGCACCGCATCGCCATCATGTCGAGCTACCGCGACACGACAGAGGCCGGCGGCCTTCTCTCGTATTCCGCCGATCACGCGGCGTATTTTCAGCGCGCGGCGATCTTCGTCGACAAGATCCTGAAGGGGGCGAAGCCGAGCGCGCTACCCGTGGAGCAGCCGACCCAGTTTGAGTTCGTCGTCAATCTCAAGACCGCGAAGGCGCTCGGTCTGACGATTCCGCCCGCGCTGCTCGCTCGCGCCGATCACCTGCTGCAGTGAGCTCGCGATGCCGCCGGCGAGTGGCGGCGAGGTAGCCGGTGATGGTCAACGCCGGCACGGCGAGCCCGGCCAGCACCCACACGACACGGGTGAGCGATCCGCCGAAATCACCGTAGTGCGCGCGGCGCACGAGCTCCCACGCGCCGCGCGCCGACGACGGACGCAGCGTCACGACGGCGGCCGTCGTGCGTTCGAGATCAACGGACGCGAGCCCGCCCGTCGGCTCGTGCAGCTCGGCGCGAACTCGGTCGTGGCTGGCGGCCAGCAACGTCACCAGCGTGCCGCCAGGCACCGCCCTCCGCGCCTCGGCGGCCAGGGCGTCGAGCCGCGCCAACCCCGGGGCCGTCGGCACCGCCGCGGCGCCGCCCGCCCCGGCCAGCGCGAGCGGGACACCGGTCACGCCGATGACGAACCCGACCGGGAGCGAAGCGGCGCCCACCAGCCGGTGCGCGCAACGGCTGCGTCCGCGCGCACCGGCGACACGCCGCCACGGATTCAGACCATAGAGCCAGAGTCCCGTGACGCTCTCGACGGCGAGCGCGACGCCGATCAGCGCCACGGCGAGCGCGCCCAGGCGGCCGGCGTGAAAACCGGCGTGCAGCGAGCGCACGGCGGCGAACACTGACCGCTCGGGCGCGCGACTTTCCAGCACACGCAGCGTGACGGGATCGACGAGGACGTCGACCTGCCGCGCGCCGTGCACGATCTCCAGGCGGTAGGGCCGATCGGCGCGGACGGGAATGCGCAGCGCGCCAATCTCGCCGCCAGGCTCGGTGAGGAGCGCGGCGGCGGCGATGGCGTCGAGCGCGCGCGCCGGTCCGGGCGTCACTGCGGGCGGCGCGTCGAGCTCCGCGCGGAAGACGAGGGCGGCGCCGCTGAGGCCGAGCACGAGCACGACCGGCCCCAGCAGCAGCCCGCCCCACAGATGCGCACGCGCCGCGAGCCGGCGCACGGCGGGGCCCTACTGGATCACCGAGTGCGGCGTGGCGACGATGCGCTGCACCTTGATCTGCTCCCGGTCGATGAGGCCGCCGACCTTCGGGCTGATCTCGTTCTTCCAGTAGTCGCTCTGGTAGACCGCGTCGTAGAGCCGCTTGCGCTCCCCTTCGTTCTCGAAGCGGCGGATCCACACGTACACGCTCTGGTCCTCTTCGCCCACGAAGCTGCCCAGAACGACCATGCCCATCTTGACCTGGAAGGGGATGATCTCCTCCTCCATGCACTTCACCCACTCGGCCTGCTTGCCCGGGCGCACGACGTACTGCCGAAGCTCGAAGAACATGACGGCCTCCTTGTTTGAGGAGCGTCATTGTAGGATATCGGCGCCATGCTCATCGAGATCATCTGCACCGGCGACGAGGTTCTGACCGGCAAGATCGTCAACAGCAACTTCAGCTACATGGCCCAGAAGCTGGAGGACGTCGGCCTGGCCGTGCGCTGGGGCACCACCGTCGGCGACGATCGCGAGACGCTGCTGACCGCCTTCAAGGAGGCCGGCGCGCGCGCCGACGCCGTCATCGTCAACGGCGGGCTCGGCCCCACCGTGGACGACCTCTCGCAGGAGATCGCCGCCCAGGCGGCCGGCGTCGAGCTGGTGCTCAGCGAGGACTGGCTGGCGCGCATGGAAAGCTTCTTCCAGCGGCGCAGCCGCGTGATGCCGCCCAACAACCGCAAGCAGGCGATGCTGCCGTCCACCGCCGAGGTCCTCGACAACCCGATCGGCACCGCCTGCGGCTTCGCGCTCGACATCGGGCGCGCGCGCTTCTTCTTCACGCCCGGCGTGCCGCGCGAGCTCAAGCGCATGCTGGAGGAGCAGGTCATCCCGCGGATCCTCGCCAAGAGCGGGCTGCAGACGACCATCCACCTCAAGCGCTTCCACTCCTACGGGCTCGGCGAGTCGCACGTGGACGCGCTGCTGGCCGGTGTGGAAGAGCTCGTCCCTGACGGCAGCGTGAAGCTCGGCTTCCGCGCGCATTACCCGCAGCTCGAGACCAAGCTCACCGTGCGCGGCCGCGATCTGGACGACGCGCGCGGCAAGCTGGCGCCCGTGGAGAAGGAAGTCCGCAAGCGCCTGGGCAACTTCATCCTGGCCGAGGACGAGCAGACGCTGGAAGGGGTCGTGCTGGCCGAGCTCACCAAGCGCGGCGCCACGCTGGCCGTCGCCGAGACGTTCACCAGCGGCCAGATCGCCGCGCGCGTGGGCCCCCTGCCCGGCGCCGAGACGATCCTGCGCCGCGGCGTGCTGGCCCGCGACCCGCGCGACGTGTGGAGCGCGGTCGGCCTGCCCGGCGCGCCGCCCGCGGGCGAGCTCACCAAGGAGACCGCGGAGGTCGTGGCGCAGGCCGTGCGGCAGTCGACGGGCGCGTCCCACGCCCTCGCGGTGCTGATCGATCTCGACGAGGGCACCGACCGCATCGAGTTCGGGGGCTCGCTCTGCCTGGGCATCGCGGGCCCCGACGGCGTGGCCTCGCGCCGCAGCCGCATCGTGGGCGGCCGTGAATGGGTGCGCCTGGGCGCCGTCGAGATGGGCCTCGACTGTCTGCGGCGCTATCTCCAGGGACTGCCGGTCGACGAGCGGATCGACTTCGAGAAGCGATGACCGTCCGCGTCACGCCGCTCACGCCGGTGTTCGCCGCCTGCATCGACGGCGTCGACCTCACCGGCCCGCTCGACGAGGCGGACTGGCGGGCAATCCGCGCGGCGTTCGACGAGCACTCGGTCCTCGTCTTCCACGGCCAGGCGCTCGACGACGACGCGCAGGTCGCGTTCAGCCGGCGGTTCGGCAATCTGGAAGTCACGCGCAGCATGAACCCGGCGGCCGGCACGCCGTTCGCGCGGCAGTCGAACCTGGACATCAAGACCGGCGACTTCATCCCGCCCGACGACCGGCGGATGGTCTACCAGCAGGCGAACATGCTCTGGCACAGCGACAGCTCCTTCAAGCCGGTGCCCTCGCTCTGCTCGCTGCTCTCCGCGCGCATCGTGCCGCCCGAGGGCGGGGCCACCGAGTTCGCCAGCACGCGCGCGGCGTATCCCTCGCTGCCCGACGCGCTGAAGGCGCGCGCCGAGCGCGCGATCGCCGTGCACGACTTCGCGTGGTCGCGCGACCAGGTGCGCCCCGGCTTCTTCACCGCCGAGGAGCGCGCCGTGTACCCGCCGGTGCAGCATCGGCTGGTGCGCGCCAATCCCGTCAACGGCCGGCGCGCGCTGTTCCTGGGCGCGCACGCCTCGCACATCGCCGGGCTCCCGATCGACGAGGGCCGCGCGCTGCTGAAGGAGATCCTCGAGCACGTCACCCAGCCGCGGTTCCGCTACCGCCACGAGTGGAGCGAGGGCGACCTGGTGATCTGGGACAACCGCTGCGTGCTCCATCGCGCCACGCCGTTCGACAGCGCACGGCACAAGCGGTTCCTGCAGCGCACGACGATCTCCGGCGATCCTGCGGAGCCCGCCGCGTGAGCGTTCCGCGCGTGCTCAGCGTGGACATCGACGGCACGCTGGAGATCGGCGAGCCGCCGGGCATCGTCCCGGTGGCCCTCGTGCGCACCGCGCAGCGCCTGGGCTACCTGATCGGCTCCTGCTCCGACCGGCCCATCTCCTTCCAGGAGGCGATGTGGGAGCGGCTGGCCATCCGCGCCGACTTCACGGTCCTGAAGCACCGCCTCGCCGACGTGCGCGCGCGGTTCGCGGCCGCCGCCTACTACCACATCGGCGACACCGAGGTCGACGAACGCTTCGCCCTCGAGGCGGGCTTCCATTTCCTGCGCGCCGACGCCGACGGACATCGCCGGTGGGGACCGGAGTTGTTCTCGCCGTAGTCGGTGCTACAGTCTGTCCCACCCCGTCCCGAAAGGAAGCGACCATGGCGACGATCACCGGCTCCGAAGTCCTGGCCAAGGCGCTGCGCACGCAGGGCGTCGACACGATGTTCTACATCATGGGCGGGCCCATGCTGGAGACCGAGGCCGCCTGCATCCAGCTCGGCATCCGGTGCATCGACACGCGCCACGAGCAGGCCGCCGCGCTGGCCGCGCACGCGTGGACGCGCGTCATGCAGCGGCCGGGCGTCGCCATGGGCGCCTCGGGGCCGGGCGCGACGAATCTCTTGACCGGCGTCGCCAACGCGTTCACCGACTGCGCGCCGATGGTGGCCATCGGCGGCTCCAGCCCGCGCGTGTTCCTGGGCATGGAGGCCTTCCAGGAGATCGACCAGGTCGCCGTCTTCAAGCCGGTCACCAAGTACGCGGCGCGTATCTACGACGCCAGGCGGATCCCCGACATGGTGGCCACCGCGCTGCGCGAGGCGACCAGCGGCCGGCCCGGTCCCGTCTACCTCGACCTGCCCGGCGACGTGCTCGGCGAGAAGGTCGAAGAGGACGCGGTCATCTACCCGGCGGCGTGGAAGCCGGCGCCGCGCACGCTCGGCGA
>Ga0075424_100002101_pt1 | contig 17955 bp, 15 predicted proteins | sample SoiMethybrSBSTD3_FD_75301 | JGI IMG/M metagenome (GOLD analysis project Ga0075424, IMG submission 75301) | Bulk soil microbial communities from a Populus tree surrounding site in Tennessee, USA - Soil MetaG P. TD hybrid SBSTD3 | ecosystem: Environmental > Terrestrial > Soil > Tree plantation...
CAAGGTCCAGCAGCATGACCGAATTGCTGCGGTTCTCAGCCAGAGAACGCTTGAATGCTTCGCCCAGCGGCAGCTTGCCGACTTTGATGTCTGGACCGCCTGTAAATCCAATTCTGTAGTGAGTTTCTTCCTGGTGCCTGAATCCGAGGCGGCGCAGCAGGCGGGTGAACCAGTCTTCCTTGATGGATGGACCGGGCCGACCAGCAAGAACCGGGGCAACGGAAACGTCAAATTTCTGGCCGCTGCGCTCCACCGTCAAGTCGACGGGCTTCTCTTTCGTTTCCTGCATTTTCTGAATCATGGCCTGAATGGATGCGAGCGCCCGGCCATCCATGGCCACGATCTTGTCGCCAACCTTAATACCCGCTTTTGCAGCCGGCATGTTTTCTTCGACATTGGAAACCACGACAGGTTCATCCGGGTACCAACCCGAAGATCCAACTTCGTTGACGGTGACTTTTTCGGGCACTACTTGCTTCAAAAGCCGCTCATTCCCCCGCTCGATCACAACCGGCAATGGTTGATTTGGGCTGAGCGCTTCCTTAGCACGCACCTGCTCCCAGGTTGGATTTTCTACGCCGTCAATCTTGACGATTCGGTCGCCACGCTGCACTCCGATTTTTGCCGCCGGCGAATCTGGTTCAACCCCACCGATCACAGCGGGATCGTCCATAAACGATGCATATTCGGAATGGAACATATACACCGCGGTAAGCAGCACGATCGCGAGCGCAATGTTCATAACTGGCCCCGCGATCGCGATGAGGAACCGGTGCCACCGGGGATGGTTCAAAAATTCCCGAGGATCGTCAGTGTGATGGTCCATCGGGTTTTCACCGCTCATCTTGACGTATCCGCCAAGCGGGATCGCGTTGATGCGGTAGTCAGTTTCGCCCTTACGGAACCCGACCAGGCGTTTGCCGAATCCGATGGCGAACTGCTCAACGCGTACTCCCAGCAACTTGGCCACGGCGTAGTGGCCGAATTCGTGAATCAAAATCATGAAGCCGAGAACGACGGCGACGGGAACGATGTAATAGAAGAGACTCATATACTCTGGTCAGTGTTGTTGCATCCCAACCGCAGCAGGATTCCTGCCGCCCAACGCTGCTACCCTGTCCCGGGCGTTTTGCCGGGCGCTCTGGTCCACGCTCAGTACTTCCTTAATAGATTCCATTTTGCCCGCTGGCGTTTCAGAAACCACGTCTTCAATGACTGCAGGAATCTCCTGAAATTGGATGCTGCCATCCAGGAACGCCGATACAGCAACTTCATCGGCGGCATTCAGGGCAACCGTTTTGCCGCCGCCCGATTTCGCCGCGTCGTATGCCAAACGCAAACAAGGGAATTTTTCCATGTCAGGAGGGCTGAAATCGAGGTGCCTTAAGTCACTGAGACTAAAGTTCAAGTCGGAAGGGATGCGATCGGGATAAGTCAGCGCGTAGAGAATCGGCAAGCGCATATCGGTTACGGAGAGTTGAGCAAGAATGCTGCCATCCACGAATTCGACCAGCGAATGAATTGTGGATTGCGGGTGCACCATGACCGAAACCTGCTCCGGCGGCAAGTTGAACAAACGACAGGCTTCGATGACCTCGAAGCCTTTATTCATGAGCGTAGCTGAGTCAATGGTGATGCGGTTGCCCATCTTCCAAGTGGGATGATTGAGCGCTTGCTCTACAGTGATGTCCGTGAACTTGGATGCAGGAGTATTCAGAAACGGACCGCCGGAGGCGGTGAGCCAGATGCGCCTGACTTCTTCCATGCGGCCGCCGCGCAAGCACTGGTGGACGGCGTTGTGCTCGCTGTCGATTGGGAGGAGCGGTTTGCCCCGGCGGCGGGCCTCGGCGGTGATCAGTTCTCCGGCGGCGACAAGGCATTCTTTATTAGCAAGGCCGACGGTTTTGCCGGCCTTGACGGCTTCGTATGTCGCTTCGAGTCCGGCAACGCCAACGATAGCGCTGACAACAAAATCCACCTTGGCGTGGGTGGCGACGCTCACGTTGCCTAAGGCGCCATGAACCACTTCGATTCCGGTGACGCCCGCATTCTTGAGCCGCAGCTTCAGGTTTTCTGCCTGAGATTCCAACGCTACCGAGAGCACCCGCGGACGCCAGCGCCTGGCCTGCTCGAATGCGAGATCCACGTTGCGTCCAGCGGCCAGGGTGACCACCTGAAATCTGTCCGGAAACGACTCAACCACACTGAGAGTGCTGCGCCCGATGCTCCCGGTCGAGCCCAAAATCGCAATGCGCTTCATGGATAGAGATATGGTACAGGAACACAGGCGTAGGGCTTCGCGCTTCAGGTGTCAGCGGCAAGGCCCTCGTTTTGCCCAGACTCGAGCCGCCAGGGGCGGGCTGAGAAAGCCCGGAGCGCGGAAACGCCGGCTGAGTCGCCCCGAGATGAGAGTCTCGCAGGGCGGCACATTAGCCGACGGTGTTAAGATTTCGCTCGTCAGTTCCGCTATCCGATGATTTCGTCACGGCGCACTTTTTTGACCTCGATTGGTATCACCGCTGTCGGCAGCGCATTTCCGCAACTCTCTCTGGCATCTGACCTCACTCACTCTCCCTTCCGCATTGCCGTCATCAATGACGAAATCAGCCAGGACTTCGAGCGCGCCTGCACCGTCGCGGCCGAGTTCGGGATGAAGTGGATCGAACTGCGGGGAATGTGGAACAAGAACATCATTGATCTCGATGCGAAGGAAATTGCCGAGTCGCGGCGCCTGCTCAAGAAATACGATCTGCGCGTGACAGACATCGCCAGCCCCCTGTTCAAGGTAGATTGGCCGGGAGCGCCGAAGTCAAAGTTCAGCCCTAAGCGCGATCAGTTCAACGCGAATTATGGTTTCGATCAGCAGGATGAGGTGCTCGAAAAGAGCATCGCGATGGCGAAGGCCTTCAAGACCGACCGCGTGCGCTGCTTCGACTTCTGGCGGCTCGATGATCAGAAGCCATATCGGGCTGAGATCAATGAAAGGTTGCGGAAAGCCGCGGATAAAGCCGCGAAGCAGGATGTCATTCTTGTGCTTGAGAATGAGCCTTCATGTAATACGGGAACTGGAAAAGAAGCTGCCGAACTCCTCAGCGCCGTGCAGCATCCATCGTTCATGCTGAATTGGGACCCTGGGAACGCGGTGGAGCTCGGCGAAATTCCCTATCCCGACGGATATGAGCTGTTACCAAAAGCACGCATTGGTCATTGCCATTGCAAGAATGCTGTGAAAAAAGGCAAGAAGTACGAATGGGCGCCGGTGGGCACAGGTGTCGTCGATTGGGCGGGCCAGTTCAGGGCGCTGAAGAAAGACGGATATCGCTTCGCGGTGAGCCTTGAGACGCATTGGCGTGGAGCGAGAACGCCGGAGGACGCAACGCGGCAGAGTTGGGGGGGAATGAAAGAGGCCCTGCAGAAGGCCGACGCGCTGTGACAAGAGTTCTTCAAAGCCACGACGAAACACGGGGCGGGTGCCCTCACCCGCCCGCGCTCTGCGCGGCGAGATCCGGCGAGCAAAGCTCGCCCGCCCGGGTGAGGGCACCCGGGCCTACGTAGCTTGTTGAGAGGGATGCAACCATGAACGAAACACGACGCGACTTCATAAAGAAAACCGCTGCGGGCGCCGCACTACTAGCGGCCACTCCAGCCCGAATCCTTGGCGCGAACGACCGCGTTCGCGTCGGCATGATCGGCGTAGGCGCACGCGGTCAGGAACTATTGAAGCAAATCCTGGCAGTGAAGAACGCCGAACTGGTTGCCGTCGCGGACATCTACTCACGCCGTCTCGATGAAGCCGAACAACACGCTTCTGGTGTGCGCAAGTTCAAAGACCATCGCCAGCTTCTCGATCAGCAACTGGATGGAGTTATCGTCGCGAGTCCGCTGCATCTTCATGGGCGGCACTTTCTCGACACGATCGCTGCAGGCAAAGACCTCTACTGCGAAAAGACAATGACATGGTCGATCGCGGAAGCGGATGAATGCCTCGCCTCGGCGAAGAAGTCAGATCGGGTGATTCAGATCGGCCTGCAGCACGAAAGTTCGGGTGCATTTGCTGACGCTAAGAAGTGGATCGCGGATGGGCAGCTGGGAAAAATCACGCACGTCGAATCCTGGATGAGCCGCAACACGCCCCACGGAAAAGGGCAGTGGGTGCGGCCGGTGCCGTCGGACTGCACAGCTCAAAACGTGAATTGGGGCGCGTTTCTCAATGGCCGCGTGGATCGTCCCTTCGATCCATACAAGTTCATCAACTGGCGGCTGTTCTGGGAGTTCTCGGGCGGCAATATCACCGAGAACATGGTGCACCAGATCGCCTGGGTCATATCTGCTCTGAATCTGGAGTTGCCGACTGCGGCGTACATGTCCGGCGGCGTGTTCTCCGAAAAAGATGGCCGCGAGGTGCCGGACACAATCGCGGTCACGCTCGACTTTCCGAAAGATATTGTCGTGACCTGGCAGTCGACTTTTAACAACAGCCGCTATGGTCTAGGCGAACGCTTCCTCGGAAGCGACGGCACGATCGAGCACGTGGCCGGCGCGACCGATATGGTCAGTGGCAAATCGGACGAGCTAACGCGCTACTTCCCTGAACCTATGAATCGCCCCAGCGGCACCGGTTTAACCTCAAGCACTCCCGACCAAAATCACATGGAGAATTGGGTCGAGTGCATCCGCAGCCGTAAGACACCGAACGCGTCGGTGGAACTCGGTTATAGAAGCGCAGTAGCCGCGCACATGGCGAACCTCGCGTATCGCACTAAGCAGAGGGTCACGTTGGAGTCGGCAAAGAATCTGGCGCTTTGAAGCCGACGGCACGATTGAGCTAGAACTTTGGCACCAGCGCCCCGGTCGCCTTTGCGTATTCGTCGTATTCCTGTCCGAATGTTTTGCGCATGAACTGCTCTTCCAGCCGGAGCTTGATCGCGAAGCCCAGCCAGAAAAGAACAATTGCGATTAATCCGGTAGGCCTGCCATGGGCCAGTGCGGTTCCAATCATTGCCAGCAGAATTCCTGAGTAAATCGGGTGCCGCACCCATTTGTATGGTCCGGAGCGGGTCAGTGTGTGCCCGACCTTGATGGTCACTGTGCCACTCCAGTTCTGTCCCAGGTAAAACCTCGCCCAGATGGCCAGCCCGATTCCTGCGGCAGTGATGAGAATTGCGATTGCCTGAATTGTTTCAGTTCTGGGAAGAACACGCGTTGTCCACCAACCGAGGCGAATGCGGACGCTGCCAATCAAATAGGTGCCGAGAATTACCGGGATGGTGTAAAGCAAGCGTTGCGACCGCGGCTGTCTTTCCTGTGTGGGCTTGGTTCGCAGCCATCCCACGATCCACACCTGGTTCCTACTGAGTCATCACGTGCCAGGCGGCATAGCACCACAACACTGGCGCGGCGAATAGCAGCGCGTCAATGCGGTCGAGCATGCCTCCGTGTCCAGGGAGAAGTGCGCCTGAATTCTTGGCTCCAGCGCCGCGCTTGATAAGCGATTCGACCAAGTCTCCCAGTTGAGCCGCTACATTCAACGCAATCGAGAGTGCAATGACGGTTGCCACGGGCCATTCCTCGAAAATTCCGTTCTGCCGTTCGATCAAGTGCGCCTGCAGCAACGCGCTGCTGATCGGCTGAGCGTAGTGGAACATCAGAATTCCAACTGCGACGCTGGCACTAACCGATGCACCCGCGCCTTCCCACGTCTTGTGGGGACTGACCCGCGGGGACATGCGATGTCGGCCGAATGGCTTCCCGATGAAGTAGGCGAAGATATCCCCAGCCCAGACCAACAGAAGCAAGTACAGCAGCAGAAAACTGCCCCGCCACTGCTCACGCAACTGGACCAGCAATGCCAGAGGCACCGCAACGTAGACAAATCCGAACGCTGGAACCATCGCCGCTGGAAATGCTGACGCCAGTTGATCTCGCCTCATCGCGATGGAAAGAAAAACAAATGGCGCCAGTACGGTTGCCGATAGCGCGATGTAACTGAATGCAGAGGTGGATAGCAGGTCGGTGCTACCAGGATGGACCGCGATCAGAACAAAAAAGACCCCGCAAAACAGATAGGTCGGAATTCGCAGCGGCTGGATTTCGTACGCTTCAGAAAGCTTGAGCAGTTCGTGGATTGCTGCAAGGGCCACCACTCCCGTAACGAAGGCGAGCACCGGGACTGGAGCACGCAGGATGAGCAAAAGAAAGACTGGGATGAGCACTACCGCGGTAAGAACTCGCTTGAGGAGTTCCAATCCGATCAGCTCCGCAACGCCCGCAAAGACTGGGATTCGTTCAAGCCGCCGTAGCGGCGTTCGCGCGTCTGATACTCGGCGATGGCTTCGAGCAGATGCATGCCGCGGAACTCCGGCCACAGTGTTGGCACCACGTGAATTTCGGCATATGCCAATTGCCAGAGGAGGAAATTGCTCAGCCGCATTTCGCCGCTGGTGCGGATGACAAGGTCGGGATCGGGCATATGGCTGGTGTAAAGATGCTTCGAGATCGTTTCTTCGTCAATCTTCAAGTGCTGAACGCCGCCATTATTGACTGCGGCGTTAAGCATGGACTGGAACGCATCCGCGAGTTCAGATCGCGCGCTGTAATTCAAAGCCAACGTGAGCAGCATCCCGGTGTTGCCAGAGGTCTCTTTCCGCGCCCATTCCATTTTTTCCTGTACATATTCCGGTAGCTCATGAAGGCGCCCAATATATTGCAACCGCACATTGTTCTTATGCAGGGTCGGGACTTCCTGTTTCAAATAACGCGCAAGCAGCTTCATTAAAAAGTCCACTTCGGTCTTGGGGCGGCGCTTCCAGTTCTCCTCGGAAAAAGCGTAGAGCGTGAGCGATGGGATGCCGACACGCGATGCGGTCTCGACCACGTAGCGGACAGACGTGACGCCGGCGCGATGTCCGGCCACGCGCGGCAAATGGCGCTTACGGGCCCAACGGCCGTTGCCGTCCATGATAATGGCAATGTGTTTTGGGAGCCGCGCCGGATCCAGCCGCTGGTAAACCTCGGCCTCTTTGCGGTCCAGCCCGGCAGGAACTGTCGCCTGCAAGATAATCCCTTCCGTTTCAGAAACTAACATAGGGGGAAGGGAGGGTCAATGAAGGCAGGAGGTGCGGTTCGAACGCGGCCACGCGGAGGATGAGGCCAACCTCTGGGAATGGAGCTCTCCTCATAAGAGCGTACCGCAGGAGCAAAGATTATGATGCGAAGAATTCTGATCTGGGCCATCGCTGGTTGCTTAGTTGCCGGGTTCTGGGCAGCTTACGCGGCGGCAACGTTTCCCCACCCGTCCATTTCAGGCAATCCGATTCTTTCGACTCTCATCAACTTAACTTGCCCAATTGCATTTGCCAGCAGGTATCTTCACTTCGGTGTGAAAGTCTACTGGGTTCTCATTGCAAATGCCGGTACGTACGCGCTCTTCGGTTTCGTAGTGGAAAGCTTGCGGCAGCGGTTAACCCACGCCGAATGGGACGACACAGCCCTGCCCGCCAGTGACGCGATGGGTCTATTTCGTGGTCATCCGCGGGACTCCGCCGGCACGATGCCCAAATCCAGGCGTTCAGTTCTGCGAATGATTGTGACCGTGTTCTTTACGCTGACTTGACTATCTGTAAGGAGCCGATGTAGATCATCCACTCCGGCGACTGCCTGCCGGCCGAGCGCGATGATCACGTCGCCTTCCTTCAAACCGCCTTTTTGTGCTGGGCTGCCCTTCTCGACTCCGATTACCATCACGCCAGTTTCTTCGGGCAGATCGTAAAAACGGACAATGCGCCTGTGCAGCGGCACGGTTTGTGCTTCGATTCCGATATAAGCGCGGCGAATGCGACCGTGCGTTAGCAGTCGGCTCGCGACAAATTTGGCAGTGTTAATTCCGATCGCAAAGCACAGCCCCTGCGCGCCCATGATGGTCGCGGTGTTCACGCCGATCACTTTTCCATCGGATGAAACCAGTGGCCCGCCGGAATTTCCGGGATTCAGCGACGCGTCGGTTTGGATCACATCGTCAATCATGCGGCCGGAATAGGAGCGCAGTGACCGGCCCAGCGCGCTGACGACTCCCGCAGTCACCGTGTACTGGAACCCATAAGGGTTGCCGATCGCTATCGCCAGCTGGCCAACCTGCAGCCTCTGCGAGTCACCGAGATCGACTGCGGCCAGATTCGGTGAGTCAACGCGGATTACGGCGAGATCCGTTGCAGGATCGTCGCCGATCAGATGCGCTGGCAATTGCCTTCCATCGGGCAATGCAACTTGAATGCGCGTGGCGTCGTGAACCACGTGGCTGTTGGTGAGGACCAAGCCGTCTGGCGTGAAGATGAAGCCGGATCCGCCGCCTTGCCGTTCGCGAGATTCGCCGTTGCGAGAGCGGGCGGTCTGTGTGACCTCGATCTTCGCAACCGAAGGGCTGACTTTCTCGGCGGCAGAAACAACTGCACCAGAGTAGGCATCGAGAAGATCAGCATCGTCGAGGCGAGATGCCGGCTGAAATACAGGCCCATTGAGCGTGGGGCCTGAGACAAATCGTTCAAGCATGGCTGGTAGATGAGCAATTCCAGCTTAGGGATTCAGGCGCACTCGATCGTGTGGGGACAGCCGAGGGCGGCTGTCCCCACGTTTGTCTGGTTATCTTGCAGAGACTGCTTCAGGCTCCGGTACTACAGATCTCAGCGTCAGCCAATCCGTCCGTACTCGGTCCCATTCCTGAATCATTACCCCGTAGGATTCGAAGAACTCGCGGATGCGCAGGCGCTCCCATCCGGCGATGTCTTCGAGAATCGGGGCCAGAACAGCTAGTGCGCTGGTACTCAGAACGGTGCGCTTCGCAACCTGAGAAACGTGCCTGGCCTCGGAGACTGCGATCGTGTATCCGTCGCGCACGTTGGTGTGCAGCATGACGTGAACGTCGGAGCTCCCATCGCCAACATAAACGATGTGGTCGGGGCCGATCTGCGCGCGAGTTTGCAGTTGGTCAAGGATGAACACTTTGCCGTAACCGGCGGTGGCGCGAGTGACGGTGTCGATTTCGCCGGAGTCCTTGTATTGGAATTCCGTTCCGTAGATGTTATCGGCGGGGACAATTCCTTCCAGCGCTGATCGAACAATCTCCACTGGCGCGGCCGACAAGACGTAGAAGTCGAAATGAAAGCCAGGAATCCCGCCGTCCAATATCTGATAAAGGAGCGCGATATTTTCTTTCAGGCGAATGCGCTTGCCGACTTCGTACAAGTGCTCTTTGCGCACCCGACTTTTAAACTCCGGGTCATGGAGTAAGAGATAGGCCAGCTCTGCTCCCTGCTGGACCAAATTGAGCCGCGCCATGCCGCTCGATTTGCGCTCGAATTCCGCCGTCGGAATTCCGACCATCTCGGCAAGCACGTAGCCGGAGTCGTTGAAGGTCAGCGTTTGGTCGAAGTCGCTGGCAAAAATGTATTCCTTGCGCGTAGTGTCGTTCATGCAATTGATTAGATTATGGCGGCGATTAAAGGATAAGTAAAAGAATCTATGGCAATCATCGCCCGAATTTATAGCAGCTTTACCAAAGTAACGCGGGAGAAGCGCGCGTTGTGGGACAACTGGGGTGGTTTCTCAGAAACGCGCCCGGCACTCTACTTCCTGTTCCGACAGTTGGGCGCGGAGCTTGCGCGTGGCACGGAACAGAGTATTCTTGGCGGTGCCCTCGGTGGTATTCAGGATCTCGGCGACAGTTTTTAGTTGCAAACCCTCGTAATGCTTGAGTTCGAAAACCATGCGCTCACGAGGCGAGAGTGCGCCTAGAGCGCGCAGAATATGCTCCCGCAAAATGCCTTGCGACAAATTGCGTTCTGGGCTCGCAATTGGCCGATCGTCCGGCACCTGGTGCGAGAGATCGTGTTCCTCGCCGTCAGGATAGAGGACCGTCGTCGAATAGAGGAAGTGGAGGCGCTTCTTGCGCAAATGATCGAGGCACAGATTGCTGACGATACGATAAATCCAGGTATAGAACGAGCACTCGAAACGAAACATTGGCAATTTGATGTAAGCACGCAAGAAAGCTTCCTGATAAATGTCCTGACCATCCTCAGTCGAACCCGTCAGGTGAATCGCGACGCGGAGCACGGCCCGATCGTACTGACAAACGAGCTGCTCGAAAGCTTCGCCATCACCTTGTTGGGCCGCTCGAATCAGTTGCGTATTGTCCGTACCTGAGAAGCGTGTCTCTCCGCGAGGCTGAATGGGAGTCAGGCAGCCGATGCCGTTCATGTAGGAATTCACGCGACGAATTTTATGGGGCGCTGCCACGATTTCGTGTCCGATCATTCGATTTCACAACTGCCCAGCCACACAACTGCCGGTTAGCTGACGAATTTGTAGCCCGTGCCGTGCACGGTCAGAATGAAGCGCGGTTCTTCCGGCTTGGGTTCGATCTTCTGCCGCAGGCGAACGATGTGCGCGTCGACCGTGCGAGTAGTTGGGAACCGATCGTAGCCCCAGACTTCTTCGAGCAAACGATCGCGGCTCAGGGTCTCGCCCTGATTGCAAACCAAATATTTCAGCAGCTCGAACTCTTTGGAAGAAAACTCCAGCGATTTGCCCGCGCGCGTGACCTGGCAACTTCGCAGATTTATTTCCACGTCACCAAAGGAAACGCGCTCCTGCTCTTTTGGTACGGTGTGCGAACGGCGCAGCACAGCCTTGACCCGGGCCAACAGCTCGCGAATAGAAAACGGCTTGGTGACATAGTCATCCGCGCCCAGTTCAAGTCCCACAACCTTGTCTACTTCCTGTCCCCTGGCAGTCAGCATGATGATCGGTATTGACGGGCGCTTACTCTTAAGCTGCCTGCACACGTCTAGACCGCTCATGCGCGGCATCATCACATCGAGAATTACGAGATCCGGAGATTCGCTTAGCGCACGTTCCAGTCCGGCCACGCCGTCCGGCGCCGTGATCACCTGATACCCTTCGAATTCGAAGTTGTCCCGCAAGCCCGCCACCATGTTGGGCTCGTCTTCGACGATCAGGATTCTGGCCATCTCAGCTTCTCCCGACTTTCCTTTTCCCGCATGAGACTTAACTGCTGCATTGAGCGATGCCACAGGTAGTTCCTCCCTCGGCTCACGCCGAAGCCGCTTCAGCGCTGTTAACTTGCCAATGCACTGGAAGCGTTATTGTGAATTTGCTGCCCGCACCCGGGGTGCTGTCCACAACGACCTCCCCTCCGTGCGCGCGAGCGATGTGCTGCACCAGAGACAAGCCCAACCCGCTACCCTTGGTGTTATGAACCAGCGGATCGCCGACTCGATAAAACTTTTCAAAGATTTTCGTCTGTTCGCCGGCGGGAATACCGATGCCGTGATCAATCACTTCCAGCTTCACGCTGCCGTTTTCTCGATACAGGTTGACTCCAATGTATTTGCGGTCCTGCGAGTACTTCAGCGCGTTGTTGACAAGGTTGACCAGCGAACGAGCCATCGCTTCGCGATCCACCTTCAAAGGCGGCACCTCGGCGACGTTTTCTTCAAAGGTGAACCCTTGCTGCTCGATTTGATAGCGATAAGACTCCAACGTATTGCGCACTAAATCGCGCAGATCCGTATCGCGAAACTCATATTCCTTGCGGCCGGCTTCGATGCGCGAAAAATCAAGAATGTTATTGATCAAAGCAGTCAGCCGCTCGCTTTCTTTGCGGATGATGCAGTAATACTCATGGTGCTTATCCGCGCTGGTGATCCGGCCCAATTCGAGCGTTTCAGCGTACAAGCGAATTAGCGCAAGCGGTGTACGCAATTCGTGAGAAACGTTGGAGACAAAATCAGACTTGAGCCGGGCGAGAGCCATCTCTTTGCTCACGTTGCGATAGGTAAGAAAAATCCCGCCGGCCAAAAGGAATGAGAGTCCCCCGAGGATTAAGAAACTGGTGTGCATGAAGTGCTGCCCGAGAGCGGCCAGCGTGGTGCCACGCAACTTCATACCGAGAACTAATCCTGGAAAGGCTCCCTCCATGTTGCGTTCCACTTCGGCCTCACCGCCGTCCCAGCCATTGCCACGGGCGAGCGGCGTGGAGTCTCCCTTGCCGCGAATCATGATTACGGCGTTCTTGTCGGTTTGCGCCTCGGCCACATTGCGGCTCATAACTTCGTCGAGCGTTTGTGGGAAGAACTGGTCGCGCAAGTAGTCGCCATCGAAGGTGACTCCGGCGATGGCGTGCCTGCCAGTCTGTTTGTCAGTCCTGAGAAAAATGGCGGTTGCCGTGTAGACGTGCTTGTCGCCGCGTTGTACCCACATTGGATCGAAGTAGTAGGGCGTGCTCTTCTCTTCCATTTTCAGCAGCTTCTTTGAGAATTCGTCGTACTCCAGCTTCCACCAGCCCTCCATCATCTTCGACATATATTCGGATTCTTCGCGAAAACCGGCATTCTCCTTTAACCGGTAAGGCTGGGAGCGAAAGAGGAATCCACTCTCCGGATTGAAAACCATCAAATGAGCAACTTCAGGGTGTGAGCTGAGAATTCGATCGAAAGTCTCGCTGCACGCGTCGCCGGGAGAAGGAAACTGACTGCGGATATCGTCCGCGAGCCCATACGCCTTGTGGTTGATCTGCTTTTCGGAAATCGCAAGCACCTGGCTGAAGTCACGTTCGATGGCTGCTTCTACTGCACGATCACGTTGAAATTTCTGCAAGTGCCGCGCGCTCAGGATCACTAGAGTTGCGGCGGGGAGGATGACCGCCAACTGCAAAATCAGCATCAGCCTGGTGCGAGCATTGGTTGGGCGTTTTACTGTCATCCTGGACTCCTGATCCGGACGCTTACCTGGATCAGCCCGGACATGAACATACTTTGCCGGACCAAAGCAGGTGTCAAACAGAGGTGAAAATACGTAAAAAATTGTGAACGAACCGGATTTTCAGGTCGCGCGTTCCTTGATCGGCAACACGATCCTTACCACGCAGCCTTGGCGGTCAGACCGGTTTTCCAATTCCAGCGAGCCCCCATGTGCCTCCGCAATTTGACGCGAGAGCACTAATCCAATGCCGCTTCCACCCGGCTTCGTGGTGTAGAAGGGCACAAAAGCATTGCTGGGATTCATGAGTCCCGGTCCTTCGTCCTCGATCGTAATCACAACGGCCTCGACGCTCGGAGCCCAGGAAACGACGATTTGGGGAACGCTTTGCTGTCCTTTCGATCCATTCGAGTGTGTGTTGCCATCCGAGAGTTGAAGCACAGCTTCTGCCGCGTTGCGAAGCAGATTAATCAGCATTTGCTCCAGTTGATCGGGATCGGCGAGCAAACTCGCATCTGGACCCCCGACGACTTTTACCGGAACACGTGTCTCGAGTCCCGCCACTCGCTCGGAAATCGCCAACAGTGAGCACTTCTGGAAAGTCGGGGGAGGCATCTGTGCCAGTTGGCGATAGCCTTGCAGAAAGCGATTCAGCGAAGCGGCGCGCCCCTCGATAATGTCCAAGCCACGTTCAAAGTCTTGCTGCTCCTCAGTACGAATCCCACTCCCCGAAAGCCGTGCACTCAAACTGCCGGCGATCGACTTGATCGGAGCCAGGGAATTATTCAATTCGTGGCCAAGAACACGAATCAGGCGCTGCCAGGCCCGGCGCTCTTCCTCTCGCAACGCGCGGCTCACGTCAGAAAGCACTACCAGCGTATGCGGAATTCCCTGCTGGCGAAATGAGCTACGGCGCACAAACCAACGAGCGTCGGTTGCGAAATGCAGTTCGACCAGGGACTCGTTCTCGCACGTGAGACACTTTCCCAAGGCAAGATCGGAAGCCGACTTCCCGATTAACAGCGCGGATGGCCGATGTGTAAGCTTCTCCCCGGCGGAGTTCACAAGACGCAGCCTGTTTGCCGGATCGAATGCAAAAATCGGTATGTCCACCTCCTCCACTACGCGCTGCAACAAGGCGGCTGCTTCGATAGCGCCGGTGCGGTGTTTGGCAAGCAGATCGGCAAGCGCATTCACTTCGAGCGAGAGTTCTCCGAGAGCGTCATTAGGGATGGCGAGCCTGGCACGGAATGAATAATCTTCGTCCCGTAACGCCCCAACTACGTTTGCAAGCGTTTGCAGCGGCCGAGTGACGTGATCATGGAGTGCCGCACCTATGAGCAGGCAGGCGAACAACTCGATACCAAGCAAAATCAGCTTTGACTCCAGCGACCAAGGCTGCATCCAGATCAAAACGCCGCTGAGCATGATGCCTGGCGCAACTAACAGGAAGCTATATCGCGTTATGCGACGCTCGAATGGCGCTCGCTGCCTTTTTCTCTTGCGTGTGGAAGAGACGTTAACCGGCGGGCTAGAGCCCATATTTTTCCATCCGGCGGTACAAGGCGCCTCGGCTCAGGCCGAGCGCCTCGGCCGCCTGGCTCACATTGCCCTGAAAGCGCTGCAGCGCTTTCCGGATCAGGATACTTTCAACCGTCTCCAGGCTCAATTCTTCAAGGTTCTGCGGTTGCCCTCTTTGCGAGCCCAAGCCGAGATCCGCTACCTGCACCTGCTCCGCGCGGCACATCAATATCGCCCGCTCCATCGTGTGCTCGAGCTCGCGCACATTTCCCGGCCACGCGTATTGCAGAAGCGCTTGCACTGCGCTGGGTTCGATATTTTTCACCTCGCGCCGATAACGCATCGCGTACTGCGAGAGAAAATGCAGTGCCAGCGCGGGAATGTCTTCTCTGCGCTCGCGCAACGCGGGCAAGTGTATCTCGACGGTATTAAGGCGGAACAGGAGGTCTTCACGAAACTGCCCTGTATCGCAAGCTGCTTTCAGATCGGTATTCGTCGCGGAGATTAGGCGGACATCAACCATTTTGCTCCGGGACGAACCTACTTTTTCGATCTCTCCGGATTCGATCACCCGCAGGAGTTTCCCCTGCTGCCGCGGCGGGACATTGCCAATTTCATCCAGAAAAATTGTTCCGCCGTCAGCCAGCTCAAATCGTCCAATTCGGTCCGTTCGAGCGTCAGTGAATGCACCTTTCACGTGTCCAAACAGTTCGCTTTCGAAAACTCCTTCCGCCAGACCTCCCGTGTTGACCGCAACCAAAGATCGGCTGCTCCGCAAAGAAAGCGTGTGGATCGTGCGCGCGACAACTTCCTTCCCGGTGCCATGCTCTCCAGTGATCAGCACATTCGCATCGGAAGCCGCAACACGAGTGATCGTTTCAAGCACCGGAAGCATGCTGGGCGAGGTTGCGATCAGCTCCGGACGTCCCTGGGCGTTGAGCAACCGGTTCTCAGCCGCAAGTCGCACCGCATCCTGCAAAGCACGATGCAACTCAACCTGGGTGCGCACGATCGAGAGTAGGCGCTCGTTGTCCCAGGGCTTCTGGATGAAGTCCCGTGCACCGCGCCGCATGGCTTCGACCGCCAACTCCACATTGCCCCACGCGGTCATCACAATCACCGGCAGCGTGCTGTCCTGCGCGACGATTTCGGAGAGAAGATCCAGCCCTTCCCTTCCCGACGTCGTGTCGCGCGTGTAGTTCAGGTCAACCAGTACCGCATCGTATTGGGTGCCGGCCAATGCATCGCGCGCCAGTTCAGGCGAGCGAACAACATCAACCTTGTATCCCTGCGGCTTCAGGAGAAGCTCAAGGGCTTCCAGAATATGCTGCTGATCGTCCGCAGCCAGAATTCTGGGCAGATGCGCAGTTTTCGTCAGGGCTGCAGGAATGCTGATCTCATGCGGCTTGGCGGAGGTTGGCATTTCACGGTACGGGCGCGCTTATGGGGCCGCCAATGGTCCCACTGATCGCGTCCTGAATTGCGATTCCATTATGTTCCAAAGTCGAACCGGTCGCACGGTCAACTTCCACTTTCGCCTTCTCGTACACCGTCCTGGCGGTAACCAGGTCCAATTCGGCGAGTGCGAGGTCGCGCTGCGCCGTCATGGTTTGATAGGTTGATCCCGCTCCCAGGTCCTGCTCTTTTTTTGTGATATCAAATGTGCGTTGCGCCAGATCACGGGCCTTTCGCGCCGCCTCAACACGCGCCGCGATTTGCTCCAGCGCATATTCGGCGTTGCGCACCTCGATCCTGATTTGCTTGCGCAGTTCTTCCCGCCGCAACTCGGCCTGCCGGTATTCGAGTTCCGACCGGTACTGATCGGCCTTCGCGACGCGATTACGAATCGGGATGTTCAAGTTAAAGCCGACATAATAATCAGGCGCTGTATTGTTGAACGCATTCGCCAATGCACCGGAGAAATCGATCGGCACATTGGAAGAGTTGGGGACTCCAGGAACGTTATAGACCGGATTCAATGGGCCAGCAAGACCCGACCCACCATAGAAACCCACTAGCGACAATGAAGGCAGTAGAGCATTCCGCGCTGCCTTGCGGCTGATCTGGCGGTTCACGAGATCCACATCGGACTCCGCGAGCTCCGGACGATCGTGCAGGGCCTGCTGAATCAACTCCTGGACCGGCTGATTCTGCTGAACCAGTTGCGCAGACTGCAAAGTATCTGTCGGCACAACGTTCAGTGATTCAAGCGCGGGATCATCCAGGCTCTTGGTGAGCGCGTTTTTCATCAGCAACTCTTGAAGCTGAAGGCTGGTACGCGCGACCGTCAAATCCTGATCGCGCTTTGAAACTTCGGCCTCGGCGCGCATCACATCCATTGCTGGAATGCTTTCCAACTGCAGCTGTTTCCTGGCGTTTTCGAAGGATTGCTGCGCGAAAGCCAGTGATTGCTCGTTCACTTGCGACTGCTCATAAGCGTTCACCAAATCCCAGTAGATGTTTTCAATTTGCGTCACTGTCGCTATCACCTGATCTTTGAATGCGATGTCAGAAATCTTTTTATTGTTCTTCGCGATCCTGAGATAGCGAAGATTTGGGCCGAAGCCGAATCCAGAAAGCAGTTGCTGTGAGAATGTGAACCGATATATCGAGCCCAAGGCGGGCGACAGGTTGAAAAAGGGGCTGTTCGTGGTTTGCCGATTGTTGTTGAACTCGAAAGAAATGCTTGATCCAGTCGAGAATGCCTGCGAGACAACAAAATTCGCGACACCCGTGTTGAGCTGCAACAAAGGCACTCCATAAATTCGCTGGTTGGCTAACGGAGTAGTTTGATGTTCGGCGCCGATCGCGCCAGTGATCGTAGGATCGTAGGACTGAACGACCGATCCGACACCCAAGGTTGACTGCACAATTCCTGAAGCTCCGGCACCAGCGCCACCTGCGCCCGCGGTCGTGCCGCCCGCGCCCGCTCCGGGAGCTCCCGTTCCAAAGCCGCCCACACCTCCGCCTGGCGTGCCTTGGACCACACCCGCATTCACCCCGCGAAAAACGCCGCCCGCTTTGGTGCGCAAGATATCCATGTCGGCGATCGGCAGGTTGTAACGGGCGATTGCGATGTCGAGATTATTCTCCAATGCGAGTTGGATCGCATCCTTCAGCGACAAATACAATTTGCCATCGCGAACGAGCTGGGTTAGCCGCGGAGAATTGGTAAGCTGCGGTTGGGGCGTCTCAACCGATAAATACGCACCGAGTGGGTTGTGCGACTTAGGCATCGCAAATGACACGCCGTTTTGACCGAGAGCCGGCGCGATGGAAGCAACGAAGATGCTGAGAAGAATGAGGACCCAAACGTAAATGCGCCGGAAAGACGATGGGGTCTGAAACCTGGGAACGCGCTGCCTCATTGCTTCACCGCCTCATACGGCTGAAGCTCAGGATTCGCTGTATCATTCACGACCCACCCGTCGCGCAGCTGAATTGTGCGTGATCCAAAACTGGCATTCGTTTCCGAGTGCGTGACCTGAACAATAGTCGTCCCCTGCTGGTTAAGTTCGCGAAACAGTTCCATGATTTCCTTAGCTTGAGAAGAATGGAGATTTCCCGTGGGCTCATCCGCCAGCAGCAAGGCGGGTTTGTGGATCACCGCTCGTGCGACTCCCACTAACTGCTGCTGTCCGCCGGAAAGCTGGCTGGGAA
>Ga0075424_100002102_pt1 | contig 17950 bp, 15 predicted proteins | sample SoiMethybrSBSTD3_FD_75301 | JGI IMG/M metagenome (GOLD analysis project Ga0075424, IMG submission 75301) | Bulk soil microbial communities from a Populus tree surrounding site in Tennessee, USA - Soil MetaG P. TD hybrid SBSTD3 | ecosystem: Environmental > Terrestrial > Soil > Tree plantation...
GTGCCGAACATCTCGCCGCGTTCGTTCTCCGTTTCCACCAGGCCGTCGGTATAGAAGAAGAGCAGATCGCCCGGTGCGAGCTGCACGCGCGCATCGCGATAGCCGTGCCCCGAATAGAGCGCGATGGGCATGCCGGTCGAGCCGAGCTGCTCGATGCCTCCGGTCGTGCGCAGCAGAAACTGGGGGTTGTGTCCGGCGTTGACGTAGCGGAGCAGCCGTCCGTCGGTCTCGAGAATGCCGAGAAAGAGCGTCAGGTAGACGCCGCCTGGCGTATTGCGGTCGAGATCGCGGTCGAGGCGATCGGAGAGCCGCGCCAGATCGGTTTCGTGCGGCAGCAGCGCGCGCAGCGTCGCCTGGATGTTCGCCATGAGCAGCGCGGCGCTGACGCCCTTGCCCGACACGTCGCCGACCAGCAGCGCCAGCCGCCCGTCAGGCAGCACGAAGTAATTGAAGAAGTCGCCGCCGACCTCGCGGGCCGGCATCGACACGCCGCCAATCTCGGCCGGGCCCGACTGCAGCGAGGTGCGCGGGAGCATCTCCGTCTGAATCAGCCGCGACAACTCGAGCTCGCGCCGCAATCGTTCCCGCTCGACCATCAGCGCTTCGTGACGCTCGAGGTCGCCCGCCATCTGGTTGAACGCACGCGCGAGCGTCCCGAACTCATCGCTCGAACGCTCGGGGACGCGAGTCGCGAAGTCGCCGCCGGCAAGCCGACGCACACCGGCCGTCAGCGTCGTGAGATGCTGCGTCATACGATGCGAGATGGGAATGATGCCCACGAGCGCCAGCGCGATTACGAGCAGGCCAAGGCCGAGATTCTGAACGGAGGCGCGTTGAATTTCCCGCAGCGAGTCGGCGAGAGGACGCGCGATGCCGAAGATGATCCCTCCCGGCGCCTTCCGGGCCACGATGATCCAGTCGCCGTTGCGGCGCGGCGTGCCCGCAGCGGCGACTTGCGCCGTACGCTCGACGCCGAGCTCCTGCAGCTTGGTCTTGTCGTCGGGGTTCGGCGTGTACAGCGCGCCCTGCCGGTCGACGGCGAACGGGATCTCGCCCTGATCGCGGCGCGCGAACGTCAGCACCGTCCGGAGCGTGCGATCGAGGTTCAGCGTCGCGTTCGCGTGGCCGATGACGCGGCCTTCCTTCTGAATCTCGACTTCGATTTTGCGTCCTTCGACGTCGACCGATGGATTGACGCCGTTGACGCGCGCCGCCGCTTCGCGCGTAAGCGCCGCCGCCATCGCCTTCAGCGCCTCCTCGTTGCCGGCCAGCTGCTTGGCGATCTGTCCCTCCACCATCGCCTGGATCTTCTTGTCGGACGCACTGACTCCCGATTCGACAGCGGCGCGGGTCGCGTCCGCGACGATCTTCGGGATGTCCATCACGATGACCTGGGATCCGGGAGGCGGTGGAAACGGCCGGTCGGGCGCGCCAGGCTGGGGCGGCGCCCCCATTCGGCGACCCCGAAATCCGCCGCGGCCTCTGGGCTGGATGGGCACCGGCACGCTGCGGTCATCGGTCGTCACGTCGGGCGGCTGTGGAACGTCAGCCGCGGGATGGAATTCGACCCTGTCCACGAGCGCTGCCGTCTCTCCGAGCAGCGGAGCCACGCTCTGACGCACCGCCTGCGGATCGGGTTGGAACGGGCTGCCGGGGGATGAGGTGCCGGCGACGAACATGCGATCCATTCGCCGGCCGACGTCCGCGGTGATCATCTCCATGCGCCGGCTCACGTCCGTCGCGCTTTCCGTCGCCTCGCGCTGTGCGGCGCGCTCGAACGCGCGCACCGATGAGAGGTACGAGAACAGCGTGACCGCGGACAGCGGCACGACCGAGAACAGGAGGAACGCGACGATCAGCCGCGCGCGCAGTGACATGTTTACAGCGAGGGGACGTACATCGTTTGATCGGTCCTCGCGATTAGCAGTCTAATGTACTGTGGCCGGAAGGGGAGATGAAGAAACCATGACGAAGCAACGCCGATTGCTCGCCGCGCTCGCAGCCGTCCTGTTCGCGGTCGCGCCGCTCGGCGCGCAGAAGGAGCTCGATCGTCTGCAGAACAGCGCGACGGTCCTCAAAGAAATCCTGGGAATCCCAGACGATATTCCGAAAGATCTGCTCGATCGCGCCGAATGCGTCATCGTGGTGCCGTCGGTGAAGAAGGTGGCGATCGGCGTCGGCGGCAGCTATGGACGCGGCGTCATGTTGTGCCGCGGCGGTACGACGTTCGAAGGCCCATGGGGGCCGCCCACCATGATCGCGCTCGAAGGGGGCAGCATCGGGTTCCAGCTTGGAGGCCAGGCGACCGACTACGTGCTGCTCGTCACGAACGATCGCGGAGCCGATGCCGTGCTGACCAGCAAGGTGAAGCTTGGAGCTGATGCATCCGCTGCGGCCGGGCCGAAGGGAAGGACTGCGGGCGCTTCGACCGATGCGACGATGCGCGCCGAGATCCTTACTTATTCACGCGCGCGCGGCCTCTTCGCCGGCGTGTCGCTCGAAGGATCCACGCTGCGGCCCGACGGCGACGCGAATGCTGCAGTATACGGACGCAAGATCGACGCAAAGGAGATCGTCCGCGGCGCTGTTTCCGTGCCCCAGGACGCGCAGCCGCTCGTCGACCTCCTGAACCAGCGCTCGCCGAAGAATCTGTCGAACCGGCCGCAGTAGCGCTGTGGCCGGCGGCGGTTTGCGGAAAGCGCCCGTGTGGGTGTGGTGGATTCCGCTCACGTGGCTGATCAGCCTCCCGTGGCGCGGGTTCACGCTCGAGCCTCAGTGGACACGTGTGCACTGGATCCCGTTCACCGATCCAGCCGATCGGCCGCGTGATTTCGCCCTGAATGTGCTGTTCTTCATGCCGTTTGGATATTCCTTCGCGCGGCGGCGGTCGTGGCTCCTCGCTCCGGCTGTTGCGGCCGCCGTGTCGTTGACCGCCGAGGCGACGCAATTGTTCGGAAGCGTCCGGTATCCGTCGGCCACGGACGTGACCGCCGCCGTCATCGGGGCCGCGCTCGGCGCCATCCTCTTTCGATCCATGCAACCTTTCCGGGATATCCGTTCGTCCAACAGTCCGTGATCCGCCAAGACTTCGTCTACGCCCTCCGCCATCTCCGGAAACATCCGGGATACCTCATCGTGACGGTCCTGACGCTTGCGTTGGGGATCGGCGCAAACACCGCGATTTTCAGCGTCGTCAACGGTGTCGTGCTCAGGCCGCTCGCGTATCCGGATCCCGGCAGGCTGGTCTTCATCACGAGCCAGTTCCCCAGTCTCGGCTTCGATCAGTTCTGGGTATCGGCTCCCGAGTTTCTCGAGTTTCGTGAACGCAACGCCTCGTTCGAGGAGGTCGGCGCATACCGGTCCGGCGCGGTGAATCTCGGCACGCAGGATCAGCCCCGCCGGGTCGTGTCGGCCCTCGTGACGTCCGAGCTCATGCCGGTGCTCGGCGTGTCGCCGCTTCGGGGCCGCCAGTTCACGCGCGCGGACACGCTTCCTGGCGCGGAAGACGTCGCCGTGCTTTCGAGCGAGCTCTGGCGGAGCGCGTTCGGCGGCGACGAGTCCGTGCTCGGACGCGTCATCCCGATCGACGGCGCGCCGACACGAATCGTCGGCGTCATGCCGCCCGGTTATGACATCCACGATCAGAAAGTTCAGGTGTGGCTGCCGTTGACGCTCGATCCCGCGAACCCCGGGAACCGCGGAGGGCACTTTCTGTATCTCGTCGGACGGCTCAAGCGCGATGTCACGCTCGAGCAGTCGAAGGCCGATCTGCAGACGATGCTGCAGAAATGGCCGACGCTGAACCCGGGCACGCACGTTCCGAGCCTCGAAGGCCACCGGCTCCGCTTCGACGCGCTGCAGGACGACATGATCGGCAACATGAAAACGTCGCTGTGGGTCCTCCAGGGCGCCGTGGGGTTTGTTCTGTTGATCGCGTGCGCGAACCTGGCGAACCTGCTCCTCGCGCGGGCGGAATCGAGGCAGCGCGAATTCGCGATCCGCACCGCGCTCGGCGCAGGACGCTGGAGGTTGCTGCGCCAGTTTCTGACCGAAGGGGTGCTGCTCGCGCTGACGGGTGGCACGCTCGGCGCCGTGGTCGGCTTCGCGGCGCTTCGTGCGGTGCTCGCCGCAAATCCGAACAGCATCCCGCGGTCGGCTGAAATCACGCTCGACCCCACCGTCCTTGTGTTCACGATGGTGGTGTCCCTGCTGACCGGGTTGATGTTCGGTCTCGCGCCTCTGCTGCACCTGCGGGATCGGATGGTTACGGCTTCGCTCAGGGAGTCCGGCCAACGGACGACATCGGGCGCCGCGCGCGCACGCGTGCGCAACGGGCTCGTGATGGCCGAAGTCGCGCTCGCCGTGGTGCTCGTCGTCGGAGCGGGGCTTCTGCTGCGCAGTTTCTGGAACCTCATGTCGGTCGACGCGGGCTTCAATCGAAGCCACCTCGTGACGTTCGGCATCGTGCTTCCGGGTGCGAACTATCGGTCCGCGCAGAGCAGCGTCGACTTCTTCGGACGGCTCACGAAAGAACTGTCGGAGCAATCCGGCGTGCAATCGGTCGCGGCGATGACCGGGCTGCCGCCCGTCCGCCTGGTGAATGCCAACGACACCGATTTCGAAGGCTACACCGCGCCGAAGGAGGGACCGTTCGAGAACGTCGACTACTACCAGACCGTCACGGTGGATTACCTGAAGACCATGGGGATTCCGGTCGTCGATGGGCGGGACTTCTCGGTCGCAGACGTCACGGGGCCGCCGGTGGTGCTCGTGAACGAGACGCTCGCGAAGATGTTCTACAAGAACCAGAGTCCGCTCGGCAGGCGCGTGAAGCCGTCGGGTGGGGCGAACCCGCCGTGGTTCACGATCGTCGGCGTCGTGCGCGATGTCAAGCAAGGAGGCGTGAACGCGAAGACCGGCTCCGAGCTGTACTTCCTGAATGCGCAGGGTCCGGCCGCCACCGGGTTTGCTCCGCGCAGCATGAACGTCGTGATCCGCACGACGCTGCCGCCCGAGTCGCTCGCGCCCCAGATCCGGCGGATCGCCGGATCGATGGATCCAACGCTGCCGATCGTGAGGCTGCGCTCGATGGACGACGTCTTTGCCGATTCCGTCTCACGGCCGCGCTTCCTGGCGCAGCTGCTCGGGTTGTTCGCCGGATTGGCGCTGCTGCTTGCCGCAATCGGGACCTACGGGATCCTGTCGTACTCCGTCAGCGAGCGCCGCCGCGAGATCGGAATCCACATGGCGCTTGGCGCCACTCGCGGGAACGTGCTCGGGATGGTGCTCGGACAGGGGTTCAGAATGACGCTCGTCGGCCTGGTCGGCGGCATTGCCGCTTCGTTCCTGCTGACGCGGCTGCTGCAGGCACAACTCTTCAACGTCAAACCGTCGGATCCCGCGACGATGGCGACCGTGACCGTGTTCATCGCGCTGGTCGCGATCGTCGCGTGCTACATCCCGGCCAGCCGTGCCACACGGGTCGATCCGATGGTTGTTTTGAGAGACGAGTAGCGACAGGCGGCAAGCGACAAGCGACAAGCGACAACCCGTAGACGTAGAATGTTCGCCGGCATGGCGGCCAGCGACGACATCGACCGTCTGATCCTCGAGCTTCACGCGTCCGCGGGCGCCCCGGCTCCGGCGGCCGACCTGACGCGCATCGAGCGCTGGCTCAGACTGCTCGCGTCGAGAAACGGCAGCGACCTGCTCCTGGTCGCCGGCGTCCCGCCGTCGATCAGGGTCGATGGCCGCGTGCTGCCGCTGGCCGAGGGGCCGCTCGATGGCGTCGACGTCGAAGAGGCGGTGCTTCCCGCGCTGCCGCCGCACGCCCGCCGCATCTATCGCGACATTCACATCGTCGATGCGTCGTTCCGCGTTCAAGGCGTCGGCCGGTTTCGCATCAACCTTCATCGTGAACGCGGCCGCGCCGCGGCGGCCGTACGGCTCCTGCCGGCGCGCGTGCCGCGCCTGTCGACGCTCGGCCTGCCCGGCTCCGTTGAACTGCTCGCCCAGCTGCCGCGCGGGCTCGTGCTGATTGGCGGTCCGACCGGATCGGGCAAGAGCACGACGCTCGCTGCGCTCGTGGACGAGATCAACCGCCGCGAGGCCAGACACGTCGTGACGATCGAGGACCCGATCGAGTACGAGCACGTCCACCAGCACAGTGTGATCGAGCAGGTCGAGATCGGCGTGGACGCGCCGGATTTTCCGACCGCGCTGCGCGCTGCTGTCCGTCAGGCGCCGGACGTGATCGTCGTCGGCGAGATGCGCGATCCGGAGACCATGCGCATCGCGCTGTCTGCGGCCGAGACGGGGCATCTCGTGCTGTCCACGGTTCATACGACCGACGTCGCATCCACGGTGTCGCGCGTTGCCGACTCGTTCGTGACGGAACGCCAGAACACGATTCGGCAGGAGCTGGCGATGGCGCTGGCAGCCGTCATGACCCAGACGCTGCTGCCGCGGATCGGCGGCGGCGTCGCGCCGGCAGCCGAACTGCTCATGGTCAGCTACGGCGCGCGCCAGCACATCCGCAGGAACGCGCTGCAGCATCTGCATCAGGAAATCACGATTACCCGGCGAAACGGCTCGTTCTCCTTCGAGGAGTCGCTCGCGCGGCTGGTCAAGGACGGCCTCGTCGAATGGCGCGACGCGCACGCCAGGGCGGCGCACGCGGAAGAGTTCGAGCAACTCTCGCCTCATCCGTAGGTCCCATGTGGTCCGCCGCTTGCTAGCGCAGGCGGGGTAGTCGCTTTTTTCGCGGAGGCTTCAGATGAGAATCGTTCGGTGTTCGCTCGCAGCGTGTCTTGCGGTGCTGATGATCGCGCCCATGGCCAGTGCCCAGGATCACGTCATCAACAAATCAGCGCTCGACCAGGCCGTTCAGCAGCGCGTCGGCCAGGAGCAGGCGGATCGCGAGGTTATCGTTTCGCTGCTGCACCGGGCGGATGTACGCGAGATCGCGTCGAAGGCCGGCCTGTCGATCGAGAAGGCCGAGGCGGCGGCGGCCACGCTGCAGGGCAGCGATCTCGCCACGGCGGCCGCGCAGGCCAGACAGGTGCAGAACGATCTCGCCGGCGGCGCGAGCACGATCGTGATCTCTACGACCACGATCATCATCGTCCTGCTGCTGATCATTCTGATTGTCGCGATCGCTGATTGATCCGAACCCTCGCACACACTATCGCCGCCGTCCTCGCGACGGCGGCGGTGTGTGCAGGTCAGGTTGCTCTCCTCGACGTTCCGTTTCTCCCGCAGAGTGAGTCGTTGTGCGGCGGCGCGGCGGCCGCGATGGTGATGCGCTACTGGGGCGCGTCCAACGTCTACGCCGACACCTTCGCGGATCTCGTCGACTCGTCGGCCGGCGGCATTCGCGCGGACGACCTGTTGCGCGCGCTGCGTGCCCGCGGCTGGGGCGCGCAGTCGTTTCGCGGCGATTCCGCATCAGTCCAGCAGGCGCTCCAGGCGCGTCGTCCGGCGATTGTCCTGATCCAGGATCGCCCCGGCCGGTTTCATTATGTCGTCGTGGTCGGCTGGTCGACGGGGCGCGTGGTGGCGCACGATCCGGCGCGGGCGCCGTTTCGCGTGATCGACGAGCGCGCGTTCACCGACGCGTGGAAACAGGCTGACTTCTGGACGCTCGTCCTTGATCCGCCCGCGTCCGGCGCGGTCCCGGAAAGGACGGGCCGCGCGGCAACCGACAGTGTGGGGGGTGAGACGACACCGTGCAGAGCCATGGTGGACGAGGGTGTCAGGCTCGCCAACGGCGGCGACGTGAAGAGCGCGCGAGTGACACTCGAGACCGCGGCGGCGCAGTGTCCACGCGCCGCCGCCCCGTGGCGCGAGCTGGCAGGGCTGCACGCACTCGCGGCTGAATGGCACGAGGCGGCGTCGGATGCGCGCCTCGCGCTCGAGCGGGATGAGAACGACGCACACGCGGCACGCATACTCGCCACGGCGCTGTATCTCCTCGACGATCCCGAAGGCGCTCTCGACGCGTGGAACCGCGTCGGCGAACCGGTCATCGATCTCGTCAACATCATCGGCCTCGACCGGACGCGCTACGACGTCGTCGCGCGCGTAATGGGGCTTGCCCCGAAGCAGCTGCTGACCCGTGCGTCGTTGCAGACGGCCCGCTGGCGGCTGGCCGAGCTGCCCGCTGCCCAAGTGTCCCGCGTCGCTTTCAGACCGACGGAGAACGGACAGGCGCAGGTCGAGGCCGTAGTGCTCGAACGCCCGCTCGTGCCCGCATCCCCGGCTGCTGCGGGCGTCGTCGCGCTCCGCGCGTTTACGGATCGCGAGCTCGCCGGATCGCTTTCCAGCCCCAGCGGCGGCGGCGAAACGTGGACCGCGGCGTGGCGGTGGTGGGAACACCGCCCGCGACTGACGTTTGGGTTCGAGTCCCCCGCGCCATTCGGTGGGCGCTGGGGGGTTGCCGCCTTCCACGAAACGGAGACATACACGGCCACGCCCTCGTCCATCGTTGAAGAAGCGCGAACGCGCGCCGAGTTTCACGTCAGCGACTGGACCCGATTCGGCTTTCGGTGGCAGACCGGCGCCGCAGTGGATCGCTGGCGGGACGCTTCCGCCGCCGCCCTTTCCATGCGCCTCGGCGGAGAACAGCGGTTTGCGGCAGATCGAGGATCGCTCAGTGCCGCCGGTGAGTCGTGGCTTGGCGGTCTACGCACGTGGACGATCGCGGTGCGATCCGAATGGCGTTCACGCGTGCACAACGAAGGGAGCGTCTGGCTCGCGCGCGCCGGCGAGGAGATCGCGGCGCGCACGGCTCCGTTCGCGCTGTGGTCCGGTGCGGGTACGGGCCAGGGCCGCGATGTCCTGCTGCGCGCGCATCCTTTGCTGCACGGTGGTGTCGTGCGCGGCGTGTTCGGGCCGCAACTCACGTATGCGGGCACAGAATGGCGCCGCTGGGTGCAACCGGCGAAGAAGCCGTTGCGCATTGCGCCGGCGGTTTTCGTCGATCTGGCTCGTGCGGCGGGAGGACTGGCGAGCAGCGACGATCGCTGGCAAGCAGACGTCGGCGGAGGTCTGCGAATCGCGGTCCCCGGTTCGGGCGCGCTTCGCGTCGACGTCGCGCGCGGCCTGCGCGACGGCAGATCGGTTTTGTCAGTCGGTTGGATGCGCTAGTTGATGGCCGCGACGATCAGCGTGGCGTCGTCCTGAAACTCACCGCCCGCGAAGGCCGAGACCGCGGCACAGACGCGTTCCTGCAGAATCGACGCGCGGCACGCGCGATGCTCGCGCGCGAGCGCCACCAGCCGGTCTTCGCCCAGGTCGTCGTAGTCGCTGGCGTTCTCGTCGGCGCCAGCTCGGCGCACGTCGGTGATCCCGTCGGTGAACAGCACGACTCGATCTCCGCTCGCGATACGCACCTGGCGCTGTTCGTACGCCGCGTCGTTGAAGATGCCGAGCACGGGTCCGCCCGTGGTCAACCGCTCGACCGATCCATCGGTACGCACCAGGATCGGCGAATAGTGCCCGGCGTTCGCATAGGTGAGCGTGCCGGCTTCCGTGTCGACAATGCAGTAGAAGAAGCTGATGAATCGACCCTCGGCGATATTGCCGCAGAGGATTTGATTGACCTGCTGGCAGAGGGCCCCGGCGCCGGTCGTCTCTCCCGCGAATGCGCGCACCGCCGCCTGCAGGTTCGCCATGAGAAGCGCGGCCGGAATGCCTTTGCCGACGACGTCGGCAATCGACAGCGCGAGCCGCCGCTGGCTGAATGCGACGGCATCGTAGCAGTCGCCGCCGACGCCCGCTGCGGGCTGCCACGATGCCGAAAGCTCGCACCCCTCGATCTGCGGAAGCGTGGCGGGCAGCAGCTTGCGCTGAATGCGTTCGGCCTCGCTGAACTGCCGCGCGGCAATCTGCTGCTCGTGGCGTCGAGCGCGCCCCTTCTCGATCTCGGCGCGCAGCGTCGTGAGGAGCTGACGGTTGTCCCAGGGCTTCTGCACGAAATCGCAGACGCCGTTGCGCATCGCTTCAACGGCGAGATCGACTGATCCCCATCCGGTCATCGCGATGACGGGCAGCAGTTCGTCGTGCTCGCGCACACGGGCGAGCAGATCGATGCCTTCCCGGCCGGACGTCGTGTCGCCGGTGTAATTGAGATCCATCAGCAGCAGATCGTACGGGCGCTCGCGCACCGCTTCGACGACGGCCTCGGGGGACGTGACGGCGTCCATCTCGATGCCCTCGTTCTTGAGGAGCAGACGCAGGGCGTCAATCAGATCGTGCTGATCGTCGGCGATGAGAATGCGGCGTTCGGGGGCACACACGGTAGACACGCTCCCGGCTTACTCCAAGCGACGTGCCATCGCCCGATTGCAAGAACTCGTGAAATTCAACGCAATTTACCCCGCGATGGCGGCGCGTGTGTTCGCTTTCGCACACCCGCATCCCGGATTCGGCGCGATAAGCCCGCTACAGAGGTGCCGCATGCGTCCGATAACACGGCTGCATGATCTGGTTCTTCGAGAAACACCGCGCCCGCCTGCATTACGAGATCAGGCACCAGACCGACGGACCCGATTACGAGCTCGTGATTACTTTCCCGGACGGCCGCGAGGAGATCGAGCGCTTTCCCAACGCCGACGCGGTGGTCGAGCGTTCGCTGGCTCTGCAGCTCACGCTCATGAAGGCAGGCTGGCAGCCTCCGTCGGTTGTCGCCCTCCAGCGCCTGGCGACGAACCCCTCCAGTGATTGATTCCTTCTAGTTCGCTGGCAGCGTTGCGGCGCGGCCGAGCACCGCGAGCTTCTGCCGGCGCACCTCCGCCAGATGCGCGCCGACGTACGCATTGGACGGATCGTCGTCGAGCGCACGCCGGCAGTCGTCGATAGCCTGATCGATCAACGCCAGGTTCTCGTCGAGAACCTGCACCGTCTCCGGATCCAGCTTCGTGCGCTTCGATTCAAATGTCTTCTCGAGTCCCGCGACGGCCTGGTCGTAGTGGACGTCGGCGATCCCCGCGGAGGCCGCGGCCCGGCCATCTCGATGCGGCGCGGCGCTGACCGGCTGGAAATCGGCGCGCGGATCGCCCGACTTCGCCAGCCACACGAGCCCTCCCGACAGGACCATCAATGCGAGGCTTGCCGCCGCGAGCTGCGGGAGCGTGAATGAAAGCCGCGACGTCACGACGCGCCTGAACACGGACACACGTGCCTGCGGCCCCGTGCCGATCCGCGCGGCCACGCCGGGCCAGAGATCGCGATCCGGCGCCGAATCCTGGAGCGTCCGGGCCCGCGCGACGACGCGTCGCAGCTCGTCGAGCGTCGCGCGGCACGCGGCGCAGCCGGCCAGATGCGCGTCGATCGACGCGCGCTCGGCCGGCGACAGGTCGCCATCCAGGTAGTCAGAGAGCCGGTTGGCGATGATGTCGTTCATGACGGTCCCAGATGCCGGCGCAGCATCATGCGCGCGCGATGCAGCTGCGCTTTCGATGTGCCGGCCGAAATGTCGAGCAGGGCGGCGATCTCCTGGTGCTTGTAGCCTTCGACGTCGTGCAGCACGAAGATCTCGCGCGCGCCGTCCGGCAGCTTCATCAGCGCCGTCTCGAAATCCATCGACAGGTCGCGCGATCGCGACGGGCCCGCGAGGGTCGCGAAGATCTCCTCGCCATCGTGCATGCGCTGCCGTCGCACGGTGTCGGCCCGGAAGCGCTCGATGATCACGTTGACGGCCAGGCGGTGAAGCCACGTCGAGAACGCCGCCTCCCCGCGAAAGCTTCCAAGCTTCTGCCAGACCCTGACGAACACGTCCTGCGTCAACTCGTCCGTATCGCGTCCTCCGGCCATGCGGCGCACGAGGCTGTGCACGCGCGGCAGGTGCGCCTGGTAAATCCGCTCGAATGCCGACACGTCCCCCGCCGCGGCCCTCGCCACGTCGTCGGTCATGACGGCGGCGTTCAGCTAGCGCACTCCTTTCCGCACCTGCTTGGACGGGCAGGGGGAGGCCGAAGGTTTGAAGCTACCGGAGGATACCGTATGGATTGATGGGCGTGCCCTCCCACCAGCGCTTGGCGGAGGTGAGCTTGAAGACCGCGAAGTGCAGGTGGGGCGTATCTTTCGGCGCGTTCCCCGACGTGCCGACGTAGCCGATCACCTGTCCCTTCTTCACGTGGTCTCCTTCGGCGAGACCGGACGCATAGCGCTCGAGGTGGGCGTAGTAGTAGCAATACTGCTCGGTGGGGTCGAACTGGTAGATGGTGGTGCCGCCCGCCTTGCTCTCGAACAGCCGGGCGATCGTGCCATCCTCCACTGCCTTCACCGGCGTGTTGCGCGGTGCCAGGATATCGAGCGCCTCGTGAATGCGCTGCCCGCCGCGCTTGTCGTCGAACGTGTCAGTGAGCTGGCTGCGTTTGATTCCTTCGACAGGGATTTCCAGGTCGTGACGGGCGAGATCCTCCGGCGCCGCCGCGACCAGCGACGGAGTGGGCTTCGATCCACCAGTGCCCGTTGTCGTCGACGCAGCCGCGCGCGCTTCGAGGATGGGTGAGTCCACGTCCGCGAGACCGTCCGTGGATGAAACCGATGGCGTGCGCGGGCCCGCGGCGCGGCCGGGCTGCGCGTACCATGTAATGAGGATCCCGGCCAGCGCGGCGCCCACGACGAACCCGCACGCGGCGCCGATGCCGAAGGTCCGCAGCGTCCGCTTTGTCTGCGGCCTGATCGTCACTCCTTGAACTCCACGCGCGTGCCCGGCTTCACCAGCGCGGCGAGGCGCAGCGCGTCCCAGTTGGTGAGCCGCACGCAGCCGTGCGACTGCGTGCGCCCGATCATCGTCGGCTCCGGCGTACCGTGCAGGCCGTAATGAGGCTTCGACAGATCGATCCAGACGAGACCCACGGGATTGTTGGGGCCGGACGCGATCGTCGCCTTCGTGTGCGAGGGTTCGGCATCCCAGAAGAGATCGGGGTTGTACCGGAACTTCGGATTCAGCTGCACGCCGTTCACCTTCCACTCGCCAATGGGCAGCGGATCGTGCTGGCTGCCGGTCGTCACCGGCGCGTAGAAGATCACTTTGCCCTGCGCATCCGTCACCGTTGCCGCCGACGTCGTCTTCGAGACAATGACGACGACGTCCGGTTTTGCAGGCGCCTGTGACTCTGGCTTCGGTTGCGCGCTCCTGCCGCGTGCGGCCGGCTCTTTCGCGGGTTCCTTCTGAGTCTCTGGAATCGCCATCGGTTCCACGTTCGGCACCTGGATTTGCTGCCCCGCAGTGAACTGCACGCCAGGATTGAGCTGCTGCAGAAACGCCGGCGTCGTGTGGAACCGCTCCGAGAGCGCCTCGGCGATCGACGTGTAACCGAGCGCGGGGAGTTTGCCCATTTCCACCATGTCGGCCGGGACGCGATCGACGAACGGCCCCGCCGCATCTTCCGGGGTGATCGTGTACGTCGTCAACGCTTGGCCAGACGGCGCTCCCGCATTGCCGCCCTTCTGGTATGCCTCGAGCGCCTTCTTCGTGTTCGCGCCCATGCGTCCATCGATCGTTCCCGGAGAGAAGCCGGCACGATCGAGCATGACCTGCAACTGGAGCGCGTCATTTCCCGCCGGCGCGGGCTGCGGCGTCTTCGGCGCGGCCTGCGCGATCAGCGTGACGAGCGCGAGGATCGTCAGGGTCTGCATATCAACTCACCCGCTCGAGCGTCCGCCGGTCGCGGCCGGCGCGCCGATCGTCTTCGGAGGTTCGCATGTCGACTTCGATCACGCGAAACGGACGTTCGGGAAACAGCTGCCGCATCAGCGACAGCGACACGTTATAGACAGGCACGTTCTTCGTGGTGAGGCCCTCAGGTCGTCCGTGATGCGCGTGGCCGTGAAAGACGGCGGTCACGGGATATCGTCCGAGCGGTTCCTCGAGACGGCTGCACCCCAGGAACGGAAAGATCTCCATGGGCTCGCCTTCGACGGTCGCCTGAATCGGCGAATAGTGCAGGATCGCGATGCGCCGATCGTTTCGCAATCGTGCGAGCGCGGACTCGAGCTTCAGCGCTTCGTTCACCGCTTCGTGGACGAATTTCTTGATGATGTCTTCGCCCCACGGTCCGAGCGCGCGGCGGCCGAAGCCTCCGGCGAATCCCTTCACGCCGGCAAAGCCGACTCCGAGGATCTCCGCGCTGTCGCCGTCGAGCATCGTGACGCCCGCATCGGCGAACACTTTTGTCAGGTCGTCCTGCTGCGCGGATTCGACATCGTGGTTCCCCAGCACGCCGACCATCGGCACCTTCACCGCGGACAGCTCGCGTACGAGCGCGTGCGCTTCGTCGACGAGACCGTAATCGGTCAGGTCGCCGCACAGGACGAGAATGTCGGCCGAGTCGTTGACCTGGCTGAAAATCGGCTGGAGAGAACCCGGCGCGGCGTTTCGGCCGTAGTGGATATCGCCAAGCGCGGCGATGCGAACGACGTCCTTCGCTACAGGCATAGGCCTCCCTCCCCGGGAGGGAGCAAGGCGTATGCCGCTGGCGGTATCAGCTGGATAATTGTGCGAGTTCGCGATCGAGCGCGGCCAGCGCCTGCCGGAGCATCTCACGGTGCGCAGGGGCGGTCGCGCGGTTGAGATCGCGCTCTGTCCGTGTCCGCGTCAGTTCCAGCGTATGCCGGCGCTGTGCTCTGGCGCGTTCCTCCGGCGACACCGTGTGTCGGCCGCGAGACGGGCCGCGCGCCGCTTCTTCCTGTTGGGCTTCCACGAACTTCGAATCGAATCCACGTGCCATGTCTTCATTGTACGCGTCTGGCGCGGTGGCAACGAATGAGTTCCCGGCGACGTATCTATAATGAGATCACATGGAGTTTTCGCGGGCGCGGTCGGTGCGGGCATGCCTCTCGCTCCATGTCTTCCTGATCTTTGCCGTCACAGGCGCCATGCTGGCGACCGGTTGCGGCCGGCGCGAATCCGCGCCGGATACCGCGGCTGCGACGCCTGCGGTGGCGGACTCTTCGGCATCGTCGAAAACCGACGATGAGCGACCGAAGATCGTTTGCCTCGGCGACAGCCTGACGGCGGGTCTCGGACTCGTCGAAACGCAGTCGTATCCGCACCTGCTCCAGCAGAAGGTCGACGACGACGGCTACCAGTACGAGGTCGTCAACGCCGGCGTGTCCGGCGACACGTCGGCCGGCGGGCTGCGGCGGATCGATTGGGCGCTCCAGGAGAACGTGCGTGTGTTGATCCTCGCGCTCGGCGCGAACGACGGCTTGCGCGGCTTGTCGGTCGCGGACATGAAAGAGAATCTCGGGAAGATCATCGAGACGGCGCAGAGCCGGAACGCGACTGTGATTCTTGCCGGCATGGAGGCGCCGCCGAACTACGGCGCCGAATACGCGGCAGCCTTCCGTCAGACGTATCGCGAGGTCGCACTGCGCCACCGCGTGCTGTTCATTCCGTTTCTTCTCGACAAGGTCGCGGGCGTGCCGTCGCTGAACCAGGCGGACGGCATCCATCCGAACCCGCAGGGGGCCGCAATCGTGGCTGACAACGTGTGGGCCGTATTGAAGCCGCTGCTGGATCAGATGTCGGCCTCATGATTGCGCTGCGTGGCGTCTCGAAATCGGTGCCAAGCGGCGCCGGCACCCTGACCATCCTCCACCCGCTCGATCTCGACGTTCCCGCCGGAGAGGTCGTGGCGATTACCGGGGCCTCTGGCAGCGGCAAGTCGACGCTGCTCGGGTTGATCGCCGGCCTCGACGCGCCGACGACCGGACGGATCTCGATCGAAGGGGTCGACATCACCGCGCTCGATGAAGACAGCCTGGCGAAGCTTCGCGGCAAGCGCATCGGCTTCGTGTTTCAGTTTTTTCACCTGCTCCCGTCGTTGACCGCGCTCGAAAACATCCTGGTCCCGATGGAGATCGCCGGAGCGCCTCGCGCGCGCACGCGCGCGTCGGCGCTGCTCGACGAGGTCGGTCTCTCGGCGCGCGGGCATCACTATCCGTCGCAGCTGTCCGGCGGCGAGCAGCAGCGCATCGCGATTGCACGCGCGCTTGCCAACGATCCGCCGATCCTCCTCGCGGACGAACCCACGGGAAACCTGGACAGCTCGACCGGCCACCAGATCATCGAGCTGCTGCTCGGCGTGAATCGCTCCCGGGGCACCACGCTCGTCTTCGTCACGCACGATCCCGAGCTGGCGACGCTCGCACACAAGACTGTGGCCCTGAAGGACGGGCACATCGTCAACGAATCCCACGTGTCCGTCGGATCCCACATCCCGCCCTTCGACGCAGCTCAGGGCGGCCCTGAGGCTCCCGAAGGGCCGGATCCCGGATCCCGGCCATGACCTTTATCTTCCTCATGGTCTGGCGCGAACTGCGGGCATCATGGCGGCGCCTCCTGTTCTTCTTCGTATGCGTCGCGATTGGCGTCGCCGCCATCGTCACGCTGCGCTCGATCATCCAGAGCCTTCGCGTCGGGCTCGTGCGCGAGGCGCGCTCGACGATAGCGGCCGACGTCCTGATTTCGACGAACCGTCCGTGGCCCGACGACGTGCGCCGGGACCTCGAGCAGCGGCTGGCTCGCGCGCCGATTGAAGCGCGGACCGAGTCCATCGAGACGGCCACCATGGTCCGGGCCGAGTCCGGTTCGTCCGTCGCGAGCATGGTGGAGCTGCGAGGCGTGGAGCGCCAATATCCCTTCTACGGCAGCCTCGTCCTGCTGAACGGCCAGACGTACTCGCACGCGCTGCTCGAGAACGACGGCGCGCTCGTGCGGCCCGAGCTGCTGGCGAAGCTGCGCATCAAGGTCGGCGACCGGATTCTGATCAGCGGGCGCCCGTTCACGATCCGCGGCGTCATCGATCAGGAGCCGGGGCGGCGGGTCGGCGGCTTCACGTTGGGGTCGCGCGTGCTGGTCGACCTCGAAGACTTGAAAAAGACAGGTCTGCTGTCGTTCGGCAGCCGCGCGAACTATCAGCTGCTGCTGAAGGTGAGACAGGACGCGGTCGAGTCGCTCGCGCGGGACGTCGCCGAACGGTTCAGGGATCGATTCGTGTTCGCGCGATCGTACCGCTCGACCGAGGACATGATCGGCGAAAGCCTGCAGCGGGCCGAGAACTTCCTCAGCCTCGTCGGGTTCGTGATCGTCGTGCTCGGCGGGATCGGCGTGTGGAGCGTGACGCGCGTGTTCGTGCGCCAGAAGATCCGGAGCGTCGCCATTCTGAAATGTGTCGGCGCGTCCACCGCGCAGGTGCTGGCCACCTACGTCCTGCAGGTCGCGCTGCTCGCGGTCGCGGGAAGCGTCATCGGCATCGGGCTCGCCGCCATCGGGATCCGGTCAATTCCCCCGTCGCTCGTCGAGTCGTTCGGCGGCGTCCCGTACGGCCTCACGGGATCGGCCGTTCTGCAGGGACTGACTGTGGGTCTCCTCGTCTCGGTGTTGTTCGCGCTGGTGCCGCTGCTCGACGTCCGGCGGATCAAGCCGCTCCTCCTCATCCGGGGGGCCGACGTGGGCATCTCGCCCGCCGCACGCGCGGCGACGACCGGCAGCGATGAAGCGCGCGGCTGGCTACGCCGCTGGCTCGCGCGGATCGACTGGGTCCAGGTCGGATTTGCCGTTGGTGTGGGTGCGGCTCTTGTCCTGGTTGCGTCATGGCAGGCGGGCTCCGCGAGGGCAGGGGCGGCCGTCAGTATTGGTTTCCTTGCCGTCGCGGCTGTTCTCTATGGCGCCGCGTTCGTGTTGATCCGCAGCGTCTCACCGCTGACGCGCGCGCCATGGTTCCCGCTGCGGCATGCCGTCGTGAGCCTGCGGCGGCCGGGCAACCAGACCCGCGTGATTCTTCTGTCCGTCGGGCTGGGGAGCTTCTTCGTCCTTGGCGTGCGCGCGCTTCAGGACAACCTGATCGCCGAGTTCGGGGTCGGCATGAATCGGGGGGGCGCCGACCTGTTTCTCCTGGACGTCCAGCGCGATCAGGCCGACGCCGTCGCGGCGCTG
>Ga0075424_100002103_pt1 | contig 17945 bp, 14 predicted proteins | sample SoiMethybrSBSTD3_FD_75301 | JGI IMG/M metagenome (GOLD analysis project Ga0075424, IMG submission 75301) | Bulk soil microbial communities from a Populus tree surrounding site in Tennessee, USA - Soil MetaG P. TD hybrid SBSTD3 | ecosystem: Environmental > Terrestrial > Soil > Tree plantation...
TGGCGCGCGCGCGGCCCGCGCGGCGCTCGGGAGTCTCTAGATGTCCGAGCTCTTCGCGTTCATGACGCTCGGCTTCCGTCACATCGTGAACCCGGAAGCCGCCGACCACATCCTGTTTCTGCTGGCGCTCGCGGCGATCTACCGGCCACGCGACTGGCGTCGAGCCGTCTGGGTCGTCACCGCGTTCACGGTGGGCCACTCCATTACGCTCGCGCTCGCGGTGACCAACGCGCTGGTGCTCCCCACCGCCTGGATCGAGTTTCTGATTCCGGTCACGATCGTCGCGACGGGAGTCGAGAACCTCATCGTGCGCGATCGCGCCCATACGTTCTGGGCCGGGCGCTACCGGCCCGTGTTCTCGGGAGTGTTCGGCCTGGTGCATGGGGCCGGATTCGCCAACTACCTGCGCAGCCTGTTCGTCGACCGCGTGGCGGTGCCGCTATTCGGATTCAACGTCGGCATCGAGCTGGGTCAGGTCTTGGTGCTGGTGGTTGCCGGGCTGTGTTTTGTTGCTGCGGATCGGGTCCTGGAGCGGTTGCGGCAAGCCGGGACCACACCGGCGCTGCGGCTCCGGGTGGTCGGGGTATCGATCGTGGTGATCCTGGTCGCGGCGCGTTGGGCCGTGGAACGCGCGCCATGGTGAGCGCGCTCGCCCTGGTGCTGGCGGCTTCCGCCCATCCGCTGCACAGCTCGCTCACGACGGTCGTGTGGCGCCCGGAGACACACACCATCGACCTGGCCGTCCGCGTATTCACCCAGGACCTGCAGGACGCCCTGGCGCACAGAACCGGCACCGCCTGCGATTACGCGCGCGCCGTGCTGACGCTCCGTGATGCCGCGGGGACTGCGTTGTCTACGGTCAGCTGCACTACCGCCCGCGAAGGCGACGTGACGTGGATCCGAATGAACGCACCCGCCGCCAGCCCGCGAGGGGTGCGCCTCGCGAACGCCGTGCTGTTCGACACTTTCCCGGATCAGATCAACATCGTGCAGGCGAGCCTCGATGGTCGGGCGCGCACGGTGCTGTTTACGCGCGGGGACGGACCGAAAGCTTTGACTTGACGCCCCCTGCCGGGTCGGGTAGCAACAAGGGGACCTGGTTCGGAGGGTGATGAGTGGTGAGTCAGTTCCCCCGGTTGGCGGCGGTCGGGCTCTGGTGGGTCTTGGTCTTGAGCCGGCCCCTACACGCCCAGCAGCCGGACACGTTGCTGCCATCCCATGTGCTGGCGCCCATCACGGTTTCCGCCACGCGGACGACCGTGCCGATCACGAAGGTCCCCTTGGCGATCCACGTAGTCGAGCGCGACCGTATCAGCCGAGCCCGCCCGACCTGGGGTCTGGACGAGGCGCTGGCGAGCGTGCCCGGCGTCTACGTGGCGAACCGATACAACTTCTCGCAGGACCAACGGATCTCGATTCGCGGGTTCGGGAGCCGGTCGGCATTCGCGGTGCGGGGCATCAAGGTCCTGCTGGACGGCGTCCCGCAAACGCTGCCGGACGGCCAGGGTCAGCTGACCAACCTCGAGCTGGGGGAAGCCGATCGGATCGAGGTCGTGCGCGGGCCAACGTCGTCCTTGTTCGGGAACGCGGCGGGCGGCGTCATCAGCATCTGGACCGATCCGACCCTTCCCGAGCGGGTCACCGAAAACGTCCGTCTGGTCGCGGGCCGGTTCGAACGGCGACCGGAGCGGACCTGGACCAAGTGGCAATCTTCTACGACGGCGCGCTTCGGGGCCGGCATGGTCCAGCTCACCGCCTCCCGCCTTTCCTATGAAGGAGAGCGGGACCACAGCGCCGCCGACCTGCGAAACCTGAACGCCCGCGTGCGATTTCCGCTTGGCTCACGCTGGTCGCTTTCGTCTTTGCTGGTCGCGGGTGACGATCCCAGGGCCGACAATCCCGGCTCCCTGACCGGCCCTGAGCTCGCGGCCAATCCGGACTCGGCACCCGTGCTCAACCTGAACCGCCACGCCGGGAAGGACGTGACGCAGCTGCAGGCGGGGGTGACCTTGCGGCGGAGTCTGGCCGAAGCCGGTGAGCTGGCCGTGACCGTTTTTGGCTTGAGTCGCGATCTCCGAAACCCCATCACCACGACCTATATCGATCTCCAACGTGCGGATTATGGAGTGCGCGCGACGATGACCCGGGCGATGCGGTTCGGGGCATTGAGCAATCGAGTGACCACAGGCATCGATTTCCAGCGTCAACGCGATGATCGCCTGAACTGGAATTACCTCAATACGCCCGGCGATTCGGCGCGACGCGATACCACGCGCTCGCTGGACCAGCGGGAGCGGGTCACCGAGATCGGGCCATTTCTCCAAAGCGCGCTCGATCTCTCCCCCCGGACCACCCTCACGGCCGGCATGCGGTACGACTGGGTGTCGTTCGACGTGCAAGACCGTCTCATCACACCCACGAACCCGGATGATTCGGGGGATCGGATGATGCATTCGCTGTCCGGGTCGCTGGGGCTGGCTGCGCAGCTCCCGGGCGGCGCGACCCTGTATGGGAACGTCGGGTCGTCGTTCGAAACGCCGACAACCACCGAGCTGGCGAACCGTCCCGACACCGCGGGCGGCTTCAACCCCGATCTGCGTCCGCAGACCGCCTGGAACTATGAAATCGGGATGCGCGGCGGTTTCGGGTCCCTGCTGGCCTATTCGCTGGCCGTGTATCAAGCCGACGTGCGGAGCGAGTTGATTCCCTATGAAATCGCCGCGCCCCGCTTCTTCTATCGCAATGCCGGGAGCTCTCGTCATCGCGGCCTGGAAGTCGGCTGGGACCTCACGCCATTGCGGCAACTGAGTCTGAACCTCACGTGGACATGGTCGGATTTCCGCTACCGGCGGTATTCGTTCACCACGGGAGGCCGGACGTTCACGCTCGACGGGCGCGAGCTTCCCGGTGTGCCGAAGCACTGGCTCCATTTGACGTTGCGCGCCACGCCGGCGGCGCAACACGGAGTGTGGACTGAAATCGAACAGACCTACTCGTCCGGGTACCTGGTGAGCGATACGCTCAACACCCGGACCGAGCCTTGGTGGGGAACCATCCTGCGCGTGGGCTGGGACGGCAAAGTCGGGACAACGCGCGTAGCACCGTTCTTCGGTGTCAACAACCTCTTCAACCGGCGTTACGTCGGCTCCGTGGTCATCAACGCGGCGCGTGACCGTTATTTCGAGCCGGCCCCGGGTCGCAATCTGTATCTGGGCTTCACGCTGGGCGCGGGCCGGTAGGCGCGCGCTACTTGTATCGGTAGGTGATGCGTCCGCGGGTGAGGTCGTAGGGTGACAGGTCGACCGCGACGCGGTCGCCCTGCAGGATGCGGATGTAGTTCTTCCGCATCTTGCCGCTCACATAGGCCAGGACTTCATGGCCATTCTCCAGTTTTACTCGGAACGTGGTGTTGGGGAGGACCTCCGTCACCGTTCCCATCATTTGTATCGCGTCACCCGCCACGGACCAGACCGTCTCCTTCCGGTAATTCCGCGCCGTCACTTGGCTTACCTGGACCGCCCCAATCTAGTCGGAGGGACCATCGGGGCAACCGGCGCGCGCTTCGCCTTGACACACCGAAACCCGAGCGTATCTCTTGTTCCAACAGGAGGTTGTCGGATGGACGCTCCCGGGTTCCAGCGGTTGGCCGACATCGAAGTCGATGTAGTGCAGCCGGATCGGAACGGCTTCACCCTGACCGGTCAGGGAGCGGATCGCGCCGAATACCGCCTGGGCGTCCACTTCGACATGCCGCTGGATGCGCGCACCAGAGCGGTTCTGGGTGAGCTTCTGGCGCAATCGGAGTTGACCATTTCCCGGCGCTCGCCGCCCGCGCATTCCGGCACGGCGCCACGTCGTGATGGGGCTCACCGGAGTCCCCGCCGGCGCGTCACCGCCGACTGACCGATTTCGAGCTATCCTGCTTTTCCCGGTCGGGCTCGGCAGGCCGTTCGCTTCAGCCTATGAGGACCCGATGATCACCTCACGCTCGCGCGCGCTGGGCATCGCCGTCGTGTGCGCGGTCCTGGCCGCGTGTGCCACCGGCGGCACCCGCACGGGCGCCCTCAGCCCGGCCGACCTCGCCGCGCTCGAAGCGCAGCGGACCCAGCACCCGACCGACCCGGATATCAACCTGCGGCTCGCCAGGGCGTACTACTCGGCGAACCGCTTTGCGAACGCCCGGGCCGCGCTCGCGACTGTGTTGCAGCAGCAACCGGACAATCGCATCGCCCGCGCCTACCTGGGCTTCACCTACGAAGGTCTGGAGCAGTTCGACTCGGCGCGTGCCGTCTATGGCGCGCTGCTCGCCGCGCGTCCGACCGGGGAAGTCAACCGGCTGCTGAACGGGCGGCTCGCCCTGCTCGCCCGCAAGGAGCTGCACGCCAACGCGCGCGCGTCTCTCGCCCGGGAATCGGAGTTGAGTCGCACGCCCCCGGACCCGAGTACCGTCGCCGTGTTCCCGTTCCGCTACACGGGTCAGGATTCGTCGCTGCGGCCGCTCGAGCGCGGACTGGCCGCGCTGGTCGTCAGCGATCTGTCCCACGTGCGGAGCATGCGATTGGTGGAGCGTGAGCGCCTCCAGGCGCTGCTCGACGAGATGAAGCTCACCACCAGCGGGCGGGTCGACCCGGCGACGGGCGCGCGCTCGGGCCACCTGGTGGGCGCGGGCCAGGTAGTGCAGGGCCAGTTTCAGGATCTGCCCGGTGGCCTGCGGCTCGACGCTACCATGGTCCGGGCGGCCGACGCGCAGGTGGCGGCCACGGGGTCGGGCCGCGATCAGCTGAATCAGCTGTTCGACATCGAGAAGTCGGTTGTGTTCCAGCTGCTCACCAAGATGGGCGTGCCCCTGACACCCGCCGAAAGCGTGGCGATCAGCGAGCGCCCGACGCGCGACTTGCAGGCCTTCCTGCTCTACAGCCGCGGTCTCGAAGCGCAGGATCGCGGCGATTTCCAGGTGGCGAGCGCGAATTTCCGCGCCGCGTCGCAGCGCGACCCCAGCTTCCAGGCGGCCGCCCAGCAGGCGCAGTCGAGCGATGCGGCCAGCTCGGCCGGGAGCCAGCCGGACAACGACGTCGCGTCGATCATCGGCGGCGGGGGCGGAGTAACGGGAGGCACGGGATTCGAGGGCGGCACCCTGGCGAACGCCTTGAATACGGTGGTGCCGAGCGGGGCGACGCTCGTCGACGAGACGCCGACCCCGGGCGCCGTTCCCCCGCCGTCCCGCCCCGACCCGGTATGTGAAGTGGCCAATTGTCAGGGGCCCGGTGGGACCGTCGGGGTGATCGGCACCATCATCATCATCATCCGTCGCCCATGAGGGAGGACACGATGCGCAATCGACTCGTCCTCCTCGCGGCCTGCCTCGGGACGGGATCCCTGGCGGCGCAGGGATCGACGGCGCTGTACACGCGCTGGAATGCGCTCGCGGGCTTCGAGTACCAGCGGTACAGCTTTGCGGACAGCGTCGGCACGAGCGGCAGCAGCGTCAAGAGCGTGTCACAGTGGAGCCTCCCGATCGTCGTCGTCGCCCCCGTCGGTCGCCAGATGTCGGTCGATATCACCACCCACGTCGTCCACAACGACGTCTCCGGCGCGAGCTCCCTGACGTTCACCGGGCTTAGCGATACCCAGCTCAGATTCCTCTATACACTGAGCCGGGACCGGGCTGTCGCGTCGCTCTCGCTCAACCTGCCGACCGGGACGCATTCATTCTCGACCGACAGCTTCGTGATCGCGAGCTCCGTCAGCTCGCCATATCTCTCGTTCCCCGTTTCGAGCCTGGGGACCGGTTTCGGCGTCACGGCCGGGCTGGCCTACACGGTTCCGGCTGGCGGCTGGAACCTGGGCGTAGCCGGCAGCGTCCGCTACACCTCGAGCTACGACGCGATCACCAATCCGACGGTGACCTACAACCCCGGGCTGGAAGGCCGCTTGCGCTTGGCGACCGACCGGCTGGTCGGCCAGCGGGGGCGAATCCTGCTCGGCGCGACGTACAGCACGTTCTCGACCGACCAGTTCTCCGGGTCCGGCATCGTCAGCGGCTGGTTCAATCCCGGTACCCGGATCATCGTCGACGCCGGCTACGCGTACGTCGCCGGGCGAACCACCGTGGTGCTCAGCGGGTGGGATTTCTACCGCAGCTCGGGCACCGACAACGGCAATCAGAACGTCGACTCCAAGGAGAACGTGCTCAATGCGGAGCTTCGCGTGGGCCGGCAGCTGTCGCCGCGCGTGGTGGTCGAGCCGCTGGCGGCATTCCGGCAATGGAGTCCCGGCAGCATCCGCGGCGGCCGGCTGTACATGTTCGGAGCCAACACCCGCATCGGCATCAGCGATCAGGTCTCGGCCACGGTGAGCGGCCGGTTCGCGACCGGGTGGGTGATCAGCGGTGCGCGGTCGGATCTGACCGGTACGGGCCTGACGGTTCTCTTGCGCTATCAACGATAAAGTGAGTGGCAGCGTCGGAATTCTTGACGCTCCCGAAGACGAATAGTAGGTTGGCGCGACCTTCAACCATGGATTGACGCGCCAGATGCCAGCAGAGCTTGGCGGATCGCAGATCTCCTCGCTGCTCGAGGCCTTGCCGGGAATCGCGAGTGTGTTGCGCAGCCCGGTGGCGGACGCGCTGGTCAAGGCGATTCGCGGGGCCTCGGGCATCGGTGAGTTCGAGATCGAGGACGCCGAGGAGTTGATCCGCTACGCCGTACGGCGGGGCCTGATCGGCCCCGACGAAGGGGACCGGGTGATGGCGGAAGTTCAGGGCGCGTTGAAGGTGAAGCGCAAAGCGGCGCGCGGCACCAAAACGAAGCCGTCGAAAAAGCACGATAAGAAAAAGAAGTCTCGCCGCTGAACGCGGGCGTGGTTCGGGCACTCAGAATCGGGGCCGGCCTTGCGCTGGCCCTTGTTGTCCTCACCTGCACTGACGGGCAGGTCGCCGGGCCGAAAGCGCCCGGCGCGCTGCGACTCGACTTCAGTGCGCTGACCGGCCCGGCCGCCTCCGGCGAGCCGGACATTCCGCTCGACAGTATCCGCGTGATCTTCCGGCCGGCCGGGCAGTCGGCCATCGCCTACGACACGACGATCGCTCCCGTCGGGTCCCAGGTACAAGGCGACTCGGCAGTCCTCCATCTGTCGGTTCCACTCTCCCAGTCTCCCGAAGACTTCGATGTCGACGTCCAGGCGTTCGGCGGCGGCGTGCTCTGGTACCAGCTCGTCACGACCCTCACGATCAGCTCGGGGTCGAACCCGACGCCGCCCCCGTTCACGGCCACGTATGTCGGTCCAGGCTCGCACGCGGCCAGCGTTCAGGTGCTCCCCGCCGACACCACGGCCGAGGGCGGGACGGCGTTCGCGTTGCACTCCGTCGTCTACGACTCGTCCAATGCGCCGATCAGCGGCGTGCCGGTCGGGTACCGGCTGAGCGACTCGACATACGGCAGCCTCACCGTCAGCTACCTGACCGCGACGCTGACCGGGGCAACCAACGTGCGCGACAGCGTGTGGCTGATCGCCGAAACGCCCACGCACATCACAGACTCGACCCGCGTCCACATCGAGCCACCGGCGGCCACACTGCAGAAGGTCTCGGGCGATCTGCAGAACGGACCGGTGGGCGTGGCGTTCTCGTTGCCCCTGTCCGTGCGCGTGCTCGACGCCCTCGGTGCCCCCTATAGGAAAGGAAAAGTGGTCACGTGGAGCGTGACGGCGGGTGCGGCCAACCTGTCGACCGGCACGACGACCACGGACACCGCCGGGAACGCGGCGGTCACGCTCACGCCCACCGCGGCCGGTGGCGTCACGGTCCAGGCGAGCGTCGCGGGGCTCGCGGGGTCACCCGCGACCTTCACCGCCGCGGCGGCCACCGGGGCCATCGCCCAGGTGATCCTCGATCGGACCAACGATACGATCCCGGTGGGCGACAGTCTGCAGTACACCGCGACGCTCAAGGATTCCGCGGGGAACACGGTGTCCGGAGTTGTCGCGTGGAGCTCTACGGCTCCATCGGTTGCGAACGTCACCAGCTCCGGCCGCGCTCATGCCCTGGCCGCCGGGCAGAGCAGTATCATCGCGGCCGCCAACGGGCACGCCGATACCGCCACGCTGACGGTGTCGGGTCTCACCTCGATCGCCGTGTCACCCGCGGATACGGTCATCACCTCGATCGGTGACACGGTTCAGCTCCGAGCCACCGGTCTCGATAATTTCGGTGACACCGTCCCCGGCCTCACCATCCGCTTCACTTCGGCTACGCCGAGCGTCGCGACGGTGAATGCCGTCACGGGTCGTGTGATCATCATCGGGGCGGGGAACGCCGTGGTGCTGGCGAAGGATTCGGTCAGCGGCCTGCAGTCGTCGGCCACGCTGCGCGTCAATCAGGTCACGTTCTCGATCCAGAATACGCCCGCGCTCCCCGACAGCCTCCAGGTGGGCGTGCTGGGTCGCGGCCAGATCGTCGCCAAGGCGCTCGACCGGCGCGGCTACCCGATTCCGGGAAAGTCCTTCGGCTTCGCCTCGCGCAATACGGGTATCGCGACCGTCTCGGCCACCGGCCTCGTGACCGGCGTCGCCCTGGGCGTGACGTTCGTCGCCGATTCGGTCGACGGGTTCAAGGACTCGGTGCGGGTGGCGGTCGTCGCCACACCACCGCCCGTGATCCAGTGGGCGTTCGATTCGATCTCGGTCGGCAACGGCAGTAACGTGTCGATCGCGCTGTCGCTCACCCGTACCGACCCGAGCCCGCTCATCGTGAAGCTCAGCTCGAGCGACACGCTGATCGCGAAGATGACCACGAAGACGGTCACCTTCAGCCCGAATACCGCCAATACCTCGGTGATCATTCAGGGAGTGGCGGCGGGCCGGGTCACGCTCGTCGCGGCGGACTCATCCGGGCTCGGGTTCCAGCCCGACACGATGGTCGTGACGGTCGTTTCGACGATCGAGTTCCGGGACATCGGCCAGTTCTTCCAGCGGACCAACTTCTACGTCAACCAGAACGAGACGTACCGGGCGCAGGTGTTCCTGTCCGATCCGGCGCCGCAGGGCGGCCTTGGCGTCACGTTCGAGTACAAGACGGGCGGCGCGGTCGTCACCCCGGCGCCGGCGATCATCCCGGCGGGCCAGCTCGCGGCCGACATCGTGATCTCCGGCCTCTCCCCGGGTCGCGACAGCGTGATCCCGACGTCCGGCGGGTTCGTCGGGAAGTTCTCGTACGTGGACGTGGCGGCCAACGACCTGGCCCTCAACATCCCGTATCCCTACACCGGCGTGCTGGGTGTGGGGCAGTCGTTCCAGCCGTACACCGGCATCACCTACAGCATGGATCACCCGCTCGTCGTGTCGGCCACGCTGGCCCCGACGATCGGCACGGTGCCGGCGGCGGACACGATCCCGACGAACAGCAACTACGTGTATACGACGGTCGGCGCCACCGCCACCGGCCAAACGCAGCTCAAAGTGACGGCGCCGGGGTGGAATCCCGATTCGGCGACGCTCACCTTCACCACGCCGAGGCTCGTGGCCAGCGGGTCGACCTCGATGATCGCGGGCAATCCGACCAAGGGCTCCTGGTCGGGCAGCTCCGCCGATTCACTGAGCTTCGGGCACGCGGTGACGGCAACCCTCGTGGTGACCGCGACTTCCCGCGACAGTAACGTCGTGGCTGTGGACGTCACCGCGGACACGATTGCCGTGGGGTCCTCGACGGCGACGGCGAACAACGCGCTGCGGGCGCGGCCCGGGGCCGGCGGAGACTCCACGTGGATCGTCCTCACGGCGCCGGGCTACCAGCCCGACTCGTTCAAGGTGCATGTGACGTCGCCCGGGCTGAGCCTCAACCACAGCTATCCCTATGACGGCCGGGTGGGCCTGGGGATGCACCGGGTCAACGCGGCGTACCTCTCGATCCCCTACGCGCGGCCCGACACGTTCTGGGTGGTGTTCAGCCACACGCGTCCGGGCGCGATCGGCCGCACGAGCCCCGATTCCGTCCGCATTCTCCCGAGCCAGACCACCGGGTACTGGGATGTCCAGGGCGACACGCTGGGCGACGATACATTGACCGTGACGCGCGCCACGGGATACGTGGTGAGCGGCTCGCCCATGGTATTCCATGTCGACCCGATTCACGTCCGGCCGAATTCGTATCCGACGACCCTGTACACGATTTCGGCGCCGCAGCAGGTGAACGTCGTCGTCACCGATTCGGTCAACGGGTTCTCGTATCCGCTCGTGAACCCGCTCAGTGTCGGATTGACCTCCGGCAACCCGTCGGCGTTCACGCTCGATTCGGCGTTCGTGACGATCCCCGCGGGGTCGACGACGAGCAACTACGACACGTTGCGGGTGGTGGGCGTGGATTCGGTCGGGACACGGATCCACTCATCGGCCGGCGGGTCTTCACCCGATTCGTCGAATCTGATCCGGGTGCTCCCGACGCCGCTCGGGATCTCCTTCGGGTATCCGTACACGGTGAGTCGCAGCCTCAAGCTGCAGTTCAATTCCGTCTATGTGACCGGCGGCAACACGCCGGATACGGTCCTGGTGACACTCAGCCACACGAATCCGTCGGCCACGTTCCTGCCGTCGACGACGGTGTTGATCCCGAAGTCGTCAAGCTCGCAGTACTTCGAGATTCAGGGGATCGACTCGACCGGAACCGACACTCTGATCGCGAGCGCCTCCGGGTACGTCACGGCTCGAGCCGTGATTGCCGTCCAGCCGTCGTCCCTCATCCTCGGTGGGGTCGGCACTTCCCACCAGACGACCGACGCGCCGGCGTACGTCAGCACGTCGACGGCGACCCGCTCGGGGTACGGGCTCAAGCCCACGACGCCCGTGACCTACACGATCGTGTCCACCGACCGTAACGTGATCGCGATCGACTCGGCGCTGACGGTCAACACGGCCCTGGATACCGGGACGGCGGTGATCGATACGGCGACGACGTCCCGCAACTTCAAGATCCGGTTCGTGGGCGGCGGCACGGCGCGGATCATCGTGTTCGCGCCGGGATTCGCCCCGGATACGACCCCGGTGATCACCGTGACCGGGCCGACGCTGCACCTGGCCTACTCCAACCTGACCGTCGGCGTAGGGCAGATCTTCACGAACCAGTACGTCTACGTCGACAATCCTGTCGCCGTGGCGACGGTCGTCCACCTCGCCAAGAGCGACAGCACGCTGCCCCCGGGGAGTCAGGCGTTCACGCTGTTGGCGGATTCAGTGGTCATCCCGGCGGGCTCGACGTTCACGCCATCGTTCGACATCACCGGTCAGACGATCGGCGCCGCCCAGCTGATCGCGCGCGCCACAGGCTACTCGCAGGCGACGACGAATGTCTCCGTCGGTCAGCCGAAGCTGCAGGTCAGCAACCCGAATCTCAATCTGCCGGTCGGCGGAGTTCCCTTCACGATGTATGTGTCGACCGTGGATCAGAACGGCAGCCAGCGCGTGGTGGCCGCAGACGTGACCGTAGCCGAGGCCACAGGTGATGGCACCATCGCACAAGTCACTCCGTCGACGCAGCTCATCGCCACCGGCTCGAGCCAGGCATCGTACCAGGTGTCCGGGCTGAAGAAAGGATCCACGCAGGTCGTCTTCTCGGCCCAGGGATACGTCCCGGACACGATGGTGGTTCAGGTCGACACCGGGCAGCTGCAGATCGTCAACGCGCCGATCACCATCGGGCCGAACCAGGCGACGACCTTCCAGACCTACGTGCAGCTCAACTACACGACCGGGTCGGACGTCACGGTCGATCTGAGCTCGGACAACCCTGGCGTGCTCCAGGTCACGCCATCGGTCGTGATCCCGGCGAACAGCTACTACGCCTATTTCGACATCACCGGCATCAGCCTTGGCACCGCGACCATCAGCGCGACGTCGCCCGACGCCAAGGCGGCGACACCGGTTCTGGTGCGCGTCTCGCAGCCCAGGCTGGTGATCAGCATGCCGACCACCGTCATCACCGGCACCAACTACGGCATCACGGTGGTGACGGCCGACTCACTGGGGAATTACCGCGACGTGACCAGCCCCGTGACGGTCTCGCTCGGCTCCAGCCTTCCGGCGAAGGTCGTCTTCGACTCGACGCCGATCCACGTCGATTCGGGAAGCTATTTCGCGAACTCCGGAGTGCGTTTCGACTCGGCGGGCACCTACCAGGTGATTGCGTCCGCCCCGGGGTACACGACCGACACGATCACCGTGAGTGCGGGTGGGGCGTTCATCACCATGGCCGGTAACGCGTTCCTGCCCGATACCGTCACGATCACGGCGGGCAATTATGTCACGTGGTTCAATGCAGACCCGGGGCCCCACACCTCTACTTCGGACACCGGGGTCTGGAACAGCAACAACATCCTGCCAGGCAACACCTACCAACGGCTCTTCTCCACGGTGGGGACCTTCCCGTATCACTGCACCATCCACGGCTTCGCGATGTCGGGCACCGTCATCGTGACGCCGTAAACCAGGCTACACCCGAAATCCTTTTACCAGCGAGCGGAGCTTCTCCGCCGCTTGCAACAGCGTGGCGGCGCCCGCCGCCAGCTCTTCTGTCGATGCGCCCTGTTGCTCGGCTGCCGCCGACACCTCCTGGGCCCCGGCGGCATGCGAGGCGGCCTTGGTGGCGACCTGTGCGGTCATGCGGGATAAGTCTTCGGCGATTTCCCGGTTCTGCTGCGCCACGCCCGTGACCCGCGCGGCCGCCTGCTCGACCTGGCCCACCGCCTCGGCGATCTCCGCCAGAGCCGTGGCGGCACCTTCCGCCACCGCCTCGATCCCCCGCACCCGGTTCTGGCCGTCGCCCATGATCGTGGTCATTCCGTCCATCTGTTTCCGGATCGCGGCCGTGGTGCGGGCGACCTCCTCGGCGGCTCGGGCGGATTCATCCGCCAGCTGCCGCACTTCCTCGGCGACCACGGCGAAACCACGTCCGTGCTCGCCCGCCCGGGCCGCCTCGATCGCCGCGTTCAAGGCCAGCAGGTTGGTCTGGGAAGAGATGCGCCGGATCAGGTCGACGAAATCGTCGATCGCCGCACTCTGATCCACGAGCCGCGTGACCTGAATGCCGGTGGTCAAGACCACTTCGCGCACGCCCAGCAGCGACTGTCCGGCCGTTTGAATGTCGCCGTGATGGCGGGTGGCCGCGGCCCGGATCTCTTCGCCCAGACTGGCGGCGCGTCCGGCCGCCTCGGCCATTTCCCCGGCAGCCCCCCGCAGCTTGTCGAGCCCGGTCTCGATGGCCGTCAGGTCGTTGCGCTGCAGCTCGGCGCCGCTCGAGATCTCCACCATCGCGGTGGACACCTCACTGGACGACGCCGCCAGCTGCTCACTGACAGCGGATAAATCGCCGGCCGACGTCGTGATGCGATCGGACTCGCCGATCACCTCCCGCACGATGCTGCGCAATCGCTCGGCCATTTCCCGGAGCGCGTTGGCGAGCAGTTGAAACTCCTGTGGCATGGCGCCCGAGGTCACCGGGCGGAGATCGCCCCCGCCAAAGCGCTCCGCCGCGGTCACGAGTCGCGCCAGCGGCCCTTCCACGGACTTCACCGTGAGCATCGTTGCGACGGCGCCCAGCGCCACGAACACCGCCAGTACGAGCCACAGGAACAGCTCTCGACGGCCGGCCAGCAGGGCGAGCCGGTCGGCAGCCTGGCCGGCCCGTTCCGTTTGGCGCGCCGACAGGCCCCGGACCAGCTGTGCCAGGTCGTTCACGGACGATTGCACCGCGCCCGATCGGGCCTGCGCCTCCCCACCGCGCCCCAGATCGCGCAGCGCGTGGGCCAGCGCGTACTCGACCTGGATGGCGGACTGCAGCAGTTTGATCCGATTCACCACCAGCCGATCCTCGACCGAGAGGTCGCCGATCTGCTCCAGGCGACGCTCCAACTCGAAGGCGCTGTCGGAGGCGCTCTGGAACTCGTCGCGTACCCGTGGGTCCGGGGTGCTGACATACTGCACGGCGGAGCGCAGCTCCGTGAAAACGGTGGTGAGGAGTCCGGTGCTGATGCTGGTGGTGATGCGGAGCGCATTCATCTCCGCCGTGATGCGGTGGCGAATCGTGGCCAGAGCGGTGGTTCCTGCCGTCGCGGTCAGGACCAACCCGAGCGCCAGGGCGCCGAGGCCGAGCAGAATACGCGCGCGGACGGTATTGAGCCGGCTGCGCAGCGTCATTCGCTTGCCTCCACCACCAGCTTGCCGTTGCGCACGATCGCGATTGTCAGGGGCTTGCCCGGGACATCACCCCGGTTGTCGAACGCGATGCGCCCGCTCACGCCTTCGAAGGCGGGGCGCCGTGGGCCGACCGACGCCAGATAGTCCCGAATCGACTGTCGGTCCGCGCCGACGGCATTAATCGCTTCGGCCAGCAGGCCGATGACGTCGTAGGTGAGCCCTGCTACGTCTGTGGGCCGCTCGCCCTGGGTGGCCCGGAAGTAGTCCAGCACGAACCTCGCGTTCTTCTCTCCCGTTCGATCCGAGAGATACGCCGACGAGATGTGGACGCCTTCGGCCAGCGGCCCGTCGGCCTCGATGCCCACCAGCGCGTCGCTGCCGATTACCGGCCACCGCGCGCCCTGCCGTCGCAGCTCCCGCAGGACGACCTCGGTCCCGGGGACATCGGCAGCCACCATGACGACGTCTACGCCGGCGCTCCGCATCCGCGCGACGTACGGCTCGATCGACCGGGTGCCCGACAGGAACGGGTCCACCTCGACCACGGTGCCGCCGAGGTGGGTGAACTCACTGGCGAACGCCGTCCGCACGCCGCGACCGTAGTCGTCGTTCATATAGAGGATGGCGGCACGCCGCGCGGCGAGGCGCTGGATGGCGTACTGGGCCAGCGCCGGGCCGTGCTGCACATCGCTGGGACACACCCGGAACGTGAATGGATTGATGCCCGACAGCTCGGGGCTCGATGCGGTGGGGGAGACCATCGGGACAGGGTGCGCTCCACCGCCGTACACTCGCGCCGCGGCGATGCTGGTGCCCGAAGTGATGTGGCCGACGACCGCAACGACCGACGGGTCATTGTACAACGTCTGGGCGACCTGCACGGCGCCGTTCGCGCTGCCGCTGTCGTCCACCACGCGCAGCTCGATCTTCCGGCCGTGCACGCCGCCGTGTTGGTTGATCTGCTCGACGGCCAGCCGGGCCGCCTTGAGCTGGGCGACGCCGAGCGGGTCGGTCATCGGGCCGGCGAGGCCCAGCACGATCGCGCCGGAATCCCTGGCGCAGGACCCCGTAGCCAACACGGCGACCAGGAACAGCAACGGCCGGAAGCGACGGACGATCGGTAGGAGGGTCATCGGGGGACGGGAGGCAAGGTTAAGCGGCAGCCAAAAGGAGCGCAATGCCGCGCGCGGGAACCTCGCCGGGTCTTGGCCGCAGGCGTATTTTCGAGCCGATGGAAGCGCGTGACCGGCTGTGCGGCATGGTGGCGGCGCTCGACGCGCTGTTGAGCGCCGTCGACGCCGACCAATTCGAAGCCGCCTGGCACCGCGAGCGCTTGACCGAGCTCGGGTGGGCGGCGCTGGCCGGGGCCCGTCGTCCCGACACTACGGCCCTCGCTTCCACCCTCGCGGCGCTCGACCGGCGCCTGTTGGCGGTGCTGGAGCGCAGCCGGAGCCTGGCCGACCAGCACCTCATCACGTTCCGAATCCCTGAGCTGGAGCGGTGGCAGCACGCAACGGCGGCGGCACTGGTGGGGGCTCGCTGGGGCGTCGCCGGGTTGCGGACTGTGGTCGAGGACACGCGCGCGCCGTTCGCCCGCCGCTATTTCGCGTTTCTTGCTCTGGCCGAGCGGCATCCGCCCGAAGCGTGGCCCCAATTCGAGCGGTACCTGCGGGCGCCGGAAGCGCACCACGCGTTCGTCGCGGTCGCCGTGGAAGCCGCCCGGTACTATCCGGGACGCGCCGCCGTGTTGATCGAGCTGTTCGAGCGCATTCGGGCGGATCAGCTGCTGCGGCGCTTTCTCGGGCCCCGGCTACTGGAGTCGCTGTATGTGTTGGGGGACACCGTGGCCTTGCCGCTGTTCGAGGAGCTGCTCGTGACCGGGCACACCGATCCCGATCCGGATCATTGCGAGGTCACGCGCGCCATGGTGGCGGTGCGGAAGCTGACCGGCCGATTGGCGCCGTCCGCCAAGTATCCGAACGTCGACCACCCCGAAGTGAGCCGCGCGCTCGATCGCGCCCAGCAGCGGTTCGAGGAAGAGCGCGATCGGTTGGAGCAGGTGACTGTGATATAAGGGAAGAGGGAGGGGGGACGAGGGACGAGTGGTCTTCATTTGGTACTCCTCCCTCGTCCCTCGTCCCCCGTCCCTGCTGTTCGGACGAACTCCCACATCTTTTCCCGGTACGCCTGCCCGCCGATCTCGTACGTCTCGTTGTGGTCTGAGCCCGCGATCGCCACGAACTCCACCGGGCCCGGAGCGGCGTTGGCGACCGCACGGCCCATCTCGATCGGCACCAGCCGGTCGGCCGTGCCGTGAAACACCAGGACCGGACAGTGCGTGCGGGAGATCTGCGTCAGGTTGTCGAGGCGGAGGCGGAGCAGGAATGGGGGGAGGAACGCGTAGTGTCGCCGGCCCATGTCCCTGGCGTTGGTGAAGGGCGATTCCAAAATCAGCCCACGCACGGCGTGCGTGGCCGCGATGTGCGTCGCGACCGCGCTCCCTAGCGAGCGTCCGTATACGAAGATGCGGTTCGGGTCGACCCGGGCCGCCATTGCGTCATAGGCGAGGTCGGCCGCCTCGTACACACGCTCCTCCGTTGCCCGGCCGCCGCTCGCTCCATACCCCGGGTAGTCCACCACGAGAAGATCGACGCCCGGCGGCTGGAATTCCTTCAGCACGGGCCAGATCGCGGCGATGTTCTCGCCGTTCCCGTAGAACCAGAGCAAGCCCGATCGGCTGCCCGCGTGGCCCCGAGTGGCGGTTGATCGCAGGAGCCAGCCGGCGAGCGGAGTGCCGTCTTTCATCGTGAGCCGCAGGGGCTCCACGCGATCAGCACCGATCCGGGAGACGTCGGGGAGCGGCGCCCGAGGCGCCGGAAACGCAAGTCGATCTTGAAACAGCCAGGCCAGCGCCGCGAGGGCCGCGTAAGCGATCACGAGCCCGGCGACGACCCGAAGCACGAGCACGCGGTTAGGGAGCTCGGCGGTGGGCGTAGCGGGCGATGCGGTTCATCACAGTGTCGTCCCAGAGCGCGATGTAGATCCAGCGGGCATCGCCACGACCGCGCCACGTCAGGCGCACGTGCTCGTTCGCCGTGCCCCATTCCCACATGTCCGCACGGGAGCCGCGTGGCGGACCGAACCGGGCCACGAGATCCCGCCGCGCGGCCTCCACCAGCGGGGCGCTGCCGGAATCGCCGAACGAGAGAAACGCCACGGTGCCTTCGAGCACGTACGCGGCGAGATACAGCTCGGCGGAGTCCGCCGGGTCGCGGATCGACAAGCCGCATTCCATCAGCTGAGCCGTCCGCCGCGAGGTGTTGCACACGACCACGGATCCGTTGGCGCCGGGTAGTGCCAGCGTGCGGGCGCGCGTCAGGAAATCCGCGTAGGGCGCTGCCAGGAAGAATCCCCGGTAGCTCAACGTCGGATCGGTGGCGGGCGGCGAGGATTGGGCACCAATCAGTGCCGGCAGAAGAAACAGAATGGGAACGAGGCGCATATCGGAATATAGAGCGATGACCCGGACCGCAGAAACAATACGGGCCCGGGTTGCCCCGGGCCCGTACCAGGATGTTGCGATCCCTAAGCGATCACTGGACCTTGCGGACGTTTTGCGCCTGCAAGCCCTTGGGACCCTGGGCGACATCGAACTCGACGGCGTCACCCTCGGCGAGGCTGCGGAAGCCCTCGGCCTGGATCGCCGTGAAGTGGACGAACACATCCGGACCCGACTCCTGCGCGATAAAGCCGAAGCCCTTCGCGTC
>Ga0075424_100002104_pt1 | contig 17943 bp, 10 predicted proteins | sample SoiMethybrSBSTD3_FD_75301 | JGI IMG/M metagenome (GOLD analysis project Ga0075424, IMG submission 75301) | Bulk soil microbial communities from a Populus tree surrounding site in Tennessee, USA - Soil MetaG P. TD hybrid SBSTD3 | ecosystem: Environmental > Terrestrial > Soil > Tree plantation...
CGTTCCTCGGACGGTAAGGCGGGTGTATCATCGCCCGCCGATGAAATTCGTCCAGAGAATCGCAGCCTCTGCGTTGTCGCTACTGGTGGGTGCTTCGGTGTGCGGCTGCTCACTCGAGCGCATCGCGACCCGCCGCGTCGCCGACGCGCTCGCCGCATCCGGCACGACTTATGCGGCGGACGACGACCCGGAGCTGATCGAAGCGGCGCTGCCGTTCAGCCTGAAGCTGATGGAGAGCGTGCTTGCCCAGGACCCGGATCACCGCGGCCTGCTCGCGGCGACGTCCGCCGCGTTCACGCAATACGCCTACGCCTTCGTGCAGCAGGACGCCGATGCGCTCGCGCTCTCGGACAGCGATGTGGCCTGGGCAGGCTGGAATCGGGCGCGCAAGCTGTTCCTTCGCGCGCGGGATTACGGCCTCCGCGGTCTCGACACCGGGCATCCTGGATTTCGCGCCGCCCTGGATTCGGATCGCGGCACGGCCGTGCAGTCGGTCGGTAAAGCGGACGTAGACCTCCTGTACTGGACGGCCGTGTCCTGGGCGGCTGCGATCTCGCTTGGCAAGGACGATCCCGGCCTGGTGGCCGACCTGGGCAAGGTCTCAGCGCTGATCGACCGTGCGCTCGAGGTCGACGAGGGCTGGGATCACGGCTCCATCCATTCATTCCTCGTCACCTTCACCATGGTTCGCCCGGACGCGCTCGGCGACCGCAAGGCGGATGCGCGCCGTCATTTCGACCGAGCGGTCGAGCTGACGCAGGGACATTCGGCGGGCCCGTACATTGCGTGGGCGGAAGCCGTGTGCATGCCGGACGAGGATCGCGCCTGCTTCGACGCCTCGATCGCCTCGGCGCTCGCTGTCGATCCGGACGCCGACGCCGAACGGCGGCTGGCGAACACCGTGATGCAGCGGCGTGCGGCCTGGCTCAAGGCGAATGTCGATCGCTGGATCCTCCCGCCGCTCGACGACTCCGCCGGATCGGAGCCGCCGCCATGAGGTTGACGGGCCTCGTCGTGCGGGCTTTCATCGCGGCACTTTCGTTCGCCGCCGCGTTGCCGCCTGCGATGGCGGCGGAAGGCGCGCAGCTGCGCATCGCAACGGTCGCGCCGGCGGGCTCCTCGTTCCACAAGCGGCTGCAGGCGCTCGGCAACGAGTGGTCGAAAGGGCCCGGCGGCGTCTCGATGAACATTTACGCCGGCACCCAGGGCGGAGAGCCGCAGATCGTGCGGCGTATGCGCGTTGGCCAGATCCAGGGTGCGATGCTGACGTCCGTCGGGCTCGGGCAGATTGACCGTTCGGTGACCGCGCTTCAATACCTGCCGCTCCTCTTCCGCGACTGGGATGACGTCGATGCCGTGCGGGAGAAGCTGCGCCCGGAGCTCGAGGCGAGGCTGCTGAAGGCCGGCTACATCGTGCTCTTCTGGGGCGATGGCGGGTGGGTGCGATACTTCTCGAAGAAGCCGATCACGAAGATCGGCGACCTGAAGTCGATGCGGGTCTACACGAGCTCGGGCGATCCGGCGACCGTCGACATCTTCAAGAACTTCTATACGCCGGTCGTGCTCGAGCCCGACCAGATCCTGCTCGGGCTCCGGAACGGCATGATCGACGCGCTGCCCGTGCCGCCCCTGCTCGCGAATTTCAGCCAGGTGGCGACGTACGCGCCGTACATGCTCGATCTGCACTGGGCGCCGGTCACGGGAGCGCTCGTGATCACCGAGCGCGCCTGGAACCAGCTCGACCCGAAGGCACAGGCGTGGCTCAGGGAGTCATCGGAGAAGGCCGGTGCCGAGTTCCGCAGCGCCAGCCGCGCCGAGGACGACCAGACCATCCAGGCGATGAAGGACAAGCAGGGCCTCAAGGTGACGACGCTCTCCCCCGAGGCCGAGCGCGAATGGCGCGCCGAAGTCGCACGCTACTATCCGCGCGTGCGCGGCACGATCATCCCGGAGCAGATGTTCGACGCCGCGGTGGAAACGTTGAAGGGCCGGCACGCCTCGGGCCAGTGATCCAGTTCGTTCATCGCGCCGAAGACCTGCTGCTCGCGGCCGTGCTCGCGCTGCTTGTCGTCCTGGGCGCGGCCTCGGCGAGCATGCGCTTCTCGAACTTCGACGAGCTGATCCGTCACCTGACGCTGGTCGTCGGCATGTTGGGCGGCATGGTCGCCGCACGCGAGGGGCGGCTGCTCGCGATGGGGACCTTTCTCCAGGCGGTGCCGCCGAGGTGGCAGTCCACGGTGCAGGGATTCGCCGGGCTCGTCGCCACGACGGTTTGCGCGACCCTGACAGTGGCCGCGTGGCAATTTGTCTCGCAGGAAGCGTCGACGCCGGGCGAGCTCGCCTTCGGAGTGCCGCGCCTGGTGCTGCAGGCCGCGATGCCGGCCGGATTCGCATTCATCACCCTGCGGCTGGCGGCGCATGCGACGCCCGGAAGCGGGGCGCGCGCCGCGATCCTCGCCGTCGCAATCGCAGCCGCCGCCTACGTCGCCCAGCATGACGGGGCGATGCCGGCGATCCGGCTGCCGGCGCTCGCCGCGCTCGCCGTCGCAATCCTGTTCGGCGCGCCGCTCTTCACCGGGCTCGCGGGCATTGCGCTCATCTTCTTCATCGGCACCGGCGACCCCATCGCATCGGTGCCGCTCGACCACTACGACCAGGTCGTGAACCCGCTGCTCGCGACGCTACCGCTCTTCACGCTCGCAGGCTTCGTCGTGACCTCGACGCGTGCCGCACGCCGCCTCGTGCGTCTGCTCTGGGCCTGGGCCGGGCCGCTCCGCGGCGCACCGGCGATCGTCACCGTACTCGCCTGCGCATTCTTCACCGCATTCACCGGGGGATCGGGAATCACGATCCTCGCGCTCGGGGGCCTGCTCATGCCGATCCTGATGTCGTCGCGCTACGACGATCGGATGGCGCTCGGACTCGTAACCGGCGCGGGATCGCTCGGCGTCCTGTTCGCGCCCTGCCTGCCGCTCATCCTTTATTCGATCGTCGCGAACGTGCCGATCGAGTCGATGTTCCTCGGCGGCGCGCTGCCAGGGCTCCTGATGGTCGCGCTCGCCTGCGCATGGGGCGTGTGGCGTTCGCCGGGCAAGCGCGTGCGGCCGCGGCTCAGCTGGCGGCGCGTCGCCGCGACGACCTGGCGCGCGAAGTGGGACCTCCTGCTGCCCGTCGTGCCGATCGTGCTGATCTTCGGCGGCTTCGCGCTGCCCGTGCCCGCCGCCGCGATCACGGCCGCCTACGCGATATTCATCGCGGCCTTCGTGAACCGCGACCTGCCGCGCGGTGAGCGTCTCGTCGAGGTGCTCGCGGAATGCGGTCTGCTGGTCGGAGGCGTGCTCCTGATCCTGGGGACGGCCATGGGCCTCACGAACCTCCTCATCACGAACCACGTGCCGGACCGCCTGACCGCCTGGATGGACGCGGCGTTCGACTCGCCCTGGGTCTTCCTGCTGATGCTGAACCTCGTGATGGTGGTGCTCGGCTGCGTGATCGAAATCTTCTCGGCGATCATCGTCGTCGCGCCGCTCGTCGTACCGGTTGCGAACGCCTTCGGCGTCGATCCGGTGCACCTTGGGGTCGTGATGCTGGCGAGCCTCGAGCTCGGTTACCTGATGCCGCCGATCGGCCTCAATCTCCTGATGTCCGCATCCCGCTTCCGGCGCCCGATGCTCGAGGTTGCGACGGCGACGCTACCCATGTTTGCCGTGCTGGCGGTGGGCGTCGCGCTCATCACGGCGTTCCCGCAGTTGAGCCTGTGGCTGCCCCGCTGGTTCGCGGGCGCGGCGCCTTAGCGCGCCCGCGCCGCCTGCCAGAGGCTCGACAGCTCGTCGCGCGCCCGCCCGGCCGCGGGTCCGATGATTACGTGTACGCGGCCGGGCGCGGCGCGCGCAAATCCCCGCGGCGACGCCGCGGCGAGCGCCGCTTCGTCGACGCGGCCGTCGTCGGCGACGGCGACGAGGAGCCGAGTGGAGGCCGACTCGACGCTGGCGAGGTTGTCGGATCCGCCGAGCGCGGCGAGGAGCGCGTTCGCATCGGGCGCGGCGGGGCTCGGGTCCGGGCCCGGCAAGGCATGCAGGTTCCGGCGCATGTCGGCGGCGAGCTGGTCGGCGATCGGGCCCACGACGACCTGCAGCGTGTCGGCCGTGGGCCGTACGAGGCCGCGTGCGCCGAGGCGCCGCAGCGTGTCCTCGTCCACCGCCGATGCGCTCGTAAGCGCAACGCGCAGGCGCGTCATGCAGGCATCCAGCGACCGGATGTTTCCGGCTCCTCCGAGTGCCCGAATGAACGAGAGTGCTTCGTCAGAGCCCGCGGACGTTTCGGTCGCCGTCTCTTCATCCTCGCGGCCGGGCGTCTTGAGGTCGAAGCGCCGGATCACGTACCGGAACGCGAAGTAGTAGACCGCGAAGTAGAGGATCCCGACCGGCAGCATCAGGAGGGGCCGGGTCGCCTTGCCATAATTGAGGAGGTAGTCGAAAAGCCCCGCGGAAAAGCTGAAGCCGAGCTTTACGCCCAGGACGTCCATCAGCACCATCGCCGTCCCGGTCAGGATCGCATGCAGCGCGTAGAGCGCCGGTGCGAGGAAAACGAACGTGAACTCGATGGGCTCGGTGACGCCCGTCAGGAAAGAGGTGAGCGCCAACGAGACGAGCAGGCCGCCGGCGATGCGGCGGCGCGCGGGCAGGGCGGCGCGGTACATCGCGAGGCAGGCCCCCGGAAGGCCGAACATCATCACCGGGAAAAATCCCGACATGAACGCTCCGGCGCTCGGGTCTCCCGCCATGAAGCGGTTCAGGTCACCGGTCGTACCGTGGTAATCGCCGACGAGGAACCAGGCAAAGTTGTTCAGGACGTGGTGCAGGCCGGTGATGATCAGGAAACGGTTGAGCACGCCATAGACGAAGAGGCCAGCCTCGCCCGAACCGAGCGCGGCCCGGCTCAGCGTGTCCATGCCATGTTCCAGTGACGGCCAGCCGAAGCCGAAGGCGGCGGCCAATACGAGGCCCGCGACGCCCGCGATGATCGGCACGAAGCGGCGGCCGCCGAAGAACGCCAGGTAGCTTGGCAGCTTGATGTCGCTGTAGCGGTTGTAGAGCACGCCTGCGAGGCAGCCGGAAATGATGCCTGCGGGGACCGAGAGTTTTGTCATCGTTCCGGCGGGCACGCCGGCGATCACCTCGGCCCCGCCAGTCGCGACGAAGTAGCAGACCATGGCCGCAAGGCCGGACGCGCCGTGGTTCTCGCGCGCCATGCCGACTGCGATGCCGATCGCGAACAGGATCCCGAGGTTCGAGAAGATGGCCTGGCCGGCGGCGGCGACCGCCGGCAGGTCCAGGAGATCCGGCTGTCCGAGGCGGAGCAGCATGCCGGCGATCGGCAGCACCGCGATCGGGAGCATCAGCGCGCGACCGAACTGCTGCAATCCACCGAGCCAATGCCTCATGGCGACGCCTCCAGAAGCGATCGCACCGCGGCCGCGCCATCCGTCGCGAGCGCACGCCGCGCAAGCTCGCGGCACTCTTCCAGTGTGCGCCGGCGCACCGCGTCCTTGATTGCCGGGATCGAGCCGGGCACGGCCGACAGCTCACCGACACCGAGGCCGACGAGGAGGGGAGCCGCCGCAGGCTCGGAGGCGAGGCCGCCGCACACGGCGACCGGCCGTCCGGCGGCGCGCGCGGCCGACGCGACGCGCTCGATGAGCCACAGTACCGCCGGGTGCAGCGCATCGAGCGCGCCGGCGAGGGTCGGGTGGGCCCGGTCGATCGCGAGCACGTACTGCGTCAGGTCGTTCGTACCGATCGAGAAGAAATCGGCGTGCGCCGCGAGGCTCGCCGCCTCGACCGCCGCAGCCGGCGTCTCGACCATGATGCCGACCGGGATTTCGGCGTCACCCTGTACGGTCGACGCGATGTCCCGGATGAGCGCGCGCACGGCCGCGACCTCCGCCGCGTCGTTCACCATCGGCAGCAGGATCCGGCAACGGCCGCGTGGCCGGACAGAAAGGATCGCCGCGAGCTGCGCACGCAGGTGTTCCGGGCGCCAGAGGCTCGCGCGGATGCCACGGAGGCCCAGCGCTGGATTGTCCTGCGCGGGCATCTCGAGGAACGGGATCGGCTTGTCGCTGCCGGCGTCGAGCGTGCGGATCACGACGGGCCGGTTGCCGAAGGCGGCCGCGATCTCCTGGTAGCTCCGCGACTGCTCATCCACGTCCGGCGGCGCCACGCGATCCAGGAACAGGAACTCGGTGCGCAGCAGCCCGCAACCTTCGGCACCCGCGGTGACCGCCGCGCGCGCCTCGGCGAGCGAGCCGACGTTCGCGAACACCTCGATGCGCTCGCCATCCGCCGTGCGGCAGTCGAGTGCCGCCGCGGTTCGGAGCTCCGCCTGCCGCCGCGCGCGCGCCGCGATCCGCGACTCGGCGCCTGCGAGCGCTGCCGCACCGGGCTCGACCGTCACGCGGCCCTGTTCCGCGTCCACCAGGACGGTCGTACCGTCCGCGACCTTAAGCAGGGCCGCGTCGACGCCCGCGAGCATCGGCAGTCCCATCGCACCGGCGAGGATCGCGACATGCGAAGTCGCAGCCCGGCTCACCGTGCAGATGCCTGCGATCCGCGCGGGATCGAGCGCGAGGAACTGCGAGGGCAGGAGTTCGTGCGCGATGACGATCGCGCGCGCCGGAAGCCGCGGCACGACGGGCTCCCCGCGTCCGGCGAGGATTTCGAGGAGCTGCAGCTCGAGGTCGCGGAGGTCGTCGGCGCGCGCGGCGATGTGCGCATCGTCCTGCGCGCCGAGGAGGCGCACCGCGTCGCGCACGGCCGTGCGCCAGGCAAAGCCGGCGCTGCGGCCTTCCGCGATGGCGCGGTACGCGGCCGCGAGCAATTCCGGGTCTTCGAGGAACTCGAGGTGGGCACCGACGATCCCGGCGCCCGCGCCGCCGTCGCCGGGGGGCAGGCGCAAGAGCCTGGCGCGCAGCTGATCCCGGCCCGAGTCGAAGCGCTGCATTTCTTCCTGAGGGCCGGCGCCGTCTTCCGGCACGACGGGCTCGCCACGCGCGACATGCACCGCAGGTCCGACCGCGATGCCCGCGGACGCGATGATGGCTTCGCCCGGCGCTTGGGCAGCCGGCACGGCGCGCGGCGCGTTCGCGGCGGCCGCTTTCGCGTCGGCGGCGGCGCGCTCCAGTGCCTGCTCCAGCGCGCCGGCCACGAGCCCGGCATCGTCGCCTATCGCATGCAGCACGAGCTCGTCGCCGTGGCGTGCGCCAAGGGCAAGGAGGGCAACGGCGCTCCGCGCGTTCGCGCTGCGACCGCGCAGCGTCAGCGTGGACTCGGCCCGCAGGTGCCGGATCGCCTGCGCCAGCATCGCGGCGGGCCTCGCGTGCAGCCCATGCTCGAGCGGGATGACGAGCCGTGCGCGCGCCTCGCCGGACGTGCCCGCCGGCGCTGCGACTGCGCCTTGCGCCGCCGCACGCAAAACCATGAGGGTGTCGCCCGCCCGGACCGGGCCGGGTCTTGGCCGCTCGACGATGCGAAAGCGGTCGGGCTCGGTGACGATCACCGGCGTGACGACGCTTTTCGCTCCGCGCGCAATTCGCTCGAGGTCGAATCGGATGAGCGTCTGGCCGGCCTTGACGCGCTCGCCGGCCGCGACCAATGCCGTGAAGCCTTCCCCCTTCAAGGCGACCGTGTCGATGCCGATGTGGACGAGGATCTCCGCGCCGTTCGCCGCCCGGATCGTGACGGCATGCGCGGACTCGGGGAGCGCCGTGACTTCGCCATCGCAAGGTGCGCGCAGCACGGTCTCGGTCGGGTCGATCGCGACGCCGTCGCCCAGCATGCGCGTCGCGAAGACCTCGTCCTCGACCTCGTCGAGCGGCCCGACCCAACCGGCGAGCGGCGCCTGCAGCTTGACGTCGCTCATTCCCCGAGCTCCACCCACTGGATCGCCCAGATCGGGTCGATCGACGGGCGCGCGAATCTCAGGCAGACATTTCCGCGCGTCGGTTGCGGCGGGATGCTCTCCGGTCCGAGGATCGACACGGCTGGGTTGGCGGCGGCCGGGGCTAAAGGCAGGATCGCCACGGGCTCGCCGCGGCAGTCGCCGGTGCGGACCTCGAGCTCGCCATCCTTCGTGCGCGCGTCTCCGCGCCGGATCGCGTCGGCGTCGCGGCCGATCTGGAAATTGAAGGGCAGCTGGCCGACAGCGGCGCGGAACGAGGCGCCACGCGTGAGATCGGCATCCGGCCAGATCCAGCAGGGGTCGACGATGTCCGCGTTGAAGATTGCGCGCTCGCCCTCGAGCGGCGCGTCGTCCTCGAGTCGCAGCACCAGCTTGCCGCTGCAGGACTCGAGCTCCTCGTCGCTTCGCCGCTTGAGGACATTCGTATCCATCGTGAGTGGCCGCATGGTGCCGAGCAGGAGCGTGCCGTCGAAGCTCGCGGCCCTGAGCTCATCGCCGGACTTGACCTCGAAGGCGCCGTCGTAGCGCTTGGAGGCGGGCCCGGGTTCCTTGCCGTCGACCGTATATCGCAGCTCGCCGAATGCGGCTTGCTGCAGAAGCGTGACTCGGACCCGTCCGGGCGCGGCTCCGGGCGTCAGCGCGGCGCGCGGCGCAAAGGACGTGTCCGCGTAATGGATGCCGAGCGCGCGGTAGCGCGCGAACTGGGCGCCGAGTCGTTTTTCGAAGTCCGGCCAGTTGCGCGCGGAGGCGGGCGACCAGGTGGCCTCGGCGAGGGCGGCGGCGCGCGGAAACGCCTGGTGCTCCACCCGCTCGGTCAGCCGCATGTGCTCGGTCCAGGCATTGAGCTGTGCGCCCAGGATGTGCGCGGAGTCCGATGCAGAGATAGCCGACGGCACGGGCTCGAAGTCGTAGACGTCCTTGAGCGTGACGATTCCGGGCCGCCCGGGCGGCTCGGCCGGTGAATCGCTCTGCCAGTGATCCAGATAGAGAGTCGGTGAAGGTGCCATCACGACGTCGTGCCCGGCGCGCGCTGCCGCAATCGCGCCATCGGTGCCGCGCCAGGACATGACGGCCGCGCGCGCCGGCACTCCGCCGTCGAGGATCTCGTCCCAGCCGATCAGGCGGCGTCCGTGTGCATCGAGAAACGCGCCGATCTTCGCGATGAACCAGCCTTGCAGCGCCTCCTCGTCGGCAAGTCCGAGCTCGCGCAGGCGAGCCTGCACGCGAGGCGACGACTTCCATCGGTCCTTCACTGCCTCGTCGCCGCCCACGTGAATGAACTCGCCCGGGAAGAGATCGATGACTTCCGTGAGGACGTCTTCGAGAAAGGCCAGCGTCGCGTCGTCGGCGTTGAACAGGTAATCGTGTACGCCCCAGTCCGGCGAAACGGTCGGCGCCGTGCCGCCGGTGCCGAGCATGGGGTAGCTCGCGATGGCGGCCTGCGCGTGCCCAGGCATCTCGATCTCCGGAACGATCGTCACGTAGCGCGAAGCGGCGTATGCGACGAGCTCGCGAACTTCGGCCTGACTGTAGAAGCCGCCGTAGACGGGCGGCTTGCCAGTAGCCGGGTTCAGTCCGCGCGGCCAGGCCGCGCCCGCTGGGATGCGCCATGCGCCGACTTCCGTGAGGCGCGGGTACTTCCGGATCTCGAGGCGCCAGCCCTGGTCGTCGGTCAGGTGCCAGTGCAGGATATTCAGCTTGTGCAGCGCCATCCAGTCGATCAGCTCGCGGATGAAAGCCGGCGGCTGGTAGTGACGCGCGGAATCGAGCATCAGCCCGCGCCATGGGAAGCGCGGCGCGTCCTCGATGCGCAGCGCAGGAATCTCGGCCGGGCCGCTGGATGACGCACCGGCCGTCGCGAGCTGCCAGAGGGTGACGACGCCATAGAAGAGGCCGCGCGGATCCGTCGCGCGAACCTCGACGCCGCCGCTGCCGATTTCGAGCGTGTAGGCCTCGGACACCTCGCCCTGAGGCACATCGAGCGTCAGCCGCACCGCGGGGGAGGGCTGCGCGGCATTTGTCGCATCGAGCTTGAGTCCGCGCGTGCGTGCGAGAAGTTCGGCGAAATAACGCGCGACGGGCTCCGCGCGCGCGTCCGTCGCGACGATAGGCGTTCCGTCAGCAAGCCTGAAGCTGCCGTGGGCGTACTCAAATTTGGCCGGGGCGGGGATCACCTGCAGCACCGGCGATTCACCCTTGCCGCACGCTGCCAGGGCGGCCAGGAGGGCCGGAACCCACAAGAAGGCTCGCGCCGGCTTCAAGGCGTGCTTCTTCACGGTGCACAACATAGAACAAGGGCGGAGGAGTTGCCTCCTCCGCCCCGCAGTTCCCCCTGTACCGACCCCCTCAGAACTTGGCGCGGAAGCTCAGGTAGTACTGCGCCCCGTTCTTGTAGAAGGCCCTGGGCTGGTCCTGGTTGAGCGCGTAGTACTTGAGCGTCGGGTTGTTCAGGTTCTGGCCGTCCAGGAAGATCGAGTACTTCTCGCTGAACGTGTATCCGAAAGATGCCGCGATCGAACCGATCGCATCCTGCGAGAAGGCTGTGTTGCGGTCGAGGCCGCTGAAGAACGCCGACCGGTAGGTGTAATTCACCCGCGCGCTGAAGCTCGCTGTCTCGAAGTAGGCACCCAGGTTATAAGTGTCCTTCGAGGTACCGACCAGCCGATCGTCGCCGTTGAGCACGCCGTCCGTTTGCTTCCCGTCGGCATACGTGTAGTTGGCGTTCAGCCCGAAGTTATCGGTAATCGCCTGCTGGTAGTTCAGCTCGACACCCTGCACGCGACCCTTGGTGTTGACGGGCACGGTCAGGTCGTAGGCGAGCTCCGCGCCTTGCGGGAAGTTCGTGCTATAGGTCAGGTAGGTGTGGCGCTCCGTGCCGAAGCCGACATAGTTGTCGAGGTCCATGTAGAAGAGCCCGACGCCCAGCAGCGATTTGTCCGCGAAGTACCACTCGAGGCCGGCGTCGAAGTTCGTCGAGCGGATGGGCTCGAGGTCCGGATTTCCTCCCGAGCCACTTCCCACCTCGTCGAGCGTCGCCGGCGGGGCGCCCAGCGACACGAACCCGGCGAGTGCGGAGTAATCCGGCCGCGTCATCGTCATGGCCGCCGCGAAGCGCGCCACGACGTCCTCCGTCACGTTCCAGCGGAGGTTCGCACTTGGCAACCAGTCGTTGTACGTGTTCTCGTGCGTCACCTGCTTGTAGGTGCCGAACGCGGAGCCGGTAATCGCATCCGGATCCGTGGGGTCTGCCGAGACGTTGTTGATGACGTTCTCTTCGGTCCGCACGAAGCGCAAGCCGAGGTTGCCGCTCCAGTTCGAGCCCCCGAAGTTCAGCTGCGCGTAGGCCGCCGAATTCTTCTCTTCGACCTGGTACATGCTGTTCCAGTCGAGCCGTCCCACCGGGTCGCGGTTGACGTTGTTCGGATTGTTGTAGTCATTGAGCTGCGACGGGGTCCAGTACCAGAAGTCCGTCGGGAATGAACCGCCAAACTGGTTGAAGTCGCTGGGATAATTCTGGTTGCCGACCGGGTAACTTGCGGGGTCGCTGGCGCCCGGGAAGAGCGGGCCCTGGCCGATGGCGTTCAGCGAATCGCGCGAATGCTTGTTGTAGCGCACACCGAAGTCCATTCCGGTGAGGCTCCCGCCTTCCATCGCAAAGTTCGCGTCGATCTTGGCCCAGTCCTCCTGGTCCTTCACGTCCACGCTTTGGTCGCCGAAAATCCAGCCGAACCCCGCCGTCGCCGGGCTCGACGTATCGGCGCTGCCGAAGTTGAAAGTCGGCGCCGCTTCGAGGCCGTGCAGGGTATACGAAGCGCCGGTGCCCGCCGGCGTGACTGTCTCGGAAACGTTCTGGGCCGGCGTCTTGCCGTGGCCCTCGGACGTGCCGATCTCTCCGGAGAACGTCAGCGAGTCGCTGACGGCGTAGCTTCCGCTGATGGCACCGTAGTTTGAGGTCGCCTTCTCGTTGGGTCGCGAGATCTGGTCGTAAACGCCGGCCGATGGCACCCCGGCACCTGAGAACGAGGCGCTGACGAGCGTGTTGTTCCGGATCACGTAGCCGGGATCGGGGGCGACAGGGCCGTTGCCGCCCTGCAGCAGGTTGGATCCCCAGAACAGGAAATTGCGGTTGTAGTTGGTGGCGTTGAGGTCCGACGTGAAGTACTGGATGTCGAACTGCAGGTCGTCGCTCGGGCTGACCTGGAGGTCGATGAGCCCGCCGGTGCGCTCGCGCTTCTGCTCGAACAGGGCGGCGCCAATGAGCACCGGGTACGCGACGCCCACGAGGTCCGGGTTCGAAGCCGCGATCGGCGTGCCGGCCGCGACTGAACCGTACCCGAGGAGCTCGACGCCGTCGCGCCTCAGGTGCCGCTCCTCGGAGAACGCCTGCACCATCAGGCCCAGGGTATTGGCGTCGTTCTTCCAGTTGAAGAGGGCGCTGAACTGCGGATCGGTCTTGTCGGGCTGCTCGGCGTAGACCGCGCCGGCCGAGAACCCGAAGGTCATCTGCTCGGAGAAGTCGAGCGGCTTGCGCGTGACGATGTCGACGGAGCCGGCGACGCCGCCCTCGACGAGCGAGGCCTGCGAGCTCTTGTGCACCGTGATGTGGTCGACGAGCTCCGAAGGCAACAGCGTGTAGCTGACGCTGCGCCCGACCTGCGAGACTTGGTTCAGCACGAACCAGTCGCCGGCTGCGACGTTGTGCCCGTTCAGCAGCGTCTGCGTCATGCTCGGGTTGGTTCCGCGCATGCTGATGCGGTCGTTCTCGTCGAAACCGCCCTCGTTGGCGCTCGCCGAGCTGACCGTGACGCCAGGCAGCCGGGAGAGGGAGTCGGCCACGTTCTTGTCGGGCATCTTGCCGATATCCTCGGCCGTGACGACTTCTATGACGGAGTTCGCGTTGCGCTTCGCGTCGAGCGACTTTTCGTTCGAGACGCGAATGCCGCTGACGATCACTTCCTCGAGCTGTTGCTGCTGCGCCTGCGACGCGCTCGGCCCGAAGAGCGCGATGGCGACTGCGGTTCCGATCAACGTCGACCGTGTGCTGTTCATGTGCTGTGGTCCCCCTAAGGATCAGTTTCCGGCGCCCGACCCGGACGGGCGTCTGTGCGAACTGTCACCGGAAAATTCCGCGAGAGCCCAGTGACAGAACCAATGTGATGCCAATATAATACCACCCGAAGACGAATGGCAAGCCCGGGCAAGATTGGACAAAGCCGCGGGCGACGGGGGGACTGCCTGGCGCCTTGGGCAGGGAGACAACCGCGCGAGGGGGATGGTATGGCATTGGTCTCGTCGGCAAACTCAGGGCGTGGCAAGGATTCGGGCTCCACGCGGCTCGCACGCGCCGTCGGCCCGCTCGCCGAGTCCAGCAACCTGCCGCTCTACCAGCAGCTTCAGCGGGCCCTGCGCGACGCAATCGACCGCCGCGTCCTCGATGCAAATGACGCGTTGCCCGCAGAGCGCGACCTCGCCGCCGAGTTCGGCGTCTCCAGGATCACGGTTCGCAAGGCGATCGACGGCCTGGTGAGCGAAGGACTGCTGACGCGCCGCCAGGGCTCGGGCACTTTCGTCCGCGGCCGCGTCGAGAAGAATTTCTCGTTGCTGACGTCCTTCTCGGAGGACATGCGCGCGCGCGGGCTCAATCCCCGCAGCGAATGGCTGAAGCGCGCGCGTGGGACCGTCACGCCGGAGGAGGCGCTCACGCTGAGGTCCAGCCCGGGCACGCCGGTCTACCGATTCAATCGCCTGCGATTTGGGGACGATGCTCCGATGTCCGTCGAGTACGCGACGATCGTCGCGTCCTGCCTGCCCTCGCCCGATGCAGTGAAGTCGTCGCTGTACCAGGCGCTCGAGCAGACCGGCAACCGGCCGGTGCGCGCGCTCCAGCGCGTGCGCGCGGTGCTGCTCACGCGCGAGCAGGCGGAGCTCCTGCGCGCGAAGCAGGGCGACGCGGGGCTGCTGGTCGAACGGCTCGGGTTTCTCCAGGACGGAAGGGCGATCGAATTCTCGCAGTCCTATTACCGGGGCGATACCTACGACGTCGTCGCCGAGCTCAGCACGACGCGGTGAGCATCGAGACCCGCATGTACCGTGAGGCGGCCGCCGCTCCCGCGGCGGTCCGCTCGCAGCTTGCCGCGAATCGGCACGCCGTCGAGGAACTCGGCGACACGCTTCGCGATTTCGCGCCGCGCGCGGTCGTGACCTGCGCGCGGGGCAGCTCGGACCATGCGGCGACTTACGCGCGCTACCTCATCGAAACGCGGACGGGGCTCCTCGCGTCGTCCGCCGCGCCGTCGGTGAGCTCGCTGTACGCGTCCAGGCCGGACCTGCGGTCGGTGCTGTTCATCGTGATTTCGCAGTCGGGCGCGAGCCCCGACCTGCTCGCGGCCGCGAGCGCCGCGAGGTCCGCCGGCGCATTCGTGCTGGCACTCGTCAACGTCGAGGGATCGCCGCTCGCGAAGACCGCCAGCCGCGCGATACCGCTCGGCGCCGGGACCGAATCGAGCGTCGCCGCGACCAAGTCATACATCGCCTCGCTGTCCGCGATCGTGCAGCTCGTCGGCCACTGGACGCAGGATTACGAGCTCCTCCGGGCGCTGGACGAAGCTCCTGACCGGCTTGCTGCCGCATGGCAACTCGATTGGAGCGCGGCTCTCGAGAGCTTCCGTGCCGCGACCAGCCTCTATGTCGTGGCGCGCGGCCTCGGCCTCGGCATCGCGCAGGAAGCCGCGCTCAAGCTCAAGGAGACCTGCGGCCTGCATGCAGAGGCGTTCAGCTCGGCCGAGCTCCGGCACGGGCCGCTCGCGCTGGTGGGCCGGGGATTTCCGGTGCTCGCGCTCGCCCAGCACGACGAGGCCCTCGCCGACGTCGAAGCGCTGGCCGCGGAACTCGCGGGCGTAGGCGCCGATGTCCTGATAGCCGGCACCGAAGTTCCGGGTGTGCGTGCGCTCCCGGCCGTGGGTGCGCACCCGGCGATCGAGCCGCTGTTGCTGATACAGAGCTTCTACCGGCTCGCCAACGCGCTCGCGCTCGCGCGCGGCCGCGATCCGGATCGCCCGCCGCACCTGCGCAAGGTCACGGAGACCGTCTGATGGCCGTCGCGCTCGTCAACGGTCGCGTGCTCGCCGGCGACGGATTCCTCGATGACCGCGTCGTGCTCCTCGAGGGCGAACGGATCGTCGATGTCGTCGCGGCCGCCGACCCGCGATGCAGAAGCGCGGAACGCCACGACCTGGGCGGTCACCTGCTGCTCCCCGGTTTCCTCGACACCCAGGTCAACGGCGGCGGCGGAGTCCTGTTCAATGCGAAGCCGACGGTCGATGCGATCCGTGCGATCGGCGAGGCCCACCGCCGGTTCGGCACTACCGGGTTCCTGCCGACGCTCATCAGCGACGACCTCCACATTGTCGCGCGTGCGGTCGACGCCGTCCGCGCCGCGATGCAAGGCGGCGTGCCCGGCGTGCTTGGCATTCATATCGAGGGGCCGTATCTCAACGTCGCACGCAAGGGCGTGCACAGCTCCGAGAAACTGCGCGGGCTCGACGAGAGCGCGATCGGGCTCCTGACTTCGCTGCACAAGGGAAAGACGCTCGTGACCCTCGCGCCGGAGATGACGACGCCCGCGATCATTTCGAAGCTGGCGTCGGCGGGCGTCGTCGTCTCCGCGGGCCACACCAACGCCACCTATCGGGAAATCCGCACCGCGCTGGAGCACGGGCTCACGGGCTTCACGCACTTGTTCAACGCCATGTCGCAGCTCACCGGACGTGAGCCGGGCGTCGTCGGCGCCGCGCTCGACGACCCGGGCAGCTGGTGCGGGATCATCGTGGACGGGCGGCACGTCGATCCGACGGTGCTGCGCATCGCGCTCCGCTGCAAGCGCCGCGACCGATTCATGCTGGTTACCGATGCCATGCCGAGCGTCGGCGCGGCGGAGAAATCGTTTTCGCTGCAGGGGCGGATGATTTCCGTGGCGGACGGCGTGCTGGTCGACGAGGAGGGGACCCTTGCAGGTTCCGACACGGACATGGCATCGACCGTGCGCAATGCGATCGAGCTCCTGGGCCTCGAGCTGCCCGAGGCCGCACGGATGGCGAGCCAGTATCCCGCCGAGTTCCTCGGTCTCGGCGGCGAGCTGGGCCGGATTGCGCCCGGCTACCGGGCGAACCTCGTGCTCGTCGACGACGAGATCGAGGTCAAGGCAACCTGGATCGACGGCCGTCCTTCAGGCTGAGCCGACCCTCGGGCGGGCGCGCCGTCAGCGCCTGAGCCTCGCGATGAGGAGCTCTCGAATTCGCTGCGCCGCATCGGGCGCCATCGTGGACAGCACGCCGCGGCGGTGCGGCGGTATGTGTGCCAGGTCATCGTCGCTCGCGCTGAATACATAGTGGTCGAACAGGCTCGCCCAGGCCTTTCTGAGCTGGACCGGCATCGGCCTGACGTTCAGCAAGCTGTGCAGGAGGCAGTCCATCCCTGAGGCGGTTCGCTCCACCGCGCCGAGCGCACCTTTCCACCAGTAATTCACGAGGACATTGAGCGTCGGATCGAGCGACTCGACGTGATGCCACCACAAGGTCGGGATGTAGATGGCATCGCCGGGCGCGAGGTCCGCGACCCAGGCGGCCGCCAGCGCTTCACGGAGCCGGGGGTATTTCCCGAAGTCCGGTTCCGTGAGCTGCGCCATGCTCATCGCCGCTCCGGTCGGAGCGAAATCGAGCGGCCCGACGTAAAGGTTCGCGACCTGTTCCGGCGGGAACAAGGTGAATCGGCGTCTCCCTGCGACGACGCATGCGACATTGTCCGATTCGTCGAAGTGGGCCGGCACCGTCACGCGATTACCGATCCACAGTCGCGGCGCCACCGCCGCGTCGAGGAGCGTCAGCCGGTTGTCCGTGCCGAATCGCGGCAGGCAGTCGGCAACGAGTGCGCTCTGTACGGCGACGGAGGGCGGGTCCTCGAACTGCGCATAGCGCGCCAGCTGCTCGAGGATCGCAGAGACCGGGAGCCGGTTGCGCACGAAGTTGAATCCATCCATGGCTTCGTCGTAGGCGATGCGCCCGCGCGCCTGGGGCGGCATGAGGATGGCGTCGACGGGAGTGCAGTTGTCGAACGCGGCAAGGTAGCGGGCGATTTCAGCCGGTGAAGCGAGCGCCGCTTTCACGGCCGGCCATTCACGCACGAGACCACGCAGCACCGCCGGCTGGTAATGCGTCAGGACTTCTTCGCGGATCTGCCGCTCGTCGGCGCCGCGCAGCTCGGGGATGGACCGTGGCCCGGGCTCGCCCATCGTCATCCGCCATCCGAGGGCAGCGCGTCGACGAACTCGGACATGCGCCGGCGCGTTGCCGCGTCCGGCAGCCGGCCCGTCCCGGCCTCGAGGTTGTCCGCGAGATGCCGCACCTGGCTGGTCGCCGGCGTCACGACCGTGACCGACGGATGTCCCACCACGTACTTGAGGAAGAATTGCGCCCAGCTTGCGGCATCGAAGGCGGCGGCCCAGTCCGGCAGCTTGCGATCGCCGACGCGCTGGAAGAGGCGTGTCCTCCCGAATGGCAGGTACACCATGACGGCGATCCCGCGATCGGCCGCAAGGGGCAGGATCTCCTTCTCGACGCTGCGGTTGTCGACGGCATAATCCACTCCGATGAAGTCGAGCGGCTCGGCGCGCATGATGCGCACGAGCTCCGCGTACTGCTCCTTGCTGGTCGTCGTGACGCCGAGATAGCGGAGGTGCTTCCCGGCCTTGAGCTCCTTGAGGATCGCGAGCTGCACCGGAACGTCGCCAAGGTTGTGGACCTGGATGAGGTCCATCGTCTCAACGCCGAAGCGGCGGAAGGATTCCTGGATTTGCGCACGCGCCGCCTCGGGGTCGGCCGCACCGCCACGCGATGCGACGTTGACCTTGGTCGCCCAGAAGAGCTTTCGCGTGATGCCGAGCTCGCGCGCAAGCCGGCCGGCGACGGATTCGGACGCGCCGTAGGACGG
>Ga0075424_100002105_pt1 | contig 17942 bp, 16 predicted proteins | sample SoiMethybrSBSTD3_FD_75301 | JGI IMG/M metagenome (GOLD analysis project Ga0075424, IMG submission 75301) | Bulk soil microbial communities from a Populus tree surrounding site in Tennessee, USA - Soil MetaG P. TD hybrid SBSTD3 | ecosystem: Environmental > Terrestrial > Soil > Tree plantation...
CCGTCTGGGCGAGCCGCGGTCTCCACAAGACCAGCTCCGTCGATATCAGCGTGGCTCTCCCTCGCGATCTCCTGCCTCCTGGGGACTATCAGCTCCGGCTGTTCGGCCTCAAGGACGGCAAGGCGGAGCCGGTGGGGGAGTATGAGAGGCGGATCGCGGAGAAATGAAGCCGGCCGGATCGCGCCCTCTCCCAACGCTCGGCTCCTGAGCGCGAGAGATTTCGCGTCTCCCCCGAAGGCAGGGCAGCGTTGGCCCCGATCGGGGCCGCTTTGGCCCTCACTTGGGCCGCGCTGGCCCTCACTTGGGCCACGGTTGCCCCGATCGGGGCCAACGCTGCCCTCATTGGGGCCAACGTTGCCCTCACTTGGGCCACGATTGCCCTCACTTGGGCCATGGTTGCCCTGATTGGGGCCAGGATTGCCCCGATGAGGGCCAGAGCTGCCCTCAGTTGGGCCATGGCTGCCCTGATGAGGGCCAAGGCCGCCCCGATCGGGGCCAACGCTGCCCTCTGTTCGGGAATGACTCCTTTCCGCTGGGAGGACATCGACAACCACTCGGGGAGGATCCCAGTCACGCCGGGGTCAGGCCGCTCCGCGTCAGGGAAGCCTCGCGATCCAGCGGGAAGGAGGGATTTCTCTTCCTGGGAGATCCCTGTCTGGAGCGGGAAGCCGCTCGCCCGAGCCGCGGAGCCTCCTGACAAAAAGGGCGGTCCCTGCTTGCGGGCAGGAACCGCCTTTGAGAAGTGGCGCCACTGGGGACGATCGGGTCCCCTCGGCTGGTCCCGTTGTCTATAGGGAGACGCGATTTCCCGGCGAGCGGGGACGCCACCCTGCATAGCATCTTTATGCTGTCGACTCTTCGGGGCTGAGGTCAAGAACGAGCCCTTGCAGTCGCTACTGCCAGTCGCCGTAAATCTGGAACGCAGCCCAGTAATACGGAGCCGACGCGTCGATCGTCTCGACCTCGCCCTTCTCGTTTTTAACCTGGATCGGTCCCCGGATCAGCTCCATCTGCGCCGCCCGTAGCGCCTCGTCCTTCGGCAGCCCAGCCTTGAGGTGCTGGTAGAAGCGAACCATGAGCCCCGCCGTGGTGCGGTCTGAGATCTTCCACAGCGAAGCCATGACCGACCGGGCGCCCGCGTACTGGAACGCCCGAGTGAGACCGATCAACCCCTCGCCTCCCATCTCCTTCCCGAGCCCGGACTCGCACGCCGAGAGCACGACGAGGTTGGCGTCGAGACGGACCTGCTCGAAGATCTCCCAGGCTTGGAGGAGGCCGTTGTCTTTGCCTTCCTCGAACTTCTCGGGGATCGAGAGAACGACAGCGGAGTTCAGGGGGAAGCGTTCATCGAGAGTGGCGTGAGTGGCGAAGTGGACGATGCGGGTATCTTGGGGAAGAGACTTGACACCGATCTCGGTCGCCTCGGAACCGAGGTAGGCCTTGGCGCCACCAGGAAAGAGATTTACGACTTCTTCTACCTCGATGCGTGAGGCGGGTAGCGGAGAGAAGTCGAATCTGTGCCTTACCATGCTGCGGACCCTCGCATCTGCTACTAAATCTGGTTGCTTATCTATCCCAACGGGGAAAGTCGGATCTCCGAAGGCCGCGAGCACAATTCCGTCGGATTCCAAGTCACGGATGCGGCGTAGAGGCTTCAACTGGGAGAACAAAGTGACAGAGAGAGCCGTATGGATAGGCTTCCATTCACCTACATACTGCCAACCCCGGCTGCTCGCGCGGTCGTTCACCCTCCTCGCTAAACTTGCAAAGGGTAACTCCCGCAGAGCTCCGTCTGGGATAATAAGAATGCGCCTATTTCTCTCAAGGATCTCCTCTGCCGGCAAGACCAGTTTTTGATAGAGGCTCTCGCTCGCAGCGAGCAGCGCGCTTCGGTGGGCGGACGATCCAACCTTCGCGCTAAGAAGTAATGATCGATATTGCCCCACAGCAGTTTGAATTTGCTCCCTGCTGAGGCTCAATTGTCGTAGTGCTATCTCTCCTTGCGCTTCGACCACCCATAATGCCGTCTTCTCTCGGCCGACGTAGTAATAGAGCATGACGGTCCCTGCGTCCAAGGAGCTTCTTGCTTCTTCTGCACTGATGGGCCTCGGATGACGAAGGGCTGCCAGCCGAGGTGAGGCCTTGGCAATTTGCCGCGCGTTCTCAGTGAGGCGACTCTGGATAGCAATGAGATCCTCGTTTGAAGCAAGTCCTCGCGACACCAAATCCTGAACCCCGTCATACTTTCTTTCCAAGCTTTGCCTCTCCCTGTTAAGATCCAACGGCAGATCCTTGGGAAAGGACAGGTCTCTCTCGGCCAGCATATTTAGAAGACCTCTAGCTCTGTACCCTTCCAGGGTTCGCAGGGCGGCGCCAGCTTGACCTTCCTCGATGAGTAAATCTGCCAAATCAAGATAGACTTCCTCATATTGAGACCTGAAGCGTGCTTTGACATCTTCGGTTCCTCCTACCATGCTCGTTGAGTAGGAATCCAGAGTTTCTACCGAGTCTTGAAGATACCGCAACGCCTCTATTTCCTTCCCTTGTGCCCTGAGTATCTTCCCGATTCCGTGAAGGGCGGTAGCCTCTTCGAGGCCCGCGAGATGATGTCTGCGTATGACGATCAAGGCCTCTTGGAACCGCGCGAGGCCATCTTCGAATTCTTTGGAGTCTGTGAGGATGGTTCCAAGATCGATGAGATTCAGAGCTCGTAATGGGGGATCATCTCCTGGTAACTTGAAAAGGGCCTCAAAATACTTGCGCGCCTCACCTAAGTCTCCTTTCAGCCAGTACAGATGGCCTAGGCTACCTAGAGAAGACGCAATCTCGTGGCTTCCGGCAGTCATGCTTTCCTTGATTTTCAGCGCACTCTTATAAAGGCCTTCCGCCTCTTGATATTGTCCCTTAATAGCGGCTATATTACCAAGGTTTGTGAGGCTATGTGCCTCATCTAGATTAGGTCGCGGCAGTGTCTTCGCTATTTCAAGGGACCGTCGATGAAAGAAAGTGGCCTCATCTAGATCTCCTCGATCGAACGCTATGATTCCGAGGTTGTTCTCGGCGGCGGCCTCATCCTCGCTGCCTTGCATCCTCCGTTTGATGATTCGTAGCGATCTTTGAAGTAGGTCTTCTGCTTCGTCGAGTTCGCCTCGGGTCCTTTTCAAGAGGCCGAGATTGGTCAGAGGTTGGGTAATGGCAAGGCCTTCTGGAGATATCCGTTCTCCAATGTGAATAGCCTCCTTTAGTAGGATCTCGGTGCCTTCGAGATCGCCTTTAGCTGACAAGATGACGCTCGTATTGGCCATCGCTCTCAAGACGTCGCGACTATCCGGCGCAATCTTTCGGAACATATCTGTGGCGAGGCGATAGTATTGTTCCGACATGTTCAGGTCGCCGTCCTTGAATTCAATTTCACCGAGAACTTCAAAGATCAGACCACGCTCGCTGAGGCTAGCCTGTGAATCCCGAAGGACGCCAAGCGCTTCGATTGCGAGTTGTCTTGCTTCTCTGCGATTACCAAGATTCAATTCGGCGGTAGAGAGATGCTGAAGACTTTGTTCCACTTCGGCGCTGCAAGGAGCCAGAAGCTTTCTAAGGTTCAACGCGGCACGATGCCAATCCCGCGCTTGGGAGAGTTGGCTCTTCGAGTAAGCCACCATTCCAAGGTTGTTCATTACCCTTGCGGCATTGAGGCCACCAGGCTCGCGCTGATTATAAAGTTGAAGAGAGGCTTCAAAGTCGAGTTGGGCAGGCGTGAACTCTTCCTGTTCTAAGAAAAGAATGCCTTCGGTGTTCAGTGCGGAGGCCAGGGAAGTGCTCTCAGGTGCGAGGTTTTGGAGGAGAGTCACTGCCTCTTGAAGAAAGATTTTTGCTTGAGGAGGAAGATCGTTTTGGAGCGTGAGTCCGAGATTGAGATAGGCCCTCGCGACTCCGACGCTGTCTCCTGAAAGTCTGAGTCGCTCTTCGAGGGCAGTTCGATAGATCTCGAAGGCGAAGTCGGTTTTACCCCATCTGCGAAACGTGCTTCCCAAATTATCTAGAAGTACTGAGCGTACGGAAGGGTTACTTTTTTCTCTAAGGGCTGATTCGAGGACGAGAGCGGCCTCGCTCCAGTCTCCGTGCTCGGAGCGGGTGGTGGCGATCCGGATCAATATCCATGCTAGGGTTGTCGAGTCACTCTCTTTTCGAGCCAGTCTGGCGATTTGATCCCACCAGCAGAGACCATCCTCCAAGTCTCCATTCTTTATCTCGGAGGCTCCCTGTTTGTAGATTTCGAGGATCGCTTCGCTTAAATTGGGCCGGACCTTTACCTCCATGAGACCCGTGGTGACTGAGATAGATTGAAATCCTATGCTGCGTTTCAGCTCAAGAACAATCGTGCCGGCCGGTCCTTTGTCCGTTTGTAGCCAGAACCAATCGAAAATCGACGCAATGCTCCCTTGAGAAGGCGAGTGGTCTCGCGGACGGCTGGCCGATTGACGCCAGGAGAGAAGTACATCTCCAGGTTGGATTCCACTCTGGTCAAGTGCAGGTACCGATCCCTTCTCCTCTACGACAACACCGGGTGATGCGAGAGGACCCTCTACTGCCGGGGTCCTCTCTTTCTCGGCGTCCTGGCTATAGCCGGCTGCATTGGCAGGCTGCGTCATACAGGCCGCAGCCAACCAGAGCAGGGTGAGAATGCTTATCGCCAACTTAGCCATCCGTGACCTTCCTCTCTCGTTCTTGAGAAGTGACGGCCTCTCTGCAGGCGAGCCGGCAGAGAGATTGGAAGGGTGGTATTCTATTTCCTATAAGCGAATCCCAAGCAGCACGGCGCCGGCAGTGCAGATGCGAGCTCCTCTGCAAATCCCAAGAACCAAGCCCAGAACCAAGAGCGAGGAGACCATGATGCTTGTTGCGCGGCGAGATTTCAGAGGGCTTTGCGATGGGGCGTGTTGTCAATCCATTTGTCTGCATATTCATTCAAGACGAATGCCGCTATTGAGATTAGCAGCAATCCTATACCAGCGGATGCAAGCGTCTTCCCGCGAGATGGTAAAAGGGGCCCGGGTCGAGAATGCCATAGAGAAAGGAGACCATGATTGTGGGCTTCTCAGATGACCTTATTGCCTTGAAGATGGCTCGCGCCGTGGTCATGGGGGCTCCTCCCTCGTGATGCCGTCCCGGTAGAGGCGGCTTGCCTGCATCAATAGACGCGAGAACGCAAGAGCCAAGAGGTCAAGGACACAGAAACCGCCCTCTGCTACAATCCTCTTCACCCATGCCCCCCACCGACCCTGAGGTCACGGAACTCCTCCACGCCTGGAGCGGCGGCGATGCCGCGGCCCTGGAGCGGCTCGTGCCGCTCATCTTGGACGACTTGCGCCGCATGGCCCGCCGGCATCTGCGCGGGGAGCGGGGAGGGCATACGCTGGAGCCCACAGCCCTCGTCAACGAGGTCTACCTGAAGCTCATCGACCAGCGGGAGGCGGACTGGCGGAACCGGGAACAGTTCTTCGCCGTGGCGTCGCGGATCATGCGGCGCGTGCTGCTTGACTACGCCAAGGCGCGCGGATCGGCTAAGCGGGGCAAGGACGTGGTCAAGGTCCCTCTGGAGGAGGCGTTCGAGGTGGGGCAGGAGCAGGAGGTGGACCTCATCGACCTCGGCGATGCCCTCGAGCGGCTAGGGGAGCTCGACTCCAGGCAGCGCCAGATCGTCGAGCTCAAATTTTTCTACGGCTTCGAGCACGAGGAGACCGCCGAGCTGCTCGGGATCTCGGCAACCACCAGCAAGCGGGAGTGGAAGGCGGCCAAGCTGTGGCTCCTGCGCGAGCTGAGCCGGAGCTAAAGAGCAAGGCTCGGCCGCCGCCTCCACCCTGCGATCAGCGCCACTCGAGAGTCATGTGATAGAGGCCGGCACCCTCTGTACACCGTAGTTTGATGCTGTAGTCGTAACCTGTGGCGGTGAACTTCACCGTCCGCAAGAAGGTCGTCAGACCCAGGTCGGAGGCGCGGCCGATGGAGTTGCCAGCGGAATCGAGAACTTCGAAGTCGGCTTTCGAGGAAACCTCCATCAGACGTTTCCGGAGATCGTGCCAGCGAGAAGGGGCAGGGTCCTCTCCCCGGGCTCTGGCCTGCTTGTCGAGATAGTTGATGTAGGAGTCGATTGCGGACGCCGACGTCTCGACCTTGATGAAGTTGATCTTCACGTCGTAGGTGCCGCCCATCCTCGGAACGCGGATGGGAATGTACTTGACGGCGGGAGGACCGCCATTGAGATTGCTGATGATTCCGGTCTGCACGTAGATGTTGTCGCCTGCCTTCTGGGCTTCAAGCCAGGAAGAGATGGAGAAGGCAATCGCCAGCATGCACGAGATGATGACGAGCTTTCGGTAGCGAAGCATGGTGTCCTCCTTGAAATCGACGCGCCGAGGCGTCGATTTCTCAAGAATGAGGGCTCGGCAGAGCGCTCTGGTTTATGGACCGGGTTTGTGCTGTATTAGAGGACGCGAAATCGGGATGCTTGAAGGACCAGGTCCGGCGGCAAGAGATGCAGCCGCAGTCGCGACCCGGACGCCCGGCGTTTCTCGCGTCTTTGAGAGGGTGTCTGAAGTAGCGATTCCATCCGGGCGTCTCCACATTGAATTGGGAGAGCCTTTTTTCAGACACCCTGGTTTCCGCAAGAAAGGAGCATGGTGACGCCCGAACGCTGGGGAGAGGTCAAGGCGGTGCTGGACGGTGCGCTGGAGAAGGGGCCTGGCGAGCGGGCGGCGTTCGTGGCGGCGGCGTGCGGGGAGGACTCGGAGCTGCAACAGGAGGTGGAGTCGCTTCTTGAATTCGAGGAGGGGAGCGCGGGCTTCATCGAGGAGCCGCTCTTCGGTCCCTTTTCCGACGGGCAGGAAGGTCTCGAGGAGGGGCAACGCGTCGGTCCCTATCGAGTGGTGAAGGAGATCGGCCGGGGTGGCATGGGGGCCGTCTATCTCGCCGTGCGGGCGGACGAGGAGTTCGATCAGCGGGTCGCCCTCAAGCTGGTGGGGACGGGTTCGGCGGCGGAGATCGTCCGCAGGTTCAGGGCCGAGCGCCAGATCCTTGCCCATCTCGATCATCCCAATATCGCCAAGCTGCTCGACGGCGGCACGGCGGAGGACGGCCGCCCCTACTTCGTCATGGAGTACGTGGAGGGGCGGCCCATCGACGTGTACGCCGGCGGGCGACCGCTTCGCGAGCGGCTGGCTCTGTTCCGGGAGGTGTGCGCGGCCGTCCACTTCGCCCATCAGAACCTGGTGGTGCATCGCGACCTGAAGCCGGGCAATATTCTCGTCACCGCCGACGGCCTTCCCAAGCTTCTGGACTTCGGCATCGCCAAGTTGCTCGATCCCGGGCGGACCGATCCCGCGCTCTCGGAGCTGGGGCTGCGGCCCATGACGCTCCAGTACGCGAGCCCGGAGCAGGTGGCGGGAACGCCCATCACCACGGCGAGCGACGTTTACGCGCTGGGCGTGCTCCTCCACGTCCTGCTCACCGACCGGTCACCCTATTCCGTTGCGGCGGACGATCGCCAAGCTCTGGAGCGGGCTATCACCCAAGGGGAAATGGTCCGGCCGAGCCAGGCCGTGGAACGCCGGGAGGACGCCCGCCGCCTGGCGGGAGACCTGGACACCATCGTGCTGCGGGCCATGGACTTGAAGCCGGAGCGGCGATACGCCTCGGCAGAGCAGCTCGCGGCGGATGTCCAGCGGCATCTCGATGGCCTGCCGGTGCTGGCCCGCAAGGACACGCCGGGCTACCGGCTCGGCAAGTTCGTCCGCCGTCACAAGCTGGGAGTCGCCGCGGCGGCGGCCGTGCTGCTGTTGATCCTGGGCTTCAGCGTCACGGTCACTTTGCTGCTGAGGAAGGCCGAGCGGGAGCGGGACCGGGCGAAGGCGGTTTCCGGGTTTCTGGAGGAGCTGTTCACCGTCCCGGATCCAAGGAGCTCGCGCGGGGAGACGATCACCGCCCGTGAGGTATTGGACCGGGGGCGCAAGCAGATCGCCGGGGAGCGTCAGGTGGCGCCGGAAACGCGGGCGGCGTTGATGGAGACCATGGGGAGGGTGTATCGCAGTCTGGGTCTGTACGACGAGGCCGGCTCCCTCTTGGAGGAGGCGCTGCGTCTTCGTAGGCAGACCCTGGGGCCGAACCATTTGGACGTGGCGGCGAACGAGATTAACCTGGCGCTGGTGTTCCAGAGCCTGGGAGAGAAGGCAAAGTCTGAGGCGCTCACCCGCCAGGCTTTAGAGATTTTTCGCCGGCAGGGAGCGACAGCAACCCTGGAGTATGCAGCCGGGCTGAACAACTTGGGAGGGCTTTTGGAAGAACGGGGGGAGCATGAGGCCGCCGAGGCGCTCTTCCGCGAGACTCTGAGTCTCAAGCAGAAGATCCCGGGGAGCGATGATGAGGTGGCGCATGCCTACAACAATCTTGGAGACGTGCTCTACGCCAAGGGCGACCTCGCCAGCGCCGAGCCCTACCTGAGAAAAGGCTTGGCGATGCGCCTGAAGCTCCTGGGCGGTGAGCCCCACCCCGACGTGGCCACCAGCCTCAACAATCTGGCGTCGCTCTTGGAGGCGAAGGGAGCGCGCGCCGAGGCCGAAAAGCTCTATCGAGAAGTCTTGGCGATGCGCCGCAAGCTGCTTGGTGGCGACCACCCGAGCGTGGCGACAAGCCTCAATAATCTCGCCTTCCTCTTGCTGGCTGAGGGCCGGCTGGCGGAGGCCGAACCGTTCGCCCGGGAGGCGCTGTCCATCGCGAAGAAGCGTGATTCCAAACGAGCCGTGCTCGATCGGAATCTTGCGGCAGTGCTGGTGGGACAGGGAAAGGGACGGGAGGCCGAGCCGCTGGCACAGGAGGCGCTCGCGATCTTCCGGGCGGCAAAGTCGAGTTGGCGGGTCCCGGACGCAGAGAGCGTCCTCGGGAGCTGCCTCGTCGCCGAGGGGCGCTTCGCGGAGGCCGAGCCGCTGCTGCTCGGCAGCTATTCCATTCTCAAAGCGAGCCCCGAGGGCGCCCACTATGCCCCGGCGGCGCTCCAGCGTATCGTCGATCTCTACGAAGCCTGGGGGCGGCCGGACCGTGCCGCCCCTTGGCGGGCTCTCCTCAGCTCGCCCCTGCCCCCTACGTCTTCGAAGCCGTGAGCACCGCCCGGTCGCGCAGCTTGCCGGCGGCAGGGGAGAGGGGGGCGTTGGTGAGGATCTTATTGATCCGCTCCATGGCTTTCACGGAATCGCCCATGCTCTGGTAGAGCACGACCTCGCCGTAGAGGTTTTCGGCGAGGACGTTCAGGCGTTCGATCACCGGCACCACGTAGGGCCCATCGGGGTAGCGGCGCAGATACTCTGAGCCGTTGGCGAGGTCGTCGTAGCTCTTGGCGATGGCGGCCAGGCGGTCGCCGGCCACGTGCTTGAGGTCGGGGTCCTTGTCCTGCTCGGCCATCTGTTGCAGCGCGGCCAGCTCCTGGAGCGTCGGCGCCAGGTTGCGCAGGCCCGCCCGGGCGCGCTTGCCCTCGACGCTGTCCGGGGCCGCTTCCCACGACTTCAAATACTGAGTCACGGCCTCCGTGCGATTGCCCAGCCGGCTGTCGGCGTCGCCCAGGGCGAGAGCCACCTCGGGCACCTTCGGCGAATCCGGGAAGTTGCTGAGGAATGCCACCAGGAACGAGGTCTCATAGACTCCGCCGCCCAGCGTTTCAAGGGCCCGGGGATAGAGCTCTTTGCGCTTGGTCTCGAGGTCGGAGATCTCTCCTTCCACCACCGGCACCAGGCCGCCCTTCGGATCGAGCGACTTCAGGTCCGCCAGCTCGGTCTTGTAGAGCTTCACCACCGCGCCGTAGTCGCGGGAGAGAAGGGGCCGGGTGAGCTCGTCGTCCCGCCGCTTGTGCAGCTTCTCGAGGCGCAGGCCGTCGGCCAGTTGGCCCGTGGGCCAGGTGGCGAGCATGGCCCGCTTGAGGAACGCGACCTCCGGCTCGGGGGGCTTCTTGCGGGCGAGATAAGTGCTCAGAATTCCTTGCGTGCGCTTGCGGAACTCAGCCGCCGAAGGCTTTCGCGGATCGATCGTCCAGGTGGCTTTGCGCGCCTCGGCGGAGCGCACACGCTCGTCGCCGAAGGGGTGGGTCTGCATGTAGCCGAACTCTTTGATCTGCGGCAGCCGGTCGTTCATCAGCACCCACAGACGGCGGGCGCCGTGCGGGTTGTAGCCGGCCGCGGCCGCCAGGCGCTGGCCCTCTTTGTCCGCCTCGTCCTCCTGCTCCCGGCTGTAGCTCCGCAGCAACAGCTCGCTCACCACCAGGCTGGCCGCCGCGGCGCCCTGCACGAGGTTGCCGCCGTTGTCATAGCCGTAGCCGACGCGGGGATCGTAGGGAGTATTGGGGACGTTCTGCCTGCGCTGCGACTCGCCGATCAGCACGCCGGCCACCAGCAGGTTGCCCAGGATGCTCATCAGCGTCGCTTTGCGCTGCATCTTGATGGAGTGCTCGTTGATGACGTGACCGATCTCGTGGCCGAGGACGTTGGCCAGCATGTCGTCGTCGAGCCCCAGGTCCAGCATGCCGGTGGTGATGAAGATCTGGCCGGCCGGCAGGGCGAAGGCGTTGGGCTCCGTCATCTTGACGATGCCGAAGACGAACGGGTACTTCACGAATTCCGATTGCTGGGCAAGCTCATAGCCGATGCGGTTGACCCGGGAGACGTCGGCCGCGGTGTCGCGAATGCCGTACTGTTTTTCCGCTTCGATCGCCGCCTTCATGCTCTCCTCGAAGAGGCTCGGATCGGCGATGCCGGGGAATGTCTGTGCCGCCGGCCGCGGTGCCTGGGCCAAAGCCGGAGCCGCGGCGTAGAAGACAAGAAGGAGGACCAGGGCGGAGGCAAGGATTCGTCGGTGGTTCATGGCCGTCCCCTCATAACGTCTGCGTCCAGCTTAGCGCATGGGAATGACTCCCAACGTGACAACACGGCGCGAAGGGAGAAAAACTCCCGCCTGTAGGTGTGGTAGCGTTTCACGCCATGAGTGACTTGACCATTGAGGTGAAGACGAGCAAGTCGTCGATGGGGGAGATCCGCCCGGCGCTCGACGGGGCGCTTAAGGAGGCCTTCCCAGGCGGCATGCTGAAATGGCACTGGGAAGAGGACGTCATGCACCTTTCCGGGCCGGGAGCCCAGGCCACCATCGTCCTGGAAAACGGCCTGCTGGTCGGCAAGGCCCATCTCAAGCCCCCCGCAAACTTGATGAAGCCGGTGATCGAGAAGAAGATCGCCGACGTAATGAAGAAGGTCGCCGGGCAGCTCTGATCCGAAAGGGCGCGAACCCGTGCCCGCAATCCCAAGCCCCTACTCAGCCCTGCTCTACTACGCCAGCCGGTTCGCCGGCGAAGAGCCCTCGCTCTTCCGCAGTGTGGGTCTGAACTGGCGCTGGCACTCCTGGGGCGAAGTCGCCCGCCTTGCTGCCGCCTGGGTCGGCCATCTTGCCGGCCGTCCCCCTGCCTCCCGCGTTGCCTTCCCGTATCGGCCCGGCCCCGAGTCGATCGCCCTCGACCTCGGGATTCAGGGAGCGGGACTGATTTCCGTGCCGGTGAGCGGGGAGCAGGAATCGGTCTCGGATTGGGGGTGCCGGTGGGTGGAGCCCTTATCCTCTGGCTCCATAGGCGCTGACTTCGCTGCCTCAGAGCGCCCCCCAAGACCCTCATCACCCCGGCCCTCTTCTCCCGACCCCCTCGACCCCCTCACCGGGAGAAGAGGGAGAACAGCCGAACCCCTCATCACCCCAACCCTCTTCTCCCATCGCCCTCCTCCCAACCGGGAGAAGAGGGAGCAAGGCAAGACTGCCCCAGGGGTACCCCTCTCCCGGGGAGGGGGATGGGGTGGTCGGGAGAGGGGCAGGGGTGAGGGTCTTGGGCGGGGGGGCGCGGAGACCTACACGGGCGGGGTCGTGGTGCAGATCGCGGGCTCGCCGGTGGAATTGGGGAACGCGGAGCTGATGGCAACGGTGGAGCAGGTTCAAGCGGAGATCGCTTCGGCTCGGCGAGCAGGGGAGCGGGAAATCGTGGTCCTTGGCGGAGCTTTGGAGACGCCGGAAGAGCGGGCAATGCTGACGTGGGCCACAGTGATGGGAGCTGCCGTAATGCTAGAGCCGGCGCCGGAGCTACGGATCGCCACCGCGGCCTGGGTGCGGCCGACGGTGTTTCATGGCACGGCGGAGGAGATCGGCACGCTGCAAGCCTGGGCGGAGAAGGCGAAAAAGAAGCGCAGCCTTCCCTTTGGGCGGCTGCGGACTATCCTGGTCGCCGGCAGCGAGGAACTCGGGAAAACTGAAGCAGAGCTTTGGCGAAATTGGGGGGTGACCTTGGGGCGCGTGCCCCCTCTTGCCGCAGAGCGGCATAAACATGGTATATAGGACGAGAGAGGAGAGTCTTCGATGTCCGAGAACGCCACCCTGGAAGCCCCGCCGCCCGCTCCATTGCGCCCGCCGAACACCGCGTCGGCCCTGGAGGAGATCACCGAGCGAGCCGATACCGTCTGGACCCGCGAGTCGGGCAAACCCGTCAAGACGACCGTCTCCGACCGCCGCGAGCTGAAGGGGCCGCATGGGCGTATAGCGATCGTCGACGGTTGCCGCACGCCGTTCGTCAAGTCCGGCACCGACTTTCAGGGCATGGACGTGATCGATCTCGCGAGCATCGCCGCCGCCGAGCTGATCGCCCGCTTGGCCGTGGACGGCAACTTGATCGACCTCTCCGTCTTCGGCGTCGTGGTGCCGGCTCTCCACGCTCCGAACCTCGGCCGCGAGGTGGTCTTCCGCACCTCGCTCCCCTGGGACATCCCGGGCGTGACGGTGAACCTCGCCTGCGCCTCCTCGACGCGGGCGATGACCTTCGGCGCCGAGGCCATCCTCACCGGCGAGGCCGAGGTCGTCCTGGCCGGCGGCGCCGAGTCGCTATCCAACGTTCCCATCCAGTTCTCGCGCAAAGCGGCGAAGACCTTCATGGAGCTGTCGCGAGCCAAGACGCTGCCGCAGAAAGTCGGAATTCTCTCGAAGCTCCGCCCGGCGGATCTGGCGCCGGTCGCGCCGGCCATCGCCGAGTACACCACCGGCCAGTCGATGGGCGAGTCGGCGGAGAAGATGGCGAAGGAGAACGACATCTCGCGCTACGCTCAGGACGAGATCGCCCTCCTCTCCCACCACCGGGCCGCCGTGGCCACCGAGGATGGCCGGCTGACGGCGCAGATCGCTCCGGCGTTCCCGCCGCCCAGATACGACAAGGCGGTGACCCGCGACAACGGCATCCGCGCCGACTCTTCGTTGGAGGCGCTCGCCAAGCTGAAGCCGGTGTTCGACAAGCGCTATGGCAGCCTCACGGCCGGCAACTCCAGCCCGTTGACCGATGGCGGCTCGGCGGTCCTGCTGATGAGCGAGGAGAAGGCCAAGGCGCTGGGCTACAAGCCGCTCGGCTACATTCGCTCCTACGCGTTCAGCGCACTCAACCCGGGCGACCAGCTCCTTCAGGGGCCGGCCTACGCCGCGCCGGCGGCTCTGGACGCGGCGGGGCTGAAGCTCGGGGACATCGATCTGGTTGAGATGCACGAGGCGTTCGCGGCGCAGATCCTCTCCAACATGAAGGCCTTCGCCTCGAAGAAGTTCGCCGAACGCGAGCTGGGCCGGACCGAGCCTATGGGCGTCATCGATTTCGAGCGTTTCAACGTCACCGGCGGCTCCATCGCCATCGGCCATCCCTTCGGCGCCACCGGCGCCCGCGTCGCCACCCAGCTCCTCTACGAGCTGCGCCGCCGCGGCCAGAACCTCGGTTTGCTGACGATCTGCGCGGCCGGCGGCGTGGGATTCGCGATGGTGGTGGAGAGGGAATGACGAATGGCGAATCAGGAATGGCGAATGGAATGGGGATTTCTAATTCATCATTCTTGATTCGCTATTCTTAATTTCCCATGTTGTCCGGCACCTTCGTCGTCGACCTATCCCGCCACCTCCCCGGTCCTCTCGCCGCCCGCCTGCTGGCGGATCTGGGGGCTCGGGTGGTGAAGGTGGAGGAACCGGCGATGGGCGATCCGATACGGATTTCGCCGCCGGTGCGGGAGGGCGTGGGTGCACTTGGGGGGATTCTGCTGGCGGGGGTCGAGAGCGTGGCCCTGGATCTCAAGGATCCGGGTGGGCGCGAGGTTCTGGAGCGGCTTTTGGCGCGGGCGGACGTGCTGCTGGAGAGCTTCCGGCCCGGCACGCTGGCACGCCTGGGCTTCCCGCCGGAGGAGCTGCGACGGCGGTTTCCCAGCCTCGTGATCTGCTCGCTGACGGGCTGGGGCCAGTCCGGTCCCTACAAGGCCCGGGCAGGGCACGACGTCACCTATCAGGCGGCGGCGGGGGCGCTGGCGTCCACGGCGTCGATACCGGCCGTGCCGGTCGCGGACCTCATCGGCGGTTGGAGCGCTGTCACCGCAATCCTGGCGGCCTTGCTGGAGCGGCAACGGACAGGACAAGGACGGTGGATCGACGCTTCGCTCTACGACGCCGCCCTGCACTCCAATCTGATCGGCTGGTCCATGGAGGTGGGAGGGGAGAAAGGTGTGGGCGAGCCGCTCCCCTTGACCGGTGGCCTCCCCTGCTACGACATCTACGAGACGGCAGACGGCCGATACCTTGCTGTGGGCGCCCTGGAGCCCCATTTCTGGCAGCGTCTCTGCAATGCTGTGGACCGTGGCGACCTCGCCCGGCGGCAATACAGCGCCTCGCGACGGGTGCGCCGGCAAGTGAGAGACCTGATCCGCAGCCGCACTCTCGCGCAATGGATGGAGGTCCTGGGCCGGGAGGACGTCCCCGCCGAGCCCGTTCTTTCCGCCGCCGAGGCGCGCTCCCATCCGCAAGCCCTAGAGCGAGCCCTCCTTTCCGTGGGTCCCGACCGCCAGCCCCGCCTCGCCTTCCCGGCCCGCTTCGACGGCGAACGTCCGCGGCCGGGCGGCCATACCCCCGTGCTCGGAGAGCACACCAAGGCGCTCCTCAAGGAGCTCGGCGTGCCGCGGGACATCGAGACGTCCCCCGGCGTCGGCCGCCGCTTCAGCCTCATGCGCTGGCTGCGGACGGTCCTGCGCTGATCGATTACTCGAGCCGCGCGATGACCTCCAGCGTCAGGTCGTCGCGCAGCGTCTCGTCGCCGACGTGGTGGTCAAAAGCCCGAAGAATCGCGTCGTGCACTTCCTTTGGCGTGCCGCCGAGCTCCAGTGCGGCGCGGATGCGGTCATAGCCGAAAGCCGTCTTGCCCAGGCTGTCCACGGCCTCGGGGAGACCGTCCGTGTAGAGCACCAGCAGGTCGCCGGGCTCCAGGGTGACGCGGCGGGTGACGACCGGCAGGGGATCGCGCATCCCGAGGGGGAAACCGCCGTTGCCCAGCTCCTCGACGCAGCCGTTGCCGTGCCGCAGCAGGGGGAACGGGTGGCCGGCGGAGACGTACTCCATCTCCCCGGTCGACGGCTCCAGCAGGGCATAGAAGACGCTCATGAAGGTGCGGTTCGTGCCGGTGCGGCAGAGCGTGCGATTGAGCAGGGCGAGCACCCGCTCCGGGCTGGGATCGAGATCGAGAGCCGTCTTCAAGGTGGCGTTGGCGATCGCCATCACCAACCCGGCGGCCATGCCGTGGCCGCTGGCGTCCCCCACCACCAGTACGACGCGCCCGTCGGGCAGGGCCATGATGTCGTAGTAGTCGCCGCCCACCTCGTTGGCCGTGCGGTAGGAGTGGGCGAAGCCGTATCCCGGCACGGCCGGCAGGTCGTGGGGCATCAGCTCGGTCTGCAGCTCGCGGGCGACTTCCAGCTCGTCGCGCACGCGGACGCGGTCCACCAGCTCCAGAGCCAGAAGGAAGATCATGCCGCCGAGGCTGACGGCGAACCAGAACGGCGAGAACTCGATGATGATTCGCTTGGAAGAAAAGGAGTTGTTGCCGGTCAGGCCGATGATGAAGGCGAGGAGAGAGCCGGCGAAAAGTAGCCGGCGGGCCGGCGTGAGCTTGTAGGAAAGGCCGAGAAACGCCAGCTTGGTTCGGAACAGGAAGCGCCTCAGGCCCTTCTTGGGCTCGTCCTCCTGCCGGTGCCCGCGGGTGAGAACGTCGTAGGCGGTGGCCGCGTCGCGGTCGAACAGACGCCGCAGATCCCGCTGGTTGAGGCCGTCGGTGTACTCGCGGACGAAGGTGTGCAGGCGCTCGACGGCGTGAGGTCTTGAGCGTCTCATTGCAGTCCTGAATACGTCAGGCCGTCCTCAGGGTTTTGAGGCTCTCTGGACATCGCGTTGTCACCTATGTTATAACCTCTCTCGGAAGGAGGACTCCAGGATGATCAAGCTCAAAGTGACCACGGTAGGGAATTCGACCGGCGTCGTATTGCCTCGGGAAATCCTGTCCCGCCTCAAGGTCCAGAAGGGAGATGTTCTCTATCTCACGGAGACTCCTGACGGTTACCAGATTACACCCTATGACGAAGAGTTCGGCCGGCAGATGGAGGAGGCTGAGCGCATCATGAGGGAGAACCGGGAAGTCCTCCGCGAGCTCGCGAAGTGACGGGCGGGCCGCGATGGCTGCTGATCACGGTCGTCGTGGCCTCGCATCGGGCACTCATTGCCGAGCACGGAGGAGTTGACGGTCTCAGGGATCGCGGTCTCTTGGAGTCCACCCTGGCTCGCCCCCGGAATCTCCTCGCATACTCCGATGGCAATGCCAGCCTCTTCGATCTCGCCGCATGCTATGCCTACGGACTGGCTCGGAATCACTGCTTCGTCGACGGAAACAAGAGAATCGCGTATACGGCGGCATTGACGTTTCTTGGGCTCCATGGCTTTCGTCTGAATGCGGACCGCGAGGAGCGGGTCCTGACGTTCCTCCGTCTAGCCTCGGGCGAGCTCAGCGAAAGGGAGCTCAGCGAATGGTTGGAGCGACACTGTCAAGAGGCCCCATGACTCAGCAAGGTATTCGTTAGGTTCGCAGCCACCAGGTGCGCCAGCGAATTGGCGTAATACCGCAACACGTGCATCTCCTCCGGCCGGGCGATGTAGAGGCCTTCGCTCTCCTCCACCAGGTGGCGCAGCGTGAGCATGCGCAGTCCGGCCTCAATAGCATAGGCCTGATCGCGGCGGGGGATGTAGACGTGGGCGCCGCCGGCTTCCAGCGCTTCGATGAGGCGAAGGGCCCGGGCTTGGAGCTCCAGCTCCGAAAGCGGCTCGCCGGCTTGGACCAGCACCGTCGCCACCAGCGGCACCGGCAACGCCGGAATCACCCCGCCGATCGCCCGCATCAGCTCAGCCCCCAGACGCTCCAGGTGGACCGTTCTCTCCTCGCGCGAGAGGGTGCGCAGGTCGAGCTTCTGTTCGCCGAGGTAGTGGCGCATGGAGATGGGGCTGCCGAAGCTCACGCAGGCGTAGCCGAAGCGGTGCCAGCGGCTGCGCAGCATCAAGCCGAGGTTGCGCAGTGCGAAGTGCAGGGTTGTCGTCGCGGCTCGTAGGGGTCCGGGCTTCGCTGCGCTGGGGGTCAAATCGAGGAGCAGCGTGCGGTCCTCCAGTACCCGGTCGTAGTTGATTCCCACGGGGATGAACACCAGGTCCCGGTCCCCATGCAGGGGATCGAAGGAGCGGAGCATGTAGTCGAGGATGCCGAGCTTCGGCGGCCGCAGCCGGCCGTCGCGGGAGAGCCCGCCTTCCGGATAGACGGCCTGGGGGACGCCGGCCGCGGTCGCCATGTGGATGTAGCGCTCCAGCACCCGCCGGTAGAGAGGATCGCCCGAGCTGCGGCGGACGAAGTAGGCGCCGGTCGAGCGGATCAGGGTCTGCAGCGGCCAGACGCGCGCCCACTCGCCCACGGCGTAGGAGAGGGCCGTGCGGTCCGCCGCCAGGTAGGCCACCAGGATGTAGTCCATGTTGCTGCGGTGGTTCATCAGGAAGACCACCGTCGA
>Ga0075424_100002111_pt1 | contig 17920 bp, 8 predicted proteins | sample SoiMethybrSBSTD3_FD_75301 | JGI IMG/M metagenome (GOLD analysis project Ga0075424, IMG submission 75301) | Bulk soil microbial communities from a Populus tree surrounding site in Tennessee, USA - Soil MetaG P. TD hybrid SBSTD3 | ecosystem: Environmental > Terrestrial > Soil > Tree plantation...
TGAAGCTGTTCTCGTTCTTCCTGCTCGCGCTCGAGACCTCGATGCTCGGGACGTTCGTCGCGCTCGATCTCTTCCTCTTCTACATGTTCTGGGACTTCGTGCTCATCCCGATGTATTTCCTCATCGGCATCTGGGGCTACGACCGGCGTGTGTATGCGGCCGTGAAGTTCATCCTGTACACGATGGCCGGAAGCGTGCTGATGCTGCTCGCGATCATCGGCCTGGCATGGACGTACGCGTCCGTCAACGGCACGCCCAGCTTCAGCCTGCTCGATCTCCAGGGGCTCACGCTGTCGTGGACGAAGGAGAAATGGTTCTTCCTTGCATTTGCGATCGCGTTCCTGATCAAAGTCCCGCTGTTTCCGTTCCATACCTGGCTGCCCGACGCGCACGTCGAAGCGCCGACGGCGGGCTCCATCATCCTTGCGGGCGTCATGCTGAAGATGGGGACGTACGGGCTCGTGCGCTTCGCGTTCCCGCTGTTCCCGACGGCGGCGATGTACTACGCGCCGTGGATCGCGATCTTCGCGATCATCGGCATCATCTACGGCGCGCTCGTCGCGATGGTGCAGCCCGACATGAAGAAGCTCGTCGCGTACTCGAGCGTGAGCCACCTGGGCTTCGTCGTGCTCGGGTTGTGCGCGATGAACGTCCAGGGGCTGCAGGGGTCGGTGTACCAGATGCTGAACCACGGCGTCAGCACGGGCGGCCTCTTCATGATCGTCGGCATGCTCTCGGACCGCCGCCACACGCGATTGATTGCGGAGTTCGGGGGGCTGAAGGCGGTGATGCCGCGCCTCGTCGCCGCATTTCTGCTCATCACGCTCTCGTCGATCGCGCTGCCTGGCATGAACGGGTTCGTCGGCGAGTTCCTGATCCTGCTTGGCGGGTTCCTCTGGAAGCCGAAATTCGTCGCGTTCGCCGCGACCGGCGTGATCCTCTCCGCGGTCTACATGCTGTGGATGTTCCAGCGCGTCAACTACGGACAGATCACCAACGAGAAGAACCGCGCGCTGCCCGACCTCACGCCGCGTGAGTGGGGGATGATGGTGCCGACGGTGGCGGTCGCGATTTTCATGGGCGTGTTCCCGACGTTGTTTCTGAAGCCGATGGAGCCTTCGGTGCGGAAGACGGTGGAGCGGGTCACGGGCCGCAGCTTCGCGGAGCGGCCGGCCGACGCGATTCGCGATTCGCGATTCGCGATTCGAACCGCGAACAGCGAGCCGCGAGCCGCGACAGCGGAGGTCACGAAGTGACCGAATACGCCGGCATCATCCCGATCGTCATCGTCGCCCTCTCGGCGGCCGCGGCGATGCTCGCCGAAGCGTTCCGGCAGCCGGGCGAGCGCATGCCGATCGCCGGGCTCGGGCTGATCGGGCTCGTTGGCGCGGGGATCGCCTCCGCCTCGCTCTGGAACAGCGACGCGCACAGCCTCGGCGTCATCCGCTCCGACAACTTCGCGCTCTTCATCAACATCGTCCTCTGCATCGTCGGTGTCCTGACGATGTTGTTTTCCAACGAGGTAATCGAGCGCGAGCACCTGCCGGCGGGTGAGTATTACGCGCTGACCCTGTTTGCGATCTGCGGGATGATGATGATGGCGGCGGCCACCGATCTGCTCGTCATCTTCATCGCGCTCGAAGTGCTCTCGCTCGCGGTCTACGTGCTCACGGGGATCCGCCGCGACAGCCTGGCGAGCGCGGAGGCGGCGTTCAAGTACTTTCTCCTCGGCGCGTTCTCGAGCGCGTTTTTTCTCTATGGCGTGGCGTTCACGTTCGCGCTGTCAGGCTCCACCCGAATCGACGCGATCGGGACCGCGCTGTCGGCCCACGCGGCTACCTCGCCGACGACGCTGACGCTGCTGGCGGTTGGACTGCTCGCGGTCGGGTTCGCGTTCAAGATTTCCGCCGTGCCCTTCCACATGTGGACGCCGGACGCGTACGAAGGCGCGCCGACGATCGTGACGGCCTTCATGTCGACCGGCGTCAAGGCGGCGGCGTTCGCGGCGTTCGTCCGCGTGTTCCTGTCGCCGTTCGAGCCGCTCCAGGCGCAGTGGATTCCCGTGCTGTCGTGGATTGCGGGCGCAACGATGATCGTCGGGACGGTCGTCGGCGTCGTGCAGACCAACGTCAAGCGGATGCTCGCCTACTCGAGCATCGCGCATGCCGGCTACCTGCTGCTCGGCCTCGTGTCGGCCAACAGCGCCGGCAAGGCGGCGATCCTGTTCTATCTGCTCGCGTACGCCGTCACGAATATCGGCGCGCTCGGAATCGTGGCGCTGCTCGGCTCGGCGAACAGCGACCATGACGAGCTGCGCGATTTCGCCGGCTTGTGGCGCTCGCGTCCGGGCCTCGCGGCGCTCATGACGATCTTCCTGCTGTCGCTCGGCGGCATCCCGCCGACGGCCGGCTTCATCGGCAAGTGGTACATCTTCAGCGCGGCCGTTCAGGAAGGGCACTACTGGCTCGCAATCATCGGCGTGCTCACGAGCGTCGTCTCGGTCTTCTTCTACCTCCGCATCGTCGTCATGATGTACATGACCGAGGGGGCCGACGTGGTCCGGCCGCGCCTGCCGGTCACCGCCGTCGCCGGACTCACGCTTGTGACGGTTGCCGTGTTCTACCTGGGCATCATGCCGACGCGCGTGCTGGATCTGGCGCTCGATTCGATCTCGACCATCTTTTGATCCGTGAAGCCTTGAACCCCTGAAGCCCTGAAATGGCAGGCCGCGACCACTGGCTGTCGATCGCCCGTTCGAACGACCCTGACGACATCCGCGAGCACATCCTCACCGGCTTCAAGGCCGGAAAACCCTTTACACCTTACGTTCCGACGATCCCGCTGCCGCCGCGGCTCGATCGTGTGCTCGACTTCGGCTGCGGCGTCGGCCGGAACTTCCCGTTCCTGCGAACCATCGCGCGCCACGTCACGGGATTCGACCTGCCGCCGATGGTTGCGCAGTGCCGCGCGCTCGCGGCCGACTGTGCCGACGAGCTCGACGACGAGTGGGAGACCGTCCGGGAGAGCCGGTTCGATCTCATCGTGGCGGTGCTCGTCCTCCAGCACATCGAGCCGCCCGCCTGCCGCGCGTATCTGCAGGATTTCGCGCGGATGGCCCCTGCGCTCTATCTCCTGAGCCGCGCCGACAGCGACTTCGGCACGAATGTGTTCTCAGAACTTCACGACGCCGGTCTGTTCGCGACGGCCGATTGCGTCGAAGTGGATCACGATCCAAAAACTCATCAACTGCGTGTGCTCGGACGGAAGTCATTTGCCGCCGCGGCGGCGCCCGGCACGGCAGGGCACTACGAGGTGCTGCTTTACTCGACGCTATAATTCGCGCCTGACATTTATGAACAGAACGCTGATCCCCGCCACCGTAGTCGCCGTCGCGTCGACCTTGTCGTTGGCCGGCCAGACCGCAGGCAGCCTGGACTCGCAGGCGCTGAAGGGACTCGAGCTTCGCAGTCTCGGTCCCGCGCTTGCGACCGGCCGCGTTCAGGACGTCGAGATCGATCCGAAGAACCCGAGCGTCTGGTACGTCGCGTCCGCGTTCGGCGGCTTGTGGAAAACGAGCAACCGCGGCATCACCTTCAACCCCGTTTTCGATGATCAGGGCTCGTTCACGCTCTGCTGCGTGGTCGTCGATCCGAAGGACTCGAACGTCGTCTGGGTGGGGTCGGGCGAGAACGCGAGCCAGCGCAGCGCGCACTTCGGCGACGGCGTCTACAAATCAACCGACGCAGGCAAGACGTGGAAGAACGTCGGACTGAAGTCGTCCGAGCACATCGGGAAGATCGTCATCGATCCGCGCAACTCCAGCGTCGTGTACGTCGCAGCGCAGGGCCCGCTCTGGTCCGCCGGGGGAGAGCGCGGCCTCTTCAAGACCACCGACGGCGGCGAGACGTGGAACGCGGTGCTCACGATCTCGGCCGACACCGGCATCAGCGACGTGGTCTTCGACACGAAGAACCCCGATGTCCTCTTTGCCTCCTCGTACCAGCGGCGCCGCGCGGTGGGCCAGATGATCGGCGGTGGCCCCGAAGGGGGAATTTTCAAGACGACGAATGCCGGGAAGACGTGGACGAAGCTGACAAACGGGCTGCCCAAGGACGATGTCGGCCGCATTGCGCTCGCGGTCGATCCGCACAGCGCGAAGCGCGTCTATGCACTGATCAGCGCAAAGGCGCCGCGCGGCCGCGGATTCGGCCCGGTGGCGCCAGACGCGCCGCCGACGGGACCGGTCATCGACGAGGCGGGATTCTACCGTTCCGATGACGCGGGTGCGACGTGGGCGCGGATTGGACGCACGGTTCCTTCAGCTGGCCGGGGGGGCCGCGGCGGAGCTGTCGCCGGTCAGGGTGTCGAGGGTGCGAGAGGTGCCCAGGGTGCCGAAGGTGCGAGGGGTGCGCAGGGTGCGCAGAGTGCGCAGGGTGACTGGTATCGCGGCGGCGGTGCGGCGTACTACCAGGAGCTGTTCGTCGATCCTTATCGCCCTGACACGATTTACTCCGTCAACACCAACCTCGATCGCAGTACCGACGGCGGCAAGACGTGGAAGCAGACGGGCTGGGAAGAGACCGGCATGCACGTCGACCACCACGTCGTCGAGTTCGACCCGAGCGACAGGAACCACATTCTCATCGGGAATGACGGCGGGTTGTACGAGAGCTACGACGAGGGGCAGACGTTCCGGTTCTTCGCGAACATTCCCGTGACGCAGTATTACCGCGTGTCGGTCGACAACGCGAAGCCGTTCTACCACGTGTGTGGCGGCGCGCAGGACAACTGGTCGCACTGCGGGCCGTCGCGGACGATGAACCGGTGGGGGATCCGGACCAGCGACTGGTACGTCGTCGGCGGGGGCGATGGTTTCCAGACCCGCAACGATCCGGAGGATCCCAACATCGTCTATGCGACGTCGCAGGACGGGAACGTCACGCGGCTCGATCTGCGAACGGGCGAATCGCGCAGCATTCGACCGCGGCTCGCAGGCGCGCAGGCGAGCGCGGATGAAGGGGGAGGCGCGCCTGGGGGCGGCAATCCTCCGGGTGCACCGCCGCAGGGTGCTCAAGGTGCGAGGGGTGCCGAGGGTGCCGAAGGTGCGAGGGGTGCTCAGGGTGCGAGGGGTGCCGAGGGTGCCGAAGGTGCGAGAGGTGCTCAAGGTGCCGAGGGTGCCGAAGGTGCCAGGGGTGCTCAAGGTGCGCAGGGACGCGGCGGCAGGGGGCAGGGATTCGGCGGAGGGCGCGGGGGCGCAAATGCCGATCGCGCGAACTGGGATGCGCCCTACATCATCAGCCCGCACTCGCCGCGGCGGTTGTACTGGGCGAGCAACTACGTGTATCGCTCCGACGATCGCGGCGACAACTGGGTCCGCATCAGCCCTGACCTGACGCGCCAGCTCAAATGGGACGAGCTGCCGATTATGGGCAAGGTGTGGCCGCTCGATTCGGTCGCCTACCATGAATCGACGACCGCGCTCAGCAACGTGGTTTCACTCGACGAGTCGCCGCTGATGGAGGGGTTGATCTACGCGGGCACCGACGACGGGCTGCTGCAGGTCACCGAGGACGGCGGCAAGAACTGGCGCCGCATCGAGGACTTCCCCGGCGTGCCGAAGTGGACCTACGTGTCCGACGTGTTTGCCTCGCCGCGCGACGCCGGCACGGTGTTCGTCGCCCTCAACAACTGGCAGCGGGGCGATTACAAGCCCTACGTCGTCAAGAGCACCGACAGGGGACGCACGTGGACGAACATCACGGGCAATCTGCCCGATCGCCACGACGTCTGGTCCGTCGTGCAGGACCACATCGACGGCGACCTTCTGTTTGCCGGCACCGAGTTCGGTTTGTTCACGAGCGTCGACTGCGGCGGATCGTGGGTGCAGCTGAAGGGTGGGATTCCGACGATCCAGGTGCGCGACCTGGCGGTGCAGCGGCGCGAAAACGATCTCGTGCTCGGCACGTTCGGCCGCGGGTTCTACGTGCTCGACGACTACAGCGCGCTCCGCGAGATCACGTCGCAAACGCTGGCTGAAGACGCGCACCTGTTCCCGCTGCGGGACGCGTATCTCTACAATCCGATCGGCCTCGCGCCTGCGGGGACGGCGGGCATTGGCGCGATGGCCGGCAACTGGACCAGCCCGAACCCGCCGTACGGCGCGGTGCTCACCTACAACGTCACGCAATCGCTGCCCGACGACGCGAAGCTGGTTATTACGATCGCCGACGACAGCGGACGTCAGATCCGGCGGCTCGACGTGGACAAGACGCCGGGTCTCAGACGCGTCGCGTGGAACCTGCGCGGCGAGCCGGTCGCGAACGTGAATCAGACCGGCCGCGGCGGGTTCGGCGGCCGCGGCGGTCAGCCGCAGGGTCCGCTCGTGACGCCGGGGCGTTATCGCGCGACCCTCGGAAAGCTCGTCGGTGATACGGTGACGCCGCTCGGGTCGCCGCAGTCGTTCTCGGTTGTGACGTTGAATCAATGATGAATGATGAATGCAAAATGATGAAGCCTCTTGATTCTCATCATTCATCATTCATCATTCGTGATTCGCGAGGTCGGTGATGCTCAGAAGACTGATTCGCCTCTCCCTCCCGCTCGTGATGATGCCCCTGTTCATCACGACCGTGTTTCCGCAAGGCGGTGCACAACAGCAGCCGCCGCCGATCAATCAGTCGACCGATCCCCTGCTGAAGGCGTTCCGGTTCCGCTCGATCGGACCGGCAAGCATGGGCGGCCGCATCGACGACATCGCGGTATCGGAAAGCGATCCGAGCATCATCTACATCGGCTATGCGGTAGGCGGCGTGTTCAAGTCGGACAACAACGGCACGACGTTCACGCCCGTGTTCGAGACCTACGGCACCGCGTCGATCGGCGACATCGCGATCCATCCGACCAATCCGGACATCGTGTACGTCGGGACCGGCGAAGCGAACAACCGGCAGACCACGACGTTCGGCGATGGCATCTACAAGACGACCGATGGCGGCAAGACCTTCACCAATATCGGCCTGAAGGATGCGCAGACGATTGCGCGAATCGTGATCGATCCCAAGAAGCCGGACACCGTCTACGTCGCGTCGCCGGGCCACCTGTTCGGGCCGAATCCGGATCGCGGGATCTTCAAGACCACCGACGCCGGCAAGACGTGGAACAAGATCAAATTCATCGACGACGACACGGGCTTCACCGACATCGCGATCGATCCCGTCAACACGAACATTCTGTACGCCGCGAGCTATCAGCGGCGGCGCAGCGGCTGCTGCTTCAACGGCGGCGGCCCCGGCAGCGCGCTCTGGAAGACGATCGACGCAGGCAAGACGTGGACGAAGCTGACCGGCTCGGGCCTGCCTCCGGGCACCTACGGGCGCGTCGCGCTCGACGTCTCGCGATCGAACCCGAACGTCGTGTACGTCCAGATCGAAGCGGGACAGGTGGGCGGGCCGGCGCCGGCGCGCGGAGCGGACCCGAACGCGGCGACCGAAGCCACTCCTCCGGGTGCGGCAGCGGTGCCTCCGGGCGGTCAGCCTCCTGCTGCGGCGACGCGCGGAGGCGCGGCGACGGCACCGGGGGCGGCTGCGGCTGCGGCCGGTGGCGGCGGCCGCGGTGGATACAACTGGTGCAACAACGCCGGTCCTGGCAGTGGTTTCGGACGCGGAGGCCCGCAAGGCAGCGGTCCGCCGCCGCTCGAGGCGTCGCGCGGCGGCGTGTTCCGGTCCGACGACAAAGGGAAGTCGTGGACGATCGTGAGCAACTGCAACGCGCGTCCGATGTATTTCAGCCAGCTCAGGGTCGATCCGAGCAACGACAAAGCGATCTACGTGGCAGGGCTTCCGGTCGCGAAATCGCTCGACGGCGGAAAGACGTTCGCGACGCTCGACGAGGCCGGCGGCTATGGCGATCCCGGGCACGTCGATCAGCACGCGATCTGGGTCGATCCCAGAAACCCGAAGCATCTGATGATCGGCAACGACGGCGGGCTCGACATCAGCTGGGACCAGGGAAAGACCTGGGACTTCGTGAACACGATGGCGACCGCGCTCGCCTACTGGGTCTCGGCCGACATGCGGCACCCGTACTACGTCTACACGGGGCTGCAGGACAACGGCAGCTGGGGAGGTCCGAGCGCGACGCGCACGGCAAACGGGATTCTCAATTCCGACTGGTTCGGCATCGGCGGCGGTGACGGGTTCCAGACCGCCGTCGATCCATCGGACTTCAACATCGTCTACACCGAGTCGCAGGACGGGAACACGAACCGGTACGACTTGCGTACTGGTCGGTCATCGGCCATTCGGCCGCGCGCTCCCGGGGAACGGGGCCGCGGAGGATTCGGGGGCCGAGGTGCTCAAGGTGCCAGGGGTGCCGAGGGTGCCGAAGGTGCTCAGGGTGCCGAGGGCGCGAGAGGTGCCGAGGGTGCTCAACGCGGTGCGCAGCCGGGCGCGGCGACGGAGCAGGAGTCGGTGACGCCGCAGCAGCAGGCGGGCGGCGCGTTCGGCGGCCGCGGCGGCCCGCCGAACGTGTTGAACGCGTCACCCGGCGACACCTACCGGTTCAACTGGAACACGCCGTTCATGCTGTCGCCGCACAACCCGAGCATCGTGTGGCTCGGCGGGAATCGGCTGTTCAAGTCGTACAACCGCGGCGACACCTGGGTTGCGAGCCCGGACCTCACGAAGAACATCGATCGCAACACGGTTGCGCTGATGGGTGTACCGGGCGATCGCACGCAGCTCTCGAAGAACGACGGCGTCGTCTCCTACAGCACGATCATCTCCGTCTCGGAATCGCCGGTGATGCCAGGCGTCGTGTGGGCCGGCACCGACGACGGGAACGTGCAAATGAGCCGTGACGGTGGTGCGACATTCTTCGATGTTGGGAAGTCGATGCCCGGACTGCCCACGAATCACCAGTACTGGATTTCTCGAATCGAGACGTCGCACTTCGATCCCGCGACCGCGTACGTCGCGGTGGATGGCCACCGAAGCGACGATCTCAAGCCGTATCTGTTCATCACGCACGATTACGGCAAGAGCTGGCAGAGCATCGCGGGTAACCTTCCCGCCTGGGGCAACATCCAGGTCGTTCGAGAAGATCCGAAGAACAAGGATCTGCTCTACGTCGGCACGGAGTTCGGCCTTTACGTGTCGCTCGACGGCGGGAAGCAGTGGCAGCAGTTCATGAACAACCTGCCGACTGCGCGTGTCGACGACATCCTCATCCACCCGCGCGACAACGATCTGATCGTCGCCACGCACGCGCGCAGCCTGTGGATCGCCGACGACATCTCGCCGCTCCAGCAGATGGCGTCGGCCGGATCGCAGGAGGCGGTGCTCTTCGACGTCCGTCCGGCGATCGCGTATCTCTCCGATCGTCAACGCGGCCAGCAGACGGGCGGCCAGAAGGCGTTCGCCGGCGAGAACCCGCCGCGCGGCTCGATGATCAGCTACTACCTGAAGTCCGCCGCGTCGGGCGACGTCAAGATCACGATCGCCGATGCGACCGGCCGGACGATCCGGACGATCGATGGCACGAAGGATCAGGGCATCAACCGCGTCAACTGGAACCTGACGCCGCAGCCGCCCCCAGGGCGAGGCGGCTTCGGCGGCGGGTTTGGCGGCGGGCGCGGCGGTGGCGCGACCGTCGATGCTGGCACCTACATCGTCACGTTGTCAGTGAATGGAAAGACGCTGACCAAGCCCATCACCGTGATGCAGGACGTCTGGCTCAACGAGCGCTGACGGGCCCAAATCCCGGGATGCGGCCGGCTTGACGCCATTACTGCGCGGGGGTACCTTTTCAGCCGCAAGGGGCCGCATGCCGCTCGAGGAGGCGGGTGCTTCCGCCCCTTGTCTCGTCCGTCGCGGTCCCCCGGCCGCGCTTTCTTGTAAGTCTTGCAAGTTGTCGGATTTCAAGGAGCATGTGATGAAGCACAGGCTGATGCGTGTGGTCACGCTATTTGTGTGTGTGGGCGTGATCCTGTCCGCGACTCTCGCCAGCGCGCAGACCAGCACCTCGTCGCTGACGGGCAGTGTCAACGACACGTCGGGCGCCGTCATTCCAGGCGCGGAAGTCACCGCGAAGAACAACGACAACGGAACCGTTTATTCCGCAGTCAGCAACGAAAAAGGAATCTTTCAGGTTCCCGCGATCCAGGTTGGCAGCTACACGGTGACCGTCAGCCTCATGGGGTTCAAGACATTCGTCGTTCCTGACGTGAAAGTCAGCGAAGGCGGTCCGACCAACGTCAAGGCGACGCTCGAAGTCGGCGGCATGACCGAGACAGTCGTCGTCAAGGGCGGCTCGGACATCGTGCAGACTCAGTCGACGGTCGTCTCGACTACGATGACGTCGGCGCAGATTCAGAAGCTGCCGCTCGTGACGCGCGACGCGCTGTGGGGGAGCGTGACGATGCTCCCGGGTGTGGATACGTCGGGCGGCCCGCGGGCATCGACCATCGCCGGTCTGCCGAGCAGCGCGATCAACATCACCATCGACGGCGTCAACACGCAGGACAACAACAACCGCGGCAGCGGCTGCGGATTCTTCTCGCTGATCAGCCCGCGCCTCGACGCGGTCGAGGAAGTCACCGTCCAGACTGCGGCGCAAAGCGCCGACTCGGGCGGTCAAGGCGGCGTGCAGATCAAGTTCACCACGCGTTCGGGGACGAACAAGTATCAGGCGAGCGCCTACTACTATCTTCGCGACCCGCGGTTCAATTCGAATTACTGGTTCAACAACCGCGACAAGGATCCGGATCCGGCAACCGGCAAAGCCCCGAAGGATCTCGTGAAGCTGTATCAGCCCGGCTTCCGCCTCGGCGGACCGATTCAGGTTCCCGGTCTGTACGACGGCCACGACAAGGCGTTCTTCTTCGTCAACTACGAGCAGTTCCGCCAGCCAAATCCGGTCACGCGCACGCGCAGGGTGATGAACCCGTTGACGCAACAGGGCATCTTTCAGTACGGCACTCAGAAGATCAACCTGTTCGACGTCGCGAGAGCGAACGGTCAGCTCGCCAGTACGGATCCGACCGTCGTCAAATTACTCGGGGATATCGCCGCGTCGACCAGTCAGGGATCGTTGACGCAGCGCACCGATCCCAACACGATGGATTTCGTGTACACGGCCGACTCGAAGCAGATGCGTCACTATCCTACGTGGCGTATCGATTACAACCTGACGAACAATCATCGGTTGACCTACACGACCTGGTATCAGAAGTACTCGAGCTTTCCGGACACGTTGAACAACGCCGAGGCCTTCTTCCCCGGATTCCCCGTTACAGCAGGCCAGTACTCGGATCGGTGGAACTGGACCGCGCAGATGCGATCCACGCTCGGAAAGAACCTCGTGAACCAGTTCGTCAGCGGATTCACGAAATCGACCGTGCAGTTCTTTCCAGAGCTCGAGGCGAGTATGTTCAAGGGAACCTCTGTCGCCGATCAGGTCGGCTTCGCGCTCGGGCTCGGCAGCTTTCCCACGAGCAACAACAGCGGAATCACGAGTCCGACGTCTCGCACCGCGCCGTCGGCACGCAACAACCCGACGATCGACGTCACCGACACCGTCACCTGGCTGAAGGGCAACCACAGCTACAGCTTCGGCGGCACCTTCACGCACATTGGCCTCTGGGCGTGGGACCAGACGATCGTGCCCTCGATCACCTTCGGCATTGCCACTGGCGATCCGGCGGATTCGATGTTCAACACGACGACCTTGCCCGGCGCCTCGTCGACCAACATCGCGGACGCCAAAGCGCTCTATGCGATCCTGACCGGTCGAATCAGCCAGATCACCTCCAATGCGCGGCTCGACGAAACGACCGGCAAGTATTCGCTCCTGGGACCGGGTGTTCAGCGCGGCCAGATGCATGAGTTCGGATTCTTCGCGCAGGACCAGTGGCGGTGGCGGAAGGACATGACGATCAACTACGGCCTTCGGTACGAGCTGCAGATGCCATTCGTCGCGCGCAACGACAGCTATGCGACGGCAACGTATGCCGACATCTGCGGCCGATCCGGCGTGAATGCGCAGGCTGGATGCAACCTGTTCGCACCCGGCAGCATGCCCGGACAGATCCCGATGTATCAAAACCTCACGAAGAATACGCAGCCGTACAAGACGGACTTGAACAATGTTGCTCCGAGTCTTGGCGTCACCTGGCGGCCATCGAGCGAGCGCGGGCTGCTCCGCCCGATTCTCGGCCGCGACGGCGACACCGTGCTGAGCGGCGCGTACTCGCTGTCGTACAGCCGCGGCGGGATGTCAGACTTCTCCGGCGTGTTCGGCGACAATCCCGGCCGCAGCATCACCGTCAACCGTACGCAGGCGCTTGGCAACCTCCTTCTCGACAACGGCGCGCTGCCGTTGCTGCTTCGCGAGACCGGTCGACTGGGCGCCCCGCCGTTCAGCGACACGCCCGTGTATCCAAATTCGGGCGTCATCACGGATCAAATCCACACGTTCGATCCGCGTCTGCAAGTGCCCTACGTCCAGTCGTGGACGGCGAGCTGGCAGCGTGCGCTCAGCCGCAATACGGCCGTGATTGCGCGGTATGTCGGTACGCGGAGCCTCGCGGGCTTCGTCGATTACAACTACAACGAGATCAACACGAACGAGAACGGCTTCCTGAACGAGTTCCGGAAGGCGCAGGCAAATCTGGAGGCGAACATCGCGGCGGGCCGCGGCAATACGTTCGCCTATACCGGGGCGCCCGGCACCTCGCCGCTGCCCATCTTTGCGGGGGCCTACAACCAGTTGACGGCGGCCCAGTCGGCCAATAGCGCGCTGTACACGGGAACGAACTGGACGAATACGACGTTCCTCGGGTTCCTCGCTCGCTACAATCCGAATCCCGGCGGCTTCGCGTCGACCAACACGACGAACGGGTTGATCGGAAATGCGACGTTCCGCAATAACCTCTTGACCGCGGGCTATCCGGCGAACCTGTTCATCGCGAATCCCGACAAGATCGGCGGCGCCACCATTACGGGCAACGGCGGCTACACGCGGTACGATTCGCTGCAGCTCGAGCTGCGCCGCCGCTTGTCGCAGGGGCTTCTGGTGGAGACGAACTACGTCCTCGGCAAGGAAGTGGATTCGTCCCGCTACTCGTTCCGCGTGCCGCGCCAGGGCTCGCTGGACAACGGTCCGCGGCATGCCTGGAAAACCAACTGGATCTACGAGATGCCGTTTGGTCGCGGGCGCCGCTTCGGCGCGAACGTCAACGGCTTCTGGGATCGCGTCATCGGCGGGTGGGAGTTCGATGGATCGGGCCGCGTTCAGAGCGGTCAGATTCTCGACTTCGGCAACGTGCGCCTGGTGGGCATGACGGACAAGGATCTGCAGAAGGAGTACAAGCTGCGGTTCGACGACGCGGCGAAGATCATCTACATCCTGCCGCAGGACATCATCGACAACACGATCAAGGCGTTCAGCACGAGCGCGACGTCCGCGACGGGATACGGATCATCCGGCCCGCCCAGCGGCCGGTATTTCGCGCCCGCGAACGGTCCCGACTGTCTGCAGGTCGTCAACGGCGACTGCGCGCCTCGCCACCACTACGTGACCGGTCCGAATTTCACGCGGTTCGATTTGAGCGCGGTGAAGCGGACGCAGCTCGTGGGCCGCAGCAACCTGGAGTTCCGTGCGGAGTTCATCAACGCGTTCAACAACGTGAACTTCACGCCCGTCGCCCAGACCGGCACGAGCCTCACGCAGAATCAGGTGACCGCGGGGTATCGGGACGTGAACAGTACGCAGGATCCGGGCGGACGGTTGGTTCAGTTTGTGTTCCGCGTGAACTGGTAATTCGCTTTGGACCGCCGGCGGCGGCCGCCGCCGGCGCGTCAATCCCTCATCCCTAATCGTGAATCCCTCATCCGCCGATCGGCGGATCGGGAATCGGCCAATCAGGGAATCCCCAATCCGTTAATCTTGAATCGAGGAATCTCGCGCGAGCTTCCGCGCGCGTTTCTGCTGCGTCCTCCGCTGATCGTGCTTCTCGTCCCGCTCGAGGACCGCCTCGTGGTAACCGCGATCTTTCCAGTCGCTTTGTTCGAGATACTTGATAAAACCACCAAGCATCTTTTCCAGCTCTTCCCCTTGGCTCACGCGGGCATCCAGCTCTTGCCGTGTGATGTACCGCCGATAGTACGCCTTTCGTAATCGCTTCAGGATCTCCGCAACCGATCCTTTCGAATAGGTCAGATACTTCGCGAAAGCGCGATCGGTTCCTTGCTCGAATCCCTCCACCATGTTCGAACCAATCGATTCGTTCGCTCGCGAGATCTCGTCGTGCAGATCGGAATCTCTGCGTACCGCCGGAAGGTCGAGGATCGCGTTTATGGCGTTCCAGAACTCTTCGACCCTTGAATGTATGGGCAAGTCCTCAATTCGCTTCGCCATTCCAAAACACGCGAGCACAGAACGTGCCGCATCCCGACGGGGAGTGATTCGACCGATTCACTGATTGGATGATTCACTGATTGGATGATTCACCGATTGGATGATTCACTGATTCGAGGATTCGCTGATTCGAGGATTCGACGATTGTCGGATGAGGGATTCGCGATTAGGGATTAGGGATTAGGGATCCATCTCTCGTCCACTCTAGAACCTCGACCCCTGTATCTGCGTATCGGCGCGCGTCCATGCTGCGCGCCGCTCCTGCTCGATCACACCAAACGCCTTCCCTTGCCCCCGCAGCGCGCCCTCGAGCCCCGTGAGCGCCCATCCGTTGTGCGGGTGCCGGGCGAGATCCTCACGATAGACGCGCTCGGCGTCCGCGTACCGCTTCGCATCGAGCAGCGCCGCTCCGAGCCAGTGCCGCGCGGCGAACGGCAGCGGCTCCGGATCGTCGATGACGATCGAGTCGTTCAGCGCGACCGCGCGCTCGAGCGACTCGAGCGATGCCTGCGTGTTGCCGGCCGACCGGAGAATCTCTCCGTCGAGAATCGCCGCAATCGTGCCGAGCAGCGTCTTGGCCGGATGGAACTTGAACGTCGCCGACGACGCGGCGGCCTGTGTCAGCCGATCCAGATGCTCGCGCGCGCCCTTCAGGTCGCCCGCGCGGAGCGCGGCGTAGCCGTGCGCGAAATCCCACATGCCCCCGGGAATGTCTCCGGCCGGGCGATCGCCCATCGTCGCGACCTCGTCGAATCGTCCGAATCTGACCAGCGCGAGCGCGAGATACATCGGATCGCCGGTCAGCTTCGCGATGCCGCGCGCGGCGGAGATCGCCGGGGCGCGCTGGCCGTCGTACGACGCGGCGTAGACGAGCATCTGCAGATCATGCGCCGGGTAGGTGGCGACCGCGTCGCCTTTGATCCCCTTCTGATCGGTCTGCCACGCGAGCAGGCTGGCCCCCACCGCGTCCCCCCAGCGGCCCGCGCGCGTCCATGTGTGCGCCGGCATGTGATTGAGATGGCTCGCGCCGGGCATCGCGGTGCCGAGGATCTCGACGCACGCCGCCGCGCGCTGCGGCTCGGTCGTCAGTTCGGTCGTGTGCACGTACAAATGGCACGCGCCCGGGTGCCGGATGTCGCGCTTCAGCGCCGTTTCCAGCACGGACAGGGTGCGGGCAACGTCCGGATCATGGATGTCGAACGCGCCCGGGCGCGGCAGCATCAGGAACAGCGACTCGGCGTACAACGTCGCAACGTCCAGATCGTCGGGATACGTCTGGGCGACGCGCGCCATCGCCGCGGCGTACGCGCGATCCTGATCGATCAGCCTCGACCGATCGAACTGCTCTGCGTAGCGGGCCGCCATCGCCTCGATCAGCGCCTTCTCGACCGCGCTCGCGTGACCTTCGATCGTGCGCGCTTTCTGAATCGTCGCGTAGGCGCGCGCATCGTGCTCGGCAGTCCGCCCCTCGCTCAGATACGGGCTCCACGCCCACGCTTCTCCCCAGTAGCAGATCGCGCACTCCGGATCGCGCTTCTGCGCCTCGCGGAACGATCGCCCCGCCTCCGGGCGCGCGAAGGCGTACATCAGCCGGAACCCCTGATTGAAGTACGCCTGCGCCTCGGCGTTCGGCGACGAGATCGGGCGCGTGAAGGTGCCGAGAGAAGTGTACAGACGGATCGGATCGTCGAAGTCGTGAGGGAGTGAGCCCTCCATGTGTTGCGCGCGGCCGGGCGTAGACATGGTCAGGGCTGCGCCGAGCAGCACGGCGGAGACGCGGATCTTCACGGTTTCAACATTGTGCCGGAAACCAATCACCAATCAACAATCGCAATCCCTAATCCTTGATCGTGAATCCCTAATCGAGATCCCCAATCGAGAATCAGGAATCGTCGAATCCTTGAATCGCAGAAAACTAGTCTTCTTTGATTGCCGTGACTGCCGCTGCAATGACAGCGTCATCGTCGGGGTTCACGGTGCGCAGATCGATGACGACCCGGTCGTCGATGATCCGCGCGATGATGGGTGTCGAGTGGTGGCGGAGCCGCTGCTCGAGCTGCTCCGCGCGCAGCGACGGGTGGGTAATCGCGACGAGGCGCGTCGGGATCGCGGAGCCGGGCGCGCTGCCGCCGCCGACCGTCGATTCGCCGTCGACGACGATGGCGGTGACGAGGGTCAGCTCGGACGCGAGCGCGCGCGCGCGGCGATCGAGATCCTCGAGCGGCATCCCCAGCATGGCCGCGACGGGAATGCTCGACTGCGCGCGTCCTGCCGCGTATTCCTCGAGCGTCGCCTCGAGCGCCGCGTACGTGAGCTTGTCCACGCGCAGCGCGCGCATCAGCGGGTGCGTGCGCGCCGCCGCGACCATCCGCTCGGAGCCAGCGATGATTCCCGCCTGCGGACCGCCGAGCAGCTTGTCGCCGCTGAACATCACGAGGTCGGCGCCAGCGCCAATGGAGCGCGCGACATCGGGCTCGTCGCGGACCGCCGGCGCATCGCCGAACGTCTCGGCGAGAAATCCGCTGCCCAGGTCTTCGACGACCGGAATCGTAAAACGCCGGCCGAGTGTGACGAGCTCCTCGAGCGTCGGGCGCTCCGTGAACCCCTCGATGCGGAAGTTGGACGGATGGACGCGCAGGATGAGCGCCGTGCGGTCGGAGATCGCCGCCGCGTAATCCGCCGCGCGTGTGCGATTGGTCGTGCCAACCTCGCGCAGTGCGGCGCCCGATTGCGCGAGGACGTCGGGGACGCGGAAGCCGCCGCCGATCTCGACGAGCTCGCCGCGCGAGATGATCACCTCTCGGCCCGAGGCCAGCGCCGCGAGCACCAGGAGCGTCGCCGCCGCGTTGTTGTTGACGACGACGGCCGCCTCGGCGCCCGTCAGGCGGCAGAGCAGCCGCTCCGCGTGCACGTCGCGCCTGCCGCGTTCGCCGCGCGTGAGGTCGTACTCGAGGTTGGTGTAGCCGACCGCAAGCGCAGCCGCCCGCTCGACGGCCGCGCGCGCGAGCGGCGCCCGTCCGAGATTCGTGTGCACGATCACGCCGGTCGCGTTGATGACGCGCCGCAGCGACGGGATCGCGGCCGCAGCCAGTCGCTCGATCGCCCGTCGCTCGATTGCGCCCGCCACATCGTCCCCGGCGCCGTCGCGGCCTGACGAGCCCCTCAGCGCGGCGGCCTCGACGCGCAGAGCCTCGACAATTGCGCGCCGCCCATACCGCGGCTCGAGCGCCAGGATGGCCGGCCGCTGACGCAATTGCTCGATTGATGGAATCGATCTCATCGACGCCTGAGGGTGCGATAATATTCCGTTTCCTGACTCATGAAGACAGCAGACCAGGCGGACAACACGCCGCCCCACGTGCCCGTGCCCGATTACCGCCCGGTCGAGCGGTTCTGGCCGTACGTCGATTTGCCGGAGCAGCCGACAGACGAGGAGCTTGCGGCGCTGAATCCCGAGCTGGCCGAAGCGCTCTTCGGCACGCCGAAGCTGCCGTTCTCGGTGTCG
>Ga0075424_100002114_pt1 | contig 17914 bp, 15 predicted proteins | sample SoiMethybrSBSTD3_FD_75301 | JGI IMG/M metagenome (GOLD analysis project Ga0075424, IMG submission 75301) | Bulk soil microbial communities from a Populus tree surrounding site in Tennessee, USA - Soil MetaG P. TD hybrid SBSTD3 | ecosystem: Environmental > Terrestrial > Soil > Tree plantation...
TGGAGCTTCGGGCATGACCAAGGAGATGATCATCTCCTCGAGCGCCCACGAAACACGGGTCGCGATCCTCGAGGACGATCAGGTTGCCGAGATCTTCATCGAACGCGAGCATCAGCGTGGCGTTGTCGGCAATCTCTACAAAGGCCGGGTGTCGAAGGTGCTGCCCGGCATGCAGTCGGCGTTCGTTGACCTCGGTCTCGAACGCGACGGCTTCCTCTACGTTTCAGACGTCGTCGCCACGTTCGAGGAGTTCGACCGCCTCGAAACGGACGAAGACCTGCCGGCGGCGGCGCCGGGCGGAAACGGCGGAGCGTCGGCGAGGCAGGCGCGACGTGAGCGCGAGCGAGGTCCGGAGCCCAAGATCGAAGAGCTCCTGAAGGAAGGCCAGGAGATCATCGTTCAGGTCGCCAAGGAGCCGATCGGAACCAAAGGCGCGCGCCTCACCTCGCACGCCACCATGCCGGGGCGCTTCCTCGTTTTCATGCCGACCGTCGATCACGTCGGCGTGTCCCGCAAGATCGATTCGCGTGAGGAGCGCAGCCGCCTGCGCGGCATCGTGCGCGAGTTCCGCGAACAGAACGGCTTCACCGGCGGCGTCATCATCCGCACCGCCGCGGCGAGTCGTCCCAAGGAAGACATCGTCTCGGACCTGAGCTACTTTCACAAGGTCTGGACGGAGATCCGCCAGAAGTCTGAGACCTCCCGCGCCCCCGCGGTCGTGTACCGCGAGCAGAGCCTGGTCGCCAAGCTGCTGCGCGATCTGCTCACCGAGGAGTACTCCGCGATCCGGATCGACAACGAGCAGGAATTCCGCCGTGTCTACGAGCTGATCGAGCGCATCATGCCGCCGCTTGCGCCGAAGGTGAAGCTGTACAACAAGGAGTACCCGATCTTCGAGGAATATGGCGTGCAGGCGGAGATCGACCGTGCCCTGCGTAGCAAGGTGTGGCTGAAATCGGGCGGTTCGATCGTGATCAACCAGACCGAGGCGCTCGTCGCCATCGACGTCAACACCGGCCGCTACGTCGGCAAGAAGACCGCGGGTCGCCTCGAGGACACGATCCTGAAGACGAACCTCGAGGCGGTGAAGGAAATCGTCCGCCAGATCCGGCTGCGCGACCTTGGCGGAATCATCGTGCTCGACTTCATCGACATGGAGGAGAAGAAGAATCGCCAGAAGGTGTTCCAGGCGGTGGAGCAGGAGCTGCGGAAGGATCGGTCGCCTTCGAAGGCGCTGCAGGTATCCGACTTCGGCCTGGTCATCATCACGCGTAAGCGCGTCAAACAGAGCCTCGAGCGCGTGCTCACCGAACCATGCCCGTACTGCCTCGGCAGCGCCGTCATCAAATCACGCTCGACGATCTGCTACGAAATCCTGTCGGAAGTGAAGAAGATCAGTGCGGACCTCAACGGCCAGAGCCTTGTGCTGCGGGTCAATCCCGACATCGCGCGCGCGCTCAAGGACGAAGAGCGAGCCGTGTTCAAGGAGCTGAAGCAGTCGATCGGACGGGAGATTGCGGTGAAGCCGGATGTCCAGCTTCACCACGAGCAGTTCGATTTGATGGCGGTCGGGTAGGCCGGGTCCTTTCGGACCCGGCAGCCTGTCCTCAGTATCCGCAGTACCCGTGCGGGTAGAAGCGAACAGTCTTTCGCGTCACCGAGCTCTTGCTGCCTTCGCGATCCTCAATCTGCAGCGAGACGTCGACGTTGATGTACTTGTCGCCGTTGTCGTCGCCCGTGCTGCGATCCTTGAAGAAATCGCAGCCGCTTGAAATATCCACATCGCCGATCTTGTCGGTCTTTCCGTCGGTGATCGTGGTTGAGCCGATCGCATACGTGTAGATGTAGAACTTCGGCACGCCGCTCGATGCGCTCGCATCGACACGGCAGTCATTATCACCGCTGTTGCTGGTGAGCGTGCACTTGTCTTCCCCGCGGTCGCTTCCAGTAACCGTGAACCGCGCAACCGGCGGCGGAATCGTGACGCGAATGATCTGGTTGATCGCAACGTTCTGGTATCGCGCCGTAATCTGTATGTCCTTCGACTCCGCAACCGTAGTGGTTTCAATGCGGAACGTGGCAGTCGTCGACCCCGCGGGTACGGTGACCGTGCTCGAGGCGGGACGGGCGTAGTCCCGATCCGACGTGGAGAGATCAATCGTGATTCCCCCGCTTGGCGCCGCTGTCGTCAGCGTTACCGTTCCTGTGGCTTCCTGCTGCGACTGGACCCTCGACGGCGAAATGGTGAAGGCCGAAAGCGCGGCCGGCGCCGGAGGCGGCGACGGTACTGGAGCGGGCGCCGGCGCGGGCGCTGGTGCCGGAGCCGGAGCAGGTGCCGGCGCAGGTGCGGGCGCCGGACTCGGCGACGGCGTGGTCGGCGTGTCGTCGCTGCCGCACGCAACCGCGAACGCGAGGATTAGAGCCAGAAGACCGGCACACAGGACGTGCGTTTTACGCAGCATGAATCTCCTCATCCGAGAATGCAGGTTGTTCGGACCTACGTACCGGCGCTGGGTTCGCCAACGGAGATATTAGCGATTCAGCCCCAAAAAGGAAACCGGATGTTTACCGGCGGCTGACGGAGATGTTGCCGCTGAAGGCGCGCAGCACGAGCATCGCGCTCGCGTCGCCGAACGAGCCGCGCAGGCCCCGCGGCGTAACGCCGCCGCCTCCTCCCTCGGCGCCCGGCGCCGATCGCCGGGTGATCGGAAAATCGGATCGGACTGTTCCGCTCAAGCTGTTGCCCTGGACCTCGAATCCCGTCGTGCCCGAGAGCATCAACCGGATGTCGCCGGAGTGCGTGACGAACTCGTAGCGTCCGCTGCGCGACAAATCGCCTGCATACTCGATGTTGCCGTTGACGGCCCTGATCGCCAGCCGATCGGCCTGCAGGTCGTCGACGCGCACATTGCCGGTAACGGTCGTGAGCTGCGTCGTGCGTCCCTTGAGGCCGCGCACCGCGATGTTGCCGCTGACCGTGGATGCGGTCACGACATCGTCGGCCGACCCGTCGATGATCTCGATGTCGCCTGAAACGCTTTTCAGCAACTCACCGTTGATATTGGTCGCGCGGATGTTGCCCGAAACCGTCCTCACCGTCACGCGGGCGTCCGCCGGCAACGTAACCGTGTAATCGACGGAGCCAGGAAAGTTGCGCGGCCGCGGGACGACGGTCCTTACCTCAATGCGATTGGTCCCTTCGACGACCTGGATGTCGATCATCCGCAGCAGCGCGCGCGCGGCGTTGGCATTGGGACGCTGGACGCGCTTGACAGCCTCTATCGTCACGTCACGCCCGGTGCCGCCGGTGAGCACGATCGTGCCGTACACGTTCGTGAGATCGAACGTGCCGTCCTGATCGAGATGCGACGTTTTGGAGAAGCGCTCCGTGACCTCATTCTGAGCGGCGGCCGGCAAAGCGATTGTGATGAACGCGAGCGCGGCGACGAGCGGTCGGAGAGCGCGGATCATTGGTTGACGTCCTCGGCGGCGAGCGCGACCGTGTCCTGAAGAAGCGCCACCTTTGTGTCGAGCGCGTCCAGGAGGCTGTCCTGTGCAACCGCGCTCGACGGCTCGTCCGCCAGCGCCGCGCGGCTTTCGTCGATGGCGCGATCGATTGCCGCCAGGTTCCGTTGCAGCACGGCACGCGTCGCCGGATCGAGAACGGCGTTCCGCTCGTCGGCCAGCTGCTGCAGTCCGGCAATCGCCTGTTCGTACTGTGCTTCGGCCGGCGGTACTGACGTTTCGTCGGGCGTCGCCGTCACCTGCTGCGCCGCGTCACCCGTCGGCGATTGCCTTAATGCCAGCCACGCCGACCCGGCCAGGACGAGCGCCAGCGATGCGGCGACGGCAAGCGGGATCCAAACGGAGAAGGCGCGCGGCTTCTCCTCGAGGGCACCGGCGATCTGCGCCCAGAGCCGTGTCGGTGGCACGTGCTCGTCGAGCGCCGACGCCGCCTCGCGGATGCTGGTGAAATCCGCAACGAGCGCCTGGCAGCGCGCGCACCCCGCCAGATGCGACTCAAAGGCCGCAAGGCGCGCGTCTCCAGGACGGTCGGCGGCTCTTGTCCCGTCGACGTAGTCGTCAATCAAATCGTCGTAGCGTTCGCAACTCATCGGCTCAATAGCACCCGCAGCTTCATGCGCGCCTTGTGCACCTGCGACTTCGACGTTCCTTCTGAGATGCCGAGGATTTCCGCAATCTCGCGATGCTCGAACCCTTCGACGTCGTGCAGCAGAAACGCCGCCTTCGACCCCGCCGGCAGCAACTCGATAGCGCGTTCGAGGTCCATACGGCTGATGGCCGACGGCACCACGGGCGCGGGCGCCACAGGCTCGGCGGCACCGTCCTCGTCCAGCGACGCCGTGGCGCGGCTTATCTTCGCCTGACGACCGCGCAGGTGGTCGAGGCAATGATTCATCGTCAGCCGGTACAGCCACGTACCGAGCGTCGACTCGCCGCGGAATCCAGCCAGCTTCCGGTGCGCCTGCAGGAACACTTCCTGGAGCACATCCTCTGCCTCATCGGCCGAGCCGATCATACGCACCGCCAGGCTGTAAAGGCGCCTGGCGTGCAGGCGATAGAGCTCCTCGAACGCATCGGCATCCCCGGCTCGACACCGCGCGGCCAGCTCGAGGTCGGCGGTTCTCACGTCTGCTGGATGGTTAGACGGGAAAGCATGGGAGCCGCGTTGCTCGTCCCCTGCGGCGAAGGGGACGGATCGGAACAATTCTTGTTTCAACACCTCCCCAAGGAGGAGATTGGATGCCAACGTTCCGCCGCAAGGCAACCGAACAGGAAATCAAGGGAGTTGGACAGAAGGTCAAAGGCGTGGCGCAGGAAGTCGCCGGCCGTGCGACCGGCGATCGCGACATGCGCGCGCGCGGGGAGGTCAACCAGGTCGCGGGCCACGTCCGCAGTCGTGCCGGCGAAGCCGCGCGCAAGCTTGGCAACGCCGTCAGCCGCGAGAAGTCCCGCCGCCGCCGCTAGGCGAACGGAACGATCCGCCTCTACGGCTCTTGTGTGGGATGGGATGCCATCGCAGCCGTTCGAAGCCGCGAACACGTCCCATCCCGACCTCCACGCCTTCTGCGCGCAGCAATTCGCGTTTGATCTGCAGATATCCGCCGTATCCACCCAGCGCCCCGCCAGCGGCAATCACCCGATGACATGGGACGGCAGGGTCGGCACAGTTGCGCATGATGTTGCCGACGGCGCGCGAGGCGCGCGGTTTGCCCGCAAGCGCGGCGATATCGCCGTACGTGGCGACGCGGCCGGCAGGAATACGTCGTACGGCGGACAGCACCCGGTTGGCAAACTCGCTGGCGCTGGAGCGCGTTGCTGGAGCGGTCATCGGCCGACGATGATCCTTGCGCGCAGGGTGAATCCGCCGAGGTCGTGCTCGTCGTATAGATTTGCGACGCCGCTGGCCGACCCGCCGAGCGCGTTCGGAACCGCGGCCCACTGTGCATCTACCGCGGCTCTGATCCACGGTCGCACCGGCACCTCCGCGCCGGCAAGCACGTGATAGCCCGTATATGTCTTCTTCACGTCTTCTGCGTCGGTGGCATGTTCCGACCGTTCCTGATAACCGTACCAGCCAACGCCGCCGCCTAGATACGGCACTACGCGTGGCGCGCGCCGCAATCGTGCAGTCGCGGTCGGGGAGGCGAAACGATATCCGAACGTCAGGTCGAGCGGTGTGACTGTGATGGTGTCCTTCACGTTGAGCGGGAAGATCTGGTTTTCAAACACGAATACCCGATGACCAGTCCGCTGGAAACGGCGCGCGCCGACGGACAGAAAAAACTGCCTCGCGCCGATCTCGATACCGCCTCCGTACACGGGTCCGGACGCTTTCCCGAGGATCGCCTTGAAGCTTTGCGTTGCCGTGAATATCGTCACACCGGCATCGCCAAACCCACGAAAGGAAACCTGTGCACTCGAGGAGTCCGGCAGCAGGAGCAACAGCAGGAGTGCGAGCGCCGGTCGCCTCATTGTGCCAGGCCGAGGCCACGCAGCGACGCGCGCGGATTGATGAGGCCGTAGCCGTACTGATCGTCTTTGCCGGTTGGTCCAAGGTCCGTCGCAAACTGCTCCATCGCAGCTTCAACCGCCGCCGGAGTCGTGATCCCTTGCTGCATCAGCAGCGCTGCAAACCCGGACACGTGAGGCGTGGCCATCGACGTGCCTTGAAAGAATTGATACGCGAACACGTCAAAGCGGGGCGGGCCATAACGCAAGGGACCAAACGCGAACGTATCCGTGAAGTTGAAGTCGTAGGTCTGCTGCAGGATCCCCCCGGTCGTTCCTCCGACGCGCTGGTTTCCTCCAGGCGCGGCGAGCTCGACGTAGGGACCAGTCGTCGAAAAGAACGAACGCTGCCGGTCGCGGCCGATGGCACCCACTGCGACAACCCCCTGGATGGAATTGGCGTAGGCAGCGGGCCACTCGGTCGGATTACCCTGTTCGAAATCGTTGCCCGCCGCTATCGCCACAAACGCGCCGTGCGACGTCGCGTAGACCAGCGCCTCCTGCAGCAGCGGGCTCGGCGGCCCCGAGCGTCCGATGCTCATATTCAGCACCTTCGCGCCGTTATCCACCGCATAGCGCACGCCGCGCGCGACGACATCGTCGGTGCCCTGAAACGGACTTCCGAGAATGTCATCCCACAACGAATCGATCACTTTCACCGGCATGATGCGCACGTTGAACGCCATTCCCGCGACGCCCACGCTATTGTTCGTCAGCTCCCCGATCGTGCCGGCGACATGCGTACCGTGCCCATCGAGATCGAGCGGATCGGTGTCGTTCCAGATGAAGTCGCGCGGCGCGACGAAACGATCCGGCCCGGCAAGGTCCGGGGCTGCCGCAAACGGAATGTCGACGACACCGAGCGCGGGAAAGGTGAACACCGTGAGGCCATTGCTGCCGCGCCACGAGGGAATGTTGCGCCGAAGGATGGCATTCCTGTAGGCAACGCCACTGTCGATCACCGCCACGACGATAGAGGCGGTTGCGCCCGGATTCAGATCCCAGGCGCGCTCCATGTCAATCGCAGGGAAGTTCCACTGCTGCGAGTAGAGCGGATCGTTCGGCACGAACATCGGATGCATGATGTAACGCGCCTGCGCATACTCGACGTCCGGCTGCTGCGCGAGAGCCGCGGCCGCTGCCTCCGGATCCGCGCTCTCGTCGATGCTGACGATGTCGAAGTCCGCATACGACGGCACCTCCATCGTGGATGCGCCGACACGCTCCACCATCAGCCGCTGTGCGCCAGGCGCCGTGCCTGACCGGAACTTGACGATGATGCTGCCGTGCAGATATGGCGCGCCGTCGGAACGGCTCGTCAGGTCGGTCGGGTACGGGCGTGGTGGACGCGGTGAACCGCTGCTGCGCAGGCCGTTGTCGATCGCTGGCGGAGTCATGTCGGAGATGAACGTGCGGAACCCGGCAACCGGCGCGTTCTGTGCCGAGACGACGCCCGCGGCGAGCGCGGCCACGGCCAGGATGCCGGCTGTCTTGGAGAGAAACATTCAGGCCTCGAGCGGACGCAGGGCGGGCAGGGAAATCAATGTTACTGCAGGTGTGACAGCGGGTCGATCCCGTACAGAGCTGGATCCAGAGGTGCTTCGATCGACGTTGCCTGCTCTTCCGTTGTCTCCCAAAGGTTGATCTCGTAAGGCCGCTGAAGATCGACGCCGTCGGCGCCGCGCAGCACCTTCACGCGCGGCCGATAGGGGTCCGGCGCGTAGGCTTTCATGACAACCCCGAGCTCTCCGGTCTTCAGACGGACGAGGTTCCCTGCAGGATAGATGCCGACCAGCTGGGAGAACCGTCGTACCAGGTTCTGGTCGAACTGCTTTCCGTCGTTTCGCTGCAGCACGGCAAGAATGCGATCGGTCGGGAAGGCCTGCTGATATCGGCGTTGCGAGCGCATCGCGTCGTAGACGTCAGCGATGCCGCACAGCATGGTCGCCAGATTGAGCTGTCCGCGGTTCACGCGATCCGGGTAGCCGGTACCGTCAAGGCGCAGATGGTGCTCGAAGGCGACAATGGGCGCGAGCATTGGCATCTCGGGAGTACGGCGAAGGATCTCCGCGCCGTCGACGGTGTGGCGCTTCATGATGTCGAACTCGCGGTCGTCGAGCTTGTCCGGCTTGTTCAGAATTTCGGTCGGCGTCTTCACCTTACCAATGTCGTGCATCAGCGCCGCGAGCCCGAATTCCCGCAGGAGTGAGCCGTCGATCCCGAGCCCGCGCGCCTGCCCCATCGTCAGGATCGAGACGTTGACCATGTGAGTAAACGTGTAGTTGTCGTAGTTTTTCAGCGCCGTGAGCGCGAGGAGCGCCGTTCGATTCTGCGCGACCGCCTGTGCGAGCGAATCGACGACAGTGCGCCCTGCGTCTGGATCCGGCTCGCCCTCGGCCTGAGAGGTATCCCACAGGCGCTCCGCAACGGTGACCGCGTCGCTGTACAGGCGTTGAAACGTGGCGACGTCGCCCGCCGGCGCATCGACTTTCGTTTCGACCTGCAGCCGGCCGATCCGAATATGTTCGAGATCGTTCAGCGCGGCGGCCGCGTTCGCATCCGCGACGGCGAGCACCTTGACGAGGCGGGTCAGCTCGGCCGAGTCTACTCCGCGATCGATGACAATGCGCTCGACACCGGCCTGTTGGAGCCGGCGCATCAGCTCTCCCATGTTCTCCGCGGCGCGTGGCAGCGGGACGTCGCCGACGACGAGGTCTTCGCCCACGATCCCGATAGCCAGCGACGGTGACCACGCATGCATGACGGCGAGCGCCTCGAGCAGGGCCGCGATGTTGCGCACGACGATCGGATGCCCGACGGAATACAGCTGCGAGCCTCGAATCGACGCCGCCAGGCGGCGTACGAGGTCATCGGCGAGACGCGCGCGGTGCACCGCGTTCACAGAGCGCTCCGATGCGATCCGTATTGCCGCGCGACCTTGCGCACGCCACGGCCGGCGTGCGTGGCGGCTTCGCCGAGCACAGCGGAGGCCTCCGGCGTACCGAGTCGCTGCAGCGCAGCAGCCGCCGCGTGCCGCAACGCAGACGTCCGGAGCGGCGCCCACCACTCTCCGCGGTACAGAATCGCGCGCAGCGTGCCGATTGAATCTGGATGCGCCGCCAGGTTGCCGATCGCTTCGATGATCTGGGCGTGCACCGCCACCAGCTTGCCGCGCGGCGCGGTGTGCGTCAGAACGTAACAAAGCAGCGACACGGCTTTGTCGTCGCGCAGGCCAATCAGCTGCTGCAGGATCGTGTCACGCGATGCGGCGCCCGACACGAGCGCGTGCTCGAGCACGGCGAACGCTTCATCCGTGCCGATCTGGACGATGGCGCGAATCGATTCACGCTGCACCTGCGGGTCGGCATCATCGAGCATCGAGGCGAGCTCGGGCAGCGCCTCGCGGCCGCCGAAGACGCGCAGGAGATCGATGGCCATACGGCGGACGGCGGGGTTGGGTGAGTGTTTGAGCTGCTCCACCGACTGCCGACCCGCCCCGCCAAACGACAGCAGCAGCTCGCGGAGCCGGCGGATCGCGCGGTTGTTCTCTTCGGCGGCGAGCGCGATGGCGAGCGGCCGCACGATGGAGGGCCCGATGGCGTGACAGAGACGGGTCAGCGGCTCGACGTCCGCGTCCTCCACTTTCCGGAGGTGCGTGACGATGTGCCGGATCAGCGGTCCGCCCGCCAGCTTGGTCAGCACGGATGCGGCCGCAGGCCTCAGCGGCCCCCGTCCTTCATCGCTGCGCTCGGCGATCAGAATGTCCAGCAGCGCCTGCGCCGTCCCGATGTCGCCGAGCAGCGTTCGGCGTTCGATCTCGTCCGAGGCAACCGCGGCAATCGACTGCCACGATGCAGGGTCGCTTTCGATGCGCAGCAGGTCCTGAATCAGGGCAACGTCGAGGTCTCGCACGGCCGTCTCGCTGACACTGGCCAGCCAGGTCTGCATGCGCTCGGGCGGATCGTCGGAAACGCGTTCGACTTCGAGCGCCTGCGCCCGCGAGCCCGAGAGCTCGCGCGCGTACTCTTCGGAGACGAAGCTTTCGTCGGAATAGGACGTCAGCAGTTCTGCCGCGCCCTGCCAGAGATTGTCGAAGCCCGTCTCGGTGCCAAGCGGTGTCTGCTGCGCGACGGCCTTGGCGAGATCGAGCAGACGCTCCTTTCGTTCGAGCTCCGGCACCAGCGACTGAAAGGCGAGCGCGAGGCGCTGGCTCGCGCCGCGTTCGGCGACGACGGACCCGGCGACGAACTTCGCGATCGTGTTGTCGCCCATGCGTTCGACGATCGGCGCCGCCAGCGGCGTGTCGCCACGCTGTTGTTCCTCACGCGCCTCCTGAAGAAACGACAGCATCATGTCGGGCGTCATCTGGGCGGCCGCATCGGCAACCGACTGCAGCACCGCGGCCTCATCCAGCCGATCCTTCTCGCGCAGCCTTTCGATCGCCTTCCGTATCAAGGTGAGCAGCGCGGCGGCGCGGGCGCCAATCGACGCCGAGCCGCCCTCGGCCGACTGCACCGCTTTGACGAGTTCTCCGAACCTGTCGGCATCGAGCGCCGCGATCACCGCGTCGAGCACACGCTCTTCCGCCGCCGCGTCATTGCCCTGCAGACAGAACTCGATGATGCGGTTCCACGCGGCGCCGTCCGTTCCCGTGCGCTCGCGAAGGACCTCCGAGTAGTCGATCTCTCGGATGCCGAAGCGAGTGTGGCCGGTCGCCGCCCACGCTTTCGCGATGCCCCCTTCGGCCAGCAGATCCTCGGTGCTGCGTGCCAGCACGAGCAGCAGCGCCCGCCAGTCGGCAGCGTCCGCGTTGCGCTCGATGTGCAGCTCTCCGACGAGACGATGGTGCAGGAGCTCGGCGAACTCGGCGATCGCCGAATCGGGCTTTGCCGGTGAGCGTCCCTCGATGACGAGCAGGTCCGGAAGGATAGCGATGGTGACGTCGCCTTTTTCGGTGAGTCGCTGCGACGCGCTGATCACACGGCCGAGGGCGCCCTGAATGGCGGGATGCGCCGCCGGATACAGCGAGACCGAGCGTGCTGCCGTCTTGCAGCTGCGTGCGAAGTCCGCGAGCGCCGCACTCTGCTCGACGGGCATCGGTTCGGTCGGCGTGGGCGTTGCCATCCTTCTCTACAGCACCGTCAACGGGTCGACCTCGATGGAATCTGGATCCACCGATTCGATGACGGCCTTCGGAAACGCGCCGCGCGAGTCACGCTCCCACGTATTGACGAGCACTTCGGATTCGAGTCGCACACCGCCCGCCTCGAAGAGGATCTTCACCTGGGGACGGAACGGGTCCTCCGGGTGCTCGGCGGTGACCACTCCGATTTCCTCGGTGTTCAGTCTGACAATCGTGCCGACCGGGAACAGCCCCATCAGGTTGACGAAGCGCCGAAGCAGTGTTTGGTTGAACGCAGGATTGCCCTGTTCTCCCATGATCGAGCGTATACGCGCCGTCGCGAGTCCCTCGCGGTAGGGACGGTTGCTCCGCAGCGCATCGAAGACGTCCGCGATGCTGACAATCTGCGTGCAGAGATTCAGCTTGCGATGGCCGATGTTCTCCGGATAGCCGCTCAGGTCCTGCCGCAAATGGTGTTCGAAGGCGACGACGGGCGCGAGCGCCGGCATCTCCGGCGTCCGTCTGAGGATATGCGCGCCGTCAACAACGTGCCGTTTCATGATCGTGAATTCTTCGTTGGTCAGCTTGCCCGGCTTGTTGAGGACCTCGAGCGGCGTGTTGACCTTTCCGATGTCGTGCATCAGCGCGGCGAAGCCGAATTCGCGCAGCAACGGACCGTCGAGATTGAGCGCGCGTGCCTGCGCCATCGACAACGCGGCGACGTTCACCATGTGGGTGAACGTGTAGTTGTCGTATTTCTTCAGCGCGGTCAGCGCCATCAGCGAGGTGCGATCCTGCGTCACGATGTTCGCGAGGCTGTCGATGATCTTCCGCGCATTCTCGGGATCGGGTTTGTCGCCGGCCCTCGCCTGCTCCCACAGCGATTCAGCCGACGACACCGCCGTTCGATAGACGCGGCGGGCCGCCTCGATGCCTATCGCGTCCTGCGGCGTGTCCTCGATCGACAACTTGCCAATTGCCGCCCTGCGCACCCCGCGCGCGGCAAGCCGGTCGGCAAGTGGGGCGCGCGCGCGGCGATCGGCAACCTCGTTCAGAAACGTCCGGATCTCGTCGGCGGTGATGCCGCGGTGGAATGTGATTTTCTCGATCTCGCGGTCTCGCAGCCCCCGAACAAAGCCGGTCAGCGATGCCGACCCCTTGCCGAGCCGCGTCTCGTTGACGACGACGTCGTCGCCGATAAGGCCGACGACGACGATCGACGCTTCCGTGAGATAGGTCGTGAGAGCGCCCGTAAGAGCGGTGGCCGATCGCTGGACCAGCGGATGCTGCGGTGCGTACAGCTCCGCCGCCCGAAGGGCCGCCGCAAGGCGTCGGACGAGATCTTCGACGTTGCGGGTCACGACGCTCCCTGTGCCTGTCTGACGACTCTCTTGAGCAGCCAATCGCCGCTGCTGGCCGCCTCGGCGAGCGCCGATGTGGCGCGCGGTGACGCGATGGCGCTGAGCGCGAGTACAGCGGCCTCCTTGACGAGCCGCGCCTTCTTCCACGCAAACAGCTTTTTGCGGCGCATGACGGTGACGACGGCGGGAACGGCCCGGTCGTCCGCGAGCTGACGCACGGCCTGCAGGGTGTCGATCACCGTCTGATGGTCGGCGCCGAACGGGTCGCTCTCGGTGAGGATACGGGCGAGCATCGGGACCACTCGTGGATCTTTTTCGGCCACCAGCGCCCCGACGACAGCGTCCCGGTTGGCCCCCGATACCGCTCGGAGAGCTGTCTGCACCGCGCGCGCGGCTGCCGGGTCGTCGATGCCGGCCAGCGCGGAAACGGCCGCGCGCAGCACCCGCGCGTCGCTTTTCCTGAGCAATCCCTGAAGAACGGGAACCGCCTCCGCGCTTCGGGTCGCGCCGAGCAGCGCGGCGGCGTTTCGCTGAACGAACCACCTGCTGTCCTCGGCGAGCGGGGCAATGTACGGCACCCCCGCCGCGCCAAACCGGTGAACCAGATCGCGTGCCCGCGCGTACTCGCCGGTCTCGGTCTCGCTCTGCAGCGCGGGATGGAACGCGCGGATCGTCAGCGGTCCGGCGCATTCACAGCACTCCATGAACAGGGTGAGAGTGGCGTCGTCGAAGGCCGTCAACATCGTCGCCGCCTCGCGCAGCGCCGGCGATTCAGCGATCTGTGTCAGTGCCGCGCGCGCCGCCGCCGGCGCGACCTTCCCCTCGCGGGCGCGCTTCAGCTCGCGCAGGACCATCGCGGAGTTGGCGAAGTCACCCGACATCATCAGGTCTTCGACGAGCGCCGTCATGTCGCTGGCGATCTCGGTCGCGCGCTCCTCGGTGTCTTCAATGCGCAGCAGGTCGGTGATGAGCAGCACCGACAGCGAGCGGACGTTGTCCTGCTGCAGCGATTCGACCCACTCCGGCAGTTCGGGCGGCAGATCGCGGGTCGAGAACATCTCGCTTCGGCCCACCGCGCCTTCGAGCGACGCCTGATACGACGCGGAGACATACGGTGATTCGTCGTAGGTGAGCAGCAGTTCTTCCATCGAATTCCAGACCGCCGTGAACTGGCTGCTTCGTCCGAAGTCGTGCTCGCTGAGCAGCGTTCTCGTCATCCGCAGCACGCGCTGCTTCCGCTCGGCGTCCGGCGCGATCGTGTCGAAGATCCGGGCGAGCCGCGCCGTGGCCTTGCCGTCTCGCGCCAGCGCGGTCGCGAGCAGCTCCGCGACTTTGTCGTCGTCGAACGACTCCGCGATCTTGCCGAGGATGGGCGTCTCCTGGACGCCTTCGTCGGTCTGCATGATCTGCATGACGACGTGCGGGTCGAGCTGCGTGGTTGCCGCGGCGACATTGCGCATCACTTGCGGTAGCCGCTCCGGGTCCATGACCGTCACGATGCCCGCGAGGTGGCGGAATGTTGCGAGTACGGTGGCGGCCTGCGTGGTGATGAGCGGCGATCCATCAGCGTTGCATTTCGGGGCCGATACCGCCGTGGCGAGCTCGCGAATCTCGAACGCGTTGCCCGCGATTTCGAGCAAGCGCTGCTGCTGCAGCGAATCGAACGTGCCGCGCCCTTCCACGATTGAGTTCACGACCGATCGCCAGATGTCATCGCGCTTCTCGAGCTCATGGTCGATGTTGCGATCCTCGAGAATCTTCTCGTAGTCGATCTGCTCGATGGCGACCGACTTGTGCGTGAGCTTCGACCATGCCTTGCCGGGGCCTCCCTCTGCGCGCAGTTCCTCGGGCGAGCGGGCGAGCAGCGCGAGCAGAGAATGGAGGGCGTCGACCTCAGGTTCGCCGACGAAGGTGATCTGCAGGATGTCGTGATCGTGGAGAAGGCGCGCCGTCTCGGCGACGCCCTGATCTTCGGGCAACGGATAGCCGGCGACCAGCAGCGTGTTCGGAGTCACGCCGAACGTGAAGGCGGCACCCGCGACGCTGGCGGTGACCGCCTCGCCGAGCCGGGTCACTGACGCGATGGTCGCCGGATGCTCAGGCGGATAGAGCGCCCAGTTCCGCGCGGCTGCCGAGAGTGCGCGAGCCAGTGCGATGGACTGACGCACCAGCTCCTGGGACAGGATCGCCTGGGTCATCTGACGAGTAGGATTATTGAATAGAATGCCTCATTCATGCGCGGTGTGGACGTAATTGCGAAAAAGCGTGATGGGTGCACGCTCACGCGCGAGGAGATCGACTTTTTCGTTAACGGCGTCACGCGCGGAACCCTTCCCGATTACCAGGCGTCGGCGCTCCTGATGGCCATCGTGCTGCGCGGCATGACGAGTGAAGAAACGTCATGGCTGACCGATTCGATGGTCAACTCCGGCAATCGCATTGATCTTTCGGACATTCCGGGCGTCAAAGTAGGCAAACACAGCACGGGTGGTGTCGGCGACAAGACCTCCATCGTCCTCGCCCCTCTGGCCGCCGCCTGCGGCGTCATCATGCCGAAGATGTCGGGCCGCGGCCTCGGTCACACCGGCGGCACACTCGACAAGCTGGAGTCGATTCCGGGTTATCGCGTCGATCTGGGCATCGAAGAGTTCAAGGCGGTGCTCAGGGACGTGGGCGCCAGCATCATCGGACAGAGCGCGTCGCTCGTGCCCGCGGACAAGAAGCTCTACGCGTTGCGGGATGTGACCGCCACGATAGGCAGCATTCCGCTTATCTCCGCTTCGATCATGAGCAAGAAGCTCGCGGAAGGCAGCGACGTCGTCGTGCTCGACGTGAAGTGCGGCGACGGCGCATTCATGAAGCACGAGGCCGACGCCCGGGCGCTGGCGGCGTCGATGGTGGCGATTGGTGCGCGTGCAGGCGTTCGAACCGAAGCGGTCATCACGGACATGGACACGCCGCTCGGGCGGGCGGTAGGCAACTCGCTGGAAGTGATCGAATGCTTCGAAACGCTGGCGGGCCGTGGTCCCGAGGATCTCACGACCGTTGTCAAACGGCTTGCGTCGCGTGTGCTCGTGCTTGCCGGACGCGAACGGAGCGAAGGGGACGCGCTCTGCCGGGTGGAGGCCGCGCTTTCTTCGGGCGCCGCGCTCGAGACGTTCGGACGGATGATCGAGCGGCAGGGCGGCAATCGCACGGTTGTTGAAGACCATTCGTTGTTGCCCTTGGTTTCGGATCGAGCGCACTACCTCGCGGCGCGCGATGGCTATGTCACGCGAGTGAAAGCCGAGGCCATCGGCCTTGCGACCAACCTTCTCGGCGCCGGTCGAACGAAGGTGGGCGAGCCGATCGACCACGCGGTTGGTCTCGTCATTCTGGCGAAGCCGGGCACACGGGTGGAGCGGGGACAACCCGTCATCGAAATCCATCATCGCGATGGCCGCGGTGTGAACGCTGCGCTTGCGCTCTGCAGCGACGCCGTGACGATCGGCGACGAGGCGCCGCCGCGGCGTCCGGTCGTTCTTGGAGACGTGCGTTGAGGCGCAGAGCGGTTGCCGCGGTCGCCCTGGTCTCGTGCGCGATCCTTGTGACTCCTGCGTGCCGCCGTGCCCGCTATGCCGAGGACGACAAGTCGAAGATCCACGTCGGCATCGTGTTCGATATCGGCGGCAAAGACGATCGCTCGTTCAACGCGGCTGCGTGGGCGGGTGTGAAATGCGCGGAAACCGGCACGCTGCCCGACGGCAAGACGAGCTGCGGCAAGCCGGCGCTCGGCATCGTCCTTCGCGATGTCGAGCCCGGCACGCCTAATTCGATCGAGCCCGCGATGCGGGCGTTCGCCGAACGTGGATACGACCTCGTCATCGGCGTTGGCTTCTCACAAGCGCCGATCATGCAGGTGGTGGCGCGGGACTATCCAAACATCCGGTTCGCCATCATCGACGGGGTGGTGCTGCAGGACGATGGGAAGACCCCGATGCCGAACGTCGCGGGCCTGTTGTTCAAGGAACATGAAGGTTCGTACCTGGTTGGAATGATTGCGGCCACGACTTCGCGCACCGGCACCGTCGGCTTCGTCGGCGGGATGGACATCCCGCTGATTCGCCGTTTTGAGAAGGGGTACGAGGAGGGGGCGAAGGCGGTCAACCCGCGCGTGCAGGTGCTTCAGAATTACGTCGGGGTCACCGACGCCGCATGGAACAACCCGGGCAAGGGCAAGGAGCTCTCGCTGGCGCAGATGGACAAAGGCGCGGACGTCATCTTCGCAGCGGCCGGAAACTCGGGCCTTGGCGCGTTTGACGCGGTCGAACAGGCGGGGACGCGGAACGGACGCGCCACCCATTTCGTCATTGGCGTCGACTCCAATCAGAACGCCGTGAAGCCGGGGTTCGTGCTGACCAGCATGGTCAAGCGCGTCGATAACGCCGTATACGACATCGTCAAAGAAGTGGTCGACCGGAAGTTTATGGGTGGGTTTCACGTCTTCGGCCTGGAGAGCGATGGCGTGGGGTACGTGGTCGATCAGTACAACCGGGATCTCGTGTCTCCTGACGCGATTCGCGCCGCCGAGGAAGCGCGAAGGAAAATCATTGCCGGTGAAATCAAGGTGACGGACGCGATGGCGCAATGAAGCTCGAGCTGCGCGACATCACGAAGCGCTTCGGCGCCGTCGTGGCGAACGATCACCTGAACATCACCATCCTGTCCGGAACGATTCACGCGATTGTCGGCGAAAACGGCGCCGGCAAGTCCACGGCCATGCGCATCGCGTATGGTTTCTACCGCGCCGACAGCGGCGACATCCTCGTCGACGATCACGGGCGCGACATCGGCGCGCCGCGTGATGCCATCGCGCTCGGCATCGGCATGGTGCATCAGCACTTCATGCTCGTACGGCCGATGACCGTCACAGAGAACATCGTCCTCGGCGCAGAGCCCGGATCCGCGCTGTCGCTGGATCTGAGGAAGGCCGCAGCCGGCATTCGCGCGCTGTCCGAGGAGTTCAGGCTCGCCGTGGACCCTGACGCGGTCGTCGAGGATCTCTCGGTGGGCCAGCAGCAGCGGGTCGAGCTGTTGAAGGCGCTGTACAGGAGAGCCGAGCTGCTGATTCTCGACGAGCCGACGGCCGTGCTGACGCCGCAGGAAGTGGAGGAGCTGTTCGCGATTCTGCGGCGCATGCGCGCGCAGGGAAAAACGGTCGTCATCATCACGCACAAGTTATCGGAGGTGCTCGCGATTTCGGACCATGTCACGGTGATGCGTGACGGACGCGTCGTCGGCAACGTGAAGACGAGCGGCACCACGGCGGCGGAGCTCGCCAGGTTGATGGTCGGACGCGACGTGCTGCTGCGGGTCGAGAAGTCTCCGGCCACCCCGGGCGCGACCGTCCTGAGCGTGC
>Ga0075424_100002115_pt1 | contig 17911 bp, 14 predicted proteins | sample SoiMethybrSBSTD3_FD_75301 | JGI IMG/M metagenome (GOLD analysis project Ga0075424, IMG submission 75301) | Bulk soil microbial communities from a Populus tree surrounding site in Tennessee, USA - Soil MetaG P. TD hybrid SBSTD3 | ecosystem: Environmental > Terrestrial > Soil > Tree plantation...
CGTGGTGACGACCATGGCGAGCACGTGCAACGGCTCCCTGAACGACGCGCTGTCGTCCTACTTCGCCGAGGCGCACCCGAACCAGCTCGGCTCGTCGGGCCAGCGCTCGTTCGGCACCGACCAGCGCGGCACGGTGTTCCAGAACCCGACGGGCACGGCGTTCACCGCGGCGTTGGTGGCGTCTTCGACGAACCCGATTCAGTAATTACTCAATTACTCGCTCCGAGTGGCGTGGAACGGGGTGCCTGCTTGACGCAGGCACCCCTTTTTCATTTGGGATTGAGGATTGCGGATTGCGGATTTATTGCGGAATCCGCAATAAGCCGTCATCCTCAATCAATCATCCAATCTTCAATAAATCCGCAATCCGCAATCCTCAATCCGCAATGGAACTGGCCGTTCAGTGCCATTCATTCGTGCGCGGTAGTTATATAGAATCGTGGGGAAGGGAAACAGAATGAAGATCCGTCAATCGAAGGGGTTCACCTTGATCGAGCTGCTGATCGTCGTGGCGATCATCGGCATCATCGCGGCCATCGCCGTGCCCGGCCTGCTGCGCGCCCGCATGTCGGGCAACGAGGCGTCGGCAATCGGCTCGCTGCGCGCCATCAACAGCGCGCAGTCGACCTACTCGGCGAGCTGCGCGAACGGAGGCTACGCCGTCTCGCTCAAGGACCTCGTCACGGCGCCCGTCGGCAGCACGTCGGCGTTCATCAGCCCCGACCTCAGCACGAACGGCGTATTGAAGAGCGGCTACATCGTGAGCGTCGGTGCGGGCACCACGAACACCGTTGTGACAACCGCGGCAAGCACGTGCAACGCCTCCGGGAACGACGCGCTGGCGTCCTATTTCGCCGAGGCGCACCCGAACCAGCTCGGAACGAGCGGCCAGCGGTCGTTCGGCACCGACCAGCGCGGCACGGTGTTCCAGGATGCTGCCGGCGCGCCCTTCACCGCCGCGACGGTCGCGACGGCGGCCAACCCGATTCAGTAGCGCTCGACCTGCCGCGCTCGCCTGAAAGGCTCGCGCTGCAGGCGGATGCCGGGCGACCGGCATCCTTTCCTCTTTGCTTCTTGACGGCCATCGCGCCGCCGGTTACAACTGGACTAAAGCCTGGATTGCCGTTTCAACCGTCGTAACCATGTCGCTCGTGGTGAGCTTGTCGAACCACGAGCGCTCGTCCTTCGACGGGCTCAGGACGAGCGGTAGAACTACCGAAAAAGAGGACGGGCCCTCGTCAACATGACACAGCGTGCCGCGCGATTCGGGTTGATCTGCGCGATCGTCGGCCTTGCCGCATCGATTGCCGCCGCATACGTGCATTACCGGCTGCTCTTCGACCCGACGTACCGCAGCTTCTGCGACGTCAGCTCGTCCATCAGCTGCACGCAGGTTTACATGAGCCGATTCAGCACGTTCCGCGGCGTGCCGGTCGCCGTCTTCGGCGCACTGTGGTTCGTCGTTGCGGCGCTTCTGTCGCTGAGCGGCCTCACCGCGCGCCAGAGCGTTCGCGAGAGCATCCCCGGCTACCTGTTCGTGCTGTCGACGCTCGCGCTGGCTGTTATCCTGTATTTGGGATACGCCTCGATTGTCGTTCTGAAAACATATTGTTTGCTCTGTCTGATCACCTATGCCGCTGTGATCGGGCTGTTCATCATGTCAGGCGCGGCGACTTCGATACCTATGACTACTTTGCCCAGGCGTGCGATGCGGGATGTGCGGGTGCTCGCAGGCAGCCCGTTGGCCATTACTCTTGCCGTGCTGTTCTTCGCGGGTGCGGCGTCGACGCTCGCCTTCTTCCCGCGCGAAGGCGAGGCTGGATCGCAATCCGGCGCATCGCCTGCGCCGAGCCAGGCTCAGACCTCTGAGTTCGAGCGCGTCATGGCCACGCAGCCGCGCGTGCCGATCGTCATCCCGACCGACGGCGCGAAAGTGCTGATCGTCGACTTCAGCGACTTCCAGTGCCCGTTCTGCAAGCAGGCGTTCTACGCGTACAAACCGATTCTTGCGAAGTACGAGACGCAGCAGCCCGGCGCCGTGAAGTTCGTGCTGAAGGATTACCCGCTCGACTCGGAGTGCAACGTCAACGTCACCGGCGGCGGACCGCATCCGTCTGCGTGCGAGGCGGCCGTTGCGGTCCGGCTCGCGCAGACGCATGGCCGGATGGACGCGATGGAGGAGTGGCTGTTCCAGAATCAGCCTTCGCTGACGCCGCCCACCGTGCGGCAGGCGGCGCACGACGTCGGTCAGGTCAACGACTTCGACTCCAAGTACGCGTTCACGCTCGAGCTTGTGAAAGGTGACATCGCGCTCGGCCATCAGCTCGGCGTTCGTTCGACACCAACGTTGTTCATCAACGGCGTGAAGTTCGAGGGCGTGCTCGGGACGCAATACTTCGAACAGGCGATTGCGTACGAACTGAAGCACGCTGCAGCGAAGTAGGTGGCAGCACCGGCGCTCGCGACATTCGAGCTCACCAAAGACTACGCGGTCGGCTTCTGGCGGAAGCGTCCGTACCGTGCGCTCGACCGGCTCAGTCTCACGGTCCAACCAGGAGACGTCTTCGGCTTCCTGGGTCCAAATGGCGCCGGCAAGACGACGACGCTCAAGCTGCTCATGCAGCTGGTGTATCCGTCGTCCGGCCGCGCGGAGATTCTCGGCCGGCCGCTCGGCGACATCGCCGTCAAGCGTCGCATCGGATACCTCCCGGAGAATCCGTACTTCTACGATTACCTCACCGCAGAAGAGCTGCTGATCTATTTCGCCGCGCTGTTCGGATATGACGCGGCAGCGCGCCGGACGCGCACGCGGCAGCTGCTCGACGAGGTCGGCATCGGCGCCGAGCGGCGGCTGCAGCTGCGAAAATTCTCGAAGGGGATGCTGCAGCGCGTAGGGATTGCGCAGGCGTTGATCAACGATCCCGAGCTCGTCGTCTTCGACGAGCCGATGTCGGGTCTCGATCCGCTGGGCCGCCGCGAGGTGCGATCGCTCATCCTGCGGCTGCGCGATCGAGGGACGACCGTGTTCTTCAGCTCCCACGTGCTGAGCGACGCGGAAGCGCTGTGCAACCGCGTCGCGATCCTCGCGCGGGGGCGCCTCGTCGCGGGCGGCAGCCTCGACGAGATGCTGGCATTCCGGGCGCGCGGATGGGAACTGGTCGTCAGCGGCCTGACGGCGCCGCCGCCCGCCGGCGCAGCGATTCGCCGTGTGATTCGAATCGGCGAGGACCGGTACCAGCTGGAGCTGCCGCTCGATCCGCCGCCCGAACGCCTGCTGTCCGAGCTGACGGCATCCGGCGCGCGTCTCGTTTCGCTGAATCCGATCCGCGACACGCTCGAGGACTTCTTCGTGGAGCAGGTGACTGCGCCCGACGTGCTGGCCGCGCGCCGCGGCCTCGAAGACGAGGACGATCGTGCCCAGGTCCGGCGTCAGCCTGATCAACGGACGGGGACGGATCGATGAAAGCCACGGCGGCGATTGCCGTGAACGTGTTCCGCGAGTCGGTTCGCGACAAGGTTCTCTACAACCTCGTGCTCTTTGCGATCCTCCTGATTGGCGCGTCCTACCTGCTCGGACAGCTCACCGCCGGCCAGGACGTGAAGATCATCAAAGACCTCGGGCTGGCGGCAACCTCGGCGTTCGGCCTGTTCATCGCGGTCTTCATCGGCATCGGGCTCGTGTCGAAGGAAGTCGAGCGGCGCAGCGTCTACAGTCTGCTCGCGAAGCCAATCCATCGCTATCAGCTCGTCATCGGAAAGTACGCGGGGCTCACGCTGACGCTGGCGGTCAACGTGGCGATCATGGCTGTGGCGTTGTACGCCGTGCTCTTCTATATGTCGTGGGGCGTCAGCCCCGACGCGCAGCGCGCGTGGGACGCGCCGGCGCTCGATCCGCGGCTGCTGAAGGCCGTCCTGCTCATCTTCGTCGAGCTGATGGTGATCACTGCGATCGCGATCCTGTTTTCGACCTTCTCCACGCCGATTCTCTCCGCGGCGTTGACGTTCGGCCTGTTCATCGTCGGACACTTCAGCGCGGATCTCAGAAACTTCGATCAGGTAGTCGACTCGCCGGCGGCAATCCGCCTCGCGCGCGGTCTCTACTGGGTGCTTCCCAACCTTGCGCAGTTCGACGTAAAGGCGCAGGTCGTTCACGCCGAGCCGGTGCCGCTCGGCTACATCGCGCTGACGTCGGCGTACGCCGCACTGTACATTGCGATGCTGCTGTCGATATCCGCGTACGTATTCTCCCGGCGCGACTTCAAGTAAGGGAGGTAATTTGGAATTTGGAAGTTGGAATTTGGAATGCGTACAGGATTCACGCATCTTCGGCTATTGAATGCAAGTACGCATTCCAAATTCCAACTTCCAAATTCCAAATTTCACATGCGCTCAATCGCCGTCGCATTGTTAGCGGCCGTGCTTCTCGCCGGCGCCGTGCAGGTCGAGGCGGTGCGCGAGAGGCAGTATCCGCCTCCCCCTGCGGAGGACGACGAGCTGTCGGTGGCGTCGCCGACCGCAATTCGGCGGCTGGCCGGCGCGTACCCTGCGCTCGCCGCCGACGTGTACTGGGTGCGCGCCATCCAGTATTACGGCGGCATCAAGCGACGGCTGGAGGCCAGCATCGAGGCAGGCGGCACGACAGCTCCGCCCGCTGCGCCTCCGCGCGGGGCGTACGGTCAGCTGTATCCGATGCTCGACGTGACGACGACGCTCGATCCCCGCTTCAACATCGCGTATCGATTCGGCGCGGTGTTTCTCGCCGAGCCGTACCCGGCCGGCCCGGGCCGCCCGGATCTCGCGGTCAAGCTGCTTGAAAAGGGAATACGCGAACGACCCGATAAGTGGGAATACATGCAAGATATCGGGTTCGTTCATTACTGGTACCGGCACGACTTCCGCGAGGCCGCGAAGTGGTTCGACAAGGCCGGACAGATGCCGGGCGCGCCGTGGTGGCTGAAGTCGATGGCGGCGACGACCCTGGCGCGAGGCGGGGATCGCCGATCGTCGCGCGCGATGTGGGAGGCCATCCGCCAGGCGGCGGACAACGACTGGCTGCGCCACGACGCCGATCGCAGGCTTGCGCAGTTGCGTGCACTCGACGACATCGACGCGCTTCAATCCATCGTCAACGCGTACGTACGGCAGCGCGGGGCGGCACCTGCGTCTTGGGAACCGATCGCGAGAGCGCTCGGGTGGCGCCGGATTCCGGCCGATCCGACCGGCACACCGTACGAAATCACGCCCGAAGGACGCGTGTGGCTGTCGAAGCGGTCGACGCTCGCGCCCCTGCCGCTCGAGCCGCAGCAGTCACAGGCGGGACCGCCAGCGTCATGACCGATCTGCCCGCGGGCGTCCAACTGCTGATTGCCGCCGGCTTCGGCGCGATCATCGGCAGCTTCCTCAACGTGTGCATCCACCGGCTGCCGATCGGCGCGTCGATTGTGACGCCGCCGTCGGCGTGCGTGAAATGCCGCCGCGAGCTCTTCTGGTACGAGAACATCCCGATTGTCAGCTGGGTGGTCCTGCGCGGGAAGTGCCGCACGTGCGGGACGCCGATCAGCGTCCGCTATCCGATCATCGAAGCGATCACCGCCGCGATGATGGCCGGCGCGTGGTGGTACTACGGGCCGACGCCGCTCTTCCTCTCGCGCGCGATCTTCGGATGTGCGCTCATCGTGCTGTTTGCGATCGATCTCGAGCATCAGCTGCTGCCCAACGCGATCACGCTGCCCGGGATCGCCGTCGGCTTCGCGTTCAGCTTCGTCACCGATCCGGGCTGGGTTGCATCGCTCATCGGCATCCTCGTGGGCGGCGGCGTGTTGTACGGCGTCGCCGCGGCGTACTACCGCGTGCGGCACGAGGACGGACTCGGGATGGGCGACGTGAAGATGCTCGCGATGGTCGGCGCCTTCATCGGATGGAAGCTCGCGATCGTCACGCTGATGATGGCGTCCTTCGCCGGATCGATCATCGGCGTCTTCCTCATTGCGACCAGGCGCGGCGGACTCAAGTACGCGCTGCCGTTCGGGACGTTCCTCGCGCTCGGCGCCGCGGCCGCGGCGACCGTCGGTCCGCGGGTGCTCGACTGGTATCTCGGCCTTCTATGACCGCGACGGCGCGCCGGTTGGTGGATGTCGCCTGGCCGCTGGCGCTGTTCGTCATCTTCCTGGCGACGTTTCGGGGATCGGCCGAACCGCGCGGTCGAGACGATTCGATTGATTGCGAATCGCCCGAGACGCTCGACACCGCCACGCTCGAGCGATGCCTGACCTTCAATCCGCGGCAGGCGACGGCCATGACAGAGCTCGGCGATCGCTCTGCGCGCGCGCACGATGTGGGGCGCGCCGAGGCGATGTATCGCCGCGTGATTGCGATCGATCCGCAGGACGGCGAAGTGCGCCTGCGGCTCGCGAAATTGCTGCGGGCACGCGGAGACATGTCGGGCAGCGTCGCTGAAGCGGAAGCTGCGCTCGTCACGTTACCCGGCAACCGCGAAGCCGAAGATCTCATCGCGCGTCCGCAGGAGTCCGAACCGTGATCGGGCGGCCGGGCGCTGTCGCGCTCGCGCGTGCGCTGAACGCGCTGTTCTTCATCGCGGTCTCCGCGTACTGCCTGCTCGCATACACGCCGTTCGCGTACGACCTCTTCATCAAGCCGAGCGTCAGTCCCGCACTGACCGATTTCGTTCGCCTGTCGCCGTGGCTGTACTGGCTGACGCTCTTGATCACGAGCCTCACGTTGATGCCGCAGCTCCGCGGCGAGCGAGCGGCGGGGGCGTCGCGGGCGTACATCGCCGTCAGTTCGATTGCCGGAGTCGCGTTCCTCATGCGGCCGCCGCTCGATACTATCGGTGGTACTCCACTGGCGTTTGCTGCGGGGCTGATTGCGCTCGTGCCGCCGTGCGCCCTCGCGGCGATCGATCACATCAGCTGGCCGTCTGTGCGGATTCGGCCGGCCGGTCGCACTCGAGCGCTGCTCGCGCTGCTGCTGGCGGCATCGATCAGCTGTGCCGCGTACACCGTTGCAGTCCCGATTCGCATCGGTCAGATGCTCGGCGCGGCCGTGCCTGGGCAGACGCTCGCCGTTGGATTTCTGTGGTCGTTCGCGCTTCACGTGTTCGCCGCCACGGTGGTGTATCTCGCGGTGATGTCGATCAGCGGGATATCGGCCTTCGCCATGAAGCCAGGCGCCGCTGAATACTGGCTGTCAATCGGGCTCCTCGCGCTCGCGGTCACGCTGACGGTTTACGGGTTGATCTGCGCGTCGATTGCATTCGAGGGGGGACGCGCATGGGTCGCGTCAGCCGCGCTGGGCGCGACGGTGGCCGCGGCGTGGGCCGATGTCGCGCGCATGCGAGCCGGTTTCGACTCGCCGCTCACGGGGAGCGTGTCCAACCCGCTCATGGTGAGCTGGTCGAACCATGAGCGGCCCGCCGACCATGTTCTTGTCGAACCACGAATCCCCCGCTCGTCCTTCGACGGGCTCAGGACGAGCGATACCTACCCGACCCACCCGACCCACCCGACCGACCCGACCGACCCGACCTCAACACAACTGCTTGCCGGGAGTGGTGAAATCGACGCTCTCGATTTACTCGCCGCGCCGATCGTCGGCGTGCGCCGGCCGCGGGCCGTTGCCATCGGCGTCACGATCGCGCTGCCGATCATCGCGTACGCTCTCGTCGACGCCGTGCGCGAGTTCGACTGGAACTTCCTTCTTCAGAAGCTGAGCGTGCTCGTCGTCTGGATGCTCGCGGCGACGTCGGCGTACGCGATCGTCCGCAGCGCACGATGGCCCTCGAACGCAGGCCGCAGCGTCGTGCCGGCAGTTGTGCTCGTCGTCTACCAGCTGTTCGCGTGGACGTGTCCGCTCGCAGCCGTCGACGCATATGTCCCGGTCGATCCGGCACTGCGTCTGCTGCGCGATGTTGCGATCGCGCATCCGTCCGACACGGCGCGCTTCTACGCGTTCCTCCGCGCGAACACGCTGTTTGGGCCGTGGCAGATCCACAAACACGATGTCGCGTTCGTCGAACCGCTTCGCGCGACTGCCGGGCCGCGGCCGCACATCTTTCTGATCGTCGTCGACAGCCTTCGCCGCGATTACCTGTCGCCCTACAACAGCACCGTGACGTTCACGCCGGCGATTCAGACGCTCGCCGCCGACAGCTTCGTGTTCGCGCGCGCGTTTACGCGCTACGCGGGCACGGCGCTCTCGGTACCGGGGATCTGGGCGGGCGGCATGGTGCCGCACGTCATCCGCCAACCGGAGTTCGCGCGGCGGAATACGCTGCTGAAGCTGCTGAACGCGAACGGCTACGTGCGCGTGATGGACATGGACGCGATCAACGAGGAGCTCGTGCCGCGAGATGATCGCCTCGTCGAGCTCGACAAGGGGCGGGCGCCGATGGAGTACGACTTGTGTCGGACCCTCGACGAGCTCCAACGCAAGCTGCCCGAGAGAGGGTCGCATCCGGCGTTCTTCTACACGCTGCCGCAAAGCGTCCACATCGCCGTGGCCACGCAGCGCCGCGTCCCGCCTGGGGAACGTTACCCGCGCGGGTTCGACAACCGCATCGCATCGAGCGTGCGCCGCGTCGACGGCTGCATCGGCGGCTTCGTCGACTTCCTGAAGCGCGAAGGCGAGTACGACAACAGCATCATCGTCCTCACGTCGGATCATGGCGACTCGCTCGGCGAGGAAGGCCGTTGGGGACACGCGTACTACATGTTCCCCGAGGTGATGAACGTTCCGCTCATCGTGCATCTGCCGCCTTCGATCAGAGCGCGCCTGCGCACCGATCTCGATGCGGTCGTGTTTTCGACGGACATCTCGCCGTCGCTCTACGCCGCGCTCGGGTACGAGCCAGAAGATCTCGGTCCGCTGTTCGGTCGGTCGTTCTTCGCTCGACGGGATGATGCGTCGTCGCTGCGACGACGCGATCCGTTTCTGGTGGCGTCGAGCTATGGCGCGGTGTACGGCACGCTTCGCCAGAACGGCCGGCGCCTCTATGCCGTCGATTCAGTCGATGGCACCGAATATCTGTTCGATATGACCGGGCCGCCCAGCAAAGTGCCGGTCACGGCCGCAACCGCCGCCTCGAATCGACGTGTCATCGAGCAGCAGCTGAACGCGCTCGCCTCGACGCTGGGTTACGAACGGTAAGTCTCACATGCACCTGACGCCAAACGCTTATGCGCTCCTCGGCCTCACCGCCATCGTGGCGGCGCTCGTGTCGGTCGTCGTGTTCGCGATGCTGAAGTTCATGTCGGCGGCGCGCGACACGCGGAGGCAGATGAGGAACCCGTCGGAGTCGGCGGTCATGTCGGTCGCGCTGCAGGAGGCGGTCGCCAAGCTGAAGGCGCAGGAGCGTGCGACGGCCGCGCGCGCGGAAGCGTCCGAGCGCCTCAGCGGAGAAATCATCTCGAGCCTCACCGCCGGCCTCCTCGTCGTCGGGCTCGAGCGCGACACTCGCATCCTCAATCCCGCCGGACGGCGCATGCTCGGGTTGTCGGATGCCGCGTCGACCGACGAGGTTCAGCGCGCGCTCGAAGGATTGACGCTTCTTCGCGTCATCGACGAGTGCCTCACGAGCGGAAGCGCAGTGATGCGCCGCGCGGTCACGTTGCCGGGGCCGCGGCACGGCGTGTCGCACATCGGCATCACCGTGTCGCCGCTGTTCGACGATCGCGGCGAGCTGCACGGCGCCATCTGCCTGTTCACCGATCTCACCGCGGTCAAGGATCTCGAGGAGCAGCTGCGGCTGAAGGACAGCCTCGCGACCGTCGGCGAGCTGACGGCGGGGATCGCACACGAGTTCCGTAACGGGCTCGCGACGATTCACGGCTACAGCAAGCTGTTCGATCTGCAGGCGCTGCCCGCGTCGTATCGCCCCTATGTCGAGGGCATCCGGGCCGAGGCGGAGTCGCTCGGTCAGGTGGTGACGAACTTCCTCAACTTCGCGCGGCCCGCGCAGCTCACGTTATCGGAGGTGGATCTCGGCGCGATCTGCGATCGCGCGGCGGAAGAATTCCGCGCCGATGCGCGTGCGCTCGGCGGCGACGTCGAGCTCCACGGCGACTTCGGCGTCGTCGAGGGCGACGAGGTGCTGCTGCGCCAGGCGTTCAGCAACCTGTTGCGCAACGCGCTCGAGGCGTGCACCGGCGCGTCCGCGACGCCGAAGATCGTGATCGAATCGGAAGTCGATCGCGGCTCGCGCGTGTCGCGCATCGCGATCACCGACAACGGTCCCGGCATCGCGCCCGATCTGCGCGAGCGCGTGTTCCGACCCTTCTTCACGTCGAAGCGAAACGGGACCGGCCTCGGTCTGGCGCTGGTGCAGAAGATCATCGTGTTCCACAACGGCCGCGTCACCGTTGGCACGGCGCCCCAGGGCGGCGCGAGCCTGTACGTCACGCTGCCGCTCGCCGGGTGAGGGCCGCCGCGATTCCCCGCGCGTTACCGAACGTAGCAAACAGCTGTTGTTGCGTGTGATTGCACATTCGTAATCGGCCTCACTCCAGCCCCGCAACACCGTTTCTTTTCAGTAGTTAGCGCAACCAGCCGGGAACGCTCGAGGTGGGTGGCAGTGCCATTGCTCTGAAGGCCTGCGAGCCATGAACGAAGCACCGAAGACGCTGACGAACGACAGTGGAGTTTCGTTGATTGACATGCTGATGGTGATCGCAATTATTGCGTCGCTGTCGGCCATCGCGATCCCCAACTTCCTGTCTTCCATTGAGCAATATCGACTCGGCACGTCGGTGCGCGCCGTGGAGCGCGAGTTGCAGTTCGCTCGCCTCAAAGCGGTCTCATCGCAAAGCCCGATGCGCATCCGGTTCAACTGCCCGGTCGCGAATCAGGTGCGCGCGGTGGAATTGATCGGCACGTCGCTCAATCCCGATCCTGCCGACAGCGCCACCAACCGTTGCGACGAGAAGGTGTACCCGTATTCGCCGACGGGCGCCGACAAGAGCCGTCTCACGCGTCCGAACAACGACGGACCCGTGCGCCAGCTGCAGACCGACGTCACGTTCACGGCAACGACGAATCTCGAGTTCTGGCCCGATGGAACGGTGCACACGCCCTGCAACGCGGCATGCGTCAGTGCTCCACAAATCGGGACGGTGACGATCACGCTGCAGCGGAAGGGCAAGACGAAGAACATCACGGTGAACAGCCTTGGCAAAATTCAAATGGACCGCTGACGCGCGAGGGTTCTCCCTCATGGAGACCCTCGTCGCAACCACGATTCTCGCGCTCGGGCTGACGGCGCTCGCGCAGCTCTTTGTGCTGTCGGTCCGCGCGAACAAGGGATCGAGAGCCACCTCGTTCTCGGCGGTGCTCGCGCAGCAGAAGATGGAGCAGCTGCGCGGCCTCTCGTACGGCTTCGACTCGCTCGGGCTGCCGTTGTCCGACACGACGACCGACACGCGCGTCGTGCCCGAAAAGGCGACCGGCGGTACGGGCCTCGCGCCGTCGCCGTCGAACGTGCTCATCGCGAACGTCGCCGGCTACTGCGATTTCCTCGACAAGTACGGCAACCCGATGGTCTCGAACGACTGGGTCACCGCGCCGCCGAGCACGGCCTACATCCGGCGCTGGGCGATCCAGCCGATGCCGACGAACCCGAACAACACCATCGTCATCCAGGTGCTCGTCACCACGCGCTCGAACCGCGGCGCCGCGGACAGCGACGTGAACCCGGCGGGCATCCGTCTTCCCGACGAGGCGCGGATGATGAGCGTGAAAACACGAAAGGCCACGTAAATGCGCCGCGAACACGGTTTCTCGATCATCGAACTCGTGGTCTCGATGGGCCTCATGCTCGGCATCACGGCGGCGGTGTTCGCGATGCTCAATCCCTCGCAGGGATCGTACGCCGTCGAGCCGGAAGTCGCCGACATGCAGCAGCGCCTGCGCGTGTCCACCGACACGCTCGCGAGAGATCTCGTCATGGCGGGCAGCGGCGCGTACACCGGCGCGATGGCGGGCTCGCTCGCGTACTACTTCGCTCCGGTCCTGCCGTTCCGTCAGGGCCTCGTCAACGACGATCCGCCCGGCACGTTCAAGACCGACACGATCACGATGATGTACGTGCCGACGACGAACTCGCAGACGTCAATCGCCACTGACATGCCGTCGACGTCCGCCGAGCTCAAGGTGACCGCCGAGACGAATTGTCCCGCAGGCGACCCGCTGTGCGGATTCATCCAAGACGACAACGTGATGATCTTCGACGACAGTGGGTCCTACGACACGTTCACGATCACCAACGTGCAGGACGCTGCGCTGCACCTGCAGCACAACCTGAACGATCTCTCGAAGAAGTACATGGCCGGCTCGAAGATCGTGAAGATGGCGAGCCACACGTACTACCTGAGGACCGACGTTCCCAACAAAACGTATCAGTTGATGCACTACGACGGCGGCAGTAACCCCGATGTACCGCTGGTCGACAACGTCGTGGCGCTCGCGTTCGATTACTACGGCGACGGCAAGCCGCCGATGATGAAGAAGCCGCTCGCGGATCCGACCGGCCCGTGGACCACGTATGGCCCGGCGCCGCGCAATCCACCGGCGGGGTATGGCGCGGGCGAGAACTGCCTGTTCATGAACGACGGAACCCCGACGCCGGCGCCGCGGCTGGCCGACCTGTCGAATGCGGGCAACCCGAACGCTCTCGTGCAGCTCAGCGCCGCACAGCTGACCGACGGTCCGTGGTGTCCGGACGGCGCCAACCCGAATCGCTGGGACGCCGATCTGCTCCGTATCCGCAAAATCGTCGTGCGCATCCGCGTGCAGTCGTCGAACGACGCGCTTCGCGGCCCGGCCAGCCTGCTGTTCACCTACGGCGGCACGTCGAAGGCGGGCTCGCGCTTGGCGCCGGATCAGGAGATCCGGTTCACGGTGACGCCGCGGAACATGAACCTGGGCAGGTAGGTCGAGTGGGTCAGGTAGGTCAGGTAGGTCAGGTAGGTCAGCTGGGTCAGGTGGGTCAGACAGGGCAGGTTTACAGGTGACGCACATGCGTATGGACATTCGCCGCGAAGACGGCATGGCGATCGTGATTGCGATGATGGCGCTGCTGCTGCTCACCGCGCTCGGCACCGCGCTCGTGATGACGACGTCGACCGAGACGCTCATTGCCGGCAACTTCCGCAACGCCAACGAAGGCTTGTATGCCGCGGACGCCGCCGTCGAGCGCGCGATGGACGATCTGCTCACCGTTCCCGACTGGAATCAGCTTCTGAGCGGTGCCGTGCAGTCGGCGTTCATCGACGGCCCGCCGAGCGGCGGGCGCACGCTGCCGGACGGATCCACGCTCGATCTCGGGCAGGTCCTGAACATGGCGAACTGCAACAAGCTGACGACGTGCAGCATCGCGGACATGAACACGAGCACGACGCAGCGGCCGTGGGCCGCGAACAACCCGCGGTGGCAGCTCTACGCCTACGGAAAAGTTTCCGACATGCTGCCGAACGGCACCATCAACTCGCCGTACTACGCCATCGTCATGGTTGCCGACGATCCATCGGAGAACGATGGCGACCCGACGAAGGACGGCAACAACGCCGGCAATCCGGGGTCGGGAGTGCTGTCGATGCGCGCCGAGGCGTTCGGTCCGCGTGGCGCGCACAAAGTCCTTGAAATCACCGTCGCCCGTACCGACACGACCGAGCTCGAACGCGGCTACACCGGCCAGCGCGGACAGGACGAGCAGAACCGCCGCGCGCGCAAGTCGCCGGTCCAAACACCAGGCAAAGCCTTGACGCAACAGAACCTCGGTCTGTTGACGGGAGGCATCAAGTAAAAATTATGGCTACCAAGCGAACCGTCCTCATCGCATCGGCGGCACTCCTCCTGGCCACCGCGCCTGCGAGCGCGCAGGTCGATCCGCTGCTGTTTCTGAAGCGCATTCCGCCGAACGTCATCGTCGCGGTCGACGTGGCGAACCGCATGCAACGCGACGCGCCGAGCGATCCGGCGAACCCGAGAACCTCGAGCGCGTACTACGACATGTCGTTGTACAGGCACCAGAACAACGCGACGTGGGAAACGCTCATCGGCGTGACGGCAGTCAACACGTCGCAGAACTATTTCCGGAAGATCTCGGGCATGAACCCGTCGGGCAGCGGCAGCAACTTCGACCAGTTCGACGGGACGCGCATCGACACGGTCGGCGATCTGCAGGGCGCTGCGTATACGAACTTCGCGGCGCCGACGCGGCTGGCCATTGCACGGGCGGCCCTCTACCAGGCGATTGTCGAGAACAAGAACGTTGCGCGCTTTGGCTTGATCAAGATGCGCCAGTCGCAGCTGGGAAGCATCAGCACCGGCAACACCGGCAGCAGCGGTCCCGTTGTGACGGTGACCGACACCACTCAGCAGGGAAACGCGGGAATACAAACAGACCGGAGCAGCAACTCCGGACAGTGGAACGTCACCCTCCCGACCGTCAGCAACTCGAACAAGAGCGTCAAGAACGGTTCGGTCACTACGTCCGGCCTGCTGACGGCAGCCGACGCGAGCAGCGCGAACGACACGATACTGACGACGCTCGGCAAGGGCCCGCGCGATACCGGGACGTCGCTCGTGCCGTACGGCCTCGAGAGCGCGAAGAGCGACTACGACACGCCGGTCAAGTTCATGCTCGACGACGCGAAGGCGGAGGCGGTGCGCCTCATCGGTGCCGACACGGTCTGCCGCAACACGGTGGTGGTGCTCATCGTCGGCGGCGGAGAAGGCACCACGGCGGCGGGCGTCAGCTCGTCGACCCTCACATCGGCGGCGAGCGCGTTCCTGAGCGTCGCCTCCGGACGCCGCGTGCCGATTTATGTGATCGCGATCGCCCCGCCGTCGGCCGACGTCGCGCAGCTTCAGGCCGTCGCGGCGAACAGCGGCGGACAGTACTTCGAAATCACGAAATCGCAGATCGACACGGCGATGACCGCCGGCGTCAGCGGAACGCCGTCCGGGACGATCGTCGTTCCCGCAGTGGTGCGGGCGATCAACATCGCCGTTCAGGACGCGTTCGAGCAGACGACCGACTTCAACACGGCACCGACGACGGCAATACCGATCGGCGCGTACAGCGAATTCCAGGTGACGAGCCCGGTCATCGGCACGGTGAATCTCGAGAGCGCGAACGACATCAATGGCAACGTGCTTCCGAACACGAGAATCGTCGACAAACAGAGCAACGTCATCCCTCAGCGCGCGAACGTGATGCTGACGACGGCGTTCACGCTGCCCGGGTTCAACGCGAGCATTCGCGCGTACCGGATGTACAAACCGTGCAGCGTGGCGAACGCCGCGACCGAGTGTCCGGATCGCGCGGACTCGGTCATCACATCGAGCGGGGCGGTATCGGGCTACAAGTTCATTTCGGATGGCACGCCGTTGTGGGTGGCGTGCGCGCCGGGCACGACGACAACCGGACCGTGTTCGTCGCTGCCTGCGACGTCGCGAAATCTGTTCACGGTGATGCCGTCGGGACTGGTCGTCGCGTTCACGCCGGATAACGCGACCCTGCTGGCGCCGTTCTTGAGCGGTCAGACGATGGCGCCGACGGGCTTCGACGCGACCGGCCTGATCAATTTCGTCCGCAGCATGCCGATCGGCGCGATTGTCTCGTCGACGCCGGCGGTGATGGATCCCCCCTCGCTCGATCCGCCGCCGGACGCTGATTATCCGGCGTTCGTCGACGCGAACAAGGCGCGCCGCAGCATCGTGTGGGTGGAGGCGAACGACGGGATCCTGCACGCAATCGACGGCCGCCTTGGCGTGGAGGTATGGGGCTTCGTCCCGTTCAACCTGCTGCCGAAGCTGAAGACGCTTCGCGACGGTCAGCCCGTCGGCTCGTTCACGTACCTCGCGGACGGATCGCCGAAGATCGCCGACGTGAAGATCAGCGGGTCCTGGAGAACGTATCTGTTCGTGGGCCAGGGCGCCGGCGGAACGTTCTACAACACGTTCGACGTCACCCTCGCTGGAATGGGCAGCAGCGTGTACCCGACCGACAATTCGATCTCGACGTCGCTCGCGTACTTCGCCGATTCGTCGCGCGTGAAGTTCAAGTGGAGCTTCCCGCAGTTGTCGTCGTTCGACTACACCATCGCGACGACGGCGATGCCGTTCGGCGACATCTCGAAAACGGCGAGCACGCTCGAGAAGACGGTCGGCCAGACGTGGTCGGATCCGGCGGTCGGCGAGGTGCAGGACGGCACCGGTCAATACGTGATGATCGTTGGCTCGGGGTTCTTCCCGTACACGCCGCAAACAGCGACGAACCGCGCGAACACCGTCGCAGGCACGTCGCTGTACATGATCGACGTGTCGACCGGAAACGTCCTCGACAGCAAGGACATCGGCAGCGACGGCAGTGCCGAGACGGTGGACGATTGTTCGGCGGCCGGCAACTGCCAGGTGATGAAGAACGCGCTCCAGGCCGACCCAGTCGCAACCGGACCGTCGGACTCGCGGTTCATCACGAAGGCGTACATCGGCGACCTCGACGGCCGCGTGTGGCGATTTGCAATCGGAAAGAACACGAGCGGTGCCGCGGCCTTCACATCCGACCCGGTCATGCTCTACAACGCAAGCCTCGTCGGCGGCAACGGCAAGTCGCGGAAGACCGGCGCGACGCAGCCGGTGTTCTCGTCGATGGCGACCGTCAACGTGGGCGGTGTGAATCAGTACGTGTTCTTCGGGACCGGCAGCGACCTCCTGCCGTCGACCGGCGTCGACGAAACCTACATGCTCATCGGCTTCGTCGACAACGGCACGGCCGGTACCGAGACGTTCACTTATGCGCTGACGCCGGTCGCGCACGGCACGGCGAACGAAGAGAAAGTGAGCGCGTTCCCTGCTGTCGCCGGTGACATCGTGTTCTTCACCACGACGACGTTCAAGCCGCAGGCGCCGTGCACGAACCCGGATGCCAACCTGTACGCCCTCACCTATATCGGTGGTCCGGCGTACGACAACACGGGCGACAACACCGTCAGCTCGAAGGACACGCCAAAGGTGAAGACCATCGCCGGCACACGCGCGACCGCGCCGTTCGTCGTGGACCAGCACCTGGTCTTCGGCAACGGGACGAACGTCGCCGTGTTCGGCGATCCGCAGGACTACGACAACGGCGTCGGTCAGGCCGGCGTGCGCATTCTGTCGTGGCGTGAGGTTCGATAGTGGCAGCAGGCGCCGGCTACGTCATTTGCGACGCGTGCGGTGCGCGCGTCAAGGCGGCTCGCCGCCGGTGTCCGCGGTGCGAAGAACTGCTCGTTCCGCGCGCGGCCACGGCGACGACCGACACTCCGCGCGCGCCGGATATCGCGACGTTCATCCGCATGACGGTCGGCGCCGTGCTCGCCATCGTGACGGTTGGGATGATATGGACGTTCCGCTCGCAGAGCGAGGCGGGCGTTGCGACGCTGGCGGCCAAAACGGATACCACAGCGCGTCCGCACGTGCAGGCGGCGCAGGCGACGACCGGATTTCCGGTGGATCCGCCGGCGTACGAGCGCGCGATGGCGCGCGATTCGAACCGCGCGGCGGGCGCGGCGTTCGCGTCTGCCGACTTCGACCGCGCCCGAGCGACGTACGAGCAGGCGCTCGAAAAAAATCCGAACGACGCGGAGGCGCTGAACGGGCTGGGCCAGGCGCTGGTGCGCCTCGGACGCGTGGCGGATGCCGTGCAGGACTTCGAGCGCGCAGCCTCGATCGCGCCCGACAACTGGGCCTACCGCTTCAACCTGGCGCACGCGCTTGCTCAGCTCGGAAACTGGGACCGCGCGATCACTGAGTACCGCGAGGCCGCGCACCTGTTTCCAACCGATTACGCCACGCAGTACAACCTCGCGATGGCGCTGCACAAAAAAGGGGACGAGCAGACCGCCGTCAGCGAGTT
>Ga0075424_100002116_pt1 | contig 17906 bp, 12 predicted proteins | sample SoiMethybrSBSTD3_FD_75301 | JGI IMG/M metagenome (GOLD analysis project Ga0075424, IMG submission 75301) | Bulk soil microbial communities from a Populus tree surrounding site in Tennessee, USA - Soil MetaG P. TD hybrid SBSTD3 | ecosystem: Environmental > Terrestrial > Soil > Tree plantation...
CAGTGAGACCTCTCGCCAGTACAACGCAGGACGGTTTGGAAAATAACTGCGCGGATCCAAGGCATCCCCTCCGGCAAAGGTATTTGCGTGCACGATGTCCCACCAAAAGATGAATCCGCTTTCACCGACCGATTGATCCATTCGTTTCGCGGTTTCCTGACGAAAGGTATTGTCCTTGATAGAACTGAAGACGGTGCATTGTATACACATGTCAACTTGTTCCGAAGGCCAGTCAGCCAACTCGGCTATCGCTCGATAACGAATCGCCGGATTGACACGGCGGGCGAATTCCAATGCTGACTCTCGAAAATCGATGCCGATAATATTGGCGGGAGTGATGCCGAGGTCGACAAACAAGCGTGTACTTCGTCCAACTCCGCATCCTACGTCAAGTACTCGTAATTGTTCGGCTGGTGTTGGAATCATGCGTAGTGCATGACAAGCCTCCTGCATCAGCCGAATTCTATGCTGAAGTTCCACTTCTCTTCGCAGGGGAGACCAAGTATCACAGCCGGGCGGTTCCATTTGCAGATACAACTTACGAATCGCCTCGATTTCCGTTCTTTCATCTGTTTGCATTTCCATATTCCCGCACCGGCGGTTTAGCCGCTTCTTGGCCAGAGTCTTGAATCTTCGTGGCGACATTGTTGGACAACCGCGCCGATAGGGCAAACGGCTGAAAGTGCACTGCCAAAAGTGCCATTGTCCGGTCCCTCTAACGCTGTGAGAATACGGCCTTCGGATTTCCGAGTTCCCATCGACCTATCCATTGCGGAATCCGCAGAGATCCCAAGAAAGCTTGGGAGTCACGGGGCGGTAGCCTCCCTGGACATGGTTCGAGTGCCACTGAGGACCCGCATCTTTACTGCGTATAATTTCAAACCGACTCATGCACTGCCCCAGGCTTAGCGAGCTGCCTGCGCCACCAAAAGGGAGGACCGGATGGCCGTGGACTGAAGAGAGTCTTCCGTGTGAAAAGTCTCTCGCCGAAGGTCGTCAGTGGCCGCGTATTTCGATTGTTACCCCTTCGTTCAACCAGGGGCAGTTCGTCGAAGAGACGCTGCGCTCGGTTCTTCTGCAAGGTTATCCCGCTCTCGAATATCTGGTTATCGACGGTGGAAGCACGGACAATTCTGTTGAAATCATCAAGAAATATTCTGCCTGGCTAACCTACTGGGTAAGTGAGCCCGACTCAGGCCAGAGTGATGCCATCAACAGGGGCCTGCAACGAGCGTCGGGCCATTTCGCTACGTGGATAAATAGTGATGACCTGTTATGCAAAAATGCCCTTCGTAATCATGCCATCCAAAACAAATTTGACAACAACACAGTATACGTCGGCAATTGCCAGTATGTGGATGAGGACGGAAACATTCTGTTCTCTCATCACGGACGAGTTCATTCTTTAAAGGATCTGGTGAACGTCAAAACGGTTTGGCGCTCAGGTGGGCGAATCGTCCAGCCCGAGGTTCTGTTTCCGTTGCAACTGGCGCTCAACGTTGGCCTTCTGAACCCGAATAATCATTCGACAATGGATTACGAACTGTGGGGAAAGTTTTTTCTTGCAGGTGCGAAGTTTGAGTACACAAACGTCAACTTTGGGATGTTCCGACAGCACCAGGCCCAGAAGACTCAAGATGGCTTGCGACAGACGCGTTCGTTATTGGATGTAGCTGGAAAATTGGTTGCCCAGGCCGCGTGTTTTTCAGAGCAAGCCAAGACTCAGCTTTTGGCGGATCTCGATGCGTACGATACGTCATATCCGTCGGAATATTGGAGAGCGACTGGCCGGCTCGCAAGAATCGGCTTACCGCACGGAATTGTTAGGTCGTTACGTAGAATGAACGCCAGTCTGCAGAAGACAGCGAAGATTTTCTTCAAAAGACAAGCGCAGAAATCTACTCGTGGCTAAGGTGCAAAGTAATATTTGCGTTGTTCTTCCGTATCCGCCCACATATTCGGAAACGTTTTTGACAACGCATGTGGAAAAACTTTCCGCCATCGTGCGGTACCTGAAGCATTTTCCTGTCGATACCGACGCCGCGTATTTCACCAGGGCAAGCTCCGACAGAACGGAGATGTTAAAAGGACGAGCCAAGACCTCACTGCACCGTGTCTTGAATCCTGGAAAGACTATTTATTTGCGGAACTTCCTCCGAAGGCAAAAGGTGAGAATACTCCTGGCAGAATATGGAGGAACCGGCGTCGCCACTTTAGGAATGTGCAAGCAGTTCGGCATTCCTTTAGTCGTTCATTTTCACGGCGCCGATGCCTATTCCAAAGAAAATCTGGCGAATTATCACGAAAGCTATAAGAACATGTTCGCGTATTGCAGCGCGATCATTGCGGTTTCGAAGCACATGGTCGAACAGCTCGTGCGGCTTGGTGCACCGAAAGAAAAGGTTTTCTACAATCCCTGCGGAGTTGAGGTTTCTAAATTCAAGAGAGCTTCCTGCCTGAAGTCCCCAGCTCAGATCCTCACGGTCGGAAGGTTTGTCGAGAAGAAAGCGCCGTATCTCACGATTCTTGCCTTTAAGAAACTGTTAGAGCGTGTACCCGAAGCCAGGTTGGTCATGGTGGGAGACGGCCCATTATATGAGGTTTGCCGTCAGCTCATAAAATCACTCCACATTGAGCAGGCCGTCGAGCTCAAGGGCATACTGAATCACGTCGAAGTCGCGTCGTTGATGGAACAGTCGGGTGTCTTTGTTCAACATTCACTAGTGCCCGAATCAGGAGACTCGGAAGGCACACCTGTCTCGATCCTTGAAGCGGGCGCCAGTGGGATGCCGGTCGTTGCCACCAAACACGGAGGAATTGTAGATGCCGTGCTACATGGCAAGACCGGTTTTTTGGTGGACGAAGGAGATGTTGATGGCATGGCGGAGTACCTGTACCTGCTGTTAAGCGACCGGGAGCTTGCCAATCATCTTGGACATCAAGCCAGGAACCATATCAGTCAAAACTTCAACATTGAAACCAGTATCGACAACTTGCGGGGCGTACTGGAGCGGTACTCGAGAAATCGCTAAATGGATTTTTCAGTCTAATCTGTGGGCATGACTTCTTAACGCATTTAATTGTGCTGGCACGCAATAACGCAACTTCGAACACAAGTGTCTCGCGGTCTGTGGCCGACGCCCCTTCACGTTTTGCACCAGTCGATCCGGCAGTTGCATCCAACCGAACACGGCCCAAGCTTCTTTTACTCGCTTGGAACTTCCCTCCCGTTCAGGCAATCGCATCAGTGCGCACGTGGAACGTTGCAAAGTATCTGACTCGGCTTGGTTGGGATGTGACCGTTGTCACGCCGAAAACCGAGTTGTGGCGTAATCTCGAAAATGTCGAGAAGGCGCGCGCAGATCTAAGAGCCGAAGGTATTAGGAAAATATCGACGGAGCACGGATGGCGTTTTTTAAGTCCTTTGCACTTGACTTGCCGGAACGATGGCATTGGGTGGTTTGCCGGAGGGGTTTGCCGAAGGCTTTGCAGCGCCGTTGGCATAGACGATGCTGTCGGATGGATCAAAGCCGCCGAAAGAGCGTGCGATCGCATACGTCCCGACGAAGTGGATTTGATTCTTGCCAGTGGCCCACCTTTCTCCGCTTTCACATTAGCTGAAAAGCTATCGAAGAAGTTGCATCGGCCATATGCTTTGGACTATCGCGATCCGTGGACCGTTACGGACATAATTCCTGGACTACAGCATCTGACAATCAGTCGCGAAAGGAAATTGTTGGCGGGCGCGGCGGCCGTAATTATGGTATCTCAATCCTGGGCCGCCGAGCTCAATTCTCGGTTCAACATTGGTTCCAAACTTCAAGTCGTGACAAACGGATATGATCCCGAAGAATTGAAGGAAGTTGAACCACACGATTTTGGTCATTTTGCGATTGTTTACGCCGGAATTTTCTATCCTCCAGAAAGAGTTGTTACCCCCATTCTTGACGCCTTGAAACGACTGGACATTAAAGGCGGATCTCACGAATGGTTTTTTCATTACTACGGTGAGCACAATAGCCACGTTCACGACGAAGCCGTCAGGCTCGGCATCTCAAATCGTGTGAAGTTGCATGGAAGAGTGCCGAGATCCGTGGCACTGTCTGCGATCCGGGGGGCAAATGTTGCACTGGTCATAACCTCTGTTTCCGAGAGTGCGCCCGCGAGAATTACGGGATGGGTGCCGGCAAAGTTGTTCGAAATTCTTGGGGTCGGAACTCCCATTCTTTTGATCGCGCCGCCAGGTAGTGATGCCCAATTGATTGCGGATTCGGGGGGGTGGTCACGTCGCTTCAGCGGAAATGATATTACTGAAATCGTATCTTTCATTGAACAGCAGATGCATGGTGGGCCAGTTGAGAAACGCGACAGTCACCGATATGCCTGGAAGGAAATCGCCGTTTCGTTCGACAAGCACCTGCGGAATCACTTACCGGGCTCGACAGCTCAGGCGATTTCTAATTAACTGATGTCAAGATCAAAAGTCGCTTTTACAAATCACCACGTTTTGAGTGGAGATCTGAGTTGGGTGGTTCTTTCAATGTACTACCTATTCATTTTCTCCATCCCATTTCTCTCAGTGGAACTGGGCTTTGGCAGTAGTCTGTCGAGTTTGGTGGGCTACGTCTTTGCGCTGGCTACTCTCCTAAAGCCGCGCCTTTGCTATAAACGCATAGACAAGGCACTGTGGTTTTTTGGTATCTATCTCTTGATTTACGTTCTGTTCGGGCTGTGGACAATTTTGGATCTGCCGGATTCGAGTGTAGCTCTCGCCAACTTGCAGGCTGTAGTGCGCACGCTGCTCCAGCTGTTTGTTCTGTTTTGGATTTCAACGAATTTGTTGGCGGACGACAGGGTGGCACGCAAAACCTTGTTCACGTTTGCTGCCGGGTGCATCGTTCTTGCGATCCTTCAAACAGCAGGTTTTGCAGGTGAGGTTGAGTCTGTAGAGGGGAGGGAAACTGCTTTTGGCACAAATCCGAATGTAATCGCGGATCTTCTGGGGTTGGGTCTTCTTGCGTTGATTGCCCTCGCCTATGGTCAACAAAAAATCAATGGTAGAGCCCGTGTTCTCTTTTGGCTGTTCTCCGCTATTTTGTTTCTCGGGATTGTACGAACCGGTTCCCGCGGTGCAATCGTTGGTGTCGTGGCGGGATGTAGCGTGTTTGTAATTCAGCGTACAAACCTGTTCCGGCGACTGAGGCTAGGTGTGATCGTGGTTCTATCACTCATTTTTGTTGTTATTGCTTCATACAACATCGAGAGTGTGCGCGAGCGGTGGGAGCGAACCTTTGCTGAAGGAGACACGGCCGGACGCGATGAGATCTTTGATCAAGGCGTGCAAATGTTTTTGGAGAAGCCGATCCTGGGTTGGGGACCGGTATACCACCAGATTGAGCTCGCACAACGGGTGCATTATCCGGGATACGCGAGGGACTTTCACAACCTTTACTTACATCTCCTCACGGAAGTCGGCGTGTTGGGCTCTATGCCTTTTTTTGCAGGAATTTTTCTCTGTTGCTGGTACGCCTGGAAAGCACGTAAAACCAGCCAGGGCATTGCACCACTCGCGATGCTTGTGAACATCCTGATCATAAGTTTGGTTGGAACTCCAATAACTGACCGAACATTCTGGCTGGTGCTGGCCTACGCATGTGCGAGTGCGACCTATCCAGTTTTGACCCTTAGGCAATCGCGGTTTTTCCCGTCTTTAAACATACAAAGAAGAGCCCCTGTGCGGCTTCACTGATTATCAGAAACATTACGGTTATATGGATACACTCACTGCAGAAGCGCAGCAGCACAGAATATGAGCACGTGTACCGGTACATACCACCGACTGTCTTCATGGTTGAGAAACCATACTGTCGCAGCTTCGCTGATTGTGCTGATATGTTCAGCTTCGGTGCGTCTGTTTATGGCGGAACGGGTGGAACCACATGCAATTGAAGATCTGTATCCTGACGCAAACACTTATCTGCAGCCGGCACGGAGCGTCATAGAGCACGGAGCATTTCTTGATTCACACGGCAATCCGATGGTTGATCGTACGCCAGGTTATCCGACGCTGCTGATGCTGCTCATGCTTCTGGTGGGGGATAGTGGTGATCTACACGCGATTTTGGTGGCTCAAGCCGCAATTCTTTCGATAGGCGTGCTTATTTTGTATTTGTTCGCTAGACGGATGCTGCCACCGATCATGGCCTTCATCGGCGCAATATTGGGCGCGCTCTCTCCGTGGGGGGCTGTCCTTGCCGGCGTTGCGATGTCTGATGGGCCGTTCGTATTTGTCTTAGCCCTGATTTTTCTTGGCATGAAGCTCGCGGACGAAACCAAGGCGTTGCGTCCGGCGCTTTTTATGGGCGCGTCAGTGGGATTCTTGACAGGAATTGCTGTACTTATCCGACCGATTTCCCCCCTTGTTATCTTTGTCCCATTGGCGTTAGCGTTCAGCTACGGATTTAAAAGAAGGGGATCTGTGACCCTGCTGGCGGTGGCTATCGTTTGTGCTGTTATACCCGTTGAGTTTTGGGTGCACCGCAACAGAACTGAAGCCCATTTTGCCAGCCTATCTGATATTCCGGGCAAGACTGCCTGGCGATATCTGGCCGCGAGAGTGAATGCGGAAGTTACCGGTCAGAATAGGCATCTCGCTTCAATGGCAGCGTATCAGGAAGACGGTAAATGGGCTTTATCTGCTCAGGAGGCAGATCAAGAACATTGGAAACGGGCGAACGCTGTTTTCCGCCAGCACCCTTTCCTCACTGTATACAACTTCATGCGTAGCGCAATCGAACACGCAATTCACCCCTCTCCCGATGTTTTGTTGCCGGCCAAACTTAGTTTTCGCGGAGATTTCTTCATCTTGGCGGCGATTTGGGCTGCGATGTTGGCCTTGGCCACTTTGGGAAGCCTGTGCTCCTCAGATCCCGCCTGGGATGACGGTGAAATCAATCGCAAGTGGCTGCTGACACTACTTGCCATCTGTAGTTTCCTAACCTTGCTCTCAGGAATCTCGTTCGCTGCCGGTTCCCGTTTACGTGCGCCGCTGGAGCTGGTAATCCCTCTCTTGAGCGCAATTGGGCTTGTCCGAGGAATTCGCGCAATCAATCTGCGACATTCAATCGAGCCTGCGGCAAACCATTCATTTGTACGTGTGATCGAGGCCGCTACCTTGGGTCCCACTCGTTATTCGAAAAGGATTTGTAGTTGATGTGTGGAATTGGGGGATGGCTAGGATGCCTGCCTGACGGAAAAGAACTCGCCACGAGTATGTTGCACAGTCTGCACCACAGGGGGCCAGACGCACAGGGGATTCAGTCCTGGCCGGAGGCAACTCTCGTTCACACGCGGCTTAGCATCATCGATTTGTCTCTAACGGGCGCACAGCCGATGGCGAACGAAGACGGAACTGTTTGGACTGTTTTCAACGGAGAGATTTACAACCACCGACACTTGCGACGTAGTCTGGAGAACAAAGGTCACGTTTTTAGAGGTAGTTCCGATACAGAAGTGCTGCCGCATCTGTATGAGGATCATGGTAGCGGCTTTATCACGAAGCTGCTTGGCATGTTCGCTTTTGCAATTTACGATGCCCGCGACCGAACTCTGGTTCTGGGGCGTGATCGTTTCGGAATTAAGCCACTTTTCTACGCGGCTTCACGCGATCGGCTTGCTTTTGCGAGTGAGATCAGAGCTCTGCTTCGATTTCCCGGCATTGACCGACGGCCCAATAAACAAGCCATCTCCGATTTCGCTGCGCTTTTATACATACCGGCTCCCGAAACATTTTATTCCGGTATTCGAGCCCTCGAACCAGGTGAGATGCTGGAGGCTCGCTTCGAGGGAGAGGGAATATCGTGGAAAACGAGAAAATATCATGCTTGGACAATTGCGCCTGATCTCGGGATGAGCCTCGCGCAAGCAACGGATCGCGCTGCCGAACTGGTCACCGCCGCGGTTGAACGACAAATGGAGAGCGAAGTCCCGTTGGGTTCCCTGCTAAGCGGTGGGATCGATTCTTCTCTCATCAGCGCCGCCGCACAGAAAGCACTCCATGGTGAGCTCCGAACATTCAACGTACGTTTTTCGGATGATAAATATGATGAGACTTGGGCAGCGGGAATGGTGGCCAAACACATTGGGAGCCGTCATGAGTCGCTGGACATGGACGATGTAGGAGGAACGTGGAACCATGTAACTGATCTCCTTTCGCACGCCGGCCAACCGTTTGCCGATACCTCCCTTTTTGCAGTCAATGCCATCTCTAAGCTCATGCGTCGGCGCGTAACTGTAGCGATTTCCGGAGATGGCGGCGATGAAGCGTTCGGCGGATACGATGTCTACTGGAGACTTGCCAGAGTCGCAAAATTGCAAACCTTGCCCTCTTTTTTTCTTGAAGCCGCCGGAGTTGCTATGCGTCCGATGTCATGGTTGAGACTCTCGCCTCGTCACCTTCCGCAGCGGGTTCAAGAGTTGGCCGACATTGATAACACTTCCGTTATCCAAAGTCTTTTCTCCTTCATCAGCGACCGCGAACGCAAAACGCTACTTCAGGATGCTGACGTTCTTCCCGTACGTCGCCTCTTTGAACCGCAGTGGGAACATGCTCTAAGCCCCAGCTTAGATCGAATCGAACGATTGTCCGCGCACGCGACTGAAGTCAATGCACGTCTTGTCTTGCCGGGCGACTTTCTGTTTAAAGTCGATATAGCCAGCATGAAGGAGAGCTTGGAGGTTCGCGTTCCCATGTTGGATGAGGACCTCTTTGCGTTCGGTCTTTCTCTCCCGCAGCGATTAAAGGTGAACGGCCGTACGTGTAAGACAGTATTGCGTGCAGTAGCAGCGCGGCAGTTGCCTCCCGCTGTTGCGAACAAGCCGAAATGGGGATTCTCAATCCCACTCAAGAGTTGGATGAAACAGGATCTGATCGACTGTACCAGAGAAGTTCTCGACGTTGCAGGCAGTCCGCTTGCGGAATTCTTTCGGCCAGAGGTATTCCGGCCACTGGTTTCTGCCTTTTGCGAAGGCCGTTCAATTGATTCCATTCCAAGACAGGAACTTTACCCTCGCGTGATCATGTTGTTGGCTGTTCACCTCGCTCTTCGCAACACAAATTGAAGATGTGTGAACTTTCTATTGCCTAGGTATTCAGCGATAAACCAATGATCAGAGACAGGCTGCAGACTGAACTGGATAAGTACTACGGGTACAATGGGGATAACTGCGTCAGGTATACGCATCGCCTTCGAATCGATCGAATCGGAAAAATTATTCAGCGTTGTTCGAATAGCCATTCAGAATCCAGAAAGCCAAAGGCGTTAGATGCAGGTTGTAACCATGGAGTCTATTCGCTGCTCCTCGCTGAGGCCGGATGTGACGTTCTTGGCATTGATATCAATGAGCAGGAGGTTGCGCGAGCATGCGAATGGGCAGGTGAACGGGGACTGCAGAACAGCGTTGTTTTTCAGGTAGGCGATATTCAACATATCAACAGCAGTGATTCTGCCTTCGATTTGATTGTCTGTTCTGAAGTGCTTGAACATCTTGATACGCCGGAAAAGGGCGTTCGAGAGCTATATCGTGTCCTGAAACCGAATGGAATTGCGATAATATCGATGCCAAATATGGGGTGCCTGTTCGGTTTTCTCCAGTGGACGTACCGCAAAAGCGGAATTCGCTCAGCGTTGGGAAAACCGCCTCTTGATACTTTCCAAATCCAACACTCGCGCTATTGGTTCGGAAATATATTGAAGCTTCTCAAAGAAAATGGCTTTCAAATTGGCGAAAAATACAGCACGTCCCACTTGCCGTATGTTTGGGAGATTGATGCTCTTTTAGACAGATTCATGCGGATCAGTTTTGCTTCGCGCTTGGAGAGTGCCATAAGCACGTTCCCCCTCCTCAGATACCTCGGGTTCAACTTCATAGTGATTGCGAGAAAACCCGCAATCAGGTTTTCAAGCAATTGAAATATCCCGCACCTGATCTAACGAAAGTCGACGGAGTTCTAAGGCAAACGGATTCAGCCCGGACAATGAAGCCGATTATTTGCCATCTTTGTAATTTCAGTCCTGAAACCGCCGGGACTTTCGTTGATGCCATCGTGTCTCTAGCCGCATATAGTCGCAATCACCTGCACTTGGAAACTCTTTGCTTTTTTCCACATACTGCACGCGAGCGAAAGTGGTTACAGATTTTCGAGCGCGAAAAAATTCATTACGCGTTTGTTCCTCGAAAAAGGAGCGTTGCAGCCGAGGTAAGGCGATTTCTAAAAGGCTTCGATCCTCTGATCTTTCACAGTCACTTCTCCATGTACGATCTGTGTCCGCCGTTGCTGAAATTTTTCTACAGCCGTTCGAAGATCGTTTGGCACTATCACAATCCAACTCCTTCGACGTTGTCACAAAGGTTGAAAGACACCGTGAGATTTCAGCTCATTGCGAGGCCTTTCGGAGCGTCCTACATTGCCGTTGGTGATGGCGTATATCGCAGCCTGATTGATGCCGGAGTTCGCAAAGATAAATTATTCCTGGTCCACAATGGGGTTGATACCCAGCGCTTCGTAGCTAATGACGACCGAAGAACACGGGCTCGGCTAGCTTTGAATATCGCGGATGATAAGACCACCACCTTTTTGATGCTAGGGTGGGATCCCGTTAGGAAGGGAGTCGATATATTTGTGAAAGCTGCTCGCGATGTTATCGGCGGAGGACTTCGCAGAGTACGTTTCCTGATAATAGGTGATCTCAATACAAAGGAATTTCTCGCAAAAACGCCCGAGTGTTCTCAACTGGACGGGTTTCTGAACGTTATAGATCCTACGGATGACTTCCCGTCCCTTTTAAGCGCTGTCGATGTGCTGGTTTCGTCCAGTAGAAGCGAGGGATTAAGCTATGCAGTTGCGGAGGCTTTGGCTGCGAAAAAGCTGGCAATTTGTTCGGACATACCAGGTGTTCGCGAAGCTTACGAGCGGGTCGACGGTGTCTGGTTGTTTCCTTCAGAAGATTCTGTGCGGCTCGCTGAATTCATGAGGAGGGCGGCGACACTACCCGTCGAGAAACAGAATAAGCTGGGCGAAAGCAATCGTGAGTACGTTCTGGCAAACTACTCTCTAGATCGGTGGGCCGAAAAAATCGGCGAGATCTATTGCCAACTTCTGCAAGTGTGAAATTCCAAAACACAGCCTACGGCCGAGAACTTGAAAGGTGGGCGGGTTAGGATAGTGTCCGCGTGAGCTGCCGGTTTCTTTACGTTATCGGTGAACTGCGACCCGGTGGCTCCGAGCGGCAACTCTATTATCTTCTCAAGAGTATGAACCGGCGGCTCTATCATCCTGAGGTCGCCGTGTGGGACTTTCGCGAAGCGGATCATTATGTCGCTAAGATTCGCGCGCTCGGGATTCCTGTGCATTCTCTCGCGAAGCTTTCCAAAGTAAACAAGCTCCGAACTCTGCGTAAAATGGTTCGGCAACTGAAGCCGGATATTGTCCATTCTTATAGCTTTCATACGAATTTTGCGGCGTTCTATGCCGCACTGGGTACACGCAGTATTGCGATTGGTGGGGTGCGCAGCGATCTCGAATGGGCAAGGAGAGAGTGCGGCCCCTTGCTTGGCCGCCTCAGCGCGCGCTGGCCTCACAGACAGATCTTTAACAGCGCTGCAGCAGTTGGTACTAAGCACAGACTCGATGCCAGTTTTGGGCGAAGACAACGCTTCGTGATTCGCAACGGTCTGGATATGGAATCGTTTCAGCAGGTCCCGATGGCAGAGACGGGAAAGGTTCATATCGTCGGGATCGGTTCCCTTTTTCCCGTTAAACGATGGGATCGGGTAATCTCAGCCGCTCTCGCGCTGCAGCGAGAAGGCCTCGATTTTTCGATTAAGGTTGCCGGTGATGGTCCATTGCGTGATTCTCTGAAGCAACAGTCCGACCTCCTTGGAGTCGGCGCGCATGTCGATTTCATTGGCAACAGGACAGATGTTGCAACGTTACTGGGTGAGGCAAGTTTTCTCGTCCACACTTCAGATAACGAAGGTTGTCCAAACGCGGTGATGGAAGCCATGGCTTGTGGCCGGGCCGTTGTTGCGACCGACGTAGGTGATGTGTCCGCCTTGATTGAGAACGGGAAGACTGGGATCGTGGTGCCCCGAGGAAACGATGTAGCGTTGGTTCAGGCTATGGCGAATCTGATTGAGGATCGGCAGCTTTGCCTACGAATGGGACAGGCGGGTCGGACGAAAGCAGAACGAGAGTTTGGACTGGATAGGCTCCTCTCCCAGACGCTTGCTGCGTACAAAGCTGTGGGTTGGAAGGCGGTCTTGAATTGATCAACGCGCGACAAGTTTTGATCATCGGCTTTGCTGTGATCAACCCGGTCAAGATTTGGTAGCGAATTTTGACACGATGTTAGCATTCCTGGGGCTCGTTCAGGAGCCGTGGAACGTGAGCTAGAGGTTATTTAAATTGCGACTTGCCGTTTTTACGAATCGGTTTCCTGGCAGAATTAATACGTTTTTTTCACGCGACATACGAGGGTTGCTCGAGGCGGGTTGCGACATCGATATTTTCCCATTTTATCCGCTTGACCCGTCAATGTGGCGTTACGTCCCCGATATTCTTGGTGAAGACTCTTTTGCTAGAAGCAGGGTTCATCACGTCGGGTTTTTAAAAAGCGTTCTGTCTTTACGGCCGTCGCCGCTTGTGGACAGTGGAACATTTTTACGGGATACATTTGCAATCAGCGCCTCAGCAACGCGTTTTGGCATCGCCCCAGTTGTAAAAACCTTATATGTTTCGCCCAAAGCGTGGGCCTGGAGTCGAAGCTACGGGCACCAGTACGATCATGTTTTGGCATACTGGGGTAATTACTCCGCGAGCTGCGCATACATGTTTCACCGGTTGATGAAAAGGTCAGTACCTTTTTCGATGTTCCTTCATGCAGGGATGGATCTGTACGAAGATCCCGTCTACCTGCGCCAGAAGCTTCTGTACGCCGACAACATCATTGTCGTTTGTGATTTCAATCGGCAATTCATTCAAGATCGCTATGCCGATATCTATCCATCGATTTCCGGAAAGATATACAAGTACCATCTTGGGCTCGACCTCTCCGCGCTCAAATTCAAACCCAATGCGAGGACGGCAAAGAAGGTTCTGGCTGTAGGCGCGTTCGAAAAATACAAAGGTTTTGAGTATCTGCTTATGGCTGCGGCGGAATTAACTCGTCGCGGGATCGATTACGAGCTTGAACTGGTCGGGGACGGAAAGGAAACGAATGCGTTGAAAGCCTTAGCCGATAAGCTGGCGATTTCCCAAATGGTTCGGTTTCCGGGATGGTTAAAACCCGCCGAGGTTCACGCCGCAATGGAGGCAGCGTCAATATTCGTTCATCCTTCAAATGGAATTGGAGACGCAGTGCCTACGGTCATAAAAGAGTCTATGGCGCTTGGCGCGCCCGTAATCGCTTCCAACATGGCAGGCATTCCGGAACTGCTGGATCACGGCAGGTGCGGAGTTCTCGTCCCCCCCGGAAATTCTCAGGCACTCGCGGCTGCGATTGCCGACTTGTTGGCGAATGATGACTTGCGTCGGAATTATGCCAATGCTGCCCGGAAGTATGCTGAGCGGGAATTCGATCTGTGGCGAAACGGTGAGCGTCTGGCACGGCTTCTTACTTCAAGCAGGCGTGACTCAAGCCAGAAACATGACGCGTTGAAGATCGAGAGATCGCCTTCAATAACTGGGTGACCCACACGTGTATTCAATGGAATTAACATGGTAAACGAAAGTTGCGTCGGTATTATTAAAACCAGCTTGGCTGAGTATCCTAAAGCGAAACCGTTTCATCCTTCCGAGGCTTTTCCCGAATACCGATTTGGTCACCTGTCCGCAGAACCCAACGTTGTCTATAGAGGATTTCGCGACCTGCTGATGATCCTTCGGCTCGACGAGACGAATATCGGTACGAAGCATTGGAATCCATTGGGTGAATTCATTAAGCCCGGCAACAACGTTGTCATCAAACCAAATTTCGTCATGGATCGGCACGTTGGAGGTGGTGATTACGACTGTGTCGTCACGCATGGTTCGTTGATTCGAGCCGTCCTCGATTATGTGTTGATCGCGCTGAAGTCACAAGGGTCGGTTACTGTTGCTGACGCACCAATGATCGACAATGATTTTCAACGCATCGTTGAACGCACCGGAATCGATGCGGTAGTGAGTTACCTGTCAAGACACGGCATTCAGGTAAAACTCTGCGATTTGAGAGCCGAAAACGTGGAATTGCGTGACGGTTTAATTTTGCGGCGTTTCAAATTAGCGGGCGATCCCGCCGGCTACGCACGCATTGACCTGGCTGAAGCCAGCGAGTTTTCTGAGGTCGCTCCCCTTTATCGAAAATATCGTGGCAGTGATTATGATAGTCAGGAGACATTTCGTCATCACAATAAAACGGTGAATGAATATCTGTTGAGCAAAACAGTTTTGAATTCTGATGTCTTCATCAACATGCCGAAACTGAAAACGCACAAGAAGATCGGCGTCACGTTGAATTTAAAAAATCTTATTGGCATTAATGGAGACAAGAACTGGATTCCTCATTATCGCATTGGAAGTCCTAACAGGGACGGCGATGAGTTCAATTCGCGAAGTGTCTTCCGGCATATGGAAAGCCTTCTCAAAGACAAGTTCAAGGAAACCGTGTTTCAAATGTCGGAGGCTGGCTCGAAAGCGAATCTTTTTGTTGCGCGGATGCTTCGCAAAAGTCATAAGGCGGTCATTGATCACACGAATCTGACAAAGATCAGGGCTGGCGGCTGGTATGGAAATGACACGATTTGGCGTTCAGTTCTCGACTTGAACAAGATCTTACTTTATGCCGATCGTGCTGGTGTCATGCACGAGCGACAACAGCGCAGGTTTTTCTCGGTGATAGACGGAATTGTCGGCGGTGAAGGCGACGGTCCCGTTCTACCGGTGCCGAAGCGATCGGGCGTGTTATTGGCTGGTTATAACCCCCTCGCCGTTGACATTTGCGCAACCCGCTTAATGGGGTACGACTACAAAACTTTCGCACAATTTGAGCGAGCTTTAGGACTAAAAAAATACCAACTGATGTCTAAAGACGTCCGGACCATCACTTCCATTTCCAATCTGGAAGAGTGGGCGGACATCTTACATCGTTCGGGCACTATGTTGCAGTTCCTGCCGGCAACGGGATGGGAAGGTAAGATCGAAGTTGAACCCCTTGCTGCGTCGGACCACCCGACAGCTGTGGCCGTCAAATCCTCGCTAGCACACACTCAACAAAACAACTCGTGAACGACTGGTTTCTTTGGACGTATCACCACCTGCCGTGGCATGCAAAGAATATTGCTGCCAGCGTCCGCGGTGCTTACCTCCGACAGTGGCGGTACGGGCCTGAGACTCAGAAGCTGATCGAGGCGGCTGTCGAACGAGAACAATGGTCTCAAAAGCAATGGAGCGAGTACAAGCTTGCTCGCTTGGGCCACGTGCTTGAGCGCGCGGTACAGCGCGTCCCATATTACCGGCAATACTGGTCTGAGCGTCGGCGCAAAGGACAGAAAGGTTCGTGGGAATACCTCGAAAACTGGCCGATACTCGAGAAGAAAACCGTTCGCGAAAATCCCGCGGCTTTTCTTGCCGACGATTGCGATGTCCGACGAATGTTGTGTGAGTATACAAGCGGAACCACGGGTATGCCGCTAAGCATCTGGACGACCAGGAAGACACAACGGAGTTGGTTTGCGCTTTTTGAGGCCAGGTGGCGGCAGTGGAATGGAGTGTCACGAGGTGACCGTTGGGCCATTCTCGGTGGCCAGTTGGTAACAGCCGCCGAACGCCGTCGTCCTCCGTTCTGGGTCTGGAATATTGCGTTAAATCAACTGTACATGTCTTCATATCACCTGTCGCCTGAATTCATCCCCTATTACCTCGATGCTCTGGAGAAGCATCGCATCACATATTTGTGGGGCTACAGTTCGTCACTTCACGCTATAGCCCAGGAGGCGCTGCGGCTGAATCGCCGTTTACAAATGAAAGTGGCTATTACTAACGCGGAGCCTCTATTCGAGTACCAGCGTGAAACCATTTCGGCGGCGTTTAGTTGTCCCGCGCGTGAGACATATGGAATGTGTGAGATGGTAGCGGCCGCGAGTGAATGCAAATCAGACCAACTTCATTTTTGGCCAGAGGTTGGTCTCGTTGAGGTGGACACGTCCCCGTTGTCATCCGCGGAAGCTGCGGCAGGAGACTTGATATGTACCGGTCTTTTGAACGCGGACATGCCGCTGATTCGATACCGAGTCGGCGACCGTGGAATCATGGACGGTTCTTCTAAACTTTGTTCCTGTGGCCGATCACTCCCGGTGCTTTCATCAATCGAGGGTCGAATAGATGATTTGTTGTATGCGCCGGACGGACGCGTTTTCGGCAGGCTCGACCCCGTGTTTAAGGGAAATCTTCCAATCCGCGCGGCACAAATCATTCAGGAGTCGCTGGGCGAAGTTAGAGTGCGCTACGTGCCGACGGCAGAGTTCAATCAGGAAGCGGCGAAGTCGATAACTCGTGAAATAAAGTTGAGGATGGGAAAGGTCAACGTCCGCCTTGAAGAAGTCGAAGAGATACCGGCACAAGCGAACGGGAAATTTCGCGCAGTTATTTCTCAGCTCACACCCGAAGAGAAGAGAATGTGTAAACAAAAGGGGGCCATCGAGTTTCGATGATCACCCCTTTCCGTGTATCGCTGGTTTCCGATTCGGTCTATTGCACACGCCGGAGATTCGCCGGTGCGGCGGGTGGAGGACTAGACGAGGTTTGAGTGGTTTGCGAAGAGTACTTGTAGGCGCCAGCGTCCCAAGGCAACACACGAGAGGTCCCCGCGTAATCTATTGTGAAGATAGAAGATAGATCGACGCCTGTTCCTATGGCTGGGCTACCTGATTGAATTCTGAAGTCGCCAGAACTGGCGTTGACGAATACTGGGTTTGCGAAAACGTTGTTCGACTGAACCGTCGAGGTGCCCTGATCAAGAATCGTTCCGCCCCCATTCAAGTAAATGATGTTGTTCTTAATGACCGTCGAGTTGGTACCAGAGTTGATAACCACACCATACCAGTGATTGTTGTAAATTGTGTTGTTGTAAATTTGGCAGTTTGAACAACCGAATCCGACCGAAATCCCTGCCCCGAAGTCGATTCCCTGCGTATTCATCACAACATTGTTGTAAACGAGGTTTGATGGACCGCTCCCTACGATGATTCCGGAGCCCGACCCGTTGTACGCGGTATTGCAGTTTCTAAAAGTATTATTCCGAACCGTGTTGTAGCCTTTGTTTCCGTTATAGCTGTACAGCTGGATGCACTCACCCACGACCCTTTCGACAATATTATTGGCAATAATATTGTGTGTTTCGCCGACATAAAAACCTGTAAAGGGTGGTGAGAAAGGTCCGTTTAGGTCATGAAGGTAAGTGTTCAGGATTTCGTTGTAATCACTTCCGACGTCGGCGATTTGAACACCATTTCCCCCGTTCTTGATTTCTCCGTTAGTATACCGAACTCGATTGCTTCCGCTCGAGAGTTTGACACCAACGCTGGAAGCGTTATTGGAGGGGTTCGTCCCGGACATGTCGACCTTGATTCCGTCTACGATTACGTAACTTCGATTCGCTATTTCGATTACATGGTTTACTCCCGTCGGGGCTAACCAAACAGTCTCGCCCGGGTATGCCATGATCCGCGTAGCAGATGTGAAGGAACCATTGCCGCTGGGAATGTTGGAGCCTGCGTTCAGATTGTCTATTGCCTGATTGTATGTTCCCACCCGAATCTGGAGAGTGTCTCCAGAAGAGAGACACGCTAATCCGGCATTGATGGTGAGC
>Ga0075424_100002117_pt1 | contig 17905 bp, 21 predicted proteins | sample SoiMethybrSBSTD3_FD_75301 | JGI IMG/M metagenome (GOLD analysis project Ga0075424, IMG submission 75301) | Bulk soil microbial communities from a Populus tree surrounding site in Tennessee, USA - Soil MetaG P. TD hybrid SBSTD3 | ecosystem: Environmental > Terrestrial > Soil > Tree plantation...
AGTGCCGCGCAAAGGCTGCTCGAAGGCTTGCAGGTTAAGATCCACACCTCGGCAATGGTCTCCCAGGTGCTACCCAACGGGGTGCGGCTCGCCAGCGGGCAGTTCATTGCCGCCGAGCTGGTCGTGTGGGCGGCGGGCGTCAAGGCACCCGACGTGCTCAAGGATTTAGCGGGCCTGGAGAGCAACCGGCTGAATCAGCTCGTCGTCTTGCCGACGCTGGCGACCACGCGCGATCCCAACATCTTCGCGCTTGGCGATTGTGCGGCCTGCCCCTGGCCCGGGCATCAACAACCCGTGCCACCGCGCGCGCAGGCCGCCCATCAGCAGGCGACGCATATGCTCAAGCAGATGAAACGGCGCCTCGCCGGCAAGCCGTTGCTGGCCTGGCGCTACCGCGATTTCGGGTCACTGGTGGCGTTGGGTCATTACTCGACCGTCGGTAACCTGATGGGTCGGCTGATCGGTCGCAACCTCTTCATCGAAGGCTACATCGCGCGCCTGATGTACCGGTCGCTCTACAAAATGCATCAGCTGGCGCTGCACGGGGTGACGAAAGTATCGCTCGATACGCTCGCGCGCGTCATTACGCGCCGCACCGAGCCGCATGTAAAGCTGCATTAAGCGGACGAAGCAGCCAAAGTGCGGGGCGCGAGCGCAATTCCCGCCGCTTCGCCTCTACCGGCACGCTTACCTGCGCTCGGGCTCCCCCTGATCGTTCTGGACCCAGCGCTCGGAGGGGCTCCAACGGCTGTCGCGCCGCGCAGGCGGCTTCAGCTTGCGTCCGCTGTCGGCGGCAGTCTGCGGCGCGGCTTGTGCCGCATAGGCTTGGTGTCGGGCCAGCGCCTGCTGGTCCCAAGGATTGCCGTGGCAGGTACAATTCTCCACGTAGGTGCTTTGGTGCAAAAAGGCGGTCGCGAGCTGGCGATAGGGGCGCCCGTCGAGGTCGACCATATCCTCCATTTCGCCGCCGGGATTGCGATAGACGAAGAGGCGGCCCGCGGGGCAGGTCTGCGCGCAACGGCGGGCATCCCTCGCAAATTGAGAGCGGGTGGTGCTGAAACTCATCGGGATGGGAAAGCCATCGCAAAGGCGCACGCACATGGTGCGGAAGTAACCGCCGTTGGCGGTGCGGCTCTCGCGCTCCGCATCGTCGAAGGGGCTCAAGGCACGATCCCGCCGGCGCTCCCAGCCACGGTCCCACTCCTCGCGCGGCCCCTGATCGCGGCGCAAGCCGCGAAAAATGTCCTCGAACCAGTCGGCGACCGGCACGAGCTGCGGGCGCGCGAGGGGCTGGCCCAGATCGGCTGGGTTGAGCGGTTGCGCGCTGAGCCCGCCGCCGAGGCGGGCACAGAGCACGCCAATACCCACCAGACACGCGGCAACAAGGATTGCAAGAAAGCGGCGCTGCATGGGGACGGGGAAGATCTCGCAGGCATTGGGTATGGGGCACAACGTCGGCTGGCACGCCGAGTTCCCGGGCGCGCAAAGGTCGGAAAAAGGCGGGCGATGACGCCGACCGCGGCCGCCGCCGGGCCGCTGAACGGCGGGCAGGCCTAGCGCTCGTCCTCCTGCTCCACCAGTTCGGGCAGGGCTTGCACGGCTTCGGCCGGCAGGTCGACGACGACGGCGCCGCGCAGGACGGTGAAAAGCCCGGCCGGGATTTCCAGCACGCGCGGGCCCAACCCCAACGCGGCTGCGCCGGTCATGCGGATCCTTTTCGGCTGGTCCTCCTCGTCATAGGAGATGTCGCTGACCTGGCCGATCAAGACGCCGTCGGCCGCGAATACCGGCGCGCCCAGCATCTCCGTGTGGACCGCGGCGGCGTCCTGATCCGGGGCCGGGGCCCCGGTTTCGGCGTAGGAGACGGCGCCGAACCCTAAAATGAACAGAAGGAACGTTAATTTTGCCAGCGACCCACCCATAATACGCTCCGCTCGCGGTCGTTAACCGTTGGCCTAACGGCGAGTGCAAAACTTGGTTCCTGAGCCTTGCACTTGCGCGAGCCAATGGGGCGGCAGCAAGGCGTCCCGAAAACGCCGGCCATCCCGCCGCCGAGGAGCAAGCGGCCGGGCGCTAGGCTGGGCCTAAGGCGAGGCTTGGTTTGGCCAGGGCCATTGTGCCCGCTCACAAGCGATCGTGACGGCAGGGGCAAAGGCGCCCGGCCGCCCAAGCCCCCAGACACCATGACGGGGCCGCCCGCCGGTGCGCCTTGCTCGCTTGCTAAACTTGGGGGTCTCTCGCGATGCGGGCGCGCTGCGGCTGCCTCGCGGGCGGCGAACGCCGTCGCGTGGCCGACCACAGGGCGCCGGTTGGCAGCGCGTGGCCCGGCGAAACGCGTGTTGTTGAGGGTGCGTTGAGGATGACACGCACGCACTTTTTTCTCGCGCCAGCGATCCTGATAGCGTGCACCTGTGCTAGGGCCAAAGGCGGTGTCACACGCTTGACGTCGGCGTGAGATCATTAACATCCGTGTGGCATCATGAGCGCCCCACACGGGTCAACCTCCGGTGCAATGCCGTCAGGGAGAATATCTCGCATGCGCAATACGATGGTCGCGGCCTTGGTGCTCGGCGGTGTCCTGCTTGCCAGCGGTCAAGCAGCAGCCTATTTCGACGATAGCCATTATTGGGGCCCCCCGGTTTACCCGGTCCCCTATGCCTACGGCTATTCCTACGCCCGCGCGCGCTGCGGCCATTATTGGGCGCGCCCCTGGGTTGTGAACCCCTGCGGCGGAGGTCGGGTGCGTCACAGCCATCGCCACAAAAAGCCGATGCTCGACAAGTAGGCCGGCCAGCCTGCCGTCGCGCCGCTGCCGGAGCGTCATTGGCGACCAAACGCCTTGCGCAAGGCGATCTCGCTGCGCTCCAGCAGATTGCGCCGGCGTTTGGGCAGATTTTTACCTGCCCGATTGATGTAGAACGTCAGCATCGCCATGGCAGAGCGGTAGGGCGCCGCCTTGCGGCGTCGGCTGCGTTCCGCGGAGCGTTTGAGCGACCGCGCGATCGCCTCGGGTGTAGCCTTGGCGAAGACCTGGCGTTCAAGGTCGAGCGCATCGCTGTGGCGCATGACGGCGGCGGACCATTTGCGCGGCGCGCGCTGACCGCGCTTGGCTGCGGCGCCCCGCCCTTGTCTGCTTGCCTTCGCCGCGGCCACGCCTAGGACCCCGCTAAATTCGGCCGTTGCGCTCAAGCTGTGCGGTCTTTCACGCCCTTGACGCCCTCGTGCTTGGCGCAATGGGCGCAGCAATAGACCTTGCCGCCCGCCTCGATGCCATGCCCGACCACGCGGCAATCGCAATGCGCGCAGTGCGGCGCCATGGCGTGAATTGCACATTCGAAGCTGTCGAAAGTCATCGTCCGCGCGCCCTGCGTCACCCGGAAAGCCTTGTCGTAGTCGTTACCGCAGACATCGCAGCGAGCCATCGGACGCTCCTATCTCCTCAAACAGCTCTATCGGGCATTAACCCCCGGTCGTGCTCCGGGTTCCCGCGCCGGACCTCGGGGCGAGCTGGTCATTGCCGTCGCGGCGATGCGTATCGCCCTGATCAAGCTGATCAAGTTTGCTTGTTGCTCTCGCGCCGGTAGAGCTCGGCTGCGCAATGATCGGACAATTTAGAGGAATTTGGTCGTGGCGCGGAACATCGGCGCCCGCCACCAGTTATTGCGCCAGATTGTTCGAACCCGCACGATCGTCTTGGGTCTAATGCAGCGACGGTGACCAGTCATGAACGATATCATCTACATCATCGGGCTCATCGTGGTTGTGATGTTCATCTTGAGCGTCCTCGGGCTTCGCTAACTTGGAGGCATTGTCATGACGCACGTCGGTCCGGCCCCAGCCCCAAGCGCAGCCTCGGCGGCGAGCGGTAGCTTCGTCGAATGGGGCGCCGTACTTGCCGGCGCCTTTCTCGCCGCGGCGATCTCGTTCGTGCTTCTCACCTTTGGCACGGCGATCGGATTGTCGGCCACCTCACCGTGGCCGAATTCGGGGGCCTCGGCAAAACTGTTGGCCACGCTCGCCGTGCTGTGGGCGATGATGCAGCAAATCGGTGCCTTCATGGCCGGCGGTTACGTGGCCGGACGCATGCGGGCGCGCTGGCACGAGCCGACGCAGCATGAGGTCGAGTTTCGCGACGGACTGCATGGCGGCCTAGTATGGGCCGTGGGCATCGTGATTGGCGCGGCGCTGGCAATGGCGACAGCGGGCGCGGCGGCAAAGACGGGCGTCGATGTGGCAAGCAAGGCTGCCGGCGTGGCTGCGCTCTCCAGCTCCGACCCGACCGAGGCCGTCGTCGATACCATGCTGCGTCCAACGACGGTGGCGCAGGCGACGGGCGCGCCCACGCCTCCGGCGGCAGCAGCAGGAACCCCACCTGCCCGCGCCCGCAACGCCGATGAGACGCGCAGCGAGATGTCACGCGTACTGGCGAGCGCGGTTGCAAGCGGCTCGTTGTCGGATCAGAACCGCAACTACCTCGCGCAAGTCGTGGCGCAGCGTACGGGGCTTTCGCAGCAGGAGGCCGAACGGCGCGTTAACGAGGCCTTCACGGCGGCGCGCGAAGCGGCCGACAAGGCGCGCAAAGCCGCCATTCTGACCGGCTTTGTCACCGCGGCGAGCCTGATCATTTCGTTCGGGGCAGCCTGGTGGGCGGCCATGCGCGGTGGGCAGCACCGCGACAACTCGGTACCGGCCAGATTCGCCTTCGGTCGGAACCGTCGTCCCAATGTGCTGGCGAGCTAAAGGAGGTTATCATCATGTTGCGAGATATCATCCTCTGGCTCGCGGGCGTGCCGATCTTCGTCATTATTCTGCTGCACCTATTCGGCTTCCTGCATTGAGCCGAGCATTGGTAGATCGCGGACGACGCGGCGCGAGAAGGGACATCGATGGCGCGGGGTAGCACGAGACTTTCGTCACCTCTCCATTTGTTGCATCGTGCGGGGCAGCGCGCAGATTCGCTCTTCGCCCAGCACGTCGGCAACCACGCCTTCACACCTCGCCAATTCACGGTGCTGCAGGCCGTGGCCAGCGCGGATGGGCTCAGCCAGACGGCAATCATGCAGGCGACGGGGATCGATCGCTCGGGCACGGCCGAGCTGGTGCGTCGCCTCGTCTCCAGCGGCTTGCTGCAGCGGCGACGGACCAAAGAGGACGCACGCGTTTATGCTGTGCGCCTCACCCCGCAAGGGCGTAAAATGTTGGCGATCGGCGAACGTGCAGCGCGTGCCGCCGGCATCCAGCTGTTGGCCTCGATCCCGAGCCGACAACGTGCTGCCTTCATAGCGGCTCTGGGCTCCATCATCGACGACGCCAGACGACGAAACGCGTCGTCCTAACGCGTACGTGTTGTTTCGCCGCTCGGGAAAAACTCAATGTACGGAGGATGGCCAAGCTGACACGGAACCCAGCTTTGCGTTGCTGGTTAATAGTTCGCTATGCTGGACCTGCTCGACCTCTTGCTTCTGAAGCGCGGCCTGCCTTCCGATGATCACACACTGAGCTTTCGCCGCATCGACGGCGATCCCAACGCTAAGGTGATTTATTTTCTTCCCTGGCACACGCCGCTGAGCATTTGCCGCCAGGCTGGCTTCACACCGCTCAATTTTCTCGCCTGCTACGAGATGCCGTGCGCCATCGTCAGCTCCGATCCGAGCCTGGGGGTCAAGGCGATGCACCTGCTCGTGGCCGACGCCGAGGCCTTGCTTTTGGCGCACGGCGTCGCAGCCAGTGAGGCGCTGATCGTGGGGCTGAGCGTCGGCACCTATCCCGCCATCTATCTGGCCAATCGTATTGGTGCCCGCTTGTGCGCGGTCGCAGCGGCCGATCGCGGTGACCTCATGCTCTGGCAAAGCCCGGCCACGCGCATTATCAAGCGCCGTGCGATCCAGCGCGGCCTGCGCTTGTGGCAATTCTCCAAGGCGATGCTGGGCTACCATCCCGTGCAGAATCTGGCAGGCATCAGGCGCGACAGTGTGTTTGTGGTGGGTGAGCGCGACCCGTTCATACCGGCGCGTCGGCGCGCGGGATTATTGCAGGCCCTCGCCAGATTTGCGCCCGCCGCGCACATTGCAAGCGTCGCGGGCGGGCACGTCAAAACCATGATGACGAGCGCGCACTATCAGCAGGCCATGCTCGGCATCGCTACGCCGCGCAAGTACTGGTGGATTAGGCTAAGCGGCGACCCCTTGCAGCGGGCCCAGGCCTGATCAGCTTGAGCCTCAAGCCTCCGGCGTGAGCAGGTTGGCATCGCGCGCCAAAAGCCAACGACCATTGGGCTGCTTGTGGAAAATCGACAGCGTGTGGCCGGCCCGGCGCACGGTATTGCCCCCGGGCGGGGTCATCGCCACCCGCAGGTAGCCGCGCAGGTAGGCCCAGCTGCCCAGGACGTTGAGCTCGCGCACCTCGCTGGTGCCCTCAATGCGCACCCCGTCCATGCTCGCCGCGGCGGCGGCGAAGGCCTGCTTGCCGAAGGGTTCCTGACCCGGGACCAGGAACACGACATCGTCGGTCATCAGCCCCAGCACCGTTTGGGTATCGCCGGCCTGGCTCGCCCGCATCCAGGTGGCGACGAGATCACGAATGGCCCGTTCATCCTCGCTCATGGCGTCACTCCGACTGAGACGGGGTAAGCCGTCGGTTGTTAGAGCCTGCTCTAAAGTTCTTTTCTGGGACTGCCGCGGGCAGCGGCGCTTCCGTCCCAGCAGAGCTGTTCTGGTGGCGCGGGGGCGACCCGGCTGCCCGGTCGAGCAACGCTCAGGCAGGCGAAACGTTCGCGCCAGGACGGCCAAGCCGGGCCGCGGCGCGCGCCGGCGCGCCGCTCGGCGGGGCGGCAAGGCTCCGTTGCTGTGGGGCCGTCGCGGGCCCGCGGAGGTTCAACGGCCGCGGAACAGGCCGGCAAGGATGCCGCCCTTCTTGCCCTCGGTCTCGGCCGCGAGACCGGGGGGCGGGCTGCCATAGGGCTTTTCGGCGGCGACATTGCCGGCGGTGATTTGTCCGGGATCGGCACCGACGCGACCCGTCAGCTTGTCGGCGGCGCTTTCGCGCGACAGGCTGAAATCAAAATGCACGCTCGGCAGGCCCTGCATGGGACAGGCGGGATCGCTGGTCTTGATCTCCGCCACCAGATCGCCGGAGGCGCCGAACACAACGTCGTCTTCCAGGTGAGCATCGCCGGCAATGTAGAGCGCGGTGGTCAATTCCCGATAACCTGGCGCGCTGATCAGGAAGTGGATGTGAGCTGGGCGCATGCCGTGCCGCTTTTGCGCCTGCACCAAGCCGCCGACGGGGCCATCGAGCGGGATGTAGTAACCGAGCGGTCGAACGGTGCGCACGAGATAGTTGCCCGCAGCATCCGTAATGAAGATGCCGCGGCAGTCCATCGTGCTGGCGTCCGTCTGGATGTCGTAGCGACCATCCGCGGCCGTCTGCCAGACGGTGACCTGGGCGCCCGGCAGCGGCTCGCCCTTGGCGCTGGTCACGCGACCGAACAGCACGACTTCCGCACCTTCGGCGTTCCTGGCGATTTGTTCGCCGGGCGCGAACTTGGGCGTATTCTCCCGGAAAAAGGGTCCAAGCAGGCTGGCACTCGTCGCCTCCTCGACTTTGGTCTTGTCGTGCATGATGTTGACGAGCGCGGACAGGCCGACCGTGTCCGACAGCAGAATGAACTCCTGGCGCGCCGGGGTGCACATCTGCCCGACCTTGGTCATGAACTCGATGCCCTTGATCCACTCGGCCGGCGTCAGGTTGACCTCGCGGGCGAAGGCGTGCAGGTGTCTGATCGCGCTTTCCATGATCTCCCGCAAGCGCGGGTCGGGCGTGGTGGACATCTGCTCGATCACGGCATTGGTGATCGTCTCCGGCGTATAGGCTCGCATGGGTGCTCTCTCCCTTCGCGGCGGCGCACAGGGCCTGCCTCTCGCGGCCAGGCTGTTCCAGGCCGTTCAAGGTGTCAAGTTAAGGCGCCGTGCCTCGCCGATACCCCCGTCACAGTCCCAGATAGAACTTTTTGATCAGCTCGTTGTTGTTGAGTTCTTCGGCGGAACGGCCTTCGACGGCGATCTTGCCGTGCACGATCACGTAGCCGCGATCGGCAATGCGAATGGCCTGGGTAAAGTTCTGTTCGGCCATCAGCACGGTCAGCCGGTGTTGTTCCTTCAGTTGCTTGATGGCGTCGATGGTGCGGGCGACCAACAAAGGGGCCAGGCCGACAGAGGGTTCGTCGACAAGAAGGATGCGCGGGGCCAGCATGAGTGCCCGGCCGAGGGCCACCATTTGCTGCTCGCCGCCGCTGAGACTGCCGGCAAGTTGTGCCCGGCGTTCGGCTAAACGCGGGAAGGTTGCAAAGCAGCTCTCGAGATTGCGCCGAATTTGCTCGCGCGCCTTGCGGCGGAAGGCACCGAGCAACAGGTTCTCCTCCACGGTGAGCTTTGGAAACAGCCGCCGGCCCTCGGGCACCAAGGCGATGCCGAGATCGACGATCTGTTCGGTCGCCATGCGGGTCAGCTCGTGGCTTTCGCCGTCGATCTCGGCAACGATGCGACCGGCGCTCGGTCGCACGATGCCCATGATGCATTTGATGAGCGTGCTCTTGCCGTTGCCGTTGGTACCCAGCAACGCCACGGTTTCGCCGGGCGCCACCGTCAGCGAAACGTCCTCGACGACGCGGACGGCGCCATAGCCCGCATGGATGCCCTCGATGGCAAGGCTATTGGCCAAGATAGGCACTCACCACGCTTGGGTTGTTGACGACCTCGTCGGGCTTGCCGTCGGCGATCTTGCGACCCGACACCAACACGGCGATCCGTTGCGAGAAGCTCATCACCGCCCGCATGATATGCTCGATCAGGATGATGCTGATACCCTGGCCGTTGAGCTGCAGCAGGAGCTGAATGATGTCCTCGACTTCCGAGTGCGAAAGCCCGGCCATCACTTCGTCGGCGATCAACAGCTTGGGTTCGGCGGCCATCGCGCGCACCAGCTCGAGCTTGCGCATTTCGACCTGGGACAAATCGCGCGGGCTGCGACGCGCCTTGGCCTCGAGCCCAACCATCGCCAGCAGCTCGAGCGACCGCCGTTCGAGCTCTTGCGGGGACAGGATCAATTGGCTGCGCCGGCGCACGGCGTAGATCAGCGGAATGCGCAGGTTATCGGCGACCGATAGGCTGGTGAACGGCCGTGGCAGTTGGAAGCTGCGGGCCAGGCCCAGATGCGTGCGCTGATTGGCGGGCAGGCCATCGAGCGCGCGTCCCTCGAAGTGCACCGTGCCGGTCTCATTGTTGAGCGTGCCGCAGATGCAATTGACGAGCGTGCTCTTGCCGGAGCCATTGGGACCGATCAGGCCAAGGCGCTCGCCGCGCGCAACATCGAGGTTGATTGCCTCGAGTGCGACGAAGCCGCCGAACCGCTTGCCCACGGACTTAATTTCGAGCAGGGGTGCGCTCATGGCTTGCCCCGCGCGTGGCGCCAGTCCTCGATCAGACCCAAAATTCCTTTGGGCGCAATCACCACGAAGCCCACCAACAGGACGCCGACGATCAGCAGATTGACGGCGGAGGAGATCGTCACCGTGGCGATCTGTTGCAGTGAGCCAAGCAGAACGGCGCCCAGCAACGGTCCGGGCCAACTCGTCGTGCCCCCGATCATCGGCATGGCGATGGAATTGACGGCATAGGGAAGGCCGAAGGTGGCGGCAGGCTCGACGTAGCCGATGTAGTAGGGGAAGGGGGCGCCCGCCATACCCATGAACGCACCGGAGATGGTGGTGGCGATCAGCTTCAAGCGTAAGGTGGGCACGCCGCAGGCCTCGGCGGCGAGCTCGTCGTCGCGGATTGTGGCAAAGCCATAGCCGAGGCGCGAGCGCTCGATCAGGCGGGCGACGGTCAGGGCCACGACCGCCAGCACGAGCATGATCAAGAACAGATACTCAATGTAGCCGATGCTGATTGGCCCGAGCGCGATGCTTGCGGGGCGCACGATGTAGGCGCCGCGCGCGCCGCCGACGAAATCCCAGTTGATGATCAGTGTCTGCAGCACCACCGCCATGGCGAGCGTGGCGATGGCAAAGAAGACGCCGCGCAGGCGCAGGGTTAGGTAGCCCATACCCAGGCCGATGAGGCCAGCGATGAGGCCAGCGAAGAATTGCATCGCCAGGATCGGCAGGGGCAGCAATGGCTTCAGGCCGGTGGCGAGAAACTCCGGCAAATAGCGACCGGGATTGGCGCCCAATTTGGCAAGCGCCACGGAGGTATAGACGCCGATGGCAAAAAAAGCCGCCGAGCCGAAGTTCACGTAACCGCAGTAGCCGCCGAGAATGTTCCAGGCCGTCGCCAGGACCACGAACTGCAAAACCACATAGCCGGCAAAGAACAAATAGTCGCTGCGGATGAGAAGCGCGATAGCGAAGATAAGGGCGCCGACCGCGAGGGCGACGAAGAAGAAGAGCCAAGAGCGCATGTGCTACCGCCCGAGGATGCCAGCGGGTCGAACCGCCAGCGTCAGGAGCAAGAACCCGAACGCAACCGCCGGCGCCCAAGAGGGACCATAGAAGGTAGCGGTGAAGCTCTCCACCACGCCGAGCAGCATCGAGGCGATCACGGTCCCGGGCAGGCTGCCCATGCCGCCGAGCACGCAAATGGCGAACACGCGCCCAATATACTCCCGCCCCACCGAGGGTTCGACCGGTTGGATGATGATAAGGAAGGCGCCGGCCAGTGACGTCGTGGCAACCGACAGCGCGAATGCCATGCGCTTGATGCGGATTGGATTGGCCGCCATCAGCTGTAGGGCAAGCGGATCCTGCGCCACGGCCATGATGGCACGCCCAACAAAGCTGCGGGTCAGCAACAGCTGCAGTGCGGCCACCAGCAGCAGCGAGACCACGCACGGGACCAGCATGCGCAAGGGCAAGTCGACGAAGCCCAAGCGCCAGGTGGGGCCAATATAGGAGGCCTCGACGTAACGATAGTCGACCCCGAACAGCAAGATCAGCATCACCTCGGTGATGAACAGAAGCCCAAAAAAGAAGGCAAGCCCGCGCAAGGCATCCTGGCCGCGGCGTTCGAAGGACAGATAATAGACTTGATAGACCACTTGGCCGAGCGCGTAGAAGGCCGGCAGCATGACGAGCGCGGCCAGAATCGGATCCAACCCAAAAGTCAAGTTGAGCAGGTAGGCGAGGTAGGAGCCGAGGATGATGAAAGCTGGATGCGCGATATTGACGACGTCGAGCATGCCGAACGAGATCGAGATGCCGATCGTTACCGCGGCGTAGAAACCACCGAGCAGGAGGCCAGCCACGGCCGCGTTGATGATAAGCTCGATCGGAAGGCCCATGGCTGCCCGAACTCAGGCGTTGGCGCCGGCGCGCGCGGGGGCCGCGGTCCTGGGCCGCCCGAGGCTGCTCGCTGTGCTACGCATAGCCAATCCTCCCGGCCGATGCGGCTTTTGCAGCACGCTTCAAGCGGCGATGTCGGCGCTATACTGCAGCAACGTGGGCTGATTGGCTATCCTGCTCTGCGCACCGGCAGGGCTATTTACACGATGGTGCAAAAATGAGACCCGGACGGCGCCGCGCGGCCATCATCGGTGGCTCCATGAGCGGGCTGTTGTGTGCGCTCAATCTTAGCCGGCGTGGCTGGCAGGTCGATGTCTTCGAGCGCTCACCGGTACCTTTGCGCGGCCGTGGTGCCGGCATCATGACGCACCCCGAAATGCGGGCCGCGTTGGCCGAGCTGGGCATCGACTGCAGCCGCAACTTCGGGATTCCCGTAGCGAACCGCGTGGTACTCGATCGGGGCGGGGCGCAAGTTGCCACGCGGCTCTGCCCACAGACGGCGACCTCGTGGAACCGGCTGTTTGAACTGCTAATCGCCGGCTTCGGCCAGATCCACTATCACCTCGGCAAGGACCTGCACCGGGTGGTCGAGACCGCCGTCGCGGTCGAGGCTCGATTCGTGGACGGAACGTCCTATGACGGCGACCTGCTCGTGGGCGCGGATGGCTTCCGCTCGGCCGTGCGCGGACAGTTCCTGCCCGCGAGCGAGCCCGGCTATGCGGGCTACGTGGCCTGGCGGGGCCTCGCGGACGAAAGCGAGGTGGTGCCCATCCTATCGCAAGAGCTGTTCGACAGCTTTGTCTTTTGCCTGCCGCCCGGCGAGCAGTTTCTGGGCTATCCGGTGGCCGGGCCCAACAACGATCTCAGGCGCCGGCACCGCAGCTGGAACATCGTCTGGTACAGGCCGGCAGACGAGGGCAACGAACTGGGCGAGCTGCTGACCGATGCCAGCGGTCAGAGGCACGAGCTGTCGATCCCGCCGCCGCTGATCAGGCAAGCCGTCATCTCAGATATGCGCGTGGCGGCAAAGCGCCTGTTGCCGCCACGGCTTTTCGCGGTGATTGAGCGCATCGAGCAGCCGTTTCTGCAGCCCATTTACGATCTGGAGAGCCCTGCGATGGCCTTCGGCCGGGTCGCGCTCGTCGGCGACGCCGCCTTTGTCATCCGCCCGCATGTCGGCGGCGGCATCGCCAAGGCTGCCGCGGACGCGGCGGCGCTTGCCGCGGCGCTCGATGACCAGGCCAGCATTCCCGTGGCGCTTGCGGCCTTCGCGCGGGAGCGGATTACGGTGGGGCGCAAATTCATCGCCCAGGCGCGCCGGCTCGGCTCCTACCTCAAGTACCAGTTTGCCTCGGAAGCCGAACGCCTGGAGGCGGCCCGCTCTGCCGATCCCAGCCGGGTGCTGGCCGAGACGGCGCTGCTCGATTTTTTGCGCGCCCCTAGCCTCTAGCCTGGCGTTCGGCCAACCACCTGGGGCAAGATGCCGGCGCCTTGGGGCCCGAGCCAAAGGCCCGAGCAAGAGGATCAAAAGCGATGCCTGAGCCGATGCAGCCGGGGGTCAAGCGCAACATCACTGTCTCCAAAGCGGCCGTCGATGCCGCCTTCAACGCCCTTTCCAACTGGGGGCGGTGGGGTAAGGAGGATGCAATTGGCACGCTCAACCACGTCACCCCGGCCGACGTGGTGGCGGCCGCCAAGCTCATCCATCGCGGCAAGGTCTTCGCCCTCGGCATTCCGCTGGGATCGAGCGGCCCGCAGCGCGGCCTATTCGGCAAGCGCTGGAACCCGATCCACACCATGCTGGCGACGGGCACCGACGCGCTGGCCGGGCGGCAGAGCGGACTGCTCTATGCCGACGATGCCCTCAACATGCCGATCCAAGCGGCGACCCACTGGGATTCGCTGGGGCATATTTTCTATCACGACAAGATGTACAACGGGCATCATGCCTCCGCGGTCGATAGCAATGGCCTGTCCAAGCTCGGTATTGAGCATGCCCGGGACAAGCTGGTCGGGCGCGGCGTGCTGCTCGATATCGCGCGCTTCAAGGGCGTTGACAGCCTCAGGGATGGGGAGGGCATTTCCAACGACGACCTCGATGCCTGTGCGGCGGCACAAGAGGTCAAGGTTGGCAGGGGCGATTTCGTCATTGTGCGCACCGGCCAGATGGAGGCCTGCAACAAGCGCGGGGAGTGGGGCGGTTACGCGGGCGGCGACGCCCCGGGTCTCAAGTTCGAGAGCTGCTACTGGCTCTATGACAAAGAGGTGGCGGGCGTGTGCTCGGACACCTGGGGTGTCGAGGTGCGGCCCAACGAGACCAAGGACGTGAACCAGCCCTGGCATTGGGTGGTGATCCCGGCCATGGGCCTCTATATGGGCGAGATGTTCGATCTGAAGGAGTTGGCCGAGGACTGTGCGCAGGACCGCGTCTATGAATTCTTTTTCTGTGGCGCCCCCCTGATCATCCCCGGCGGAACCGGTTCACCCATCAATCCGCAGGCCATCAAATAGCTTTTGCAAATACGGGTCATTGGGAGGCTGCTCGCCATGAAGCTCTATACCTATTGGCGCTCGCTTGCGACTTTCAGGGTGCGCATTGCCCTCAACCTCAAGGGCCTCAGCTACGAGCCGGTCTATATCGACCTTGATGCCGGCGACCAGCGCACGCCGACCTTCAAAGCCGTCAACCCGCAGATGGTGATCCCCGCCTTGGTGGAGGACGACGGCAACGTGCTATTTCAGTCGCTCGCCATCCTCGAGTACCTCAATGAGGTTCATCCCGAGCCTCCGCTGCTGCCGGCGGATGCGCGCGCGCGGGCGCGCGTGCGAGCGCTGGCCTTGATCGCGGTTGCCGACTCCCATCCTTTGATCGTGCCGCGAGTGCGCAATCACCTGGCCGCCACCTTTAATGTCGGCGAGGAGGGCAAGCTTGCTTGGGTCCGCCACTGGTTCACCGCTGGGCTCGAGGCCTACGAGAGCCATCTCGCCCGCGACAAGGCCACCGGCACCTATGCCCACGGCGAACGGATCAGCCTGGCGGATATCTGCCTGGTTAGCCACGCCATCGGCCATCAGGTGTTCAAGGGCACATTGGAGGCCTATCCGACCGTGAAGCGCATTGTCTCAACTTGCATGGCCGATGAGCGCTTTGCCAAGGCCCAGCCGCGGCGCCAGCCCGGTGCACCGCCATCCCACTAGATCGGCAGGAAGAGGCTTGGCATGACCTGGTCGATCATCGCGCGTGATGCTGCCAGCGGGCGTACCGGCATTATCGTTGCGACCCGGTTTTTTGCCGTCGGTGCAATGGTCCCGCACATCAGGACGGGAGTGGGGGCGATCGCCTCGCAAGCTTTCATGAACCCCTACTATGGACCCCGCGGCCTAGAGCTGCTGGCGGGTGGCGCCACGGCCGAGGCGGCGCTCGCCAGGCTGGTTGAGGACGACGCCGGGCGGGCCAATCGTCAGCTGCACCTGCTCGATGACAAAGGCAACTTCGCGGCTTACACGGGGGAGGCCTGCATCCCCTGGTGCGGGCACGCGGTCAAGGAGAACTACAGCATCGCCGGCAACATGCTGGCGGGACCGGCCGTCCTCGAGGCGACTTGCCACAGCATAGAAGCCAACCGCGAGCTGCCCTTCGCCCAACGCCTAATCGTCGCCATGCAGGCGGGAGAGGCAGCCGGCGGCGACAAGCGCGGCAAGCAGTCGGCCGCGCTTTTGCTGCACGATGCGGAGGACTATCCCCTTTTAGATCTGCGCGTCGATGACCACGCCGAGCCCTTGGCCGAGCTGGCAAGACTGGAGGAGGTTGCGCGCCAGCGCTGGCTGCATTTCCGTCGTTTCATGCCCAATCGGCAGCACAGCAGCGGGCTTGTCGATCGGGCGCAGCTCGAGGATCTGATCGCCAAATCCATCGCCGAGGGTTACCGGTGAGCGCAGCCCCGCTGCTCGAGGTCAAGGATTTGCGCGTCGCCTTCGAGGGCGATCGCGGCCGGCTGACGCAGGCGGTGAGCGGCACCAGCTTCGCGCTCGAACGCGGGCGCACGCTGGGGATCGTCGGCGAATCCGGCTGCGGCAAGAGCGTGACGGCGCTTGCCATCATGCGGCTATTGACGGCGCCAGGCACGCGCATTTCCGGGTCGATCCGGTTTGAAGGCCGCGAGTTGACGGATCTGCCGGAGCGGCAGATGCGCGACTTGCGGGGCAATCGCTTGGCGATGATCTTCCAGGAGCCGATGACGTCGCTTAATCCGAGCTTCACGGTCGGTGACCAGGTCGCCGAAGCGCTCGTGCGCCATCGCGGCTTGGCTCCCGGCGCCGCGCAGCGCGCCGCCATCGACATGCTCGCGCGCGTCAGGATACCCTCCCCGGCGGCGCGCGCCGAGGAGTATCCGCACAAGCTTTCCGGCGGCATGCGCCAACGGGTGATGATCGCCATGGCGCTGGCCTGTGCGCCGGCCCTGCTGATCGCCGATGAGCCAACAACGGCGCTCGACGTCACCATCCAGGCCCAAATTCTCGATCTTATCGGCAATCTGCGGGAAGCGAGCGGCGCCGCCATTATCCTGATTACGCACGACCTCGGCGTGGTAGCGGAGACCTGCGACGATGTGTTGGTCATGTACACGGGTGAGATCGTGGAGAAGGCCTCGGCGCGCCAGCTGTTCATGGCTCCCGAGCATCCCTATACGGTCGGGCTATTGGGGTCGCTGCCGCGCTTGGGGGAGAAGCGCGAGCGCCTCTCCGCCATCCCCGGCGGTGTACCGAACCTGGCGGCACCTCAGTCGCTGGGCTGCCGCTTCGCCGACCGGTGTCCTTTTGCCGATACCGAGTGCCGAACGCAGGCGCCGCCGCTGCGCGAGCTCGGAACCGGGCATCTCTCGCGCTGCTGGAAAGCCCCGCTCGCTAGGCTCGCCGTATGACAGCACCGCTCCTTGTGCTTGACGGGGTCAGCAAAAATTTTGTGGTGCGACGGTCGCTGTTGGGTGCGCCGACGGCGCAAGTTCAGGCCGTCGACGGCGTCTCGCTCAGCGTCGATCGCGGTGAGACCCTGGCTCTCGTTGGCGAGTCGGGCTGCGGCAAGTCTACGGTCGGGCGCCTGGCGCTTCGGCTGATCGAGCCAAGCGCCGGCAGCGTCCGCTTCGATGGGCAGGATCTGGCCGCGCTCTCCCGCGCCGCGCTGCGGCGCGTACGCGCCGGCGCCCAACTCATCTTTCAGGATCCCTATAGCTCGCTCAACCCGCGCATGCGTGTGGGCGAGATCCTGGCCGAGCCGCTGTTGCTGCATACACCGCTAGCGCCGGCGGAGCGGCGCGCGCGCGTCGGCGAATTGCTGCTGACGGTGGGGCTAGCGCCGCAGCATGCCCAGCGCTTTCCGCACGAGTTCTCGGGCGGGCAGCGGCAGCGCATTGCCATCGCCCGCGCCTTGGCGCTGGAACCAAAGCTGATCGTCTGCGATGAGCCCGTCTCCGCTCTCGATGTGTCGATCCGCAGCCAGATCCTCAATCTGCTCAAGGAGCTGCAGCAACGGCTTGGGCTCGCCTACATTTTCATCAGCCACGACCTGGCGGTGGTGAAGCATATCGCCACGCGGGTGGCGGTCATGTACCTCGGCCGCATCGTCGAGAGCGCCTCGTGCGATGCGCTGTTCGCCGCCCCCCGTCACCCCTACACACAGGCCCTGCTTTCGGCCATTCCGCGCCTCAATCCCGAGGCCAAGCGCACGCGCCGGCTGCTGCCAGGGGACCCGCCCAGCCCACTTGTGCCCCCGCCGGGCTGCCATCTGCATCCGCGCTGCGAATTTGCCATTGCGCGCTGCGCCAGCGAAACTCCCCCACTCGCTGCGACGTCCGATGGTCATGCGACGGCTTGCCATCTGTGGCGCGACATTGTTTCTTTTGAGCGGCCAGCCGCGGCCGCCGAGCCGGGGTTTTCTGTCGAGCTGCAGCGCTTGTTCCGGGCCTTTGAACGGCCGGCGGCGAATTCGTAGGGATCGTTCTTTAGCGCAGTAGGAGTGCCGATCATGGCAAGGCTAGTTTCCATCGCATTGCTGGCGGGAATGTTGCTGGCGAGTGCGCCGGTGGCGGCACAAACCACCCTACGGGTGGGGCTTGCCGAGGACCCGGATGTGCTCGACCCGACGCTGGCGCGCACCTACGTCGGGCGTATCGTGTTCGCCTCGCTGTGCGACAAATTGTTCGACATCGACGACCAGCTCAACATCGTGCCGCAACTGGCGCTTTCGCACGCCACCTCCGAGGACGGCAAGACGGTCACCATCAAGCTGCGGCAGGGCGTAAAATTCCACGACGGTACGGCGATGGACGCGACGGCCGTCAAAGCCAGTCTCGAGCGCCATATGAGCATGCAGGGCTCGTTCCGGCGGCCCGAACTCGCCGCCGTCGATAAGGTGGAGGTGGTCGATGCAGCAACGGTGCTCTTGCAGTTGAAGACCCCGTTCTCCCCGTTGATCGCGCAGCTCGCCGATCGCGCCGGCATGATCCTCAGTGCCAAGGCAATTGGAGAGGAGGGCGACAAATTCGGCTTGAAGCCCATTTGCGCCGGTCCCTT
>Ga0075424_100002118_pt1 | contig 17904 bp, 16 predicted proteins | sample SoiMethybrSBSTD3_FD_75301 | JGI IMG/M metagenome (GOLD analysis project Ga0075424, IMG submission 75301) | Bulk soil microbial communities from a Populus tree surrounding site in Tennessee, USA - Soil MetaG P. TD hybrid SBSTD3 | ecosystem: Environmental > Terrestrial > Soil > Tree plantation...
ACGAGCGCCGCGGTGATGAGCAGCTTGTCGGCGAGCGGATCCATGAACTGCCCCAGCGTCGTGACCTGCTGCCGACGCCGCGCGAGGTAGCCGTCCAGCCAGTCGGTGATCGACGCGAGGCCGAAGATCGCCGCGCCAACCAGCTCCTTGCGCACGCCGAAGATCAGGCGCCCTTCGAACTTCGTCAGCAGCACGACCACGAGCAGTGGGACGAGAAAGATCCGGCCGACCGTGATGGCGTTCGGAAGGTTCATGGGGAAGATCAATGCTGATACTATCGTAAGTCGCATGAAGGCCATTCTTCTCGCCGGCGGGAAGGGCACGCGACTCCGGCCGCTGACGGTCCACACGCCGAAGCCGATCGTTCCCATTCTGAACCGTCCGTTTCTCTACTATCAGATCGACCTGCTGAAGCAGGTGCCCGAGATCGACGAAGTCATCCTGAGCCTCAACTATCAGCCTCGGCGGATCGAGGAGATCTTCGGCGAGGGGAACGGACTCGGCATGCGCCTGCGCTATGTAGTCGAGCCGATGCCGCTCGGTACGGGAGGCGCGATCCGCTACGCGGGAGACTCGCTGACCGACTCGGTCGTCGTGTTCAACGGCGACGTGCTGACCGAAGTGGATCTGGGCGCCGTGCTGCGGCTTCACCGCGAGCGCAAGGCGAAGGCGACGATCGTTCTCACGCCGGTCGACAACCCCCGCGCGTACGGGCTCGTCGAGACCGACGCGAACCAGAACGTCGTCCGGTTCCTGGAGAAGCCCGGCGAAGACGAGATCACCTGCAACACGATCAACGCGGGGATCTACGTGCTCGAGCCGGATACCTTCGATCGCATTCCGAAGGACACCGCCTGGTCGATCGAGCGCAGCTTCTTCCCATCGCTCATCGAGCGCGGCGAGACGTTCGTCGCGTATGTGTACGATGGATACTGGATCGACATCGGCACGCCCGCGAAGTACCGGCAAGTCCACCATGACATCATGGACGGCCGGTATCAGTGTCCGCCGTTCAACGGCGCGGCGCGCGGCACGGCGTGGGTATCACCCGACGCGAAGGTCGACGAGGGGGTCGAGCTCGAGGGTCCCTGTTTTGTCGACGAAGGCGCCGTGCTCAAAGCGGGCGCGCGGGTGCTGCCGTACGCCGTCATCGGACGACAGACGCATGTGTCCGAGGGTGCAGTGATCGACGGATCGATCGTGTGGCCCAACGGCTGGATCGGGCAGGAAGCGGTCCTGCGATCCGCGATCCTCGGCCGGAACTGCCACATCGGACGCAACGTGCAGATAGAAACCCCCGTTCAACTCGGCGACAAGAGCGCCATCACGGATTACAGCCGCCTATGACGACCAAATCCACGACCAGCGTCAATCCGGGCATCTTCAAGGCGTACGACGTGCGGGGCCTCTACCCGTCCGAGGTGAACGAGGAGGCCGCGCGTCAGATTGGGCGCGCGTTCGTCGCGTACCTCGAGGCGAAGCGCATCGCGGTCTCGCGCGACATGCGCCTGTCGTCGCCGTCGGTTGCCGCCGCCTTCATCGAGGGTGCCCGCGAGCAGGGGGCCGACGTGGTCGACTACGGGATGCTCGCGACCGACATGATGTACTACGCCGTCGCGCGCGACGGGCACGACGGGGGCGCGCAGATCACTGCGTCGCACAATCCGAAGCAGTACAACGGCATCAAGCTCGTGCGGCGCGAGGCATTCCCGCTCAGCGGCGACGCGGGACTTGGCGAGATCCGCGAGATGATCGGCGGCGGCACGATCCCGGCGCCGGCGCCGCGCCAGGGCGCCCTCACGCAGATGGACGTCCTCGACGACTACGTCAATCATGTCCTGTCGTTCATCGATCCTGGCATCATCAAGCCGTTCAACGTCGTGCTCGACGCCGGCAGCGGCATGGCCGGCATCGTCGCGCCGAAGCTGTTCGAGCGGCTGCCGTGCCGGACGACGAAGCTGTGCTTCGAGGTGGACGGGACGTTTCCGAACCACGAGGCGAACCCCTTGATCGAGGAGAACCGCCGCGACATCGTCGATCGCGTGATCAAGGAACGCGCCGATATCGGCATCGCGTGGGACGGCGATGCGGATCGGTGCTTCTTCATCGACGGCGGCGGCGAGTTCATCGCCGGCGACTTCGTCACGGCGCTCCTCGCCGAGGCGTTCCTGATCAGGCATCCGGGCGCGAAGATCGTGTACGACGTCCGCGCGAGCTACGCCGTCAAGGACACCGTCGCGAAGTACGGCGGCGGCGCGCTGATGAACCGCGTGGGCCATGCATTCTTCAAGCGGCGCATGCGCGAGGAAGGGGCCATCTTCGGCGGCGAGGTCACCGGTCACTATTACTTCCGCGACAATTTCTACGCCGACAACGGGTTCATTCCCGCCCTGCTGATGCTCGAGCTGATGTCGCGCAAGGGCGCGACGCTGGCGGAGCTGCTCGCGCCGCTGCGGGAGAAGTACTTCATCTCGGGCGAGATCAACACGAAGATGCCCGACATGCGCGTCGTGCAGGAGAAGGTCGACGCGCTGGCGGCGCGCTACAGCGACGCCAAGGTGTACACGATGGACGGCGTGTCGGTCGAGTACCCCGACTGGCACTTCAACGTCAGGGCGTCGAACACCGAACCGTTGATCCGGTTGAATCTGGAAGCGACGTCGGAGGGGCTGATGGAACGCAAGCGCGACGAAGTGCTTGCGTTCATCAGGGCGTGATCGCGGGACTCGCCGTAGCCTTGGCGGAGGCGGTTAGACACCGGCGATCCGTTGATATAATTCAGTTCCTGTGCGGGCTTAGCATAGTGGTAATGCCCTGGCTTCCCAAGCCAGTTAGACGGGTTCGATCCCCGTAGCCCGCTTTTCTTGATCTGGGGACTTCGTCCCCAGACCCCTTACACGCTCACTCGCTGCGCTCGTTCGCTGAGTCTCGCGCTCGATCAAGCGCGAAATCATCCCGCCGAAGCCGCGGAGCGGCGAAGGCTGATCCAATGAGTCACCGATTGCGGATTCACCGATTGGGGATCTCAGATTGGGGATTGGGGATTGCCCTCCCTGCCCACATCCCTCCTGCGAAGATGCTCACCGGCCGTAGAACGACCGTCAGATTCGCGAGCATCAGAACGACCGGTGAAAGCGGCATCAGGACCGGGCGGCCCGCCATAAGCCAGATGACAGCGGCGCATTCGAAAACGAGTACGGACGCGGCATACACGGAGAGCATTGAGAGCCAATGCGCCCGATGCAGCCGCGCGACGATCCAACCGGTGATGGCTGCGGCCACATAGATCAGTAGTTCCGCGGAGAGCTGGTTCAGCCAGAACTGACACGAGAAGGACGCCGGATCACAGGCAAGGGCTGAGCGTGTGGCCGGTTCAAGCGCCTGGCCCGCGGATGTCGCCGGGAATGACAGCGCGTAGTAGAGCGTCCATCCGAGCGCGACGGCGCCGACCGCCCGCAGTTTGTGCGCGGCAAGATCCTGGGCGATCCCGGCCAGAATGGCGGCACACACCTGACGCCAGTACCACCACCCCGATCGGCCGCGTCGGAACTGTTCGACCAGATCACCCACGATCGACTCGCGGTGGGCGGCGGGCAGGAAACGCTCCGCCAACCATGTGCCGATGCGAGGCGGGTGAACGCTGCTCATGATGTTGCTCCTTTGAGCGGGACGCTGGACCACAGGTTGGTGAGGGTTCGCTGCGCGTGCCGGACCGCTCGCAGACCGGCGGCGGTAATCCTGAAGTACGTTTTCGCGCGTCCACCGCGGACGGCGGTCGGTTCGCCGACCTGGGACGCCACGAGACCCTTGTCTTCCAGTCGACCGAGCGTGACGTAGACGCTGCCGAGCGCCACGTCGCGCCCGCTGCTCTCCTCAATGGCTTCGGCAATCGGCACGCCGTAGGCTTCGTCGCCGACCCGAAGCAGCGCGAGCAGCACCAGCAGCTCGAAGCCTCCAAGGAACTCGCTGCGCGGCATATGTCTGACGATATTGAATAAATCACGCCGTGTCAAGCGGCGAACCGAGACGATCACTGCGACGAGCGGATCGATCGCCTAGCGCTTGAGCGCTTCCGCGACGAACGCGAACACGTCTTTCGTCACGGGATCGTCGGGCACGCCGATCTCGTCGTTGAGACCCTCGTGCGTGGTATCGCGGCCGACGACCTTTGCGGAAATCCCGGCTCCCTGGAGAACGCCGGCCAGGCGTCGAGCCTGCGCGCTCGTGTCGGGATTGCCCGCGATGTGGAGGATGAGGAACGGTGGAATGCCCTTGTTCGGCGCGACATGCGTCACGGCCGAGAAGTCGAGATGCTTCGCGGGGTCGTTGCCGAACTTCTGCCGATGGCCGTTGGTCGGCACCGGCAAGTGGTGGACCCGTGCGCGCGTTTCGGCCACCTCGATGATCGCCGGGATGTCGAACGTGTCGGCATCCACGGGCACGCACCCTTTTATCGTCGTCAACGAAAAGCCTTCCGCCTTCACATACTTGTCGTCCGTGCACATCAGCGCGGCGAGCTGACCGCCCGCCGAGTGGCCCATGACGAGCAGTCTGGACGGATCGCCTCCGTACGTCGCAATGTGCTTGTGTACCCAGCCGAGCGCTGTTGCGACGTCGCTGGTCAGCGTCCCCATGTCGACGGTGGGCAGCAGCCGGTAGTTGATGGACACGAAGACGAAGCCGGCCTCCGTGAAAGCCCTTGGCTTGACGCCGACCATGCCCTTGTTGCCCGCCTGCCATCCGCCGCCGTGAATCCAGAACACGACAGGCAGATTCTTCGCGGCGTCCGGCGCATACACGTCCAGCACTTGCCGTTCGTGCGCGGTCGCATACGGGATGTCGTGGACGACCCGCTGGGCGTACGCGTCGGACACCCACGCGACGGCCGCGAGGAGAACACAGATGAACTGTTTCATTGAGCGGATTCTATGCCTTCGAGCGCCCAGACCGTGAACAAACAACGCATGTTGGTGTCGAAGGTTTGAAGAGCCGTGTTGTACATCGTCATCGCTCATTTTCGACGAGGTTTCGGGCAGCCACGCGACCGTTCGGTGGCGGTACCCACTGGCGAGCCGTCCGAGAACACGGCGGGTCTGAGCCTCGTCGGCAGCTGGGTCGAGCTGAGCCTTCGCCGGTGTTTCCAGGTCGTGGACTGCAGCGAGCCCGCTGCGCTGCAGCGTTGGGCGGCGCAGTGGCGACACCGCGTGGACTTCGAAGTCGTGCCGGTCGTACCAGGCGCCGACGCAGTGACCGCGCTCCAGCCGCTACTCGATTAACGGGCTGTCAGATGCATCGATTCTACGATTCCCGATTCATTGATTCCCGATTCGCGATCGGGGATGCTGATCGGTGATTGGTATTGGCACCGACGCCGAGGGCTATTTCGACCACGGCGGGACGACGTTGTTGGTTCGCGCGTAGGCGATCGACTGACCGAGATGTTCGTGTTGATCCATGATCAGCATGAGGGTCCCGCCCTGTTTGGACGTGTCACGGCCGAACAGCTTCACGCTCGTGTTCAAGTCGTCCTGAGACAAGCCGGCGAGCGCCTTGCGCACGTCGGCGTACGAGCTGCGGAGCGCCTCCTGCATCTGCGCGGGATCCGTAATGGGCTCCGGCTTCCCCTGCGGCGGCGTTCCGGAGAGCATGCCCACGAGCATCTTGTTCTCCATGACGATCAGGTTGAACACGTCCGCGACTGACCTGACGCCCGGCCCCGGCCGCCAGTCGTACTTGCCAGCCATCACACGGGCGAGCCCCACGAATTTGTCGGACAGGTTCCCCACGTCGTTCACCAGCGCCGTCTGCGGGCTCATCGGCTGCGGCTTGTCCTGAGCCAGCGCCGCGCGTGACCCTGCCAGCGCCAGGACGCTGACGGTCAAACCACACACCAGGCGTCGAAATCGAATTCTCGTTGTCATGAACTGTCCTCCGTTCGGGTTCTAAGACGACCGGAGCACGAGGATCGTTTCCATGAATTCGCCCCACCATTCGTCCGATAAATCGGCAGGTCGGTACAGCGACACGGAGGGCGGCCAACACCAGGTGTGGCGCGAACGGGACGTTCGCTCGTTATTGCTTGGGTACGACGACCCCGAGGGCCACGATCTCCGATGCGCCGTCCGCGAGCGTGCCTTTCTTCGGGATCGCCGACGTGTCCCGCGCCGGCGCGGCGGGACGACGCTGCTGTGCGCCGAACGTGCCTTGTGCCGCGCCGCCGGCGCCCTGCGCCCAGGCCGTCGACGTAAACAGGAGCGCCGCAGACGCGGCCGCGATGAGTTGACGCATTTCCTATCTCGCGACGCGAATTGCGGTCACGACCTTCTGCTCGCCGCCCGGCGCGGTCATCGCGAGCTCGATGCCGTAGTCTCCTGCGCCGAGCGCCGCGAGCGTGATGTCGGCGGTCAGCCATCGCTGGCCCGTTTGATCGTCGACGCGCTCGCCGGTCGTGACCGGCACGGTAAGGGCCTGACCAGTGCGGTCCAGCATCCGCGCGCCGGCCGCTTTCACGTCAAGTGTGACCGGGAATTCGAGGTGGACGCGCTCCGCGCGGCTGAACAGGAAGCTCCCGGCAGGCAATAGGCGGTTGCCGGTCGCAGGACCACGCCGATACAGCATCGGCTGCATGGACGCCGCCTGGAGATCGAGGCTCAAGATGTCGGAGAAGCGTTCCGCGTCAGGATCGGTTCCCGTCAGCGTCGCACGGATGTTCAGCGGTCCGCTCTGCACCGACGACGGCAGCTTCACCGGGATGGCGAAGGTGCGCTCCCCGGCCGCCAGCGGAACCCGCGCCGTGGTCGACGTGCCGCCGGCGTTGATGTCGAGCGCAACCGTCCCTCCCTTCGACCACGGATTGTTCGCCTGTGACGCGGGCAGCTCTCCCGCAATCCAAATCGTGGAGATCGCGCGCGACGGACCCGCGGCGATCGGCACCGCGTTCATGCTGAACCGCGTATCCGGACGCAGCCGCGACAGCGAGCTCATCGCGGAGCTCACCGCGGCTTCAGCCGCGGGAATTGGCGCAGCGGCCGCACGCTTCGCCGCAAAGACTTCTTCCTCGGTCGGCGACAGGTAGCCCTTGCGCGCCCGGACGTCTATGCCTGACCGTTTCACCCGGACCTTGATCGCGTGGTACTTGCCATCGAGCTTCGCGTTCGACGAGTAATAGCCGAGAAGGTAGTACGACGACAGATCGTTCGCGATGCGTGTGAGGCCTTTGTCGAGATCGTTGTTGTTCAGCACGGCGAGCCCGTCGGTGTTTTCGGCGAGCAAACGCAAGGTATCCAACCGGTGGGTCAGCACAAGCCGGTCGGTGACTATGTCGAGCGGTGGTTCAGGCCCGATCGGCGTATCGAACGCGACCAGACCGCGCGGGTCGACTGTGTAGAACGTCGCATTCGCCCGGTTCGCCGCAGGAATGAGCGTCTCACGTACGTAGCGATCGTCGTCGATGAGCGACAGCGCCAGGCGATCGCGATCGCATTCCTCTTTGTTGTAGTCCCCCGATGTCTGGGCGTTCTTGTGCAGCGTGAGCCGCCCATCGGGCCCGACGCCAATCGGATCCGGCCCTGGTATCGGCTCCATCGCACCGGTCAGGGGATTGACGACTCGAGGCCGGGTGAGGTCGCGGTTTTCGCCGAACAGCATCCATCCTTCGGTGACGGTGACGATAGCCTTGCGCTCCTCTCGCAGATCCCGAAGATAGGTGACGAGTTCATGGAGCGTCGTGAGGGCCTGCCGTTCCCGCTTGCGCGCGACCATCTCGGAGTACACGGGCTTGGTCGCCGGTGTCATTCCGAAGCACATCTCGTACATCTTCTCTTTGTCGTCCTGGAGCAGCGTGAACCGTTCACCCCACGGCCAGATGTCGCGCAGTCCCGCGGCAATCACCTGGGTCTTTCGCGCGAGCACGAGATCGGATGCCGCCATCCTCGTCGTCATGATGCCGACGAGGTCGTCAGGGCCGAGCATGCGATCGATCAGCCTGATGAGCGGCTCGCGGGCGTGCCATGCGCCCTCGACCGACACATTCTGCACGTCGAGGAACAGCACGAACACGCGGTTGCGGGGGTTCGCCATCAGCTGCTTCATCTCTCCGATGGTGTTCGGTTCGGAGCGCAGCGACTGCGGCCCCGCCGGAGTGACGAGCACGTGCTCGAACTGCTGGATCGCCTGCGGCTTGCCGTCTTCGAAGATCTCGAAGTCCTCCGCGGTGAGATCCTGCACGGGCACGCCGTTCCGCGTCGGGTACGCGTCGACACGCACGTAGTTCGCCTCGGTGTGGAACGTTGGCGGACGCTGTTCCTGCGGCGGCTGCGATTGCGGCTGCGAAGGCGCGGACGACTGGCCCGCATTCAGCGCGGCGGCGCCGGCGGCGGCCAGGATGAACGACGCGAGAATGCGGCTGCGCACGTGATCGGACCTCCGGCCCGCCTTCGCTCCTGCTGGAGCTACGGCGTGGCAGGCTGGCTGGCGCTACGAGTCTACGCTGATTTCAGGGCGGAGCGAAACGCATGATCCGCCGTCGGCCGCGTCTTGAAAACAGGCGCTCGCGGTTGCCGGCGCGCGCGGCGGCCGCGATCAGACTGATGAGTTTGCGAAGGTTTCGTGTCGTCCGAGGTCTTGCCGGTGACTGGCAATCGCCTTGCGTCCGGTCACCTTCTTCACCAGCGGAGGGGGCGCCGTGAACAACCGAAACCACGACGAATGGACCATCGAGCGCTGGCGGCTCGAGCCCCGCTACGTCCTCGAGTTCGATGATTCACTCCCCGTCGAGAAGGCGCCGCCGCTCTGGAAGGATCTCACGCTCGTATCGGTCGTTGCGCTCGTCGTGTGGCTCGCGGCGCTTGCGGTGTTCGGCTAAGCGTCACGTCGACGACGGGCTTTCCCGCCAGCCCTGTTCTTTGAGACGTTCGAGGTACGCCTGCGACCAGTTCAGAGCGAGCCACTCTTCCTGAAAGAGCTCGGTTAGGACGACGTCGCGATCCTGAATGACTTGCACTTCGACCGGCATACCGTTCGGGTAGATCACGCAGCGTACATCGCATGCGCGGCGTCGAAGACACCACAGCACACGCGCGCCCGGCTGGACGGTATATGTCGACACGTATCGGCGCGCCCTTTCTCCGCGCCAACTTTGGGGATTACGAAGATCTAAGCGGAACTCGGCGACAGCGTCAAGCCCGGCATTGTGTCGCCGGACTGTGGATCCGCACGCAGCCCTCGCGGCTGCTACAATTTGAAGAACATTCATGGGTCCAGCTCGCCTCTTCGTCGCCGGCTGTCTCGTCGCGGTCGGCGTTGCGGCCGTCCGGTCGGCACCAGTCCCGTCCGGATTTCCTCGCGTGTCCGTGTTGGCAACCCCGGATGAGGGCATTCAGCCTCAGGCGGTGCTCGGCGCCAACGGGGAGATTCACGTCGTTTACTTCAAGGGTGATCCGTCGGGCGGCGATCTGTACTACGCAAGGCTGACCGTTCGCGGCGATTCGTCCAATGTGAACGGGCCGCCCGTGCGTATCAACAGCATCGCAGGGTCAGCGCTCGCCGCCGGGTCGGTGCGAGGTGCGCAAGTCGCGCTGGGCCGCAACGGGATCGTGCACGTCGCCTGGCACGGGTCCAAGCCGCTGGACGGCAGCGGCAGTCCTCACCCGCCGGTGTGGTACGCGCGCTCCACGGACGGGTCTCATTTCGACGATCAGCGCAGCCTCTCCGGCGCGATCAGCGGCATAGACGGCAGCACCGTGGCGGCCGATCGCAGCGGGCGCGTCAGCGTCGCGTGGCATGGGCTTGGTCAACAACCTGGCGAGGACCACCGTACGGTGTATCTCGCGAGCTCGACGAACGACGGCGCCAGCTTCGCGGCCGCGGTGCCCGCCACGTCTGTGGCGACGGGCGCCTGCGGCTGCTGCGGCCTGAAGGCGCTGTTCGATCGGGACGGAACGCTCAACCTCTTGTATCGCGCGGCGACCGGCGGCAATCACCGCGATGCGACGTGGCTGGCGATTCGCGACGGCGTCGCGAGGGCGCCAGTGCGCGTGCACCCGTGGGAGCTCGAGGCGTGTCCGATGTCGACGTTTGCGCTCGCCGATGCGGGCAGTGACGTGGCCGCCGCCTGGGAAACCGCGCAGCAGATCTATTCGGCGACATTGGATCCGTCCACCGGCTCCGTACGCAATCTCGCCGCGGTGCCCGACACCGGGTTGCGGAAGCATCCCTCGATTGCCGTCAATGCCGCAGGCGATCGCCTGCTCGCCTGGACGGAAGGGACCGCCTGGAAGCGCGGCGGCACGTTCGCGTGGCGGATCACGAATCGCGCCGGCACGGAGCTCGCGCACGACGCCGACGCGGGCCCTGTTCCCGTGTGGGGCCTCGTGTCCGTGGTTGCGATGCCGGATAGATCCTTCGTCATCTTCCGGTGAGAGTAAACGGTGGAGGTGGAGTGAACGGAGAAACCAACCACGGAGAAACGGGGTTAACGGAGGATCTTTTTCGGGAGAAGAGCTTCTCCCCCAATACAAACCTCCGTTTCCTCCGTTCCTCCGTGGTTGCATTCTCCGTTTGCTCCCTCCTCTCCGTTTTCTCCGCGTGCGGGAGCGCGCCGGTCTCGCAGCGTCCGACGCTCGCCCCATACATCCCGACGCCCCAGGACGTGGTCGATCGCATGCTGGCCGACGCGAACGTCACCAGCAGCGATGTGGTCTACGACCTTGGCAGCGGCGACGGGCGGATCGTCATCACGGCCGCGAAGACGTACGGCGCACGGGGCGTAGGCATCGACATCGACGCCGATCGCATCTCCGAGTCGCGCAGCAACGCGCGTGCGGCAGGCGTGTCCGCTCTCGTCGAGTTCCAACGCGGCGACATCGAGCAGGCCGACGTCTCGCGTGCGACAGTCGTGACGCTGTACCTCACATCGAGCACGAACCTGAAGCTCCGCCCCGTGCTGACCCGGCAGCTTCGGCCCGGCGCCCGGATCGTGTCGCACGCATTCGGCATGGGCGACTGGCAGCCGGAAAAAGTCGATCGATTCAAGGATTTGCAAGGGGACGATAGAGTCGTATATCTCTGGAAGGCGGATGGGATGATACGCCCCTGAAATCCCCAATCCCCAATCGAGAATCTCTAATCCCCAATCGAGAATCCCTAATCGAGCCGGATCCCGCATCCCGGATCCCGCATCCCGCATCGCGACGTCAGTAGCTAAAAAAGAAGATCAGGTCGATGCCCGCGCGCTCGACGCGGCGAAAGAGCTGCGTGCGCGAGCGGATGCCCGAGACGTCGCTCGCGTTCGCGCGAATCCGGAGATAACGCGTCAGCTCGTACTCCGCGAGGAACTCGTTGAACGGCTCGGCGCTGAATTCGCGCGAGTACGTGACGAAGAGCCCCTTCAGGAGCTCCCGCCCCGCCGACAGCCGGAAGCTCGTGGTGCCGAGCGTGCCGGTCGGCTCCAGCTCGAGGAATGCGAGCCCCAGCGCCTCGCCGACTGCTGAAACCGCTGGACTGACGACGAAGCCGCTGGCGAGCGTCGCGGCCTGGAGCGCCAGCTCGTTGCGCTGCGCGAGCGCGAGCTCGTTGACCGGCTGGTTGAACAGCAGCATCGACAGGATGTCGCTTTCCTCGAGCGGCGGCGTGCTCGTGAGCTCCAGCTCCGGCGCGGACGCCTGGCCGCGAAGCACGGCGCGGATTTGCACGCCGGAGACCGTGCGATTCGCGGTGATTGCGATCAGCGGATCCCAGGAATTCGGGCCGATGAACCGCAGCGTCCCGTCCCGCTCGATCGTGAAGCGGCGTCCCTGATACGCGTACGAGCCGCGTACGGTCTGCAGTGCGCCGGAGAAATCCACCGGCTGGTGCGGCGCCTTGCGAATTGCCAGATCGCCGGAGAACGTGATGTTGATGTCGCCGACGCCCGTCGTTGCGCCGCGCGACAGCCGCATGTTTTCACCGCGCACCACGAGATTGTTCGTCGCCAGCAGCCGCAGACGCAGCGTCATGTTGTCCCACAGTGCCGCCGTGCCGGGAAGCGACGACGGCGCGGGGGCCTCGCCTGGCGATGGCGTTGACGGGAGGCCGTAGGGGCGCTCGGCCGCGAGCAGCAGCTGATCGGCGTCCACCGTCGCACGGTGAAGCCCAAGGTCACCGGCGATGATGGGCGCTGCAAGAGTCCCGGTGACGGTGATGACGCCGTTCAGCGCGACATCGCCGAGCCCGTTGTGCAGCACGTCGAGTCGGGTTGCGCTCAACTCGAACCCGAGCTCGCCGATCTTGAACGCGTGCGTCCCGGCGGTGCCGGTTATTTCCAGCGGGTTGCCTTTGGTGTCTTCGAGCCGGAATCGCTCGAGCGTGAGCGCATCCGGCGCGAGCTTGAGGTGCAGGTTGCCGTTGCGATACCGGACACCCGTCGCAGTGACGGCGAACGCGGCGTTGGCGATGTCGACGAACCCGTCGAACTGCGGCTCGTCGGCCTGCCCCTTGACGGTCAGGTCGAGTTGCAGGGTACCGGTGACGTTGCGGAGGACGGTGGTGAGCCCTTCGACCACACCCAGATCGATGCTGCTCGACCGCAGTGCCACATCGACCGGCTTTTTCGATCCCGTGGACGAGAAGAGATCCATCGGGACCGAACCGCGCGCGGTGAGCCAGACGCCAGGCCGTTGGTCGATCCGCAGCTCGCCCGCGATCGATTCGCCGCTGAGCGTGCCGGTGCCGGTGAGCGACTGGAATGAGAACGCGCGGAAGCCCCCATCCGTCACCTTGAAGTCCGCCGCGATCGCGGGATCGGACAGCGTGCCGCTGATCGTCGCGGTGCCGCTGAGGTGCCCGCGGTAGCCCGCCATGACCGGCACGAGGGGCGGAAGACTCTCGAGCGCGACGTCCTGCACGTTGAGCGAGATGGTTCCAGCCGGTGACGCTTGGCCCAGCTCGCCTGAGATCGCGATACGGCCCGTGGTTCCCGCCCCCGCGTCGAACACGAGATCTTTTCCAGACACACTCGACGCAGTCCACGAGATTACTGGTGTCCCCGCGCTGCTGTTGAGCGACCATCGCTGATTGGCCAGTTCGATCTGGAGCGATTTCGGGTGAAGCTCGTGGTGATCTGGATGCACGATCACCAGACCGGAAACTCGCGCGACGCGTGAATCCGGCAGCTTGGCTTCGAGGTTCCCCTCGAGCCGCTCGCCGGCGTACGTCGCGTCGGCCGTCACGGTGCCGAGATTCCAGCCGAACGCCGAGACGAACGTTCCCGAGATCTTGCCGCCGAACGTCATCGCGGCCGGCTTCGCGACGTCACCCTCGACACGATAGTCGCCGGATGCCGTGAGCGCCGCCACGCCGGCCGCCTCGACGTTCAGCGCGGAGAACGTTCCGTCGATGCGGATGCGATCCAGCGGCCCCGCGAGGTGGCCCCGCAGTGTGCCGGATCCCTGCATCGGAGTACCAAGAAGATCGCTCAGCTTCGCCGCATCGGAGATGCCGATCTCGTAGGTGAAGTCCGCCTCGCCGCGCGTGAGCGGGATCGCGCCCTTCCCCGACGCGCGGCCCGCTTCGCTCGTGACGTCGAACCTGCTCAACGTGGCCAGCCCGGCGTCGAGTGCGCCGCCGAGCGCTGCGTTCTCGACGTGGAAGCCGTTGAGGGTCGAGCTCGAGAACGACGCGGTGCCGTGAAGCGACGCCGTCTGGACGAGAAAGCCGTTGTTGAACAGTCCGGGAATCGCGCCGGCAAGATCGAACTGCCCGTTCAGCGTTCCGGCGATCCGATCGACGCCCGTCATTCTGCGCGCGTCGATGCGCTCGAATCCGCCGGCGCCGCTGCCCTCGAGCGAGTCGTTGCGCACGTGCAGGTCGAGCTCGGCATCGGTGAATCGCCCTCCGAACATCGCGGCGTTCACATGGTGGCCGCGCACGTCGATCGTGAGATCGTCGAGCGTCGAGCCTGCGCCCGTCAGGTCGAACGAGCCGTCGACCTGTCCTGCATAACGTGGATCGCGCAGCGTTTCGAGATCGAATTCGACGCCGATCTGATTCAGATCGAGATTGGTTGCCGTGCCGACAGCGGAATAGGTCACCAGGCGTCCAGACGTGTCGATGGTTCCGCGAGCGCCCGCCGCCACTCGCGCGTCCAGGAACGTCGAGTCGTCGAACACCGCGCTGCCAGCGAGGAACGGCCTCTCGAACCGGCCCGTCGCGTCGTAGGTAAACGCCAGGTTCGATCGCATGTGCGGCACGGGCACGTCGGTGGGCAGTCTTCGAAGGTCCATCGACGCCGCGTGCCCGAGGAGGTGGAACCCGTACGGCGCGGGAATGTCGATCCATCCGGATGCCGTGAACGCCGATCCATATGCGACGCCGGATGCGGAGCCGACCATCACGCGATCGACGATGAGCGTGCCGGTCGAGTGAAAGCCGCTCGCTTCGTATCCGGCGTACACGACGCGCGGGCCTGCGAATCTATAAGTTCCTCGAGGAAAGTGGCGGCCCAGTCCGAGCAGCAGATCGAAATCCGCGGCCCCCGTAATGTCGCTGCGGGTTTCCGTCGGCAGCCACCGCGAAATGTCGAACCGCGAAAGCGTCGCGCGCCCTTTGCCCTTCCAGCCCGGGATCGTGGAATCCAGCACGAGGTCCGACGCCACGTCGCCAGCCGGGGATCGCGCATCGAGGTGCGTCCGCAGCGCGTTCTGCGGCCCGTGCATCGTCAGGTCGACTCGCGCAGGAATGTCCATCGATCTGAGTCCGGGCACGAGCCGCGACATTTCAGGGAAGTCGAACGTCGGCGCGTTCGCGACGACGTCGTAGCCGTTCGCCTTGAACGACACATCGAAGCGGACCGAGGACGCCGCGGATTGCAGATTGCCCCCGGCGATCGACCAGCCGTCGGGCTCGAACAGCACCGTTCCGACGAAGCTGCGGACCGTGAAGTCCGGGTTGACCGCGTTTGCTCGAAGCGACTGAATCTCAAACGCGGTACGCCCTTCGCGCGATTCCAAACCCAGCGTCGACGCGAGGTTGGTGACGCGCCGCGGCAGCTGCATCCACGACGGGCCCCAGGGATCGGCAAACGTCAGGTCCGCGTTATCCAGACGGATCACGTGGATGTAGATCGGCCGTCGTGGTCCTCGCCCCTGCGGTCGCTTCTTGAGGAGCGATCCGAGGTTCAAACCACCGGTCGGCAGGCGCTGCACGGCCAACGAAAGACCGGAGAGGTCGAGCGACTCGAGATCGATGGCCTGGCCGCGAATCAGCTGCCGGAGGCTGTATCGGACGACGACATGCTTGATGCGGATGGGCGTCGTGTTCCCCTGCCGAAGCACGACGTCGTCGAGCACGACGCCCGAGATGAAATTTCCCTCGAGTCTGCCGATCTCCAGGTCGCCGTTCAGGATGCCGCGGGACTGCTTGACCGCGAAGTCACGCGCGAAGTGCTTGAACCACGGGGTGTGCAGAAGTATGAAGAGGGACAGTACGAGCACCACGCCGACGAGAAGCAGCCAGGTCAGCGCTCGGCGTGCAATCCGCAACCACCTCACGCATCAATGCTACTGTCAAAGCGTCGGCGTGTGACCGCGTTACGCCCGCCGCGCCGGCTTGCCGCTCAACGAGCTCGGCGCATCGAGGTGTGCCCCGTCATCGACGCCCACCGCCAACCGGTCGACGAGCTCGCCTCCCATCCAGCCTGCCACCGCGCCGATCGCGACACCGACGAGGGCCAGAACGAATGCCGCGAGCGACGGCACGTGCGCTTCGACGGGACGCCGCGTCAACCAGCTCACCGCAAACAGCGCAACGACCGCGACCATGCTTCCACCGTGATAGAGGCCGATGGATTTTGCGCGCGTGCCCGCGGGGATAGCCAGCCAGTCGATCAACCCAAACACCGCGGCCACAAGGCCGCCGACGATGCCGCCTGCGATGTCCCAGTAGGCGACGGCGGCGAATGCGACGCGGCCGGTGACCATGTGCGCGATGTCGGCCAGCACCGCCATGATAAAGAGACCCAGGGGAAAGACGATCAGCATCGGATGAATCGGATGCCCGAAGAGCTTCGCTCTGCTTTCCATTCGATCAGCCTCCTCCGAGCTCGCGGCAGAAAATTTGCGTCCACCCACGTCTGCACGCGGCTCCGTGTTTGCCGCAATGCATTAATCGTGCAGAGGTGCCAATGAAAGAAGTGGCTGAGCTTGTTGGAACGCAGGAATGGATCGATCGGGCTGCGAAGCCGCTGGACGAGGCCGTGAGCGCCGTGTTCCAGGGTGAAGCCGGCCGGACCGTGAAGGACGGGTTGAACGGCACCTGGCTGGGGCACCCGCTCCATCCCGTGTTGACCGATGTTCCGATCGGCGCATGGATGATGGCGCAGGTCTTCGACGGACTCGACAACATGAACGGGGGCCACCGATTCGAGGATGCCGCGCGCGTCTGCATCAATACTGGTCTGGTCGGCGCCGTGGGCGCGGCGGTCACCGGCCTGACAGAGTGGAGCGACACGGGGGGACAATCACGCCGTATCGGACTCGTACATGGAGTTCTCAACCTGACGGCGACCGGCCTGTTTCTGACGTCCGCGCTCATGCGCACGCGCCGCCGCACGAGCGGTGCAGTGGCCGCCTCGACGGCGGGCTTTGCGATCGCCATGGCCAGCGCCTATCTCGGCGGCGTGCTCGTGTACAAGCGCGAGATTGGACCGAACCACGCGCTCGCGGGAGAGCCTCCGGAGGAATTCACGCGCACGATCGCCGAGGCGGAGCTGCGCGAGGGAGACAAGCGCCGCGTGATGGTTGGAGATGCGTCAATTGTCGTGCTGCGGCATCAGGGGCGCATCTGCGCGCTGGCCGAACGCTGCGCGCACCAGGGCGGGCCGCTCTCCGAAGGGGAACTGCAGGACGGCACCATCACGTGCCCGTGGCACGGATCGACGTTCCGCGTCGACGACGGCAGCGTCGTACACGGCCCGTCGACGTTCGACCAGCCCTGCTATGAAACGCGCGTCCGCGACGGGTTTATCGAAGTCAAGCCGCGAACCTAAGCGGGGTTTAAAGTCTTGTAGGGCGGGGTCTTAAGACCCCGCCCCCACCGGACGAGAACGGCCCACCGGGAACGTCCAGACCTTGCCCTGCATCCAATGCACAGGTCATGAAAACGCAGAAAGTCGCAGCCCAGGAGGCCGCGTTCGAAGCCGTCATGCGCAAGCACAACGGACGGCTGTTTCGCGTGGCGCGCGCGATTCTGAAAGATGACGCGGAGGCGGAGGACGCGCTGCAGGACGCGTATCTCGAGGCCTACAAGCACATGGCCGAGTTCCGCGGGGACGCGCAGCTGTCGACGTGGCTGACGCGGATCGTCGTCAACCAATCGCTGATGCGGCTTCGCCGCCAGCGCCGCGAGCGTGTGGTGGTGCCGTTCGACGATCGCGGCGAACGCGAGCAGGAGGTGGAGGTGCCCGACGAGAAGGCAGAGCCGCCGTCGAGCGCCGCCCTTCGCGGCGAGGTCCGGCGGCTGCTCGAGCAGCGGATCGATCAGCTGCCTGTGGCGTTCCGGACCGTGTTCGTGATGCGCGAAGTCGAAGACATGACGGTGGAAGAAACCGCGGCGTGTCTGGGGATTCCGCCGGGGACCGTGCGCACGCGGCTGTTCCGTGCGCGCGCGCTGCTGCGCGCGGCGCTCGCGCGCGACATCGATACCGCGACCATCGACGTGTTTGGATTTGCCGGCGCACGCTGCGATCGCATCGTCGCGGCCGTGATGGAGCGCATCCGCCGGCCCTGAAGGGCCGGCCTACGCAGGCCGGGGCTTCAGCCCGGCCAAATCTGCCGGCCCTGAAGGGCCGGCCTACCAACAAATCCATGGAGGATTTCAGAATGAAACTATCAGTGTTGGCTCTTGCTTCGTCTCTCGTGCTGCCCGCCGCCG